>Ga0105107_10002560_pt1 | contig 11985 bp, 8 predicted proteins | sample PPLLaktember2015_6_FD_79335 | JGI IMG/M metagenome (GOLD analysis project Ga0105107, IMG submission 79335) | Freshwater sediment microbial communities from Prairie Pothole Lake near Jamestown, North Dakota, USA - PPLs Lake P8 Core (1) Depth... | ecosystem: Environmental > Aquatic > Freshwater >... | reverse complement strand
GGGCGACGCGCGGCGCGTCGCCGGGGGCGGGGAGGAGGCGATCTTCCAGCCGAGCTTCTCGCCGGCCGGGGCGCTCACCTTCGTCTCCGATCGGAGCGGCTGGTGGAATCTGTGGCAGGAGCGCGGCGACGTGCCGCACGCGCTCTGTCCGCGCGAGGCCGAGTTCGGCCTGCCGCTCTGGGTGCTCGGGCTCTCGACCTACGGGCACGAGGCGGAGGGCCTGATCTGGTGCACCGAGCGCAGCGCGGGCCGCGATCGGCTCTGCCGGCTCGAGGTGGGGCAGGGCCGCCTCGAGACGCTGCCGCTTCCCTTCGACACGGTGGAGGGGTTCACGGTGCGCGGCGGGCGCGCCGCCTTCGTCGGGCTGGGCTCGCGACGGGCACCGACGCTCTGCGTGCTCGATCTCGCGACGCGCTCGCTGCGCGAGCTGCGCGAGGCCTTCGCGCTCGAGCTCGAGGCGGGCGACCTCTCCGCTCCCGAGGCCGTCGAGTTCGCGAGCGGCGAGGGGCGCCGGTCGCACGCCTTCCTGTATCGACCGCTGAACAGCGCCTGGCGCGCCCCGGCCGGTGAGCGGCCGCCGCTCCTGGTCTTTAGCCACGGCGGGCCCACGAGCAGCACCACGCCGGCCCTGCGCCCGCTGCTCCAGTACTTCACCTCCCGCGGCTTTGCCGTGATCGACGTCGACTATGCCGGCAGCGCCGGCTACGGCCGCAGCTACCGGAACCTGCTGCGGGGACAGTGGGGCGTGCGCGACGTCGCCGATTGCGCCGCGGCGGCGCGCTTTGCGGCGGCGGAAGGCGCGGCGGACCCGGCGCGTCTCCTGGCACGCGGGGGCAGCGCCGGCGGATTCACGACGCTGTGTCTGCTGGCGTTCCACCCCGAGTTCGCCGGCGGCGCCAGCTACTACGGCGTCGCCGATCTCGCGGCGCTCGCTCGGGACACCCACAAGTTCGAGGCTCGCTATCTCGACCGGCTCGTCGGCCCCTGGCCGGAGTGTGCGGCCCTCTATCGGGAGCGCTCGCCGCTCGCCCACGCGGATCGGATCGCGTGCCCCGTGATCTTCTTCCAGGGGCTCGAAGATCGCGTGGTGCCGCCGGCCCAGACCGAGGCGATGGTGGCCGCCCTCGCGGAGCGCGGGGTCCCGCACGCGTACGTCGCCTTCGAAGGCGAGGGGCACGGCTTCCGGCGCGCCGAGAACCTGGCGTCGGCGCTCGAATCCGAGTGCTGGTTTCATGCGACGATTCTCGGGCTCGCGGCGGGGCCGGCGCCGCCCGGCGTCACGCTGCGCGGTGCCCGGCCGGGGAGGTGAGGAGAGCATGGCGGTAGCGGGCGAGCTGATTGCGGTGCGCAAGGACGAGCGTCTCGACGAGGCGTCCCTCGCGAGTTTCCTGGCCGACCGGCTCGAGGGGGCCGACAGGCCGCTCGAGGTGCTGCAGTTCGGCGGCGGGCACGCAAACCTCACCTATCTGCTGCGCTTCGGCGCTGGGGACGGCGCAAGCGAGTACGTCCTGCGGCGCCCTCCGCTCGGACCGGTGGCCCCCGGTGCCCACGACATGCAGCGCGAGTACCGCGCGCTCTCGGCGCTCTGGCGTGCCTTCCCGCCGGCGCCTCGCGCGTTCCTCTACTGCGACGACGCCGCGGTGATCGGCGCCCCCTTCGTGGTGATGGAGCGCCGCCACGGCGTGGTGGTGCGCGGCGCCGTGCCGGAGATCTACGGCGGCGGCGCGGACGAGCGCGCCAACCGCAAGCTCTCGGAGGTCGTGATCGACAGCCTCGTCGACTTTCACGCGGTCGATCCGGCGCCCCTCGGCCTCGACGCCCTGGGGCGCGATCCGGAGCACTTCCTCGAGCGCCAGGTGACGGGCTGGCTGGGGCGCTACCAGCGCGCGCAGACGCGCGAGCTGCCCGAGGCGGACGCCCTCGGGCGCTGGCTGGAGGAGAACCGGCCGCCCTCGCCCAGGCCGACGCTGCTCCACAACGACTGGCGCCTCGACAACATGGCGCTCGATCCCGGCGACCCGTCGCGCTGCGTGGCCGTCTACGACTGGGACATGTGCACGGTGGGCGATCCGCTGGCCGACCTCGGCACGCTGCTCGCCCTCTGGAGCAACCGCGGCGATGCGCCCGCTGGAACCAATCCGATGCCGACCCAGACGCCGGGCTTCCTCTCGCGCGAGGCTGCGGTGGCGCGCTACGGCGAACGCAGTGGCCGCGACGTGTCGCAGGCGTCCTGGTACGACGTCTTCGGCACCTTCAAGATGGCCGTGGTGCTGCAGCAGATCTACTTCCGCTTCGCGAAGGGGCAGACGCAGGACCCGCGCTTTGCGGGCCTCGCGGGCGCCGCCGAGGCGCTCTTCCGGCTGGCGGCGTCGAGGCGCCCGTAGCGGCGCTCAGCCTGCGGGGCGGAGCTGCTCGGCGACCACGGCCTGCATCCCCTCGACCTCGCGCCGCACGCTCGGCCGGGCGAGGACCCGCGCTTGCCAGCCGCGGAGGGAGCCGTGCGCGTCGGCCGGCGCTGCGCCCAGCGCCGTCGCGGTGTTCACCATGATGAAGGTGGCGATGTCGGCGACCGAGAAGGCATCGCACAGGGTGGCGCGGCCGGCGAGCTCCTTGTCGAGGCGCTCGTACTCGCGGGCGAGCTCGGCGCGCGCGCGGGCGAGGCGGGCCTCGTCGCGTCCGCCCGCGCCCGGCGGATAGAAGGAGCACTCGATCAGGTCCCAGACCGGGACAAAGAGCTGCTCGTCGGCGGCCGCCTCGAGGCGGCGGCAGCGCGCACGCCCGGCGACGTCGCGGGGGTAGAGCGGCGGCTCGGGGTAGCGGTCCTCCAGGTACTCGAAGATCTGCGTCGAGTCGTAGACCGCGATCTCACCGTCGACGAGCACCGGCACCTGGGCCTTCGGGTTGAGCGCGACCACGTCGGGGTGCTTGGGCTCGTAGCGGGTGGCGAGGCTCCACGGGACGCTGACCTTCTCGTAGGCCAATCCCTTCTCGGCCAGGGCGATTCGCACCTTCGCGGTGAACAGGCTCAGCGGGCCGGAGTAGAGCTTCATGGTTCCTCCTGGGCGCCCCGAAAGCGTGCAGGAGAGCCGGCTCCGCCGTCAGAGCCAGATCGGCCCGGGGAGAAGGGTCCACTTGCCCGGCCGCCGCCGGCGGCAGCGATGGGCTGCGCCGATAGAATCGCGTCACCCGATGGCCGACCCCCGGCTGCTGACGCGGCCCTTCCTCCTGTGCTTCGTCGCAAACCTGCTGCAGGGGCTGGCGTTCAACCTGTTCCTCCACTTCCCGGGCTACCTGAAGCAGCTCGGGGCCGACGAGCTCCGGATCGGGTTCGTCTCGGCCCTCACCGCAGTGGCCGCCATCGCGCTGCGCCCGCCGACCGGACGGGCGATGGACCGGCGCGGGCGCCGCATCGTGATCCTGGTGGGGGGCTGTGTGAACGTCGTCGCCGTCGCGCTCTATCTCAGCGTCGACCGCATCGGGCCCTGGCTGTATACGGTGCGCGTCACCCACGGCGTGGCGGAGGCGCTGCTCTTCTCGTCGCTCTTCACCTATGCGGCCGACCACGTTCCGGCCGCGCGGCGCACCCAGGGGCTCGCGCTGTTCGGGGTCTCGGGCATGCTGCCGATCTCGCTGGCCGGCGCGTTCGGCGACTGGCTGATCCCGCGTCACGGCTTCGAGGCGCTCTTCCTCTGCTCGCTCGGGCTCGCCGTCGCCTCGCTGCTCTGCTCGCTGCCGCTCCGCGACGTGCCGCGTCAGCACGCCGCCACGGGAAGGCCGCTCGGGTTCCGGGCGGCGCTCGGACAGCGCGACCTGCTGCCGCTCTGGTTCATGGGCACGATCTTCTCCGTCGCGCTGACGGCGTTCTTCGTCTTCATCAAGACGTTCGTGGACGAGACGGGCATCGGCACCGTCGGGGGCTTCTTCACCGCCTACACGGCGTCGGCGCTCGTGCTGCGGGCGTTCTTCGGCTGGGTGCCGGACCGGGTGGGGCCGAAGCGCGTGCTGGTGCCCGCACTGACGGCGCTCGCGCTCGGCTTCCTTGCGCTGGCCCAGGCCCAGGATGCTTCCGACGTCGCCGCGGCGGGCCTGCTGTGCGGCATCGGACACGGCTACACGTTCCCGATCCTGTTCGGCCTCGTCGTGACGCGCGCACCAGACGACAACCGCGGCGCCTCGATGGCCATCTTCACCGCGCTCTTCGACCTGGGTCTGCTGGTCGGCGGCCCGCTCCTCGGCGCCCTCATCGAGCGCGCCGGCTACCCCACGACCTTCCGCAGCGCCGGGGCCCTCACCCTGGCCGGCCTCGCCCTCTTCCTCCTCTGGGAGCACCACCTCGAACGCACACTCAAGCGCGGGCGTTGGGGTTGAGTTGTCGGGCTCGGGCGGTGAGGGCGGCGGCGCCGGAGACGTCGCCGGCGGATTTGAGGACGATGGCGAGGCGCAGCTGGGCGACGGCGTCCTGCGGGTCGAGGGCCACGGCCTTCTCGAGGTGCGTGCGGGCGCGCGCCTCGTCGGGCGGGAGCTTCTTGTAGAGGCACCAGCCGAGTGCGCCCTGGTAGGCGGCGTCCTCCGGCCAGAGCGTCACGGCGCCCTGCGCCAGATCGAGGGCGCCCGCGAACTGGCCCGCACGCATCATCAGCTCGGCCTTCCGGTAGAGGCTCTCGGCCTGCGCCACGCGATCGGCATCGATTTGCACGTGGCCCGCGAGAGCGGCGTCGTACTCTCGGCGCCGCTCGGGGTCCGAGAGCACCTCGTGGGCGCGCGTGATGGCGGCGAAGAGCTCGTTGGCGTCGCGCTTCAGGTCCTCGAGGCCGAGGCGCGACAGCGCATCGGGATGGAAGCGCTTGGCCGCCTTCAAGTAGGCGCGCTTCAGCGCGGCGACCGGCGCCGTGGCCTCGATGCCGAGCAGGCTGTAGTGGTCGAGCTCCGCCAGCCCGCGGCGCTTCTCGGCGATCTCGGCGCGCAGCTCCGCAGCGCGCGCATCCTCGCTCGCTTCGTCCCGCGCAGCCCGCACGGCGGCCGACCCCGCCGCCGCAGGGACCGGCGCGCCGCCCAACACCTCGATCTCGATCTCGGGGCCTTCGTCGCGTGGGGGAGGCGCCTCGGGCGTTGCCTCGACCGGCGCGCTCGCCGTCTCGCTCCAGTCGAGCGCAGCACAGGCGTCGAGCACCCAGAGCGCCGCCAGGCGCGGCAGCTCCTGGGTGCTCGCCACCAGCGCCCACAGGCTGCGGGCTCCGTCGAGGCTCAGCGAAAGGCCTGCGACGCCGCCTTCCGGGTCGAGCCGCGCAAGCAGCGGTGCAAAGCCCGCCGCCGGGCGCGGGAACAGGCGCAGCCTCGGCTCGAGCTCGGCGAGCAGCCTGTCCGGCCGCCAGCAGCTCGCGAGGATGCGCTGCACCACCGGGAGCGGGTCGACGCGCAGCGCCTCGCTCGCGGCCGGAGGCGCGGGCTCGCGCGCGACCTGGAAGTCGCCCGACTCGAGGCGACCGAGGCCTACCAGGCGCCGCACCAGGAGGTCGCGCCGCGCCACCACGAGGTCCCTCGGCGCGACTGCGCCCAGCCCGAGCAGCACCACCTCCTCCGCGCCGCCGCGCGCCGCGTGCGCCGCACGCGCGCGCTCCGCCTCCGCGCTCGCGAGCAGGCTCCGCTCCACCAGCAGCTCGGTCAGCCCGGGACCCGCCGGCTCGAGCTCGCACGCCACCGGCATGCCCCGCAGCCAGGCGATGCGCGCTCGCTCGCGGCCGCGCGTCAGCGCCAGCTCGCCGGTGTGTCCGGAGGCTGCGAGCTCGAGCAGCAGACGCGGCAGGGGCGTCGTGTCGAGACGCCCCGTGCGGAGGGGTGCTCCGGCCGTGCTCTCGGGATCCGGTGCCACGCCCTGGCTTTCGGGCGTTCGCCGCGATCCCTTGAAGCCCCTAGAGGGATCCCCTCTGTGCCTCGGCAATCTGGAAGGCGGTGGCGATCGCCTCGGGCAGGTCTTTGTGGAGGACGGCGTGGCTGCGCTCGAGCTCGTTCACCACGGCCATCGAGAGCGGCGAGACACCGGCGAGGATCGGCTCCGCGCCGAGGGCAGCCACGGCTTCGAGGATGCGCTCGAGGGCCAGCGCGCCGAAGCCCTCGTCGATGATGGCCCCGGAGCAGTCGACGATGACGACGCGCACGCCCCGCGCCGCGCGGTCGCGGCCGATCAGCTCGAGCGCGCGCAGCGACTCGTCGGCCCCGGCGAAGGGCACCACCATGACCGGGCCCCAGAGGTGGATCGCCGGCGACCCCGCCTCGAACCCCTCGTTCTCGCGCTCCGGGAGCGAGGCGAGCTGCCGCGCCACGAGCTCGCGCAGCCCGGCGAGGGGGACGGCCTCGAGCAGTGCCGCGGCGCGCGCCTCGCCCGCCTCCTGCCAGGCCTCGGCCTCCAGCACCTGGAAGCGACACGCATCGTCGCCGCGGGCGGCGCAATGGGTCTCGAGGGCGAGGAGGTCGGGTCCGAGCACCCCCGAAAGCCACCCCGAGGTGTAGCCCGCGCTGGCATGGCAGCTCGGCGAGCCGGCCGGTCCGAGCGCCGCGATCACGGCCTGGGCCTCGCGGCGCTCCGGCCAGCTGCCCTCGAGCTCGAGGCCCAGGGTTCCGTTGCGCGCGGGCGTGAGGCGCATCGCGACGAGCGCCGCGATGGGCGCCGCGCACGGTACCGGCGCGATGCCGGAGCCGAGGCCGTCGCGCACCACCCGGCTCGCGTCGAACAGCCCTCGCGCGAAGCCGAGCTGGAAGAGCACCGCGGCGGCAGCGTCCGTCCCGATCTCCCCGCGCAGCTCGGCGTGCAGCGCGCCCACGAAGCCCGCTTCGGTCAGGAAGCGCGGCTCGTCGAGCAGGCTGCCTTCGAGGTCGATGCCCAGGGCTTCGAGGCGCGCGCGGGAGTCCACCATCAGACCTCGAGGAACGCGTAGATGTCGAACTTCTGGTCCTTCTGGATGAAGTCCTCGGCCTCGCGGTCGAGCAGGCGCAGGCAGGCATCCACGCAGGCCGGGTCGAACTGACTGCCCGAGAACTTGTGCAGCTCGCGGACCACGGTGTCGAGCGGGAGGCCGGCGCGATAGGGCCGGTCGCTGGTCATCGCCTCGACGGTGTCGGCCACGAGGATGATTCGCGAGGGCAGGGGGATGCGATCGGCCCGCAGGCCGTCGGGGTAGCCCTTCGCGGAGCCGTCGTACCACTCGTGGTGGTGGCGCACGCACTCGACGACGTCGGCCAGGAACGACACCGGTTCGAGGATCTTGGCGCCGATCTCGGGATGGCGCTTGATCTCCTCGTACTCCTCGGCGGTCAGCCGGTCCGGCTTCGTGATCACGTAGTCGCGGATGCCGATCTTGCCGACGTCGTGGAGCAGGCCGGCGATGTAGACGCGCTCGATCAGCTCGCGCGGAAGGCCGACCTCGCGGGCGATCTTCGAGGCGTAGACGCCGACGCGCTCCGAGTGGCCCCGCGTGTAGGCGTCCTTGGCGTCGACCGCCTCGGCGAGGGCCCGGATGGTCTGGATGTAGGCGGTGCGCAGCTCGTGGTGCTTCTCGGCGACCTGCTTGGTGCGCTCGCGCACCTTGTACTCGAGGTTGCGGTTCATGTCCTGGAGCTTGAAGTTCTGCTCCCGGGTGACCTGGTTCAGGCGCTTGATCTCCTCCTTCAGGTCGAAGTGATCGAAGGCCTGGCGCAGCGTCGCCTTCAGCTCCTCGTCGTTCCACGGCTTGGTGATGAGCCGGAAGATCTCGCCGCGGTTGATGGCCTCGACGGCGACGTTCATCTCGGTGTAGCCCGTCAGCATCATGCGCACGACGTCGGAGTGGCGCTCGCGCACGGCGGCGAGCAGGTCGACGCCGCTCATCTCGGGCATGCGCTGGTCGCTCACCACGACCTGCACGGCGGCGGTGTCGAGCAGCTCGAGCGCCTCCTGGGGACGTCCCGCGCAGAGCACCTCCCAGGGCTCGTTGCGCAGCAGGCGCTTCACGGCCTTCAGGATGTTGACCTCGTCGTCGACGAACAGCACGGCGTGACGATGCATGGGGGCTCCTGCGCGCGTCCCGCCCGGACGCCCGAGCACAGCTCCTTCTTCAAGCGCTGTGCCAAGCCCCGGGATCAAAAACTTTCCAACTAAAACGGCAAGTTAGGCGGTCAGCCCTCGTGCGCTGGATCACGTCGGGTGTCTCGCCTCCGGGAACGCGAGCGGCACACTCCGCGGAAGCGCATCCGCAGCTTGCGGGCGGACTTCCGTCCGGCTGCGTCGCGCAGCCGTGCGCAGGCACCCCGGGCATCCCGCCGCCGTCGCAGCTCCCGGGGGTGCCGGCAAACCGCCCGGATGGCGTTTCGTGCCTCGGCGGGGCGCCCCGGAAGTCTCGCCCCCGGGACATCCCGCGAGCGGGACACTTCTCCTGCCACCTCCGCCCCGCTCTCTCCCACTTCCCGGATATGACGGTCCACTGCGCGTGGTGCGACGCTCCGATTCGCGGCCCTGCCGCGGGCGGCCCCCGGTCGACGGGTGGGCGCGAGAGCGACGGCATCTGCCGGCCCTGCCTGTCTCACCAGCTCGCAGCCCTCGCCCGCCCGGCGACTTCGCCGGGCATGCTCCGCTCCGCCAGCGCGGTGCGCTGAGCCAGACCGAGCGGGCGCTGGGCATGTGGCGCCCGATTCCCGGGCAGGCGCTCGTCCGGAACGCGGCCTACGGCTCTCCGGTCCGGCATCCCGTTTGCTGTAGCTCCGGGCGATGATCGGCCTCGTCCTCACGGCGGGTGGCGCTCGCGGCGCCTACCAGGCCGGCGTGCTGAAGCGGATCGGAGAGCTGCCCGCTCTCCGCGGCGCTCCTTCGCCGTTCCCGATCGTCACGGGCGCCTCGGCCGGCGCCATCAACGGCTCCCTGGTCGCCGCGCGGAGCGAGGACTTCGCGGCCGCCACCCGGGAGGTCGCTCGGGTCTGGGCGAGCCTGCGGTTCGACGGCGTGGTGCGCACGGATCTGCTGGCCCTCGTGCGCGGCGTCCTCGGCCTGGCGGGCGACTTCGTGACGGGGCCGCTGCTCGGGCGCACCGTGAGCCGCGCGCTCTTCGACACCTCGCCGCTCGAAGCGATGATCCGGGGCGCCTTCCCGGCCCGGGGTATCGGCGAGGCCATCCGCCGCCGCCAGCTCTATGCCGTCGCCATCTCGGCGACGAGCTACCACTCGGGGCGATCCTTCACGTTCGTCGAAGGCCGTCCCGGCCACCCCGTCTGGCAGAAGAGTCGGCGCCTGGTGCTGCCGGTGGTGCTGGGCCCCCAGCACATCCTCGCGTCGGCGGCGATTCCCCTCGTCTTCCCTCCGGTGAAGGTCGCCTGCTCGGAGGGAGAGCTCTGGCTCGGCGACGGCGCGCTGCGTCTGGTGACGCCCTTCAGCCCGGCGATCCGCCTCGGCGCGACCCACGTGCTCGGCGTCGGCGTGCGCTCGTCGAAGGCCGCGGACGAGCTGGCGCAGGAGGAGCGCGTGGGCGCGCGCCTGGGGAGCGGGCTCGCCTGTCCGCCGCTGGCCCAGATCTGCGGCGTGTTCCTGAACGCCATCTTCCTCGACCACCTGGACGCGGACCTCGATCACCTGCGCCGCATGAACGAGCTGGTGGCGGTGGCGGGGGAGAGGGTGACCCCGGGCGACGGCGTGCGCCCCGCGGAGCCGATGCGCGTGGTGACGCCCCTCGTGGTGTCGCCGTCCGAAGACCTCGCGCTCGTGGCGCAGCGCTTCGCCGGCCGCATGCCTCGCCTCGTGCGCCTGGCGATGGAGGGCCTCGGCCGGCCCGACGCACAGAGCGCCGACCTGATGAGCTACCTGCTCTTCGACGCCGCCTACACCGGCGCACTGATCGAGATCGGCTACGCCGACGCGGGGCGCCGGATCGGGGAGATCGAGGCCTTCCTGGGGCGCGCCGGAGGGCTGCGCCGGACGCGGCCGCGCCCTGGGCCGCGAGCGCGACCGCGTCCTGCCGCCAGCGCTCCCCGCTAGCGGCGCGGCTACGCTCCAGCCGGCGTACGCGGCTTCGAGCGCGCCGCCTCTCCGGCTGGCGGCCCGCCGCTGCCCTGAGGCCGGGCAGGGCCGGCCCGGGCTCGCGCGTCCTAGGCGGCGCCGAGCCCGAGGCGCTCGCGTCGGTAGCTGCCGGACTGCACGTGCTCGCACCAGTCGGCGTTGGCGAGATACCAGTCGACGGTCGCGCGCATTCCCGAGTCGAAGTCGTGGCGCGGCGCCCAGCCGAGCTCGCTGCGCAGGCGGCGGTCGTCGATGGCGTAGCGGCGGTCGTGGCCGGGGCGGTCCTCGACGAAGCGCTTCAGGTCCGCGTAGCCGCGCAGGCCCGCGCACGCCGGGTTGGCGGCAATCGGCCGCAGCTCCTCCAGCAGCGCGCAGATCCGGTCCACCACCTGGAGGTTCGTGCGCTCGCTGTTCCCACCGACGTTGTAGGAGCGGCCCGGCTCGCCCGCCTGGAGCACCCGCAGGATCGCGCGGCAGTGGTCCTCCACGTGGAGCCAGTCGCGGATCTGACCGCCGTCGCCGTAGATCGGCAGCGGCTTGCCCTCGAGGGCGGTCAGGATCATCAGCGGGATCAGCTTCTCGGGGAACTGGTAGGGCCCGTAGTTGTTCGAGCAGTTCGTGAGCAGGGTGGGGAGGCCGAAGGTGTCGTGCCAGGCGCGCACCAGGTGGTCGGCGCCGGCCTTCGAGGCGGAGTAGGGCGAGCGCGGTGCGTAGGGGGTGGTCTCGCTGAAGGCGCCCTCGGGACCGAGGCTGCCGAACACCTCGTCGGTCGAGACGTGGAGGAAGCGGAAGTGTTCGCGCTCGGCGGGGGCGAGCTCCGCGCGCAGGCCGCGCGACGCTTCGAGCAGCTCGAGCGTGCCGGTGACGTTGGTGCGGACGAAGATGCGGGGGCCGTCGATCGAGCGGTCGACGTGGGTCTCGGCCGCGAAGTTGAGCACCGCCTCGGGCCGCGTCTCGCGGAACAGCGCCTCGACGCCCGCCCGGTCGGCGATGTCGAGGCGCCGGAACGCGAAGCGCGGGTGGTCGGCGACGTCGCGCAGGCTCTCGAGGTTTCCGGCGTAGGTGAGGGCGTCGACCACGACGATGCGCGCGCCCGTCTCCGCGAGGGCCAGCCGCACGAAGTTCGAGCCGATGAAGCCGGCACCACCGGTGACGATCCAGTTGGCCATCTCGTGTCGCTGACCCTCGACCTAGACGTAGAACCCGCCGCCGATCCGGGGCAGGCGGCCGCTGACGCGCCGGAAGCGCTCCACCTCCGTGAGCAGATCGTCGGTGGTGACGGGCCCGACGGGCTCGAGGACCGCCTCGCAGCGCGCCTTGTGGCGCAGCGCGCCGTGCAGCAGGCGCACCCACTCGCCCACCGTCGCCTCGCGGTTCTTCGTCACCACCTGCTCCCAGTCGATGCGCTCGAAGAGCGCGCGCCCGGCCCGCTTCTCGGCCGCGCGGGCGTGGATCTGGAGCGCCGCGACCACGTCGCCGGGGAAGCTCGGGATCACCTCGACGATGCGCTCGAAGCGCCCCGGCGCGGCGAACGCGGGCCGCAGCGTGTCGGGATGGGAGGTCGAGCCGACCGCCAGCGTCGTGGGCGTGGCGATCGCGCGGTCGACCAGCTCCTGGAGGAAGTCCATGATCGGTCCCACCGGCAGGTCCGTGCGGCGCGCGCCGATCTCCTCGGCCTGGGAGAACTCCAGCTCCTCGAAGAACACGGTGAGCGGCGGCATCTCGGCGAGCGTCGAGGACCAGACCTCGAGCAGCTCCCCCACCTTGCCGCCGTAGTGCACCACGTCGATCACGAGCCGCGGCACGCGCACGTGCAGGAAGCCGGTGTGGGCGCGCGTCGCGAGCGCCTCGGCCATCAGCTTCTTGCCGCCCCCGGGCGGGCCGATCAGCAGCAGCCCGGTCGGCGGGAACGTCCCCCACTGCTCGTAGACGTCGGGGTTGGTGAGCGTGCAGGCGTAGCTCAGCAGCTC
>Ga0105107_10002559_pt1 | contig 11986 bp, 12 predicted proteins | sample PPLLaktember2015_6_FD_79335 | JGI IMG/M metagenome (GOLD analysis project Ga0105107, IMG submission 79335) | Freshwater sediment microbial communities from Prairie Pothole Lake near Jamestown, North Dakota, USA - PPLs Lake P8 Core (1) Depth... | ecosystem: Environmental > Aquatic > Freshwater >... | reverse complement strand
GTCGGCGGTGGTGCCGGGCACGGCCCATTCGCGGACGAAGCCGTCCGGCACGGCCGGGTCCAGCAGGACCTGGCGCGGCGCGAGTTCGCGGCCGAGCGCCTGGGCGAGGTCGTCCATGCCCGGGTATTGCACCAGCCGCGGCCAGCCCGTCGCCGGCGGCGCCTTGAGCCAGATGCCCGGCTTCGGCAGCTCGTCCGTGCGGCCGACGACGGTGCGCTTTCCGCCGTCCACGGTGACGTCGGGCAGCCGGCTCCGCGTCGGGCCCCAGGGCAGCCAGCCGCGGTTGACGAGCACGGCGGTGCCGTCGTCCAGCACCAGCGGCGTCAGTACCTGCAGGCCGGCGACGCTTTGGTGGCTCATGTTGTCGAGCAGGAACTGGCGCTCGGGATCGTAGTGGCCCCGCAGCGTCACGCGCTGGTATCGCGGCGCGTCAGGCGGGAGCTGGCGCCACTCGAGGGCGGGGCCGCCGGCGGCGAAATCGGCCGCCAGGGCGCGCTTCTCCCCGGCGCGCCCGAGCTGCCAGCTGCCCGCCGCCGCGAACAAAGCGACCGCCACCAGAGTGAGGAGGGTGGGCACGAGTCGAGGGGCAAAACGCGATCGGCGGGGATTCAGCACCGGGCTATACTCGCGCATCCAACAGGATGGGATCGAATCATGACGGGCGTGAAGTGGCTGGTATTGCTCATCTTCTTTGCGATCGTGCTGAGCCTCGGCTCGGCCATGGTGCAGCTCGTGCACGACCACAAGGGCGAGTCGCGGCGCATGGTGCGTGCGCTCACGGTGCGCATCGGCCTGTCGATCCTGCTATTCATCGTGCTGTGGTGGACCTGGAAGATGGGCTGGATCGAGCCGCACGGCGTCGGCGGTTGAAGCCGGGGCAAATGATACGGGAAAGGCCTCGCGCGTGAATCCGCAGCAGCCGCTCCAGCCGCAGCGCCCCGAGGAACATGAGCCGGCCGAGATCCGCGGTTACTTCGTGCAGGTCCCCCTGCCGCGCGCGGACGACCGGCTGGACCTAAGCGCGATCTGGCGCCGTGTCGTCAGCCACCGGCGGATGATTGCGCTGTTCATCGTCGTGCCGATGGCGCTGTCGGCGGTCGCCGTGTCGCTCATGCGGCCGGTCTACCAGTCGGAAGTCGTCCTGGTGCCCGCCGATAGCCAGGAGGCGGGAGGCCTTTCCGCGCTGACCAGCCAGCTGGGCGGCATCGCGTCGATAGTCGGCATCGGCGCACCGCCGAGCTCGACCAAGGAACAGACCATCGCGATCCTCGAGTCGCGCGCGTTCACCGAGGCCTTCATCGAGAGCGAGAACCTGCTGCCGATCCTGTTCTGGAAGCAATGGAACGCGGAAGCGGGGGCGTGGGTGCCCGACTGGCGGGGCCGGGTCCCGACGCTGGCGGACGGCGTCGAGCTGTTCGACGAGATGATACGGACCGTCAGCGACGACACGAGCACGAACCTCGTCACGCTGCGGATCCAGTGGTACGACCGCGAGCTCGCGGCCCGCTGGGCCAACCTGCTGGTCGAGCGGCTCAACGAGGACGTGCGCAAGCGAGACATCTCCGAGGCGCAGCGCAGCATGGAGTTCATCAGCCGGGAACTGGCCAGGAACGACAAGGTCGAGCTGCGCCAGGGCCTGTTCGGCCTGATGCAGGATCAGCTGGAGAGGGTCGTGCTGGCCAACGTCCGCGAAGACTACGCCTTCAAGGTGCTGGATCCGGCTTTCGTGGCCGAGGCGGACGATCCCGTCTGGCCGAAGAAGGTCGCCACCGTCGCGGCGAGCGCCGTTCTCGGACTCGTGCTCGCGATTGTCGCCGTGGCGATCCGGGTTTCCTGGCGGGCGAGGCCGGGGGGCTAGCACGCTCCCTGCCCCGGGCGGCGCAAACCGCGTGAACAAGCGGCTGGTCATCTACATCGCGTGCATCCTGCTGCTCGAGTGGTTCAGCCTGGTCAACGCCTATGTCGTCGATCTCAAGGGCGCATCCATCGACGCAGCCAAATTTCACGACGCGGCCGTCGAATGGACGCACTTCGGGAGCTTCGGCTTCGCCATCGACGCCGAGTTCTACTCCCAGCTGCTCGGCTTCCTGTACCTGCTTTTCGGCCGGTCGGAGTTCGTCGGGGCCCAGCTCAGCGTCGTAGCGCTGGCCGTCGGCGCCGTCTACTTCGAGCGGGTGCTCGCCATGTTCCGCGTCGAGCGCACCTACTGGTGGGTCATCCCTTTCATGCTGTGGCCCTCGCTCGTGACGCGCGGGACGACCACGATGCGCGAACCGCTCCTGATCTGCCTGACGGTGCTCATCGTCTACAACCTGCTGCGCTTCCAGCAGGACAAGCGCCAGGCGCACGCGTTCTGGGCGGTCGCGGCCTGCCTGGGCGCCGCCCTGTTGCACAAGGCCTATGCGGTCGTCACGCTCGCCATCGTGCCGTACATGCTTTACTTCGTGATGAGGCAGGAAGGCAGGTTCTACCGCTCGGGCGTCTTCTATGCGCGGTTGGGCCTCGGCGTGGTGTTCGCTGCCTTGCTGTTCGTCATCTACCGGGACTTCTCGAACATCCGCGGCCTGGAGCCGGCACTCGCGTTGATGTCGGGTGACGTCGAATACATGCAGGCGGTCGTCGAGTCGAAGACCGGGAAGGCGGCCCGGGCGACCTATTCGGTCGGCATCGACTTCAGCTCGGTCGGCGCGATCATCCGGTCGTACCCGCTCGTGTTCGTGTACTACGTGTTCAGCCCGTTTCCGTGGATGATCACCTCGGCCTACGATGCATACGCGGCCCTCGAGGGCGGGTTCCGCATGTTCGGCTTCCTGTGCTTCGCGGCGGCGTACCGCAGGGCCGAGATCGACCGCAGGAGCCTGCGCCTGGTCCTCGTCGTGCTGCTGGCGATCCTCGCGGTCTGGGCGGCCGGCACCGTCAACTATGGAACCGCCTCGCGGCACCACACGACGACGATCTGGATCTTCCTGCTGTTCGTCGCGCTGGCCTTCAGGAAAGAGACGGTCACCGCCTGCCGGCTGCTGGCTGCACGGGCGTGAGTGCGGCGCCGACCGTCGCAATCCTCGCCAACCGGGGATTCGCGGTCACGAACTCGCGCCTGCCGCTCATCGCACGGATGCACGAGGCCGGCTGGCGGGTGCTGCTCATCACGGCTGACGATGCCCACGCGCGGCAGGTCGAGGCGCTGGGCGCAACGCTCGAGTCCGCGGAGTTCGACCGGGGCGGGCTTTCTCCATGGCGGGACCTGCGCACGCTGGCGCGGCTCACCAGGCTGTTCGCCCGGCATCGCCCGGACCTCGTCCACTTCTTCCACTCCAAACCGATCATGCTCGGCAGCCTCGCGATCGCCGCGATCCCGGGCTGGCGGCCGAAGGTCGTGAGCACGATCACCGGCCTCGGCTACGCCTATCTCGCCGGCGGCATCGACTGGCTTGCGGCGTCCGCCGGTTATCGTGCGCTGACCAGGCGCTCGGACGCGGTCATCTTCCAGAACCGGGACGACCGCGACGTCTTCGTGGCGCGCGGCTGGATCGGCGCCGAAAAAGCCGTCCTGATCGGGAGCTCCGGCGTCGATACCGCGAAGTTCACGCCCCGCCCGCAGTCGGGAACGGGCAGGACCGTCGTGATGGTCAGCCGCCTGCTGCGCCAGAAGGGCGTGCAAGAGTACCTGGACGCGGCGCGGGCCGTCGCGGCGCGGCATCCCGACGTAGAGTTCCTGCTGGCCGGCGAGATCGAGGCCGAGCACGCGGACCGGATCCCGGAGGAGGAGATACTGCGCGGCACGCGCGACGCCGGGGTCCGCTTCCTCGGCTACGCGACCAACGTGCCGGAACTGCTGGCGTCGTCCCGAATGCTCGTCTTCCCTTCGTACTATCGTGAGGGTCTACCGCGAGTCGTGATCGAGGCCGCCGCGTGCGCGGTCCCGTCGGTCGCGGCCGACGTGCCCGGCAGCCGCGATGCGATCGAGCACGGCGTGACGGGCCTTCTCGTTCCGCCGCGCGACCACCGCGGCCTCGTAGAGGCGATCTGCACGCTGCTCGACGACGATGACCGATGCCGGGCGATGGGACGGGCCGCGCGTGCCAGGGCGCTGGCGGAATTCGACGTGCGGCTGATCACGGACCGGCAGCTGGAGGTCTACAGGTCGCTGCTGGGAGCGAAGCTCGCGGGCTAGCCGCGCCGCCGCGCCGCCGCCGGGACGAACGGCAGCGGGATGATGCCGAAGCGCGCCCAGACGATTCCGGCGAGCACGAGATTCGGGACGGCGACGGCGAAGAAGTAGGCGACGGCAAGGCCGGTCAGCCCCCAGGCCGCGTACAGCCACCAGTAAAGCAGGGCAGACCCGAGGGTCTCCGCCACGGCGGAAACCTGCAGCACGCGTTGTCCGCCCAGGTACATCAGGATCACGCGCGCGGGGCCGGTCAGCGCGTTGACGAGCTGCGCGGCGAGCGGCAGCACGTAGAGAAGGGGGTCGTCCACGCCGGTCCACGCCATGATCCGGTCCATGAAGGCGAGGTACAGCAGGAAGATCCCGAGCCCCGTCGCGTACTGGAACAGGAATGTCTGCCGCATCGCCCGTTCGAAGCGTGCGTGGTCCTTGTCCAGCCGCCGCCCGATCGCGCCCGCCGGCAGGATGATGTTGATGAACGTCAGGTTGAAGGCGACGACCAGCGCGAGCCTTTCGACGACCCGGAACTCGCCGATCTGGTCATGAGCGACGAACAACGCCAGGAACGAGATGAAGTAGACCGAGCTGAAGGTCGTGAAGAAGTTGATGACGAGGTAGCGCTTCGAGTAGCCGCGCGCCAGGCGCGCGATGTGGACCGGCACGCCGGCGCCCTTCGTGCCCGGCCGGTCGCGCAGGATTCGCAGCAGTCCCGACGCGGCCAGCAGGGCGGCGGCCGAGAAGTAGATGGCGTACACGTCAAGCTCGACGTCCAGCGCGAAGCCCGCGGCCAGCAGCAACGCCGTCACCGCGACCGGAAAGCCCGGCTGCTGCATGGCCGCTGCGGTCGTCCTGCCGGTGCCCGTGAAGTAGCCGGCCGCCAGCGACGAGAGCGCGACCACGGTCGGCAGCAGCGACAGCTGGATCACCGTGACGGGCGCCGGTGCCTGCGGGGTCGTGGCGAGGTACACGAGCACGTTCAGGAGCCCGGTCAGGGGCAGCCCGAGCACGATCGAGCGGGCGTAGGAGCGGAACAGCGGCAGTGCGTGGCGTGAAGCCCGCGGGCGCACTGCGAACAGCGTGAGCGTGCGGTCGAATCCCCGTCGCGAGATCAGCGAGGCCAGCATCGTGTTCGAGATGAACACGGCGAACAGGCCGACGGCCGCGGCGCCGTAGGCCTTCAGCAGCAACAGGGAAATGGCGACCTGGCCCGCGGCGGTTGCCACCCGCGCCGCAAGCGTCAGCAGGAGGTCGCGTTTGCGTTTCTGCGCGATCAGTCCCGTCCGGACTTGTTGTTCTGGAACACGTTGCCCTCGCGGAACAGCGCCATGTCGTCGAATCGTCCGCGCCAGTTCGGAGCGAGGTTGTTGGTGAAGATGACGCGTTGCCCCTGCATGCCGCGGTCGACCCCCTTGATGACGTTCTGGCGGAACGGCGGGTTGTCGCGGACGGCGAAGCGGTTGCCGTCGAAGGTGATCGGTTCGTTGGCGGCGAGACCGAAGATGGTCTCGATGCGCGCCTCGCCGCGGAACTCGTTGTTGCGGAAGACGTGGCCGCCCTTCTGCTTGGTCTGGAACTTGACGTTGTTGGTGAAGATGCAGTCCTCGACCACGCAATTGACGGCGTTGGTCGAGATCTGCAGGTCCTTGTTCTGGTTGCCCTCGAATACAACGCCGCGCATCCTGACGACCGCCGGCAGATCGTTGTTGAGGCCCTCGACGTCGATGCCGGCGCCGGGGTTGTTGCGGATGTCTTCCGGCCAGCTGCCGCCGTCGGTCACGCGACCGCCGACGATCGAAACGTAGCCATCACGCCCGAAATCGACGGTCGGCACGACGGACACGCAATTCCTCCGCGCACGCACGTATGTCCCGCCGGTCGAGCTCCCGGGAGCGGCGATCATCAGGCAGTCGGTGCCCCAGTTCTCCGAGTGCACACCGTCCAGCTGCCAGCCCGGGCCGGCCATGAACAGGCCGTATTCGCTGCCGCCGAACCCGGATGACGCAGGCCCGCGCTCGACTTTCCGCGCCTGCAGATTGCCGAGCATCCGGCCGCCGGTCAGCCGGCAGCCGGGGCCGTAGAACTGCCAGCCCGCGGCGAAACAGTCCTGGTCGTCGCCGCCCCGCGCGGTCCGGCGCCAGGGGAAGTCCGGCGCGACGATGAATTCCGCGCCGGTCGCATCGACGTGCACGTTGCCGCGGGTCACCGGCGGGATGCCCTCGACGATGCCGGCCACCCGCGCGCGGCCGTAGGACCGGGTCAACCGCGGCCCGCCGGTGATCACGTAGCGCTTGCTGCAGCGGACGCGGCAGATGTCCGTGCCCGGGCGCGCGTTCACGGCCTCGATCAGCCGGGCGAATGCCTCGCCGTCGGAGGTCACGCCGTCGCCCTTCGCGCCGAACATCTCGGGCGTCAGCACGTCGTCGCTCGCGGCGAGTGCTGCGGCGGGCAGCGCGCCTGCGCATGAGAGCAGCCAGAGGAATTCCCGTCTCGAAGTTGACATGGTGGTACCCGGTGATCGGCCGGGCTATCTAACATCAATTGCGACCGGCAGACAAACGCCGGAGCGCGGGCTGGCCGGGCCGGTGGAGCCCCCGGTCGAGACTGTGCGAAAATTGCCGACGGGACTCGCGGCGAGTCCGCGGGAACTTGTCATTACTTTCCAGAAGATACTGATCATCGGCGCGCCGCGCTCGGGCACGAACCTGCTGCGGGACCTGATGGCCCGCCTCGACGGGGCCGGCACCTGGCCCTGCGACGAGATCAACCACGTGTGGCGACACGGCAACATCCGCCATCCCTCCGATGCGCTGCCGCCCGGGCTTGCGAGGCCCGAAGTCAGGCGCTACATAGCCGGCGCGTTCTCGCGGCTCGCGAAGCACCGCGGCCTGGACACGGTGATCGAGAAGACCTGTGCGAACTCGCTGCGCGTGCCATTCGTGGACCGGGTCATCGACGACGCGAAGTACGTGTTCATCGTCAGGGACGGCGTCGACGCCGCCGCGTCCGCGGCGAAGCGCTGGCATGCGGGCCTCGACCTGAGTTACCGGCTGCGGAAGGCGCGCTTCGTGCCGCCGACGGACGTTCCTTACTATCTGCTCCGGTTCCTCGGCAACCAGCTGCAGCGCCTCGGCGCGCGCGGAAGGCCGGCGAACACCTGGGGCCCGGTGTTCGACGGAATGGCCGAGGCGCAGCGTGGGACGGCGACCATCGGCGTCTGCGCGCGGCAATGGCGCGCCTGCGTCGAGGCTGCGTCGACGGCGCTCGCCGGGCTGCCGGCCAGCCGCGTGCACCGCGTGCGCTACGAGGACTTCGTCGGCGACCCGGTGGGGGAGTTCCGGAAGATCGCGGAGTTTGCCGGCAAGGCCGTGCCCGAGGCGCTCGCGGACGACCTGCGCAGGGAAGTGAGCGGCGCCAGCCGCGGCCGCGGCCGCTCGGAGCTGAGCGGCGAGGAGCTCGCCCTGGTGCTCGGCATCGCCGGCCCGGCACTTGCGGCGCACGGCTATGCCTGAGCGGCTGCCGGAAATTCCCCGCGCGGCGCAGGCCGCGAAGAGGCTGCTGGATTTCAGCGCGTCGCTGGTCGGGCTGCTGCTCACGGGCTGGATCATCGTGCTCGCGGCGCTCGTCGCGCGGTTCGAGACCGGCGAGCCCGGCATATTCGTGCAGTCCCGCATCGGCCGGCACGGCCGGCCCTTCGACCTGTACAAGATCAGGACCATGAAATCGACCGCCGGGAAGGCAACGACCGTCACCACCCGCGACGATCCGCGGATCACGAAGTCGGGCCGGTTCTTCCGCACGACCCGGATCGACGAGCTTCCGCAGCTCTACAACGTGCTCATCGGCGAGATGAGCCTCGTCGGCCCGCGCCCGGACGTCGCCGGCTTCGCCGATCGCCTGGAGGGCGCTGAACGTGCGATCCTGTCGCTGCGGCCGGGCATCACCGGGCCGGCGACACTGGCTTACCGTGACGAGGAGGCGCTGCTCGCGGCCGTCGACGACCCGGAGGCCTACAACCGCGACGTGGTGTTCCCGGACAAGGTGCGCATCAACCTTGACTACATCCGGCAGTATTCACTGGCCGGCGACTTCCGGTACATCTTCAGGACCCTGTTCGGCTGAACCGATGCTCGATACCCCGTTCTCCCCCTGGCCCTGCTTCACCGAGGAGGAAATCCGCGCGGTCTCGGAAGTACTGGCGTCGAACCGGGTCAACTACTGGACCGGAAGCCAGTGCAAGGCGTTCGAGCGCGAGTACGCCGAATGGACCGGCGCGCCGTATGCGATCGCCGTGGCGAACGGCACGGTCGCCATCGAGATGGCATTGCGTGCTGCGCAGGTCGGCCGCGGGGACGAAGTCGTGGTCACGCCGAGGACCTTCATCGCATCCGTGTCTGCCGCGGTCAGGGTCGGCGCGACGCCGGTGTTCGCGGATGTCGACCGCGACTCGCAGAACATCGACGCGGCCGGCATCGCCAGGGTCGTGACGCCGAGGACGCGGGCCATCGTCTGCGTGCACCTGGCCGGCTGGCCGTGCGACATGGACGCGATCGGCGCGATCGCGGCCGAACACGGCCTGTGCGTCATCGAGGACTGCGCGCAGGCCCACGGCGCGCGCTATCGCGGCCGCTCGGTCGGGACCATCGGCGACGTCGGCGCCTGGTCGTTCTGCCAGGACAAGATCATCACCACCGGCGGCGACGGCGGGATGATCACGACCGGCGACCGCGTGCTGTGGTCCCGCATGTGGTCGGACAAGGAGCACGGCAAGTCCTGGGCCGCCGTGCACGAGCACGAGCACGCGCCGGGATACCGGTGGCTGCACGAGTCCTTCGGATCGAACTACCGCATGACGGAGATGCAGGCGGCCCTGGGGCGCATCCAGGTGGCCCGCATGCCGGCGTGGCACGCCGCGCGCGCGGCCAATGCCGCGCAGATCTGCGCGGCGGCGCGGTCCGCGCGCGGACTGCGGGTGCCGGCCGTGCCGGGGCACGTCGAGCACGCCTGGTACAGGTGCTACGTGTTCGTGGAGCCCGGGCGCCTGAAACCGGGCTGGAGCAGGGACCGCATCATCCGCGAGATCGTCGCGCGGGACGTGCCGTGCTACTCCGGCAGCTGCTCCGAGGTTTACCTCGAGAAGGCCTTCGACAATACCGGCTTCAGGCCCGAGAAGAGGCTGCCGGTGGCGAAGGAGCTCGGCGAGACCAGCCTCATGTTCCTCGTGCATCCGACGCTCACGCAGGCGGAGATCGACCGCACCTGCGCGGCCGTGACCGACGTGATGGCCCTGGCGGCCGCCTGACCGGCCGGCCATGAAGGACGCACGCGACGTGGGCGCGAAGGTGGTCGGCCTGGTGATCGGAAGCCGCAAGTGCGGCACGACATGGCTCTACGAGAACTTTCTCGCCGATCCGGACGTCTGCGTCAGCCGCAAGGTCAAGGAGAGCGGCTTCTTCGCGCGCGCTGACGACCACGACCGCGCGTACTACGAGAGCCTGTTTCCCGATTCGCCGGGCCAGCGCGTCGAAGTCGACTCGTCCCTCGCCTACTCGGACGTGGCGCCGGCCAGGATCATGGCGTACAACCCGCAGATGAAGCTGGTCCTGGTCATCCGTGATCCCGTCGAGTACGCGGTCTCGAGATACCTGCACATGCAGCGCAAGGACCAGCTGTCGCCGGCGCGGATCCCGGACCTGGTCGCCAACGACGGCGTCCTGCGCGGCGAGCTCGACTACGCGACGATGCTGGCGAGATTCGAGCGGTTCCGCGCGCAGGGCAGCCTGCTCGTCGTTCCCTACAGCCTGCTGGCGTCCGACCCGGCGTCCTTCTACGGCACAGTCAAGCGCCATCTACTCGGCCGGACCGGAAGCGGCTTCCGGCCGAAGGCGGACCGGGTCAACGTGTCGCGCTCGAGCCGCTGGGCGCGCGTGCGGGGAATGATGTCGCGCGCCGCGAACGCGGCACGCCAGCGCAGGCTCCACGGCGTCGTCAACCTGGCGAAGAAACTCGGGTTGCACAGGCTGCTGGAGAAGCCGGTGGACGCCGGCCAGCTCGCGGCCCTGCGCGAGAGCGTTGCGCAGGCGGTTGCCGCGAGCCACGGCGCGTCGGTGGAGCTGTACCGGCAGATCGAGCGGCAGTTCGCCGCCGGCCGGGACTGACATGACGCGGCCATCCCCATGAGCGCGGGCGACGCCTGTCCGTCGGACCGGGTGCTGCTGCACATCGGCTACCACAAGACAGCCACGACCTGGTTCCAGTCGCAGCTGTTCCCGCGCGCGGATCTCGGGTTCAGCGCGTTGAGCGCACGCAGCCTCGTGCACCGCGCACTGTGCGTCCCGCATGCGCTCGCCGGCGACGGGGGCGAGGCGATCCGCCAGGTCGTGGCCGAGGCGAACGACGCCACCGCGCGAGGACGGCAGTTCGTCATCAGCCACGAGCGCCTGTCCGGCTATCCGGCGAGCGGCGGTTTCGACGCCGGCCTGCTGGCGGAGCGGCTCAAGCGCCACTTCCCGAATGCGCGGGTGTTCTGCCTGTTTCGCGAGCAGCGTGCGATGATCCTCTCCGCGTGGCGGCAGCAGGTGGTCGATGGCGGCGGCTTGTCATTGAGGCACTTCATCGACCCGCCGGAGCCGGACATCCGGCGCGTGCCGTGGTTCGATCCGGCGATGTACCGGTACACGCACCTGCTGGAACGGCATCGCGCGCTGTTCGGCGCGGAGAACGTGCTGTTCCGTCCCTATGAGGAGTTCCGCGCGCGGCCCGAGGCCGTGCTGTCAGGCCTCGCTGCGCTGCTCGGCAGCGACCCGCTGCAGGAAGCGGCACACGGCCTGGCGTCAGGCATGACGACGCCCAATCCCAGCCTCACGGCGCCGGTCCTGCACCTGCAGCGATTCCTGAACATCCACTTCGCGCGCACGCAGCTCTCGCCGGACTGCAGGGTCGACCTCGGCGCGAAGCCGATCCGGGCGTTCGCGCGGGCGATCGACCGCGGAATCGGCAGGCGACTGTTCCGGGCGACCGATGCGCGCAGCCGCAAGCGGGCACTCGCGAGGATCGCGGATCGCTTCGGCGCGTACTTCGACCAGGACAACGAGCGGCTGTCCGCGCTGGTCGGCCTGAGCCTCGCGGAATTCGGCTACCGCGTCGGCGGAGAAGGGAGGGCAGGCGCTTGAAATCCGGGTTGCGTTCCATCGCGGTCAAGGTCCGCGACCTCGCGCGCGACGCGCGCAACGCCGCGGGCCTGAAGACGTCGTTCCTGGCGTCGAAACGCCGCGGTGACATCCGCAAGCGCCTCGCGGGGCTCGAGCCGCTGCTGGAGGCCGCGAGAGGCGCGACCGTGCTGGACCTCGGCTGCTTCGACGGCCTGATCGCGTACGAATTCTTCCGCTCGGGGGCGAAGCTGGTCCACGGGATCGACAACGACGCCCGGCACCTGGAAACCGCCGGTCGCATCTTCAGCCAGGCTGACATTCCCTCCAGGTTCGCGCATGCGGACCTGCGCAAGCCACGCGCGGTCGCGCTCGCGCTGGGCGCCGACGGCCTCGCGAAGTACGACATCGTCCTCTTCCTCGGCGTGTACCAGCACATCTTCAGGTCGATGAACGACCGGCGTAGAAACGAACTGGTTGCGGACATTGTCCGCCGGACCGGGTCGCTGCTCGCAGTCCGCGTCCCGGACGACGTGTGGGGCGAGTTCGAGCGCCGGTTGCCGGCGGGGGACCTGGAACTCCTCCGGACCGTGCCGCAGGCCGGGCACGTCGGGGAGTTGCGCATCTACCGCCGCGCGTGAGGCGCCGCGGCGGGCGCAGTCAGGACGCGTCC
>Ga0105107_10002558_pt1 | contig 11987 bp, 6 predicted proteins | sample PPLLaktember2015_6_FD_79335 | JGI IMG/M metagenome (GOLD analysis project Ga0105107, IMG submission 79335) | Freshwater sediment microbial communities from Prairie Pothole Lake near Jamestown, North Dakota, USA - PPLs Lake P8 Core (1) Depth... | ecosystem: Environmental > Aquatic > Freshwater >... | reverse complement strand
GAGCCTTCTTCGCGGTGCCGCGCTCGCTGAACACGATGTTCACGTGCTCGGCCAGCACCTGGGTCGACAGCGGTCCGCGGATCTTCGCGAGCGGATGATGACGCGCAGCCACGGGCACGAGCAGCGCCGACGCGAGATAGCGTCGCTCGAGACCCTGGGTGTGCGCGGCCGGACCGACCACGCCGAGGTCGCACGTGCCGTCGAGCACGAGCGCCGAGACGGCCGACAGCGTCTCGGTGAACAGGCGCAGCTGCACGTTCGGGAACTTCGTCGCGAAGTCGCGGCACAGATCGACGAGCGTGCGCACCGGCAGCATCGCGTCGACCGCGAGCGATACGCACGGCTCGATGCCGGCGACGAGCCCGTGCGCGAGCTGGCCGAGCGCCGCGACGTCGGCCAGCACGCGCCGCGCGGCGCCGAGCAGCGCGGTGCCCTCGGCGGTGAGCCGGGGGATCTTCGTGCGGCGATCCCAGATCTTCACGCCGAGCTGGCCCTCGAGGTTGGCCATGGCGTGGCTCACCGCCGACTGCACCCGCTTCAGCTTGCGGCCCGCCGCGGAGAAGCTGCCCTCGTCCACGATCGCGACGAAGGTGCGGAGTTGATCGAGCGTGACGTTGTCGAGCACCCGCGGAGAGATTAGGCGAGATCGAACACGAGCACCTCGCCCTGGTCCGGCGTCGCGATCTCCACCGTGCCCGGCTCGCTGAACGCCGCCGCATCGCCGGCCTCGAGTCGCGTGCCGTCGATCTCGACGGTGCCCCTGGCGACGTGGACCCACGCGTGGCGACCGGGCGCGACCTCGTGGCGCACGCGATCGTCGGGTCCGAGCAGCCCGGCGTACAGCTGCACGTCCTGGTGGACCGTGAGCGAGCCGTCGCGGCCGTCGGGCGACGCGACGAGCCGCAGCGTGCCGCGCCGGGTCTCGGGCGGGAACGCCTTCTGCTCGTAGCTCGGCGTCAGGTTGCGCCGATCGGGCACGATCCAGATCTGCAGGAAGTGCACGAGCTCCTGCTTCGACGCGTTGAACTCGCTGTGCGTCACGCCGGTGCCGGCCGACATGCGCTGCACGTCGCCGGGCCGGATCACCGATCCGGTGCCCATGCTGTCCTTGTGCTCGAGCCCGCCGTCGAGCACGTACGAGATGATCTCCATGTCGCGATGGCCGTGCGTGCCGAAGCCGCGGCCCGGCTGCACGCGGTCCTCGTTGATCACCCGCAGGGCGCGGAAGCCCATGTGCTGGGGGTCGTAGTAGTCGGCGAACGAGAACGTGTGGAACGAGCGGAGCCAGCCGTGGTCGGCGAAGCCGCGTTCGGAGGCGCGTCGGATCATCATGGTGCGGCCAACATAGGCCCGACGATCCATGCCGGGAATCGGCAATCGGTTCATCATATCCATCGAAGAAGCAGATGGCCGGCAGGGCTGGCGCCGCCGCCATGCACATGGGTCCACGACCTGCTAGCGTTTGCGCCGCTTGGCTGGCGAGGCGGACGACGAGGCGATGGTGCGGCGGGCGCTCGAGGGCGACCGTGCGACCCGGCGCGCGCTCGCGGAACGCCTGCTCGACCCGATCCAGCGCGAGGTCACCATCGCGCTGCTGCGCGCGGCCTCCGGCACGGGGCAGGACGCTCGCCAGGAGGTCCGCGACCTCGTGCAGGACGTGCTCGTCACGCTGTTCGAGCACGGCGGTCGCGAGCTACGGCGATGGGAGCCGCAGCGCGGGCGCAACCTGGAGAGCTTCGTGCGCCTCATCGCCCGCCGCCGCGTGGCGCGGGTCTTGAGCCAGCGCCGCGGTCATCCGTGGGCGCTCGTGCTCATCGATCCCGACCCGGAGGACACCACCGAGGTCGACCCCGATCTCGTGCAGCAGCTCGAGCGTCGCGATCGACTGGGCGCGGTCTGGGCCGCCCTGCAGGCGCGCATGGATGCGCGCGATCACGAATTGTTCGACTTGTTGTTCGTCCAGGAACAGGAACCGGGCGCGGTGGCCGATGCGCTGGGCATGACGCGTGGGGCCGTGAACGCCTGGTGCTATCGCATGCGCAAGCTCGCGCGTGCCGTCGTGGCGCGCATCGAGCAATCTGCGGTCGATTCGTCATCGCCCGCCGACCCACCGACAAGAGGGGAGGTGGGGCGTGGACGATGAGCTCCTGCGCGCGCTCGGGCGCGAACATCGTCGCGCGGAGCGAGAGGCCGATGCGGCGATGGCCGAGGGCACCGACACGACCGCCGAACCGGCCTTCGAGACCGACTTCTTCCGGCCGCTGAGCGCCGACGAGCGCGCGTCGGTGCTCGACGCGGCGTTCGAGCGCATCGATGCCGAGCAGGCCGGGTCGAGCGTCGAGCCGGCTGCACGGGCGTCGGGCCGTGGTCGAACGATCGCGGTGATCGGAGCGGCGCTCGCGATGGCGGCGGCGCTGGTGCTGTGGATCGCGCGACCGCAAGCTCCGTCGGGCACGCTGCCGGGGTACACGCTGACGACGCTGCGCGGCGGCACGTCCGACGTGCGCTCCGATCCGACGCAGGTGAATCGCGAGCTCGTGCTGCAGGGCGATCGACCGATCGAGGCGGTGTTGACCCCGTCGAAGTCCATCGACGGCGAGCTCGCGGTGACGGTGGTGGCCCGGAGCACCGACGGCCGGCGGGTGTTCGCGCCGGTGGACGCGGCCGAGATCTCCGAGAACGGCGCGGTCCGCCTGAAGGGCCCGCTGTCGCGCTTCGCCCGGCTCGAGCCCGGCGACTGGGAGGTGACCCTCGTGGTCTCGCCGGCGGGCGACCGCCCCGAGGACGCCGAGGTGGCGCTCTCCGACCCGACGCTGCAACGCGAGACGTTTCGGGTGAGACTCACCGCGTCGCCTTGAGCTCGCGCAGCTTCGCCGTCGCGCTGGGGATCGCCGTGCTGGTGGCCGGCTGCGACGGCGCGAGCGTCGGTTCGACGTCCGCCGCCGAAGTCGACGCGCCCAGCACCGACGGCGCCGAGCCCGTACAGGTCGTCTGGGTGGGCTGCGACGAGGTTCGCCTCGGTCGATGTCTCTTCTTCGGAGCGCGCAGCGAGGTCGCGCAGCGGAGCGCGGACGCCGGCCGTGAGCTGCGGGTGTGGGTCGACGTGCCGCTCAGCGTGGAGCTGTCGGTCGCGATCGACGGTCGCGCCACGCCAACCGCTGCTGTCTCGGCCGACGCGGGCACGCGCTTGCACGTGCCGCTGCCCGATGGTGCCGAGCTGGTCGAAGTCTCCGGCCCCGGGGTGTACGGACGCCTCGGCATCGAGGTCGAGGAGCTGGGACCGGGCATTTCGGCTGCGCGGGAGGCACTGGAGTCCGCGCGAGTGCAGGACGCGTGCCGGCACCTGGCTTTGGTGGGAGAGGGCGCGTCCTGGGCGGACCGCATGCACGCGGCCGCGATCTCGGCCGACCGCTGCAACGACGGCACTGCGGAAGACCTCGTCCGCGGAGCCGAGCGATTCGCCGAGGTCGCGCGACAGGGTGGCTTCGCCCGCGCGTTCGCTCGTGCCGCATCGATGGTCGCCTTCCATCGCCTCGATCGACTCGGCGACGTCGACGGTGCAGCCGCGTGGATCGACCGGATGGAGGAATACGCGGATGCGCTGCCGGAAGTGATGGTGTGGACCGGCTACTATCGCTTGCTCCTGTTGGACAGGACCAACGCGTACGCGGAGGCGCTCGCATCGGCCGCACGAGCCCAGCGATGGGGCGAACGCCTCGGCATGACGCGCGAATGGCATGCGGTGCTCGAGATGCACGGCGTCGTGCTCGCGCGACTCGGCCGCGTCGACGCGGCGCTGGAGCTCGCGGCCCTCGTCCGCGCGGAGAGCCTGGTCCAGAAAGACGAGTGTCAGCGCGCGCGCATGATGAACAACGCTGCGTGGATCCACCAGTTGTTGGCGCAGGCAGAGCTGAACGACGAGACATCCTACGACGATCTCGTCGAGATCGAGACGCTCTACCGACGCAACGACTGTCGGGACCCCCGCAATCTCCTGCATGCGCGCATCAACGCAGCGAAGGCAGCGCTGGAGGAAGACGAGCTCGAGTCGGCACGGGAGTGGCTGCAATCGATCGATCTCGACGATCCGAACATGGCGGAGACCGAGCTCCGGATGGAGTACGCCGACGTCGCAGCTGCGATCGCGCTCGGCACTGGATCCTGGGAGCTCTATCCCCGACCGCTGCTCGTGCAGCGACCGGTGCCGGCCAAGCCGCGGCTCGAGTGGCAGGCAGCCGTTCGCGAGGCGCAGCTGCTCGAGCGATTCGGGCTCCTCGAGGCCGCGGTCGACGAGTGGAAGCGGGCCGAGGACATCGTGGAAGCGAGTGTCTCGGCGGCGGGCCGGGATCGCGATCGATACATCACGGGTCGCGAGCGGAGCATCCGGGGGTTGGCCGAGTCGCTGGTGCGAGCGAATCGGATCGACGAGGCGATGTGCCGAGTTCGGCTCGCGCGCGGCCGGGCGCTGCGACGCACGGATCGGTCGTCACGCGCCGAGGGGAAGCCTGATCCCGGGTCGTCCGCAGCCCACGCCGAGTACCTCCACCTGCGCGCCGAGCTGGCGCGGGACGCGAGCGAGGACTGGAAGCACGCGGGCGACGAGCTCGAGCGACGCCGCGCGCGACGCCGCGAGCTCGAGCAAGAGCTCCTGCATCGCATCGGACTGGGAGAACGTGCCGAGGCGCTCGGCGACTGTGGCTTGCTGGCGCGACCACGGCGGGGCGAGCTCGTGATCGTGCTGTTTCCCGTCGACGACGCGACGCTGGTGTTCTCCGACATGGGCGAGGGCGCCCAGCTGCAACGCACGACCGAGATCCCACGCGATGCGGAGGCCCGCGCGCGCTGGGCCGGCGCGCTCGTCGAATCCCTGGCGGACGTGTTGACGCGCGTCGGCTCGGTCCGCGTCCTTCCCGTCGGGCGCGGCTGGGACGTCGAGGTCCACGCGGCCCGCTGGGGCGATGCTCCGCTCGTGTCACGGCTCGCGGTGAGCTACGGGCTCGATCTGCCCCAGGCTGCGAATCCCGACGACGCGAACGAGCATGCCGTGCTCGTCGCAGATCCGTCGGGAGACTTGCCCCACGCCATGGACGAGATCACCGCGGCGGACCGACGACTGTCGGATGCGGGATGGGACACCGAGCATCTCGTCCGAGACGATGCGACGCGCGGCGCGGTGCTGGCAGCGCTCGAGCGGGCGACGCTGTTCCACTACGCGGGTCATGGTCGGCGGCGCGATGCCGATGGCCGGGAGGCGGCGCTCCTGCTCGCCGACGGCGGCACGATCGAGGTGAACGACGTGCTCGCTCTCTCCCGCGTGCCGCGCTGGGTCGCGTTGACGGGATGCGAGACCGACAGGTTCTCGTCGAGCCTCCTGGACGGAGGCTCGAGCCTGGGTCGGGCATTCTTGCTGGCGGGCTCCGAGGCCGTGATCGTGAGCGATCGCGACGTGGGTGACGAGCTCGCCCGTGCGATCGGGGCCGCGTTGTACGACGTGCATGCAAGCCCGGCCCGGTTCGATCCAGGCCGGGCCTTGGCACGGGCGCAGGCCGACCTCGCCGGCGGCAGCGCGCCGCTGGACTGGTCGGCCTTTCGCATGCTCACTCGGTGATTCGCCGCGGTCTCTGCGGCATCACTGGATGACGAGCGGTTGGATGATCTGCAGCGGGTCGGTGATCGGGTCGAAGCCCACGTACTTGATCGTGATCCTCGCGTACGCGATGTCGTCGGGGTCCGGCATCGCGCCGAAGTACAGGCGCGTCGTCCTGCTCGAGCTCAGCGAGATCCCTCCGAAGTTCTTCTCGTTCCAAAGAGTGCCGTCGAGCAACCCGATGTTGATCTTGACGTACTCGATCGCGAGGCTGTCGTTCGCGAGTGCCTCCGTGGCGTACGCATTGCCACTCGAGGTGTAGATGGTGCAGGTCGGACACGCCGGGGTCTCGGGCTGCGGCGCGGTGAGGCGGCTCGTGTTGGACGGGCCGTCGATCGCCTCGCAAGCCGTGGGAGCGTTCGCGGCCGGGTCCTTGGAGCGCAGCACCTCCACCGGGATGTCGCAGTACGTGATGCACTCGTCGACCGGTTCGAAGCCGACGTCCACCTTGTCGTCCGGCACGAGGTCCTCGATCGCCGTGCGCAGCGGCGTCGTGTCGATGGGGTACTCGTCGTGACACGTGAGCGCCGTTCCGGCCGGGCACGTCGCGGCGCGCTCGCAGGCCTCCCGGGCGGCCCGGCATACCGAGATCGCATGGATGTCGAGCTCGGTCTTCGGGTAGCCCACGTAGCCGAAGTCCGCGGTGCCGCCGACCTGGCGGCCCGAGGCCCACAGCAGCTCGCCGAGCTCATCCGCCGTCAGGTCGGGATCGATCGACCAGGCGACGGCGGCCGCACCGGCGGCTGCCGCCGCGGCCATGGAGGTGCCCGTGCGCGTGACGCTGTCGGTCGTCTCGAGCCCCGGCACGTGCGACGCGATCGCGGCGAGCCGGGGACGGCCGCCCGCGCGGCCGTTCGTCAGCGGAGCGTCGTCGTACTCGAGTCCGCCGACCGCGAACACGAGGGGACCTGGAACCAGGGGCAGGGGAGCGTTTTGGATGCCGAAGTCGGCGTGGCACTCGCCCGGGGTCGGGGCCGCACGCTGCTCCCACAATCCGGGCGCGAGCGGTCCCTGCTCGCAGGTCTGGGACTCGTTGCCGGCCGCCACGGTGATGAATGCGCCGCGGCATCGCGCGTACCGCAGCGCCCTCTCCATCATCTCGACCGCGGGCGTCGGATCGTTCGGATCGACGCCGTGGAACCAAAACGGCTCGAAGCCCACGCTGAGATTCAAGATCAGTTTCGGTCGCTCGCCCACGTAGGTCGTGTGCTCCCAGCGCTTCACGGCCTCCACGATCGCCGTCCCGGTCTCGGAGATGTGGCCGAAGTAGCCGCCGCGTGTCCAGCCGCGGTGCACACCGCTCTGATCCTTGTACAGCGGCAGCCCGAGAACGTTCTCCACGTCGACCACGCAGGACAGCGCCGTGCCCGGACACGCGATGTCGCGCACGAGGCCGGCGACGACGAGCCCATGCGGGTCGCGAGGAACCAGTGGCTCGTCCGCGGGGATCGTGTCGACGATCTTGACGTGGACCGGGCTGCGTGGCGTGTTCGCGAGATCGGTGTCGCTGACGAGATCCAGGTGCTCGGCGACGAGGTTGCGCAGGATCGGCTCGAGCAGCGTCGTCAGGGATCCTTCGGCCCGCATCGCCGCGCAGTCTGGCGCACGCTCGGCGATCCACCCCGGCAGTTGATCGAAGATCGCGGGGTTCGGTGCACCTTCTCCCGTCCAGTCGTACGAGCAGTAGCGCGAGAGGACGCCGTTCGCTGGCTCGTCCAGCGACGCCAGGTAGGGCGTGCCATTGACGAAGAGCCGGGTCCGCGCCCAGTTCTGCACCTGCGGGCAGCCGGGTGCGCCCTCCGTGAGCCGCGCGATCTGCCGCGTCTCGGGGCAGACCAACTCCTCGGTCGTCCCATCCAGCACGCGGAACTCCGTCTCGGGCAGATCGCCGTCCTCCACCTCGACACCGCAGCCCATCACCAACGCACCCACCCACCACCACATCGATCGTCGTGCCATCCAAAGTCTCCACAGGGTTAGAGCCACCACGGCCGCACCGGATCACCGGGCGGAGCTCGCGGGATCCCATGGACGTCGAGCCGGCCGGCGATGACGGGCCGGTCGTGGATTCTCCCTCACGCGGAGTGCGCGACCGTGCGCCGCCGTTCAGCCCTCGGGATCCGGGTTGATGAACCCGAGCCCGAGGCCGCCGGGGTACGCGTACGACGTGACCCCGGTGTAGCCGACCTGCACGACGCCGAACGAGTCGCTGCTGTCGGCGACGTGCGGGCCCTCGGCGATCGGCCAGTCGGCGACCTCGAAGCCGCCGAGGGTGTAGTAGCCGCCGACCACCGCACCGTCGACGAGCACGTCGGCACCGCCGAGCGGACGGATGATCTGCACGTAGTTCTCCGTGTAGCCGGTGCCGGTCACGAACACGTAGCGCGGCAGGAATTGCTCGGTCGGCACCATCTGGTACGACGCGGGATCGCCCGTGCCCGCGCCGCCGTCCTGGCCCTCGAGGTACTGCACCGGCATGAACGGTCCGTCGCCGGTGATCACGAAGCTCTCCTGCGTCGAGAACTCGTGGTACTCGCCGCGATCGAGCATCACCGGCGTGCCGGGCTGCGGCGGCTCGGTCGTGATCGTGACGCCGTCGCTGCCCGAGTACACGCGCCACCAGTACTGCTCGCTGCCGCGGTTGGGCGCGTGCGCACCGACGTACTCGGTGCCCCAGAACTCGAGACCGATCAGCTGTTCCTCGATGTGATCGCAGAACGTCACGCCGGCCGGGATGTTCACGCACGGCACGGTGCCGACCACCCACGCCGGCTGCGACGTCTCGACGATCGTGCCCGAGATGTCCGTCGGCGCGATCACCTGCAGCAGGTCGTAGTGATCCACGGTGGCCATGCCGGTCGCGCCCGCCGCGACGGCCGCGACCCCGGTGCCGGCCGAGGTCGCGTTCGGAGGCGTCCACGTCACGCTCGTGCCGTCGTGCACGCCGACCACGTTGAACGCGGAGCTGTGACCGCCGATGTTCGAGCTCCACGCCGCCACGATGTAGTACTGGCCGAGCGCGTGATCGGGGATGAGCAGCGACGAATCGTTGTGGGCCACCGCCGCGATCGGCGAGTGCTGGTAGGCCACCACCGGCACGTCGGTCTCGACCCGGTGTGCGGCACCCTGACGCAGCACCGAGACGTTGCCGGGCTGCAGCGGCTGGTTCAGCACGAACTCGTGCGTCCCGCCGGGTGGCACCACGACGGGGGCGCCGACGGCTTCCTCGACACCGGCCGGCGCCCAGTACAGCTGCACCGTCGCGTCCTGCGACTCGGAGACGTTGCCGACGATCACCGAGGTCGGCTCCTCGATGAAGTTCTGCATCTTGTTCGCGTGGAAGCTGCAGCCCACCGTGCTCTGGGTGTTCACCGCCTGCGCGCACGTCTGCGGAATGCCGCCCATCGGATCGATCGGTCCGCCGCCGTCGGGCAGCACGCCGAGGTCGAACAGCGGGCCCTCGTCGGTCGGATCGTCGTCGCTCGTTCCGTCCGGGTCGGTCGTCGTCGCGCCGGCGCTCGTGTCCGCAGGCGTGTTCGTCGTACCGGTCTCGGTCGGATCCGAGCTCGTCACCGACACGCCCGACGTGCTCGGGTCGCTCGTCGAGGCCCGACCGCCATCGCCGCAAGCGGCCAGCGCACAGACGGACAGCACTGGGAAGACTCGCAGGCGCATGGGAAGGCGATAGTACGCCGGATCCCGGCTGTCGAAGCCGGGGCCGCGCGCTCGTAGAGGAGTAGGCTGCCGACCGCCGATCCCGCGTGTCGGTTTCGCCCATGGAATCCAGCCCCGAGAGCGCCCGCGACACGATGGCGGACGTCGATCTCGCCCCGACCGGGGAGCGGGCGGGCGACTCGACGGCGCTGCCGGAGCGCATCGGTCGGTTCGTCGTGCGTGGACGCATCGGGGTCGGGGCGATGGGCGTGGTGCTCGCGGCCCACGACGACGTCCTCGAGCGCGACGTCGCGGTGAAGGTGCTGCGCGCCGAGCAGCTCGGCGGTGCGCCGGCGCGATCGCGACTGTTGCGGGAAGCCAAGGTGCTCGCACGAGTGTCTCATCCGAACGTCGTGGGCGTGTACGACGCGGGCGTGCTCGACGACGGGCGCGTGTGGATCGCGATGGAGCTCGTGCAGGGCCCCACGTTGCGCGGCTGGCTCGACGTCCGGCCACGAACGCGACGCGCCGTCGTCGACGTGTACCTGCAGGCCGCGCGTGGGCTGGCCGCCGCGCACGCGGCCGACGTCGTGCACCGCGACTTCAAGCCGGAGAATGCGATCGTCGGCGACGATGCCGGCGCGCCCGCGACCGGTCGCGTGCGCGTGCTCGACTTCGGGATCGCGCGCGCGAGCGCGACCGATCGCAGCGAGACCGACGCGCGCGACGACGACGGCGTGCTCGTCACACGCACGGGTCCGCTGCAGGGCACGCCGGCCTACATGGCGCCGGAGCAGCACCTCGGGCAGCCCGTCGATGCGCGCAGCGACCAATTCTCCTTCTGCGTCGCGCTCTGGGAGGCGCTCGTCGGCCAGCGACCCTTCGCGGGCGCCACACTCATGGAGCTGACGGTCGCCGTGCTCGAGCACCGTCTCCGTCCGCCCGGACGCGCGCTGCCGCGGGGGATCGAGCGGGTGTTGCGACGCGGCCTGTCCGTCGATCGAGCGGCGCGCTGGCCGTCGATGGCGGCTCTCGTCGCGGCGCTCGAGCACGAGATCCGACGTCCGCTCGCACCATGGATCGCCGCAGCGACCGTCGCGGGCGTGGCGGTCGCGGGTGCTGTGTTCGTGGCCTCTGGTGCCGACACGCCGTGTCGGATCGACGAGAGTGCGCTCGCCGGTGTCTGGGACGACGTGCGGCGGCGCTCGATCGCCGAGGCGTTCGAGTCCACTGCCGCGCCCTGGGCCGATGACGCCCGCCGTGGGCTCGATGCGCGGCTCGATGCGTACGCGCAGTCCTGGGTCGCGATGATGCGCGACGCGTGCGAGGCCACGCACGTGCGTGGTGTGCAGTCCGCCGAGCTGCTCGATCGCCGCGTCGCCTGCCTCGAGGCCCGCCGCGATCGTCTGCGCTCGTTGACGGACGTGCTGGCCCGCGCCGATGCGGAGCTCGTGCTGCGCTCGACGCGAGTGCTCGCCGAGCTCGAGCCGCTGGCGCCGTGCGCCGATGCCGAGTTCCTCGCCGCACGCACGGCGTTGCCGGCGGGTGCCGACGCCCAGGCACGGGTGTCCGACGCGCGGGCTCGCCTCGAATCGGAGCGGGCGGCCGCGTTCGCCGGCGACGTCGAGGGTGCGCTGCAGCGGCTCGTCGCGCAGCGCGAGGAGGTCGATGCGATCGGCCATCCGCCGTTGCGCGCCGAGCTCGCGCTCGGGATCGCGAGCCTGTCGGCGCGCAGCGGCGCCTACGAGCCGGCGAAGGACGCGTTCCTCGGGGCGATCGAGGCGGCGGCCGAGGCCGGGGACGATCGCGTCGGGGCCCAGGCGTCGATCTCGATGGCGTGGTTGTCGTCGATGCATGCCGCCGATCCGAGCGAGGCGATCACGTGGGTGCGCGTCGCGGATGCGGCGGTGCTGCGGGCCGGCGACGACGCCGATCTCCGCGCCAACCTCGAGCTCACCCGTGGCGGCATCGCATTCGATCGCGGCGACTGGGCCGGTGCTCGTCGGGCCTACGCACGCGCCGAGCAGGCCGCGCTCCGGGCCGGGGACGAGGGCGCGGATCTGCTGCCGCGGATCCACAACAACCTCGCGAACGTCGAGCTGTCGGCGGGCGATCCCGTGCAGGCCGAGGTCGCGTATCGAGCCGCGCTCGCGGCGTGGGAGGAGGTCGTCGGCCCCGATCATCCCGATCTCGCGCTCGTGCTCGACAATCTCGGTGTCGCGGTGCGTCGTGTCGGTCGCATCGACGAGGCGATCGCTCTGCACCAGCGGGCGCTGACGCTGCAGGAGCGCGCATTCGGCAGCGCGCATCCGGCACTGGCGCCCACCCTGGGCAACCTCGGCACCGCGCTCGAGGCCCGCGGCGAGCTCGACGCGGCCGAGCGTGCGTTTCGGCGCGCGCTCGCGATCGACGAGGCGGTCCACGGATCCGAGCATCCCGACGTCGCGTACTCGGTGGACAGCCTCGGCGCGCTGCAGATGCGGCGAGGGGATGCGGCCGGTGCCCGCGAGCTGCACGCGCGCGCGCTCGCGATCCGCGAGGCGACGCTCGGTCCCGATCATCCGGACGTCGCGATCAGCCTCACGAACCTCGGTGCGGCGTTGCTCGCCGCCGACGAGCCGGATGCGGCCCGCGACGTGCTGCGACGCGCGGTCGCGATCGACGCGACGGTCATCTCGTTGCGGGT
>Ga0105107_10002557_pt1 | contig 11987 bp, 5 predicted proteins | sample PPLLaktember2015_6_FD_79335 | JGI IMG/M metagenome (GOLD analysis project Ga0105107, IMG submission 79335) | Freshwater sediment microbial communities from Prairie Pothole Lake near Jamestown, North Dakota, USA - PPLs Lake P8 Core (1) Depth... | ecosystem: Environmental > Aquatic > Freshwater >... | reverse complement strand
TCGCCTTCTCAGCGCCAAGTCCTTTTGTTGCCAGATCACTGGAAGTAATCCCTCCTTTGGCCACGATGAAGGCCGGACGGACGGTGAGTCCCCTGACAATACTGACGAGAAAGGCCGAAACCGTGCTGTTGATTCGCAAACTGCTTTCAGCGTCATCGCCTGTCACCAGGCGCCGGCTCGTGTGAATTACTACGTCTTCACCGGACGAAAGCAATTCATTTGTTTTTCGCGCAATGATGCCGGCATGCGAATCTTTTTCGCCTGAACGCAGGAGGTCTTCCACATTTATTTCTATTGAACGATGCGTTTGCTGGGCGAGAAGGTTTTCCAGTTGCCGTGTCGTCTTCGGCACGTAAGATCCCACGACGATGAGGGATCCCATAGCGGAACTCGTTTCCTCTTTCTCCGGTTTAAAGATCTTTCCCGCTGGAATTCCTGCGCGGATGGAAACAAAGGTCGCGGAGGTACGGTAAATAAATGTCTGACCTGTTTTTTCTGCGCGTAATAATCCCATCACAAGAATTTCCAGATCCCCGTGCGAGCACGCATTGACGATGCATACTTTCCCGGGCGTACATTCCGCGAGTTTCTTCGCGACGCTTTCCGGTCCTCCAATCCGGATGTCTTCAATGGATATTGACGCCACATCGGCCGCTTTGACAAATCCCCTGGTCTTTTCCTCGACCCATTCCCGGAGATTGGAATGTTTATATCCAAACACGGCATCCCTGGCAAACGGGGTCTCGGCCACGGGCAGCAGTTGCCCCTGTTCCCGTATGTAATGCACGTCGCCAATAGTGAAACGCCCTCCTTCTATAAAAGCGGGGACGATCACACGGATCGCTTTTCCAATATTCAACGCGGTAGCTACCGCATCAACCTCCGCCGGAAAATGGCCCCTGAGGGTGGAGTCGCTCCTGCTGATGACGGTAATTTCGCGACCGCTTTTTCTCGCCGCCAGCAGAAGATTTTCTCCGATCTCACGCGCAAGCTTTACAGCCAGATGTTCCGGAAAACTGCGCGAGTTTGTAAGAATGAACAAAATGGAAGGTTTTTTCTTTAATTCCTGAATCAGCAAGGCGACCTTCCAGGAAGTCAGAACGACTACGTCGTAACACGTCTGTGTTCCAGTTGGGTCATCGTCGAGCACAACAACGGTTTTCCCGGAACGTAAAAATTCTCTCCGGATTTCCGGAAGCAGATCCTGTTCCGGTTCCGGCGGTAATCCCGCCATGATATCCACTGCCTTTTGCTGCATGCTGTTCAGTTATGTGCCAAATATACAGCTTCCTGAAAATAGCTGCCTGTTTCTTCCCGGAGTCCGACTGACTGTTCCTTCATTGGATCTGATGTGAACCTTGTCTGTTACGCCAAAGCGTGATGCTGACCAAATTATTCCACGGGCTGAAGACGTTATTTGCATGTTGGAGGAGGGTGCTTATCTTTAAGAAGAGATTCAATCGACGCTATGCAAATCGTTATCGCGGCGCTGTTAAAAAGAAAGACGAAACACAAGGCAGGATGAACGAACTTTCCGCTCCTGTCATCGGGCTCGCTGTCGCCGTCTTCGTCCTGATCTTTCTCGTCCTCCGAACGAAAGTTCATCCGCTGATCGCTCTCATTATTGCAGGTTGTATCGCAGGTGTTACCGGAGGAATGTCACTAACGGATACCGTGGATTCTATCACACGGGGGTTCGGTTCGACGCTTGCCTCGATCGGTATTGTAATTGGCCTGGGAGTGATGATGGGGCGCATCCTCGAGGTATCGGGTGCTGCGCAGCAGATCGCTCACTCTTTTGTCGCAATGCTCGGCAGAGGGAAGGAACACTGGGCAATGGCGTTGACAGGCTATTTTGTGAGCATTCCTATTTTTGTTGATTCTGCTTTCGTCATTCTCTTTCCTATTGCGAAAGCGCTTGCAAGGAAAGGAAACCGCTCGCTTCTTACCATTGGTGTGGCACTTGCGGGGGGACTGGCCGTGACCCATACGCTGGTGCCTCCAACGCCCGGGCCATTGGGCGCCGCGGGAATTTTTGGTGTGGATGTCGGAGGGATGATGCTCCTGGGTATGGGCCTCGCCATCCCCTGCGTCATTGCCGTGGTGCTTTATTCGCTGTGGCTCGAAAGAAAGTATCCGGGTTTTCATCCGGGTATCCAGGTTTCCGCTGTTACTGACGTGCGGGATGGGCGCGCGGACCAACAGCGTGTGCCCGGGTTGGTGCTGTCGTGGCTTCCCATTGCAGTCCCGATCTTTCTCATCATCATGAAGGCAGTATTGGGATTATTCCCCGCCTGGGCTGCCGAAGGGCCGCCCGCGACGAGATTTTTCACCGGCATGTTCAGCTTTCTTGGAACGCCCGTCATTGCGCTTTCCGTCAGTACGTTGCTGGCTGTCTACCTCCTCGTTCCATGGCTCGACCGCAGGCAAACGAGCGAGCGCCTCGAGGAGGGGTTGCAATCGGCGGGGATCATCCTCATGGTTACCGGCGCCGGCGGAGCACTGGGGGCAGTCGTGCGCGACAGCGGTGCAGGGACTGTCCTTGCCGAACATATCCGAAATCTTCCTGTTTCACCGATCATGATCCCATTCTTTGTTGCGACTGCGGTCCGGCTTATTCAGGGTTCGGGCACCGTGGCCTGTATCACTTCCGCCTCGATCACAGCACCCGTGCTGACGGTCATCCCGGACGTAAATATGTTGTTCGCAGCACAGTCTGCCGTGATGGGCGCGCTCTGCTTCAGCTACTTCAACGACAGTCTCTTCTGGGTAGTGAACCGTATGATGGGAATCACTGATGTGAAACAACAGATGATGGTGTGGTCCCTGCCGACGACGCTCGCGTGGGCAGTCGGTGGTACAGGCGTAGCGTTGCTGAACATCATTTCAGGTTCTCACGGAAGGTGGCTCGACCCGGTTATCCCTCTTGTGGCGCTAATGATTATCGTGGCCGTCCTGTCTAAAAATGTCGGAAGAAAACAAGACTGACAGGATCATTTTGTGGTGATGCTGTATATAGTCCCATCGTTTGATGCGAATACAATATTTCCATCATGAACGATCGGTTGCGAAAAGATCGCGCCTAACTCTTCGTACATTTTCAGTATCGCATTTCCGTCCGGCAGGAGTCTTCCGATGTCAGCGACATAGTTGTCGTCGTCCTGAAGGTATTTCTTCCGGAACGCTTTATATCCGTCCGTTTGAAATGTCCAGAGAATGTTTCCGTCGGTAAGGTCAATGCAGAACAATTTCCCATTCAGCGTTCCGGTAAATCCGGTCTTATTGACCACTGCCATTCCTGCGAAAATATTAAAGCCTAAATTCTTTCGCCAGAGGACCGATCCTGTTTCCTCATCCATGGCCAGCAATAAGCGGTCGTCCGAAGTTCCTGCGTAGATCACCGAATCATTCGGCGTCACGGGTAATGCCCAGCCGTAAGGAAATGTCTTTAGCCAATGGCAGTATCCAGCCTCCAGGTCAAGTGCATACAGGTTGTAATCCCTCGCTCCAAAAAATACTTTGTTGTTATGAACAACGGGGTTTCCGTTTATTTCTCCCCTGGGAAAATAGCGCTGCCCTGTCGTCTTGAAACGCCAGATCAATGTCCCTGCCTCTTTGTTAAGACAATACATATATCCGTCAAAGGAACCGACAAGGAGCTTTTCCTTGTGTATCGCCGGTTTCGTGTGGACAATATCGCCGGTGGCAAAACTCCATTTCAGGTTTCCGTTTTCTGCGTGAACGGCGTAAACCCTCCCGTCACCTCCGCCGAAGTACACAACGTTATCATCGATGACAGGAGAAGACTGATAGTAATCAGGCCAGTCGTATCTCCTGTCGGGCAATGCGCCTGAAAACGTTTTATAAGTCCAGACAGGTTTTCCGCTCATCCTGTCGATGCAGTAAAGCCTGCCATCGCTGCTGAAGAAATATATTTTCCCTTCGGAGATGAGAGCGGTTGATCCGATCTGACCATTCGATCGGTACTTCCAGTTTATTTTTCCTGATCGCGCGTTCAAGCAGTAAAAACTGCTGTCGTACGAGCCGACATAGATGTGGTTATCGTGATACACCGGTGACGCAACAACAATACCTTTTGTTTTATATTTCCAGTTGATCCTGGCCTCTTTCGCAGGCTGCGCGAATGCCTGTGAAAACAAAATCGGGAGACTGGATATCACGAGAAGGGCCTTTACGTTTGCACTGCGCGCGCGGGTATAAATTTCCATCATACGGAAAACAGGGTTTAATTCTTCCAGGGTGGGCGAAAATGGTTCGACGTTCCCGCCGGCCCGCAGTCAATTTATACAGGATTTTTTACATGCGCATCCCCCAAATTACGCGGGGTCGTGGCAACTTCAATTCTTTGGTGTTTGGGCAACCGTCATTTGGATCCCCGGAACACGCCGTTGCCTTCAGAACCCATGTACGCACCCCACGCCGGTTCATCCCTCATCCGTATCGGGGTCTCTATACGTTTAATACGCATCCCCATGAAATTTAAAAGATCGCGAAAATGGAAATACTGGCAGTGAACAATATCGAGATAGCCATCGTCATCCATGTCGCCGAGCCAGGGTGTGGAAAAAATGTTCTTGAAACGCGTCTGCTGATCGATGGTCTGCACAATATTCTTTCTAAAATGGATGGCGATGAGTTTGTTCTCAATCTCCTTCGGTGATTCGCCGGTAAATCCCAGGGAGCAATCATATTCATTGATGCTGATGATGGCTTCGTCTGTCCCGTCGCGGTTGATATCGTACACAACAGGGGACGAAAAACCCGTACATCCGATCGAGTCCATGTAGGCAATGCTTCCATCCTTTCCATTCAGCATGATCTGCAGGGAGCCGGTGCTGTTGGGCCATTGTCCTTTGCTGACAAAAGTGAAAAAGTCGGGGACGTCGTCGTCAGTAAAATATCCTGCTGCAAAGCTGTTGCTTGACTCAGTATCCGGAATGCTCTGCTTCCACAGGGTTTCACCGCTTTTGCCATCAATGGCAAAGACCGTGCTTCCGTGAGTGATGACCACAATGTCCAGGTATCCGTCGCCGGTGATGTCGGCTGCGGTGGGAGGGGCAATAAACCCATGGCCTTTCTCCGCGGCAAGGATGATAGCGCGTGAGAGTTTTTTCTGCATGAGATCCGTCAACTTTGCCCGGTACAGATTTCCGGATATCGTTTCACCTCCCGTGCCAAAGATGATAACGGGATCATCCGAGTCCTTTTGTAAAAAACAGAGGGGTGACATGTAGGACTCCCTTCCATCGGGCATGGTGTCTGCGGCGAGGATGTTTCCCGTCTTACTGTCGAAAAGGATCATCACTCCGGGAAACCGGTTGTCGGTGGAATAGGGGGCCGCTTTTGAATTTCCGCCGTTGACGGTAAGGACGTCCTGAAGGCCATCGTCATTCTGGTCGGGCACAAGGATGCTGTTATTAAAGTTGAATCGGGCGTGCCGGAGAACGGGATCCTGTTCATAACGATAGTTGTATTCCCAGATCAGCTTTCCGTTCGTTCCATTCAAAGCTTTGAAGTGCGGCGACCTGCCTCCGATGAAAACGTCATCCACCCCATCGCCCGTGATGTCATAAAGCGTGGCACAACCATACACCTGGTCTTCAGATTCTGCCTGCCAAAGCAACTCTCCCGTCTTTCCGTCGAAAGCGAGTATTCCCTGATCACTATGCTGGTATTCATTCTGACCAGCGCCAATAATAATATCCAGCACCCCATCGTCATTGAGATCGGTCGCCCTTGGAGAAGATTGAGAACCGATCCTGGAAAAGTTTTTATCCCATATCAATTCACTTTTTTTTCTTCGCGTGCAGGCCAGGCACAAAACGAAAATCAGGCCGAACAGCACAATATACCGGACAGCAGACCGGCCAGATCTATTTTTCATTCAGTTCTTATTCAGTCATCGCCGCATCAAGATAATGCAACAAAGCAAGTTAGCGTGTCTTGGTGTTTTTTTTCTTTGTTTTTACTTCTTTGGGTTCTTCAGGTATGGCCTCGAGGATAAACGCCATATCGGGACCGACGTAGTTCGCATGTGATCCGGTAGTATGCAGGTAAGGCAGACTGATCGTCACTGTGCCGTCGGAAACTTCCATTTCTTTTTCCTGGAGGAACTGGCCGCGCCAGGTGTGATAGAGTTTCAGCTTGTATCGCCCGTTCTTCACTGAAGTCAGCTTGATATTTTCCCCTGCTACATCGGTATTGGGATTTACAACCCATCCAAAGATCATTTCATTACTTCTCATCCCAAATCCGTCTCCGTCGGAAAGGTCAAACCGGAATGGCGCCAAACCCGTGAGCCTGGCAAAGGGAATGGCGTCCGTGAATCTTCTCAGGCTGCTGACCTGGTTGGACACGATATGGTCATTCAATCTTTCTGAATACGCCCACCAGAAAGGACTCATCGCCGTTCCGGAGGCAAGGGTGACCCAGAGGGCGTTGTGATACAAGGCAAGATAACCCGGCATACCCGGCTCATAGTAAGTGTGGTCCCAACCGGTTTCACCAATGATGGCAGGTTTTTCGTATCCCTGCCATAGTCTGGTGATCTGGTTTGCATAATTGTAGTAACTGTGGGTGAGGGGATGGACGTCAGCAGAATCAAGCGATGCGCTTTTTGTCATCGGATATCCCTGTGCCTCGTAGATCTCGCGCGCCGCAAGATCAAAGATCTCGTATCCGCGGCTCCAGTACTCGCGTATGCCACCGCTTCTCGTTCCGGTCGTCAGATGATTATAGGGGTCGTGCTGCTTGAAGTAGTTATGCACCTTCCTTCCCCAATCTGCGGCGACCACGCTGTCTCCCGAAACCCATCCATCGGTGCCGTTGACTTCATCGACGATAAACCAGATCGCAAGTGCCCTGCTATATCCCCACCGCGCAATGAAATACCTGTATAATTTCTCCTGTAACTTCCATGCAGGTTCACTGCGATAAAAGTCCTTTGCAGGTGTAACATTGCTGTACGGATTCGTATACCATCTTACGTTCCCTCCGCCCCAGACTGTTTCTGAAAGGTAGGAATGGAACCAGACATTCAGACTGAGCACCATATCGCGCTCTTCGCACAGGCCGAGCACTTCGTCCAGCCGTCCGGAAATGTTCTGGTCATAACGCCCCAGGCCACTGGCATGCGTTTCGAGTGGTGTTATGAAAGTGCTGATAAAGTTTACCCCCAAAGATTTCAGCTTGTCAAGGTTTTCAGGAGTGATGCGTCCGCTGTTGAACCCGGCATATCCGTCATTATACCAAAGCCCCACCCCGAAGAAGGTCGTTCCGTCAGGATGTTGCAGGTAGCGTTTGTTCGCCGCTATCTGGATGGGACCTTTTTTTGCCGATGGAAGCGCCTTGAAGGACTTTTTTTCACTTGTTGCTTCACCGTTCTTATCCTGGACCTTAACACTGTACTGCCACACGCCTTTTTCGTTGGGGGAGAATCGTATTTTCCAAAGCATTCCGAAATTGTAATCGTAGAATCCGTAAACATTCCAGCTCTTGCCGGAAGGCGAGATGAAATTGGCTGAAATGTCAATCTCATCCGGATCAAACGGATTTCTGAATTCACTTTTAACATTGAGGGAAATCTCGAATTTCTCATAAAGACCTACGGAATCCTGAACCTGACGGATGCCCAGAATTTCAGGAGGAACGTTGCCAAAAGTGCTCCCGCACACGAGAGTGAGAAAGATGATTATGTGTTTTATTCTTTTCATGATGTGTATTTTAAGAGATCAAAGGCTCGTTGTCAAAAAAAAAGACGTGGCACCATCCGCGCCTGCCGGGAGGGGATACCTATCTGGGATGTTCAACCGTTGATGGCTGCCTGTACACGCCATTATAATCGCTGCCCATGTAGGAGCCCCACGTAATATTTCCATGGATGGGTATTTTCGTCGCAACTCGGCTAATCCGCATTCCGTCAAAAATGTATGTCTTGTTGGTATTCGTTCCATGGATATACACAATATCCAGAAAGTGATCGCCATCCATATCCCCGATCCAGGGTGTGGAAGAGATGTTGCTCCCTTTCAGCGGGTCAGTGAACTGACCAGGCTGGCCTGTATTGAAATCCAGGCTCATGATCAGATTGTACAGTGCACGCTTGTTCTTCTCATCGTAAATATGAATGTTCACGCTTAACAGCGCTTCATCCCTTCCATTGCCGTCTAGATCCACCACCACAGGTGTACTGGTCTGGTAAAATCCCAGCGAATCCAGCCAGGCGATCTTTCCTGAAGCGCCATCAACCATGACCTGCTTACAGTATTCAAGGTTCGGCCACTGCCCGATAGCGTAGGATACAAAAAAGTCCGGGATATTATCGGAATTGAAGTTTCCGGGCGCAATGGAACTGTAAGCCTCCGAATCCAGAACTTTGACCGACCAGACAGGCTCAAATGTTTTACCATTGAAAGCGACAAGTTTTCCTTCTACAGCGTTGGCAATGATGTCGGGAAAAGCATCGCCGGTGACATCAACCCACGCAGCAGGACCGATGTAGCCCTTATTGGGACTGCTGTCCAGCAATCGGGCTGCTGACAAATCGCCCTTTAATATAGAGGAGAGGAGTGTGACAAACAGGTTGCCACCAATGGTTTCCCCACCTGTGCCAAAGACCACGAGATAGTCGTTTCCATCCGGCAGGGGAAGCGCCGAGACCGACATGTAGGTTTCCTTTTTGTCAGGGGTGGAAGCTTTTGCCAGAACACTTCCGTCAAGAGCATTTAAAACCACAAGGTTGCCCGGATATCTTTTTTTGGCGTCGTACGGTTCTGCCAGGACATTTCCGCCATTCGAAATGAGAATATCTTCCATTCCGTCGCCATTCTGGTCCTTGATGAATTGTGGATTGTAAAAGTTATACCACTTCTGCTTCCCCTGCTTTTTGTTAAATTTCCACAAAAGCTTACCCGTCTTGCCGTTGATGGCGAATAGCTCTGCGGACCTTCCACCGATAAAAACATCCATGATATGATCGCCATTGATATCCTTGAAAGAAGGGGACCCGAAGATCTGATCCTCAGCACGAACGTTCCACAGTATTTTTCCCGTGGCGCCATCCATGGCAATGACGGCAGAATCACAAGCCATGAACTCCTCGCGTCCCGCGCCAAAGACGACGTCTCCGGTTCCATCACCGTTCAGGTCGGTCACGCGAGGTGATGAGAAGGTGTTGATCCCTTTAAAGGCAACGGACCAATTTGACTGCGCCATCAACGGCGTGATGGTGTCTATAAGAAAAAGAATGGAAATGAGCCCAAATAGTCTTCCGAAGGCAAAGCCCCCTTGGGTATTTCCCACCCTTTGTATGTCATGCCGTTCCTGTTCGTTTTCCATGGGAGCCTGTGAAGCATTACTGTCGCTTCATTTTAGCGGGAGAGAGACCCCTGAAGTTAAGGTTATTCTGCAGTCGCCGCAAATTTCTGCTAACTTTACTGAGAGGACCCAGACCTTTTGGATGATATCGCCCTAATCTTTAACTTTAGAATTGGCTCGGTATTGAATACGATGGATTTCGGATTTCATTGATAATAACCTATCCAATAATCAATTTTCATGAAGACGATCGCCGGTGTGTGTTTGGTTATGTTGATTTCTCATTCAGGCTTCGCTCAGAAAGAACCACTTTTTGAACCGGCTCCCCCTTCCAGGACTGGAATCCACTTTAAGAATGTTCTCGAAGAAACACCGACGGCCAACGTCCTTACTTACGAATACTTTTATAATGGCGGCGGCGTTGCCATCGGGGATATCAACAACGACGGACTCGAGGATATTTACTTTACAGGAAACATGAAACCCAATGCCCTGTATCTCAACCAGGGCAATTTCAAATTCAAAGAAATCGCAAAGACGGCTGGTGTCAGCTGCGACGGCAACTGGAAAACCGGTGTGACAATGGCGGATGTCAACCACGATGGCTTCCTGGACATTTATGTCTGCTATTCCGGAAAGGGAGATCCCGAGAAAAGAAGAAACAAACTTTTTATTAACAACGGCGACCTCACTTTTACAGATGAGGCCCCAAAGTACGGCCTTGACGATCCGGGGCATACCACGCACGCGTCTTTCTTCGATTTCGACAAGGACGGCGACCTCGATATGTATTTGCTGAACCACAATGTGGTCGTTATCCAGGAGTTCGAATTCGCGAAAGCAAAAAAGATCAGGCACCCGTATGCCGGAGACAAATTATTCAGGAATGATAACGGACATTATGTTGATATCAGTGAACAGGCCGGCATCAAGGGAAATCCACTGGGTTTCGGACTTGGCGTCACGGTCGCGGATATCAACAGGGACGGCTGGCAGGATATTTATGTTTCCAATGACTACATCGAACCCGACTATGTATACATCAATAACGCGGATGGTACTTTCACGGACCGGTTAGCGGAGTACATGCAGCACATTTCCTATTTTTCCATGGGATGCGATGTGAGCGATATCAACAACGATGCCATGCCGGACATCTTCACCCTGGATATGCTGCCGGAAGACAATGAAAGGCAAAAGCTTCTGTACGGCCCGGACAACTATGAGCATTTTGCCCTCATGGTGCTGAACGGATTTTATTTTCAGAACATGCGCAACATGCTCCACATCAACAATGGCGATGGCACGTACAGCGAAGTCGGACAACTCGCCGGCGTTTCAAATACCGACTGGAGCTGGGCACCCCTGTTTGCAGATTATGACAACGACGGACTGAAAGACCTGTTCATCACAAATGGCTATTACCGCGATTATACAAACAGGGATTTTCTTAAATACAAAGGCGATTATTACTTCGAGAAAGGCAAGGCAAAAGAAAAGGCCGACACCTTCCACCTCGTCAGTACGATGACCTCCACGCCTATACATAATTATATTTTCAGGAACAACGGTGACCTGACCTTTGAAGATAAATCGAAACAGTGGGGATTCAGCGAACGCAATTTTTCCAGCGGCGCCGCTTACGCCGACCTGGACAATGACGGGGATCTCGATCTCGTTGTCAGCAACCAGAACGCTGCCGCCTCCGTCTATAAGAATCTCAGCCGTGAAAATTATCCTGCGGAAAACTTCCTTCAGCTTTCGATCACAGGTGCTGGCAAAAACATCCGGGCCATCGGCGCAAAGATCCGCGCATATACGCAGGGCAAGGTCCAGTACTTTGAAAAAATGTCTACCCGCGGATTTCAGTCTTCGGTGAGCGACCGGATCCATATCGGATTGGGCAGGAACAGCAAAGTTGATTCCCTGATCATCGAGTGGCCCTCGGGTACCACGCAACGATGGAATGATGTTGCGGCAAATCAGATGTTCAAGGTTGAGGAATCTGAACAGCAGGAAGTAAAAGTATCTTCAGAAAAAAAGACACAGCCAGTATTTACCGCAGCAGATCCCCTCATACTTTACGCGCACGTTGAGCAGGGCTTCAACGACTTCAAGAGACAGCCCCTGTTAATGACCATGTTAACGGCCTGCGGGCCAGTGATGGCATCGGGTGACGTGAACAGCGATGGAAGAGTGGATGTTTTCACAGGGGGAACCGAAGGCAATCCGGGGAAGATCTATGTGCAGGATGGAGACGGTTCTTTTAAGGAAACGAACGCGAAAATCTTTGACCAGCGATATACCGATGCCGATGCAGTTTTCTTCGATGCTGATGGCGATAAAGATGCGGACCTCTATGTTGTAAGCGGAGGCTATAATGATTACAAACCGAAGGATCCGTCCCTGCAGGACCGCCTCTATTTGAATGACGGAAACGGAAACTTCACTGTGGCTTCCGGAATGCTTCCGCCGATGCTTGTCAGCAAATCAAGCGTTTCCACCACTGACTTTGACCACGATGGCGACCTGGACCTTTTCATTGGCGGAAGGGTCATTCCCGGTCAGTACCCCCTCACTCCGGAGAGTTTTTTGCTGGAAAATGAAGGCGGAAAATTCAGGAATGTCACGGACGAAAGAGCGCGGAAGCT
>Ga0105107_10002554_pt1 | contig 11994 bp, 8 predicted proteins | sample PPLLaktember2015_6_FD_79335 | JGI IMG/M metagenome (GOLD analysis project Ga0105107, IMG submission 79335) | Freshwater sediment microbial communities from Prairie Pothole Lake near Jamestown, North Dakota, USA - PPLs Lake P8 Core (1) Depth... | ecosystem: Environmental > Aquatic > Freshwater >... | reverse complement strand
TCATCAGATAAATTAATTTTTATCTGCCAGTAGTGCACAGGAGATCTTTACAATTTCCCGGCAATATTCAAAATTGCAGTTCTCTGCCAGATCATTGAGCGAATGGATATTCGGATCAGGTTTAGCTGAGTGGAAGAAGAGCGATTTATATCCATTAATGGAGAAAGGATAACTGTCACTCTGTTTATTGTGCGTATTATCGTTGAAAAAATCAAGCATGGTGAATTTTGTACATATTTCCTCAGCGTCTGTCCTCAGATCATGAGAGTTATCATAGTCAATGATATTTACGCGCCATGTTTCAAAATTAGTATCCGGCTCATAAGCTATCATATCATTATTAAGCATAAACCTGATTTTCTGTGAGAATCCGTCAGGGCTGACAGCAAAATCCCTGCTCCCCCATAAACCTATTTCTTCGGAACCGAAAGCAATAAACATGATAGTATTCTTTGGGCGGAAGCTGTACCTCTTTAGGACTCTTGCGATTTCCATTGCAGCTGCAACACCACTTGCATTGTCATTTGCACCCGGAACAATTGTGAAAGGATCCCCTGTACTCAGAATATTGTCATAATGCCCTCCGATGATGCAAAGGGAATCAGGATATTCAGTTCCCCCAATTGATGCAATGACATTATATTGCCACTGCTCATAAACTACGTCCCTGTATGTTTTATTTATCATGAATGAATCCAGGGTGGCATTTGGGTAACCCATCTGAATAAACCTTTTCTTTATCACTATTGCCACTTCTCTGCGATTTTCTGAGAGAGCAAACCGCGTTCCCATGTTCTGGAGCCAGATAACATAAGCCTCAAGAGAATCTGCATTTATTCCATTCACCATCTTAAGAGTGAGCTCTTCTTTTCTGATTTTTTCGGTATCTTCCTTTGTACAGTTTGTTAAAAGGAAGATCATTAACAGTAAGATTAGCGTATATAATGAAGTAAATAAAAATCTCATTTTGCCTGATAATACTTTATCATGATCCTGTAATGGCGTTCCCCATGGCAGATGGGCATATTCCATGCAGAGTCCGCTAATATAACTAATTTTCTTAATTTTGCCTCTCAATTATCGGATACTAAATCTTCGGTTCTTAATGGAAATACCTTCAAGATACGAACCCTCAAAAGCAGAAAACAAGTGGTACGATTACTGGATGAAGCATGGCTTTTTCAAAAGCGTACCTGATGACAGGGAACCATATACAATAGTTATACCTCCGCCCAATGTCACAGGGGTGCTTCATATGGGGCATATGCTGAATAATACAATTCAGGATGTACTTATCCGGAGAGCCCGGATGCATGGTAAGAACGCATGCTGGGTTCCGGGGACCGACCATGCATCCATTGCAACTGAAGCAAAGGTGGTGGCCAAGCTAAAGAGCGAGGGAATCGAGAAAAAAAGTCTTTCAAGGGAAAAATTTTTGGAATATGCATGGGAATGGACCAACAGGCACGGAGGCATCATTCTTGAGCAGCTAAAAAAGCTCGGGGCTTCATGCGACTGGGACAGGACTCTCTTTACAATGGATAAGGAGAGGTATGAGTCCGTTATAAAAGTATTTGTTGATCTTTTCAACAAAGGGTTCATTTACCGTGGTGTGAGAATGGTGAACTGGGATCCCCAGGCAGGGACAGCCGTGTCAGATGAGGAGGTTTATTTTACAGAGGAGCAATCGAAACTTTATTTCGTCAGATATAAAATTGTCGGTTGGAATGATTATATAGTCGTTGCAACCACACGTCCCGAGACAATACTCGGGGATACTGCAGTTTGTGCTAATCCTGATGACGAAAGGTATAAACATCTGAAGGGAAAAAAGGTGATAGTCCCGATGGCAAACAGGGAAGTACCGTTCATCTTTGATGAATATGTCGATATGGATTTTGGCACGGGTTGCCTGAAGATAACTCCGGCGCACGATATCAATGACTATAACATTGGACAGAAACATAACCTGCCCTCAATCGATATCTTCAATGATGATGGTACCATTAATGCCAGTGCCGGTATGTTTGTCGGGATCGACAGATTTGCGGCCAAGGATCTGGCTGAAAAGGAACTCAGACAAAAAGGAAACCTTGTAAAGGTTGTTCCGTATAATAATAAAATAGGCCGGTCTGAACGGACACATGCCATTATAGAACCAAAGCTCTCGATGCAGTGGTTCCTTAAGATGGACAAAATCTCACAACCTGCCCTGGATGCAGTAATGAATGGAGATGTTCGTCTTCACCCGTCAAAGTTTAAGAATCTCTACCGCCACTGGATGGAAAATGTGCATGACTGGTGCATAAGCCGGCAGTTGTGGTGGGGTCACAGGATACCTGCATGGTATTATAATAACAACGAGTTCGTTGTTGCTGAAGATGTAACCCGGGCATTAGCCCTGGCAAGGGAAAAAAGTAAGAACGACCAGTTACCGGAATCAGACTTGCGTCAGGACGAGGATGTACTCGACACCTGGTTCTCATCGTGGCTCTGGCCCATAACGTCGTTCGACGGTATCAATAAACCTGATAACCCCGATCTGAAATATTACTATCCCACGAATGACCTCATAACGGCGCCTGAGATACTTTTTTTCTGGGTCGCAAGGATGATAATTGCCGGCTTTGAATACCGCGGGAAGAAACCATTTAATAATGTGTATCTCACCGGGCTGGTTCGTGACCAGCAAAAAAGAAAAATGTCGAAGTCTCTTGGAAACTCACCCGAACCCCTTGAACTTATTGAGAAATACGGTGCCGACGGGGTGAGGGTTGGTATGCTTCTATGCTCTCCGGCCGGAAACGATCTTCTGTATGATGACTCACTCCCTGAGCAGGGAAGGAACTTCGCAAACAAGATATGGAATGCATTCCGCCTGGTAAAAGGCTGGCGGGTTGATGATAATGTGAGTCAGCCTGAAGCATCGGCAGCTGCAGTAATATGGATGGAGGAAATACTCAAAAAAGGAGTTGCCGGGATTGATTCTGACTTCCGGAAATTCAGGATCTCTGAAGCCCTGATGGCAGCATACAAACTGTTCTGGGATGAGTTTTCAGGATGGTACCTCGAAATAATCAAACCCGAATATCAGAAGCCCATTGATAAGAAAACTTATGAGGCAACGTTTTCCATTTTCGACAAACTCCTTAGGATAATTCACCCGTTCATGCCGTTTATCACCGAGGAGATATGGCAAATGCTGGCCGAAAGGAAAGACGGAGAGAGCATAATGATCAGCAAGGTCCCCGAAACTAAAAAGTATAACAGGGACCTGATCATCCGGTTTGAAATCATAAAGGAAACAATTACAGCGATCAGATCTGTCAGGAAGGAAAAGAATCTTCCGGTAAAAGAAAAACTTGAACTCTGTATCCGTACGGATAAAAAGAGTTTTGACAGTGAATTTCTCCCGATACTGATTAAACTGGGAAATCTGTCGGAAATCAAATTCGTTGATTCCAGGCAGGAGGAAGCAGCTTCGTTCATGGTAAAAACGACCGAATATTTTATCCCGCTGGGAATCAGACTGAATGTTGAAAAGGAACTTGTAAAGATCCGTGAGGATCTGGACTATTTAAGAGGATTTCTTTCATCTGTAATGAAAAAGCTTGATAATGAGCGGTTTGTCAAAAATGCCCCGGCAGATGTCCTTGAACTCGAAAGAAAGAAAAAAAGTGACACCGAATTGAAAATAAAATCGTTGGAAGAGAGATTGGAGGAGTTGAAGAAGTAACTTCCAGCCCTGCTTATTACCCCCGCCCATCAGTCAACTGGCTGATGGGCGGGGGTAATAAGGGGTTGTCATGGCATCAACTTGCTCACAAAATAATTCTGATCAACCTGCACCAGTTCCCAGTCACCATTCAGTATCAGGTGCCATCCTTCACCTTCGATACGGTTCTTATTCACATTAAATCCTCTGGCAGTAACACGCAGGTATTTGAAGTTATTTGAAACCAGGCAGCCGCCTTTCTCAACTGTAAGCTTGCCCCAGTTATCGGATATCCGCATTTTGCTGTAAAGTGTTCCATGTTGCCCAAGCGGTCTTATATCTTCCGGTTCAAAATCGAAATAAGGGCTTTCCAGTTCAAAGTAAACTACAGGTTTTTCGGTGAAAGTACTTACCAGCCGGTCCATTCTCTCACGAATCTCCTGCTCTCTTTTTGACTCCTCCTCCTGTACTGTTTCTATATCATAATTCAGGGCAAGGCTTCCTGCAACATCACGGCAAACCAGCGGCAGCTCGATATCATAAAGCTCCTTCACTATTTTGCCAAGATCGACATTTTCAGAATCGATGGTGGTGAAATCGAATCCCTTCTGATGCATCAGGGTTGCATACAGTGCCCCGTGTATATTTCCGTATGATCTCGCATATGACTGGAATGAATAGATCCTGTCAAGGTATTCAAGCAGCCTTGTTTTGTACTCTTCCGGGGAATTTGTAGTTATCATAAGATATGTAAAGGTGGTAAGTCCCTCATAGGTCTCAAACCTTATCTCATCGCCGGTGAAATTCAGGTAGAGCTCATGGTTGGATCCGCGGAAAACAAGGGCATCCCTGATCGCAACCTGTTGTTCGGGACCTTCCGAATCAATTGCTTTTCGCAAGGCTTTCCATTCGAGTTTGATCCAGAGTCTTGCATTCTTTTCATCCATATTTGTGGTATTGTAACCAGAGGATGTAAAGCCGATAGATTCCTGGAACCGGTGGAAAAGACTGTGGATGGTTCGGGTGATGATCCTGAATTCATCCTCCTCATTGGGAAGGGGGACCATTGCGTACAATGTCCCTCCAAACTCAACAGGGATATTATTGATTACCCGCTCACGGGGGAATGTGCCTGTATAAATTCCGTCTTTCTCCTTCAGGATACCGTTTTTATCGGTAGTGTTCGCGAGTATTTTTCTTGTCTCACGATCTACAAACATTACAGGACCGTAGAGATTTTTACCCCAGATGTTACCGTTTTCCCTGTTGCAGGCTGCCTCTATTTTCCGGAAATATTCTTTGGCTTTTGCGGGTGTCAGATAAATATCATTCTTTTCTCCCTTACATCCGATAAGAAACAGAAGAACAGGGAAAATAATCCATTTTTTCATCTCTCTGCTGGTCTTGAATAGTCAGTATAAATATCCGTACATAAATGACTTACCTCTTTCTGAGTTCCGTTTAATCCCATGGATATTTCATCTGCGGTATTTTAAACGCCCTAAAAATAATGAAAAATAAGGTTAATAAACCAACCGGGCCTACCTTTGAGTGCATATTATGACTTTTAGCAATCTGAAAAACAGATCAGGACATTTTATTCTTCACGGCTACCGGGTACATCTAACCATTCTTACCATTGTCCTCTTCCCTGGCATCTTTTATGCTGACATTCAGCTCAAATCCGATCAGTAAGGCTATTGAGTTAAGATAGAGCCAGATAAGTATAATCATCAGAGTGCCTATCCAGCCGTAAAGCTTATTATAGTGGCCGAAATTATTTACATAAGCCGAAAAGCCCGATGATGTTAAGATAAACAGCATTGTGGCCAGTGTTGACCCGGGGGAAAAAAACCTGAAGTCAGTTCTTTTTGCCGGGGCGAGGTAGTAGAGGAATGAAATTGCCAGGAACAGCAAAAGAATAATGACAATCCATTTAATTAAAACCAGCGATGAGATCACAAGGCTGCGCTCAAGAATTTCATATTCAACGAGCTTGTTCATAGCCATTTTCCCGAATATGACAAGGGATCCTGCCACGGCTATCATAATCAGTACTATAAGCAGAAGGAAGATTGAGATCTTACGCTGATGTATCCACGACCTTGATCTGAATGAGTGCGCCGAAACGACGAACGCATGAATAACTGCATGAATGCCATTTGTCGAGAAGAATATTGTGGCAAAGAACATAAAAATCAGAAGGCCTCCGCTTTTATTTGTTACGATATCAATGATCGTTATTTCGAGAAAACTGAAGGCGGATACCGGAAGGATGCTCTCAAAAAGCTCAATCAGCTCCTGCTGGAAGTTTGGTATCGGGATAAACGGGATAAGGGCGAAAAGGAAAATTGATGCGGGAAGGAGGGCCATCAGGAGGTTGAAAGCTATTGAAGAGGCTCTTGTGACCAGCGCACCTTTGCTGAAACCACGGACCACGAATCTGATAACGTGACTGATAGGGATCCCGTCGAACCCCGGCAATATAAGTTTGTTTAAAAACCCGCCCCCTTTTACCTCTTTATTAAATAGCATATGCTACATGGCTTTCAGGCTCATGTCAAGGCTTCGGATGTGGTGGGTCAGTGCCCCCACGGAGATAAAATCGACTCCGCATTCCGCATAAGCCCTGGCTGTCTCAAGAGTAATACCTCCTGAAGATTCCGTTTCGAATCTCCCTGCAATCATTTCGATAGCCTTCCTGGTATCCTCGATGTTGAAATTATCAAGCATTATCCTGTTAACACCACCTGCCGAAAGGATCTTACTCAAATCATCAAGATTTCTTGCTTCTATTTCAATTTTAAGATTTCTGTGGTTCATCCTGAGGTATTCCCTTGTTTTTGTGATGGCATTCTCAATTCCTCCGGCATAGACAATGTGATTGTCCTTAAGCATTATCATATCAAATAGTCCCATTCTGTGATTTAGTCCGCCGCCGATCCTTACTGCCTCTTTTTCAAGAAACCTCAAACCGGGGGTTGTCTTGCGGGTGTCAAGGATCCTGGCTTTTGTACCTGCAACGCTCAGCACATACTGATTTGTACTTGTTGCTATGCCGCTCATCCTCTGCAATATATTCAGCACCAGTCGCTCGGATTTCAGGATGGATTGCTGTCTGCCGCTGATGTAAAATGCAATATTCCCTGGAGTTATCTTACTTCCGTCTTCAATAAGGATCTCGCATACAAGGTCCTGGTCTATTTCTTTAAAGGTTTCTTTCGCGACTTTTACTCCGGCCAGGATCCCATCTTCCTTTATGAGCAGCTTTGCTTTTCCAGTAGCGTCCCAGGGGATGCATGCCAGTGATGAATGATCACCGTCGCCCAGATCTTCCCCGATACTTCTGATAATAAATTCTCTGAGAACCCTATTTTCCATTTTCAGACTCTATCCGTATCTGATGAATCAGCAGCTCATCGTTGACTTTTTTCAGGAGAAAATATACCCTGAAATCGCCCCTCTCTGTTTTGAGGATACCGATGGCATATTGTGCTTCATTTTTTGCACCCTGATGGCGGATAATGAATTCTTTTGTAAGATGGGAATTAAAAAAATCCTTTAATATGACCTCAGCAACATTCTTTTTGTAAAAATCCTCCTTATCAAGCAAAAGCAGTTCAACTGTTGAATTCATGTATTTCGACAGTTCAGTTGCATTGCCGGCCTTTATTGCGATAGAAATACCTTCGGGGATCCTTTGCTGATCCTGAGCCTGGAGGATTGAACAAATAAAAATAAGAACCAGTATTTGAAAATAACTTTTAGGTTTCATTCGGATTTAGTTTATGCCTACGATCAATGTCATTGCACCACAAATTTAACTATTTTCATTTAAGAAATCAGTTCTGCCTTATCAATATAATTATAATTGCATTCGCACATTTTTAATTATATTTATGCAGATGATCACCGCGAATCCCTATATACAAAAGTCGCGCCAATAATTATGAAGATCGCGTTGCTGCAGACAGGAAAAACAACAGAAAAGCATGTGGCTGAAGGAGTTGGGTTGTACTCTGCACGCATCAGAAAATATTCAGGATTTGAAATAATCACTCTTTCCGACATCAGGAATACCCGTAACATGCCGGAACAGGAACAAAAGCTGAAAGAAGCACGAAAAATAATAGAAGCCGTAGGTAAAGATGATTATTTAGTTTTGCTTGACGAAAAGGGCAAAGAGTTCAGAACTGTTGAATTTGCCGGATGGCTGAGGCAAAGATTGATGATGCCCAATAAGAGGATAATGTTTGTAATTGGGGGGCCATGGGGTTTTTCAGAGGAGATAAATAAGATCGCTGATATGAAAATCTCTCTTTCACGGATGACTTTTCCGCATCAGCTGGTACGATTGTTGTTCGTTGAACAGCTATACAGGGCATTTTCAATTATTAAAGGTGAACCGTATCACCATGAATAATTTATTGTATAATGTTATGAAGGAGAACCGGCACAGATTATTTCTTGTCATTCTTACTGTTGTCATTGTCCTGGCCGCATTAATTGCTGAATCTATGCACCGCAGCGATTTCGAGGACAGGTTCCGTACTAAACGATTCAACAGGATACTCATAGAAAAGGAAAAGATTATGGGGGAGTGCCTGAATGAACTGAAAATTATTCTGGCAAGGGGCGAACCTCGCGGATCAGTATCGGAAACCAGGATTTTCAGCATAGCCGAAGAAAACGAAATTACCATCCTTCAGTATATAGACAGAAAGCTGATTCACTGGTCAGATAATAATTTTGACGTGCCAACAATGATTCTGGATGATTCATTATTTTCGAAACCTCTTATTTTTTTACAGAACGGGTGGTTCCTTCCGGAAACTGTAGAAGCAGGCAATGAGAAGATAATAGGGTTGCTGAGGGTCAGAACCGATTTTGGTTTTGAAAATGATATTGTCAGGAACGGTTTCGCCAAAGATTACAAAATTCCCCCTGAAACGGGATTCAGTACCACCCCGGATGAATCGGCATATAATGTATATAACAACCGCGGAGAATTCCTGTTTTCCCTTTCATTCCCTGAAGTGATGAGTAAATTCCCTTTCATTTTTATTCCCCTGATCTTATGGGCAACAGTACTGGTATTGATAATTTTATTGGCACTTGAGGTAGTTAAAGGGCTGGTTGCCAGAGGAAAGAATGTTGCAGGAGTAATTACATGCATTGTTATTTTTGCGGCAATTTACGGGATATTCATTTTCGGGCAGGAACCTTCTGTCATGTATCGTACCGGATTATTTTCTCCGTATATATTTTCACTTGGCTGGTTTATCCCCTCCCTGGGCCACCTCCTGCTGATAAGTGTCCTTGGTTCGGTCTTCACTTATGTATTTCATAAACACTTCCCCATAAGTGAATCGGGGAAGGTAAAATCTTCAAAGCAGTTCCAGATTTTATTAGCAATGTTTATTACGGGAGCATTTCTGATAAGTGTTGTTCATATTGTTTTCAGCAAGCTTGTTTCAGACTCGAATATAAACTTTGAGACCTATAAAGTACTTAAATTAAGCGTTTACAGTATTGCCGGATTCAGTTCAATTATCCTTCTTCTCCTTGTCCCGTTGTTTATAATTCACAAAGCTTTTCACGCCGGCCGGCTGGCAGGCATTCGGATGGTCAGGTTATCGGTGCTGGCTTCGTTTCTTGTAATTTTGGCATTTTTTTACAGCGAACCGTTATCATTGCTCTCTGTCTGCCTTGTCTGGGCAGGAATGATATTGCTTACATGGATCGCGGAGCTGAAAAGGGTTGGGAAATTGAACACTACAGTCATTTTTTCCCTGATCATGGGCATCTATTCACTGTATGTGATAACAGTCAATTCGGAAATAAAAACCAATGAGAACATTAAAGTACAGAGCCTGTCATTTTCCACAGAAAACGATCCCGAGGCAGAACATCTTCTGCTTGACATGTGGCCTGAGATCACGACCGACTCGACCCTCATGAATCTTATGGATGATGAAATGTTCGACCGGACTGATTTCAGTACAATCTCAGCCTACCTGAATGAAACTTATTTTAATGGTTACTGGGGTAATTTCAACATCAACATTTACGTGTGCAGGAGCGGTCAGTCAATCAGAGTGGGCCCGGAAGACAATAATTTCGAGGACTGCTTTGGATTCTTCGGTGAGAGGATCAGGAAATACGGATATCTGCTCACCGGGACAGATTTTTATTTCATTGATAACCAGGGCGGAAGATCCTATTACATGGGGAGATTATTTTTTAATACAAATCAGAACTCCGTAAATGGCTTATTTATAGAGCTATATGGAGACATTAATTTTTTCCAGCAAGGGTATTCCGAATTACTTCTCGATAAAAGATTCCACGGGTATTCCGGATTGAAGGACTACTCTTTTGCGAAATATATCAATGGGGAAATTGTTCTCAAAAATGGTGAGTTTCCGTACAACAAAACTGATATGGGATATGTTGATGAAAGATCGGATTACAGGATTTTCAATGATGAGGGATTCAGGCATATCCTTTACAGAAATGGCAATGCTACGATTATGATCAGCAGACCGGTGTTGAATGTCGGCAATATTATTATATCATTTGCATACCTGTTCACCTACATTTTCATTTTCTCCAACCTGTTGATGCTTTTCTTAATCCAGCCGGTTATTAGTAAAGTCACAAACCTGAATTTCCGTCAGAAGCTCCAGCTCTCATTTACCGGCATTTTGCTCTTTTCGTTCATTCTTATCGGAATTGTTGTGGCATTTCTTACTGTAAAGGAATACAAAGCAAAACATTATGAGAATATCAAGGAAAAGCTTAATTCAATATATATAGAGCTCGAAAATGAAATAGCCACGGAACGGCATCTGACGACCAACTGGAGAAACAGCAGCAATGCATCGCTCAATGAGCTCCTGATCAAACTGTCGAATATATTCAATACTGATGTTAATCTCTATGACCTGAACGGATTCCTGATGGCAACATCCCGCCCGGAAATCTTCTTCCGCAATCTCTCAAGCAACAGGATGAATATGATGGCCTACATGAATGTTGCCGACCAGACTAAAAGTGAATATATCCAGACAGAGAAGGTGGGGACCATGAAATATATTTCAGCATATATGCCTTTCTATAATACTGAAAAACATGTAATGGCATATCTGAACCTGCCCTATTTCAGGATGCAGAGCCTCCTGGCCAGGGAGATATCGAACCTGATTGTTGCAATTGTAAATTTCATACTTCTGCTGATTGTGATCACCATGTCATTTGCGGTTTTCATAAGCGGCAGGCTTACATCGCCGCTCTCGATGCTGAGCGACGGACTTGCCTCGGTCAGGCTCGGGAAGAAGAGCGAGCACCTTTCATACAAAGGCAGCGATGAGATCGGTGAACTTGTGATTCAGTATAACAGGATGCTTGATGAACTTGAGGAGAGCGCGCAAAAGCTAGCCAATTCTGAAAGGGAATATGCCTGGCGCGAGATGGCAAAGCAGATTGCACATGAGATAAAGAATCCGCTGACCCCGATGAAGCTCAATGTTCAGCAATTGCTCAAATCGTGGAAGGATGGTATTTCCGGCTTTGAGAAGAAGCTGGAGGGATTTTCAAGGAACCAGATAGAATATATTGATAACCTCTCCAATATTGCGACTGCTTTCTCCTCCTTTGCTAAAATGCCGGGAACAAATCCTCTGGAAATCGACCTGATTGAACAGATAAAAACAACCCTTGATCTTTTCAGGGATTCTGACAATATTTCTTTTGAAGTGAAGTGGCCAACTGAGAGAAAAGTTATCATTTTCGCCGACAAGGAACATCTTAACGGGATCTTCTCAAACCTTTTAAAAAACAGCATTCAGGCAATTCCTCCGGAACGGAAAGGGCTGATAAAGGTTGCTCTTCAAGTAATAGGGAACAAGGTAGTTGTTTCGGTGTCGGATAACGGAACCGGTATTCCTGATACCCTGAAGAAAAAAATGTTCACGCCGAATTTTACAACCAAATCATCCGGAACAGGGCTTGGACTTTCAATAGTTAAAAAATATGCGGAAGGAGCCAACGGGAGGGTATGGTTCGATTCAGAACCGGATAAGGGAACAACATTCTTTGTGGAGTTTCCTCTTAAGTTCACTGTAGAAAAACCCGGAGAGGCACCTGTGAACCACATTGAATAATATCAATTATTTAACTATATTAGCGGCTCATAGAAGGTTTTGATGACCCTTAAATTGTCTGTTAATATTAAGTGGCTAATATTAAGTCTGTTACTTATCGCCGGGTTAAGCGTC
>Ga0105107_10002552_pt1 | contig 11998 bp, 11 predicted proteins | sample PPLLaktember2015_6_FD_79335 | JGI IMG/M metagenome (GOLD analysis project Ga0105107, IMG submission 79335) | Freshwater sediment microbial communities from Prairie Pothole Lake near Jamestown, North Dakota, USA - PPLs Lake P8 Core (1) Depth... | ecosystem: Environmental > Aquatic > Freshwater >... | reverse complement strand
AGGTCGATCTCCGCATCAAGACGACGGACGCCGACCCCAAGACGCTCCTCGAGGTCTTTCTGGCCGAGTTCTGTCTGGCGAGGAAGAAGAGGATTGTTATTTCGCCGGAGTGGGGCTGAGGAGCGCGATCTGCCGGCTCAGCCGCGATTTGTAGCGGCTCCCGGTATTCTTCTTGATGGCGCCCTTCTTGACCGACGTGTCGATGGTCTTGGTGACCCCGGGGAGAAGCTTCGCCGCCGTCTCGCGGTCCTTCTCCGCGATGGCCTCGCGGATCTTGCGCATCCCGGTGCGGAGGGCCGATTTCGTCTGCGTGTTGACCGACTTCCGGCGCAGGCTGCGGCGGTGCTGCCGTATCGCTGATTTGTGACGGGCCATATTTTTCTCCTCTTGAAAGGGGCCTATGATAGAATATCCCGGCCTCAAAGTCAAACGGCCCCGGGGGGCCGGGAGGGCGCTCTTTCCATGGACCACGACGAGCGGAAGGACCGGCTGATCCGATCCACGGCCGCGGTGGCCGCGCCGACGCTCGTCAGCCGCGTTCTCGGGTACGTCCGCGACCTCCTCCAGGCCTACTATCTGGGCACGGGATTCGCGGCCGACGCTTTCACCATCGCTTTCACCATTCCCAACCTGTTCCGCCGGCTGACGGGGGAAGGGGCCATGACGCCGGCCTTCGTGCCGGCCTTCACCGAGCTCCGGCGGAAGGGGGACCGCGGACGGCTCTGGGCTTTCGGCCACGCCTTCTTCTGGGACCTGGCCCTGGTCATGGCCGCCGTGACCGCCCTGGGGATCCTTTTCGCGCCCGGCCTGGTCAAGGTCATCGCCTACGGCTTCGGCGACGTCGCCGGGAAGTGGCCCCTGACGATCTTCATGACCCGCGTGATGTTCCCGTACCTGTTTTTCATCACCCTGGCCGCGCTGGCCTCGGGCATCCTCAACTCCTGCGGCCGGTTCTTCGTGCCGGCTTCGACGCCCATCCTGTTCAACCTCGCCGTCATCGCCGCGGTCGCCGGCTGGGCGGGCGGGGCGCGCGAGCCGGCCCTGGTCTTCGCCGTCGGGGTCGTCGCCGGCGGCATCCTCCAGCTCGCCCTGCAGATCCCGTTCCTCTGGAAGGAGGGCATGCGGTTCGCCTTCCGGCCGGCCTTCCGCGACCCGGCGGTCCGGCGCGTCGGGCGGCTCATGATCCCCGGGATCTTCGGGGTGAGCGTCTACCAGATCAACTTCGCCCTGAGCCGGATGATCGCTTCGGGCCTGGAGGAGGGGAGCACCTCGGCCCTCTACTACGCCTCCCGCATCGAGGAGCTGTCGCTCGGGCTCTTCTCCATCGCGCTGGCCGCGGCGCTTCTCCCCGCTTTTTCGGAGCAGGTCGCCGACCGGGACATCGGCGAGCTGAAGAAAACGCTGGGCTTCTCGCTCAAGCTGTCGGCCCTCGTCAGCTTTCCGGCCGCGGCCGGGCTCATGGCCCTCAATACGCCCATCATGCGCACGCTCTTCGAGCGGGGCCGGTTCGACCGGGACTCGACCGCGCTGGCCGCATCGTGCCTCCTGTTCTTCGCCGTCGGCCTGCCGTTCGTGTCCGGGGTCAAGGTCGTCGCCCCGGCCTTCTTCTCCCTCAAGGACACCCGGACCCCCGTCGCGATCGGCATCGTCGTCATGCTGGCGAACGCCGCCGTTTCGGTCGGACTGATGGGTTCCCTCCGGGTCGGCGGCCTGGCCCTGTCCCTCTCGCTGTCCCAGATCCTCAATTTCGCGCTCCTCGTCGTCTGGTTGGAGCGCAAGATCGGGCCGACGGACAAGCGCCGCTGGGCCGCCTCGGCGGCGCGGTCGGCCGTCGCGGCCGCGGCGATGGGCGTAGCGCTCCGCCTGGCCTGGCCGGCGCTCGGCGTCGAAGACGCGGCGTTCGCGGTCCGGGCCGCCGCCCTGGCCGGGGCCGTCGCCGCGGGAATTCTCGTCTATTTCGGGCTGCTCCGGCTCATCAGCCCGGGCGACCTGAAGAGCGCCGTCGGTCTCCTCAAGCGGGCCGCGGTCCGGGAGGCGCCATGAGGATCGTGCTGCAAAGGGTGAAGGAAGCTCGGGTCGACGTCGATGGGAAGACCGCCGGCCGCATCGGGCGGGGCCTCTGCCTTCTCGTCGGCATCGAGAAGGGGGACGGCGAAGCGGACGCCGAGTTCCTGGCCGGGAAGTGCGTGGCGCTGAGGATCTTCCCCGACGAGGCGGGCAAGATGAACCTCTCGCTCGCCGACATCGAGGGCGAGGTGCTGGCCGTCTCGCAATTCACCCTGGCCGCCTCGGTCCGCAAGGGCCGCCGGCCGAGCTTCGACAACGCCGAGGACCCGGCCCGCGCGGCCGAGCTGTTCGATCATTTCGTCGGCGTCCTCGAGGCCCTCGGGATCACGGTCGAGACCGGCGTATTTCAAACCGCGATGGAGGTCCACATCCTCAACGACGGCCCGGTGACCTTCGTCCTCGACTCGAAGAAAGAGGCGGCATGATCGACTCGTTCGAGCTCGAGGTGACGGCCCGGTGCAACCTCGACTGCCGTCATTGCGCGATCGTCCTGCCCGAGGCGGACCGGGCGGCGAAGAAGAGCGAGCCCGGCGTCGGCGAGATCGACCGGCTCGCGGCCGAGGCCGCCGCGCTCGGAGCCGGGCGGTGCCGGATCACCGGCGGAGAGCCCTTCCTCAGAAAGGATTTCCGCGAGCTCTACCAGGCGGTGTTGAGCAAGGGGCTGCGCGTCTCCCTGGCCACCAACGCGACCCTCGTCACCGACGACGACGTCCGCTTTCTCAGGAAGTTCCCGCCGCAGGACATCGAAGTGACCGTTTTCGGCCTGACGCGGGAAACCTACGAGCGCGTCACCCGGAGGCCCGGTTCGTTCGCGGCTTTCAAGAGCGGCCTCGACAGGCTCCTCGCGGGCGGCATCAATGTGCGTCTCAAGGCCATGGCCCTGCGCTCGAACAAGCACGAGCTCGCCGCCATCCGGGATTTCTGCCGCACCTGGGCCAAAGAAGCCTATGGGATCGATCCGTACCTGTACCTCCGCTTCGACCGGAACGAGTCCCGGAACGCTCTGATCAGGGCCGAGCGGCTCAGCCCGCGGGAGATCGTCCGGCTGGAGCGGTCCGGGCTCGATCCCGTCGGGCCGCTCTCGGAGGCTTGCGCCGAGGATCCGTCCCGGGGCCCTGCGCCCGCCGGGCCCGGGGCGGAAGGCCGACGCCTCTTTCGCTGCGGGGCGGGCTCGCGGAGCTTCGTGATCGGGCCCACGGGCCTCCTCCGGCCCTGTCCGACCCTCCACCACCCGGATCTCCTCCACGATCTGAGGAAGGGGAGCCTCGGCGAAGGCCTGAGCCGGATCGCCCGGGATATTTCCACTCGCGTGTCGGGCCGCCGGGAATTCCCGGACGAGTGCGGGCCCTGCCCCGTCGCCGATTTCTGCCGGTGGTGTCCGGGCCGGGCCTTCCTCGAGTCCGGAGAGCTCGACCTCGCCGTCGAGGACATCTGCCGGGTCGCCGAAGCCCGCGCCGACGGGCTGTGAAAGTCAGATGAAGCGCACGCCGCTCGTCTTGCCGATGGCTTCCTCGGCCGCCGCCCTGACGTAGGGATTGGTGTCCTTTTTCAGCCGGACGAGGTGCGGGAGGGCTTCTTCCCCGCCGAGCTCGCCCAGGGCGACCGCCGCGGCCCGGCGGATATCGGCGTTGGCGTCGAAGGACGCCAGGACGATGTCCGGGACGGCCTCGCGGACGCGGCGCCGGCCGACGATCCCCAGGGCGGCGCTGCGAGCGTACCAGGGCGGCAGGCGAAGCCTCCTCAGCGCCAGCTCGAACCGGAGCGGCTCGCGGCGGCAGAGCTCCCTCACGACGAGCTCGCGGACGCTTTCATTGGGATCGGCGAGCGCCTCCCACAGCAGCTCCTCGGCCCAGGTCTTTCCGACCTTGGCGCAGGCGGTGAGGATCTTGCGCCGCCGCTCCTTGTCCGGGGTCCGGCCGAGCTTGACGAGGAAGGCCCGGCAGACCGGGGAGGGACCCGGACCAGCGGGCGGGTGGGGTTCTGTCATCCTCAGACCCGGTCCAGGATGTGGCCCATCTTCTCTTTCTTGGTCTTCAGGTAGCGGAGGTTGCAGGCGTTGGGCTCGACCTCGAGCGGGACGCGCTCGACGATCTCCAGGCCGTAGCCGGTCAGCCCGACGAACTTGCGCGGGTTGTTGGTGATGAGCCGGAGGCGGCGGACGCCGAGGGCGACCAGGATCTGGGCCCCGATGCCGTAATCGCGCTGGTCGGGCTTGAAGCCGAGCTTGCGGTTGGCTTCGTAGGTGTCGGCACCCTTGTCCTGCAGGGCGTAGGCCCGGATCTTGTTGGCCAGGCCGATGCCGCGGCCCTCGTGGTTGAGGATGTAGAGGACGACGCCGCGGCCCTCCTTCTCGATCATCTCCATGGACCGGCGAAGCTGCTCGCCGCAGTCGCACCGCGATGAGCCGAACGTGTCGCCGGTGAGGCACTGCGAGTGGGCCCGGACGAGGGTCGGCTCGTCGCCGCCGACCTCGCCCCTGACCAGGGCGACGTGGTGCTCGCCCCGGATCGTGTCCTCGTAGACATGGAGCCGGAAACGGCCGTGCGCGGTGGGCAGGTCCGTCTCGTCGAGCTTGCGGACGAGGGTCTCGTGCTTCATGCGGTAGCGGATGAGGTCGGCGATGGTCAGGATGGGGATGTCGAAGCGCCGGCTGACCTCGGCGAGCTGCGGCATCCGGGCCATCGAGCCGTCCTCGTTCATGACCTCGCAGATGACGCCGGCCGGCGCGAGCCCGGCCATGCGGGCCAGGTCGACGGCGGCCTCGGTCTGCCCCGCCCGCGACAGGACGCCACCCTCCTGCGCCTGGAGCGGGAAGACGTGGCCCGGCCGGGCCAGGTCCTCCGCCTTCGTCGCGGGGTCGACGGCGGCGAGCACGGTCCGGGCCCGGTCGGCGGCCGAGATGCCCGTGGTCACGCCTGCCTTGGCGTCGATCGAGACGGTGAACGCCGTCTGGAACCGGGCCGTGTTCTCGCTGACCATGAGCGGGAGCTTGAGCTCGTCGAGCCGCTCTTCGGTGAGGGGCAGGCAGATGAGCCCGCGGCCGTACCGGGCCATGAAGTTGACGATCTCGGGCGTCGTCTTCTCGGCCGCGACCATGAGGTCGCCCTCGTTCTCCCGGTCCTCGTCGTCGACGATGATGATCATGCGCCCGGCGCGGACGGCCTCCAGGGCTTCTTCGACGGTGGCGGTCTTGAGCTCTTCGGTCATGGGAACGGGGGCCTCTTCGGGCCTTATCGGCCCGCTTTGGACAGGTAATTATACACGTATTTTCCGACCAAGTCACACTCGAGGTTGACGGCCGCGCCGGGGCGCAGGGCGCCGAGTTTCGTCCCCGCGAGCGTCAGCGGAACGAGCTCGACCTCGAGCGATGACGGGCCGAGCGAGGCGACGGTCAGGCTGACCCCGTCGATCGCGACGGAGCCCTTGGGCACGAGTAAGGGCCGGAGCGCGGCGGTGAACGAGACGGTCAGTCTCTTTCCGGGCGGGCGCGACGCGAGTTTCAGGACCTTGCCCACGCCGTCGACGTGGCCGCTGACGAGGTGCCCGCCGAGCGGCGCGGAAAGCGTGAGCGGCAGCTCGAGGTGGAGCCGGTCGCCCGGCCGCAGGCGCCCGAGCGTCGTCCGGGCCAGCGTTTCCTTGGACAGGTCGAACCGGAGCTCGCCCCGAGCTGCGGCGACGAGGCTCAGGCAGACGCCGTCGACGGACACGCTGTCGCCTGTCTTGAGCCCGGCCTCGAGGCCGGGGGAGACGACGGCCATTTGCGTGCGGCCCTCGCGGAAGCCCTTGAAAACGCCCCGGTGGGAGATGATGCCCGTGAACATCAGAAGTATCCTTCCACGACGATGTCGTCCGCGACCGTGAACGAGCGCATCCTCTTGAGTGTCGCGGCCAGGCCGACCGAGGCGGCGCCCTCGCCTCCGACGAGGCCCGGCGCGGCCGCGCCGCCGAGGAACCGCGGCGCGTAGGTCAGGACGGCCTTGTCGGCCAGGCCGGCCTCGACGAACGACGTGATCACCCGGCTGCCGCCCTCGACGAGGAGCGAGACGATGCTGCGCCGGCCGAGTTCGGCCAGAACCCGCTCGAGCGTCCAGCCGTCCGCTCCGTCCGCGGGGAAGACGACTTCGGCGCCGCGCGCCACGAGGGCGCGGGCCCGGCCGGCCGGGGCCCCCCGGCGGGCGAACACGAGGACCGGGCCGCGGTCGAGCGTCTCGAGCAGCCGGGCCCCGTCTGGGAAGCGCAGGCGGGAGTCGAGGACCGCCCGCAGCAACTTTTTCCCCGGCCAATGGGCGTGGCGCACGGTGAGGCGCGGGTCGTCGGCGAGGAGCGTGCCGGAGCCGATCAGGATGGCGTCCTGTTCGCCGCGGAGGAGGTGGACGTAGTCGCGCGTCCCGGCCGAGGAGATCCACTTCGAGTCGCCCGTCCCGCAGGCGATCTTCCCGTCGAGGCCGAGCGCCGCCTTGATCGTGACGAAAGGGACCTTGCGGACGATGTGCTTGGCGAAGGCCTCGTTCAAGGCCGCGTTCCGCTCCGCGAGCAGGCCGACCGAGACGTCGAGGCCGGCTTCTTCGAGCCGGCGGACGCCCTTCGCGTGGACGAGAGGATTGGCGTCGAGGGCCGAAACGACCACCCGCCCGAGCCCGGCGGCGAGGACCGTGTCGATGCACGGCGGGGTCCGGCCCCAGTGGACGCAGGGCTCCAGGGTCAGGAAGAGCGTCGCCGCCTTGGCGCGCTTTCCGGCCATACCCAGGGCCAGGATCTCCGCGTGGGGCTCACCCGGTCCCCTGTAGTGGCCGTGCCCGGCGAGGACCCCGTCGCGGACGACGACGGCGCCGACGAGGGGATTGGGGCTCGTCCGCCCCCGGGCCTTCCCGGCCAGGCCGTAGGCCATCTCCATCCAGGCGCGGTCGCGGGCGTCGTTCATGCGAGCAGGGCCTCGACGAACTCGCGGGGCGAGAACTCGTAGACGTCGTCCTCGCTCTCGCCCACGCCGATGTATTTGATGGGCAGGCCGATCTCGACGGCGACGGCCACGGCCGCTCCGCCCTTGGCCGTCCCGTCGACCTTGGTCAGGAAGATCCCGGTCAGGCCGGAGAACTTCAGGAACTCGCGGGCCTGGAGGACGGCGTTCTGCCCGACCGTCGCGTCCAGGACGAGCAGGGACTCGACGCGGACGCCCGGGAGCTCGCGGCCGACGACCCGCCCGACCTTCTCGAGCTCGTTCATCAGGTTGGCGTTGGTGTGGACGCGGCCGGCCGTGTCGACGATGAGGACGTCGCCCCGGCGCGCCTTGAACGCCTGCGCGGCGTCGAAGACGATCGAGGCCGGGTCCGCCCCGTAGGAGCCCCGGACGACCGGGACGCCCAGCTTCTTCCCCCAGAGCGCGAGCTGCTCCTGGGCCGCGGCCCGGAACGTATCTGCGGCCGCGAGCATGACCTGCCGGCCGTCGCCCTTGAACAGCGCGGCCAGCTTGGCCGCCGAGGTCGTCTTGCCGCCGCCGTTGACGCCGACCATCAGGATGACGGCCGGGACGGCTCCGTCCGGCGCCGGGGCGTCCCCGCGCGGCGTGAGCAGGGCCGTGAGCTCGTCCTTGAGGACCCGGTCGAGCTCGGCCTCGTCCGCGTCCTTCGGCGTCTTCGTCCGCAGGGCCTGGAGAAGCCGTTCCGCGGCCGGGACGCCGACGTCGGCCAGGATGAGGGCCTCTTCGAGCTCGTCCAGGATCTCGTCTCGGCGGCGTCCGCTCTTGAAGAGGTCCCCGACCCGGCGGAAGGAATTCCGGGTCCGGGCCAGTTTTTCCCTGAGGCTTCCGAACATGGTCTTAACATTTTATTTTTCAAGCGTTTAATTGTCAATGGCGGCGGTTGAGCGGGGACAGTGAATATGCTAGAGTGAGGGCGCCATGAACGAGGTCGCCTGGCTCGTCCACCCTCCGCGCGCCGAAGCCGAAGCGTTGGCCGAGGCCCTGTCCCTGCCTCCGGCCATCGCCCGCGTTCTCGTCAACCGGAAGATCCTGACCGCGGAGGCGGCCCGTGCGTTCCTCTACGGCGGCCTCGACAAGCTCCACGATCCCTACCTGATGAAGGGCATGGACCGGGCCGTCGCCCGCATCGAAAAGGCAGTCTCCGGCGGCGAGAAGATCCTCGTCTTCGGGGACTACGACGTCGACGGCGTCCTGTCGACGGTCATGCTGGTCAAGGCCCTCCGCACGCTCGGCGCCCAGGTCGAATATTTCATCCCGGAGCGCCTGACCGACGGCTACGGGATCAAGGACGAGCACGTCCGCATCCCGGTCGAGCGGGGGGCGACCCTCGTCATCAGCGTCGACTGCGGCATCAAGGCCGTCGCGTTCACCGCCCTGGCCCGGGAAAGGGGCGTCGACGTCATCGTCACCGACCACCACCGGCCCGGAGAGACGCTGCCCGACGCCGTGGCCGTCCTCGACCCGATCCTGCCCGATTCGGGCTACCCCGATCCCGGCCTGGCCGGAGTCGGCGTCGTCTTCAAGCTCGTTCAGGCCCTGCTCGAGAAAGCCGGCAAGGGTGCGGGCCTGCCCCACTACATGAAGCTCGTCTCCATCGGCACCGTGGCCGATGTCGCATCGCTCACCGGCGAGAACCGGCTCTTCGTCAAGCACGGCCTGGAAGGGCTGCGCAACGTCGCCAATACCGGCCTTCGCAGCCTGATCGAGGCCTGCGGCCTCGGACGCCGGAAGATCTCCGAGGGCGACCTCGGTTTCCGCATCGGCCCGCGCATCAACGCCGCCGGCCGCATGGGCATGACCGATCTCGCCGTCCGTCTCTTCTTCTCGGAGGACCCCGCCGAATCGCAGGCCCTCGTCCAGAAGCTCGACGAGCTCAACGCCCAGCGCCAGCGCACCGAGGAGAAGATCTTCAACGAGGCCAGGGACCGCGTCGAGGAGCGGGGGCTCGACAAGAAATACAAGTGCCTCGTCCTGGGCAGTCCCGACTGGCACCGCGGCGTCATCGGGATCGTCGCCTCCAAGCTCAAGGACCGCTTCAACCGCCCCGTCGTCCTCTTCGCCTACGAGAACGGCAAGGCCCACGGCTCGGGCCGGAGCATCTCCGATGTCCCCCTGATCGACCTCCTGGAGGACTGCCGGCACCTCTTCCTGAGCTACGGCGGGCACCGGCTGGCCGTCGGCTGCACCCTGGCCACGGATCGCATGGCCGAGTTCAAAGCGACCCTGAACCCGTTGGCCGAGGCCCGCATCCCGCAGGACAGCCTGCACAAGACGATCAAGATCGACGGCCCTCTTGATTTCACCGCGATCGACGACCGCTTCCTCGAGACCTTGTCCCGGCTCGTCCCCTTCGGCGTCGGGAACCCCAAGCCCCTGTTCATGGCCGACAACGTCGAGGTCATCAGCGAGCCCCGCGTCCTTCAAGGCAAGCACCTGAAGTTCCTGGCCCGGCAGAACAGCCGGGTCTTTGAGGCCCTCGGCTGGGACAAGGCGGACTGGCGGCACATCCTGCGCCGCGGCAGCCGGGTCAGCCTGGCCTTCTCGCTGATGACGTCGGAATACCTCGGCGAACAACAGACCAACCTGTCGATCGAAGACCTGAAGATCTGAAACGATGAGCGCTCAAAGAGCGTCGGGGCCGGCGAGGCTCGCCGCGTTCGCGGCGGCGGCCGTCCTCGTCGTTCTGGCCGCGGTGCTGACCGTCCGCCTCACCGGCCGGCGCGAGCCCGCGCGCCCCCCCGTTGCGGCCGGACCCCCGCCCGAAGGCCGCACCGTCGACCTGAAGGAAAGTGTCCGTCACGAAGAGTACGAAGCCGGTCGGCTCGTCGCCGTGATCCGCGGCGACAAGTTCTTCCTCGGCCCGGACGGGCGCAACCACCTGCAGGGCTCGGTCGAGGTCGTCACTTTGGGGCCGGCGGGGGAGACCGTTTCGCGGCTCGCTGCCGGCGAGGTCGTCTACGACCCCGGCTCTTCCCGTTTCTCCTTTTCCGGACACGTCCGGGTCGAGGCCGGCGGCGTCGTCCTCGAGGGCGATCGTTTCGACTACGACAAGACCGCGGCGACGTTCGCCGCGGCCGAAGAGGGGCGGTTCGCTTCGAAAACGATGACCGGGCGCGCGAAACGGATCCTCTACTCGGAGAGCGCCGGCGAGATCCGTCTCGGCGGCGGGTTCGAGGCCGTCCTCGCAGCTCCCGGCGGAGCGGGGGAGCCGATCGCCCTCTCCGGGGCGTCGCTCTCGTACCGGAGCGGCGATCGCCGCGGCCGCATCGAAGGGCTGGCCGCGTTCTCGGACGGCCGCATCAGGGGAAGCTCCTCCTCGCTCTCGTTCACGGCGGCCGGAGATGAGAGCTCCCTGGATTCGGCCCTTTTCGAGGGACAGGCCCGCGTCGACCTGCCCGGTCCGGACCGGGACGATCGGGAGGGAGGGTCCATCGCCGCCGATAGGGTCGATGTATCCTTCCGCCGCGGCCTCATGTCATCGGCAGAGGCCGAAGGTTCGGTCGCTTTCAACCTCCAAACCCCCTCCGGGCCGTCGATCCGCGTCCAAGCCGGGAGGGCGAAGTTCACCGTCGGGCCGGAAGGCGATCCCGGGGATTGGGCCGCGTCGGGCGGAGTGACGGCCGAGATCGGCCCAAGCGTGAGCGTCGGCATGACGGCCCTCGCAAGCGATTCGGCCGAATTCACCGTCGCGACGGGTATCCTGAGGGCGGGCGGACAGGCTGGCCGGCCGGCCGTCGCGGATTCGGCCGGGATCCGGATCGAAGCGCCGCTCCTCGCCGCCGGTCCGGCCGCAGGCGACCTGGCGGCTTCGGAAGGGGTGCGCTGCGTCTTCAAGCCCGGCGGGAGCGACCGTACGGCCGGATTTTTCTCGGCCGGCGAGGAAGCGTTCGTCACCGCCGACCGCCTCGTTCGAAAGGACGGCACGGCAACCGTCGCGTTCGCCGGGAAGGTCCGGGCATGGCAGGGAGGGGAATCCGTTCGCGCCGGCGAGCTCGAGATCTCCGGCGACGGACAGGGGATGCGGGCCGGGGGAGGCGTCGCCGCCGGGCTCGTTCTGCCCGCCGCGGCCGCCGGTCCGGAGCGGCACGTCGAGATCGGCGGCGGGACGATGGTGTTCTCCGCCGCGGGCCGCGCCCTGTCGTTCGAGGGTCGAAGCTACGTCCAGCTCTCCGGCGCCCGGCTCGAAGCCCGTTCGGTCTCGGCCGTCCTCGCCCCCGGGGCCCCGGCCGTCGTGTCGCTCTCCGCCCGGACGGACGTCGTCCTTTCCAAAGGCCGCTACGAGGGCCGGGGAGCGGCGGCCGCCTATGAGGCCGCGTCCGACCGGCTGATCCTCACCGGAAAGCCCGTTCTGACCGATGGGAAGGGCGCCGCGGCCAGAGGGGATAAATTGACTTTCGATCTGGCCGATGATAAGATTTTGCTCGAGAATGAGGGACAGGGAAGAACGACGACCGTCGTCAAATCGTGAGCCATGAAGGGTTCTCTGCGCGCGGTCGGTCTCGAAAAGAGTTACGGGCGCAAAAAGGTCGTCGACGGGGTTTCCGTCAGGGTCGAACAGGGGGAGATCGTCGGATTGCTCGGCCGCAACGGGGCCGGCAAGACGACGACGTTCTCCATGATCCTCGGGCTTGTCCCCCAGGACGGCGGGCGGGTCTTCCTCAAGGATGAGGACGTCACCGACCGGCCGATGTATCTCCGGGCGAGGAAAGGCCTGGTCCTCCTGCCCCAGGAGCCGTCCGTGTTCCGCAAGATGACCGTGGCCGGGAACTTGATGGCCGTCCTCGAAACGCGGCCTTCCGGGGCGGCGTCGCGGGCGGCCCGGGTGAGCGGCGCGCTCGAGGAGTTCGGGCTGGACGCGCTGGCCGGGTCCATGGCCCTGACCCTCTCGGGCGGCGAGAGGCGCCGCCTCGAGATCGCCCGGGCGATGGTCCTGGACCCCGAGTTCCTTCTTCT
>Ga0105107_10002551_pt1 | contig 11999 bp, 12 predicted proteins | sample PPLLaktember2015_6_FD_79335 | JGI IMG/M metagenome (GOLD analysis project Ga0105107, IMG submission 79335) | Freshwater sediment microbial communities from Prairie Pothole Lake near Jamestown, North Dakota, USA - PPLs Lake P8 Core (1) Depth... | ecosystem: Environmental > Aquatic > Freshwater >... | reverse complement strand
TTCTACGGCGCCACGAAGGTCGAAAGGGCCTTCGCGAGCTGGCGGCCGGCCGGGACGCCCTGACCGGCCTCGCCCAGAGCAAAACGGGGAGCCTGAGCTCCCCGTTTCGGTGCGTGAAGGACGCGGCTCAGCAGCCGCCCTTCTTCTCTTTCTTGGTCGGTTCCTTCGTGGTCTGCCCCTTCGTGGTTTGCTCTTTCTTCGCCTCGTCCTTCTTCGCCTCGTCCTTCTTCGCTTGCGCCAGGGCGGCAGTCGACGACAGCGCGAACAAGGCGGCGAACATGGCGGCAAACAGCTTCTTCATCCTGGTCTCCTAGGGTAGGGTTGGGTGACGACGCTCGTAAACGTAGCAGGGAGTTTCAACGCTTCGGCCAGCCGCCGGTTGACCTAGATCACATCACTTCGCAGGGAGAGCGGGAGGCTGGCCGGGGGCGGTCGGCGACGCCGGCGGGATGGGGGCAGTGGTCCCCGGCGAGAACGGAATGTCCTCCACCGCCTTGATCCCGGTGACAAAGTGCCGCGTCTCCCCGAAGCAGGTCGTCGGGAGGCCCACCTTCTCTTCGTAGTGCAGCGACACCCGCTTGCCCATGCTCTGGTTGATCTGCTCGGCCACCGCGTCGTCCCGGACCGTGAACAGGAACTTCTCCTGCATCGGTCCGGGCATGGTCACGAGGGCGAGCTCGCCTTCCCAGGTCTTGCAGAGCCAGCCCTTCTTCGAAAACTTCTGCACCCAGCCGGCGCGCTCCCCGGTCGAGTAGTTCCAGCTAAGCACGACGACGAAATAGCCGACGACGAGCGCGATGGCGACGAGGAGGCCGATGATCACCGGGACCACCGCGCCGCTTTGACCCGTGCCCGTACCGATTGAACGCTTGCGCATGAGAATCTTTCTTGGGTGGGGGCCCGTTTTACCGGGAGTCGCTCCGAAGATCAAGCCGCGGCGTGTCGGGGCCGCAGGGTATGATCCGCGCCCCGTGGTCCGCGCCCTCTTCCGTCTGTTCGCAACGCTGCCGCTGCCGATCGCGCACGCGCTGGGTTCGACCCTCGGTCTGGTTGCCTTGATCGTTCCCAACAGCTTCGCGCGGCGCACCCGCTTCCACGTCGCGCGGTGCCTACCCGAGCTGGGACGGCTCGCGCGTGCGCGGCTCGTCGTGCGCACACTGCGCGAAGCCGGCAAGGCGCTCGCGGAGTTGCCGTTTCTGTTCACTGCGCCGGAGTCGCGAGTCGCGCGCGCACTGCGCGAGGTCCGTGGCCGGGAGGTGCTCGAGGCGGCGCTCGCCGCGGGCAAGGGCGTCGTTGCCGTCTCGCCGCACCTCGGCGCGTGGGAGATGACCGGCCTCGCCTTCTCGCGCGTGGTCAACGGGAACTGCGTCAGCATGTACCGGCCCCAGGCCGAGCCCTGGGACAGCCTGCTGAAGCAGGGCCGCGGCCGGTTCGGCGCGAAGCTCGCGCCGAGCGATCGCGGCGGTATGCGCCAGCTGCTCGAGATGCTGCGGCACGGCGGCAGCATCGGCGTGCTGCCCGACCAGGACCCGCCCACCGGCAGCGGCGTCTTCGCACCGTTCTTCGGCATCGCCGCGCACTCGCCGACGCTGCCCACGCGTCTCGCGCGCCGCACCGGGGCGGCAATCGTCCTGTGCTACGCCGAGCGGCTCAGCTGGGGCCGCGGCTTCGTGTTTCACATCGAGCCCGCCCCGCCGGGCGTCGCCGACGCGGACGAGCTGCGCGCGGTCGCCGCGATGAACGCCGGCGTCGAGGCGTGCATCCGCAAGCGCCCGGAGCAGTACTACTGGGCGTACATGCGGTTCCGCCGGCGCCCGGCAGGCGAGCCGCCGTTCTATCCCTGGTAAGCGCCGGTTGACCACCCCGCCCGCGCTGCGCGCGGGCACCCCTCCTCCACGAGGAAGGGGAGGATCGCTCTACACCCGCTGCCCGACCCAGCCTTTCACCGATTCGAGCGCGCCCGGCAGCTTGGTGGCATCGGTGCCGCCCGCCTGGGCCATGTCCGCACGCCCGCCGCCTTTCCCGCCCACCTGCTGCGCGACGAAGTTCACGAGCTCGCCGGCCTTCACCTTCGCGGTGAGGTTGGCCGTCACGCCGGCAACGAGGCTCACCTTCGAGCCTTCCGCGACGGCGAGCACGACGACCGCGTTCGCGAGCTTGTCCTTCAGCCGGTCGAGCGTCTCCCGCAGTGTCTTCGCGTCCGCTCCTTCGAGGGTCGCGGCGAGCACCTTCACGCCCTTCACGTCCTGCGCGTGGTCGACGAGCTCGTCGCCCTGCGACGAGGCCATTTTCGACTTGAGGCGGCCGAGCTCTTTCTCCAGCGCACGCACGCTGTCCTGCATCTGCGCGATCTTCTGCGCGACCTCGTCGGGACTGGTGCGCAATGCCGCAGCCGCTCCCGCAAGCTTCGCCTCGCGCTCCTGCACCCACGCGAGCGCGCCTTCGCCGGTAACCGCCTCGACGCGCCGGATGCCAGCCGCGACGCCGGTCTCGGCGACGATCTTGAAGAAGCCGATGTCGCCGGTGCGGCGCACGTGCGTGCCCCCGCACAGTTCGGTCGAGAAGTCGCCCATGCTCAGCACGCGGACTTCGTCGCCGTACTTCTCGCCGAACAGCGCCATCGCTCCGGCACGGATCGCGTCGTCGTACTTCAGGATCCGCGCAGCGACCTCGGAATTGTGGCGGATCTCGCGGTTGACCAACGCCTCGACCGCGCGGATCTGGTCCTCGGTCATCGGCTCGTTGTGCGAGAAGTCGAAGCGCGTCTTGTCCGGATCGACGAGCGAACCCCGCTGCTGCACGTGCGGGCCGAGCACCTTGCGCAGCGCCGCGTGCATGAGGTGGGTCGCCGAGTGATTCCAGGCCGCGCGCGCGCGGGCGATCCCGTCGACGCCGGCCATCACCTTGTCGCCGACGCGCAGCCTGCCGGCCTTGAGGCCGCCCTTGTGCCCGAACACCTCCGGCTGGATCTTCTGCGTGTCCTCGACCAGGAAGGTCCCGCTCGCGCCGGCGAGCTCGCCCTTGTCGCCGACCTGGCCGCCCGACTCCGCGTAGAACGGCGTACGGTCGAGCACCACCACCGCCGACTCGCCCGCGCCGATCTCCTGGAGCTGCGCGCCTTCCTTGTAGATCGCGACCACCGTGGCTTCGAGCGTGAGGGTGTCGTAGCCGTGGAACTCGGTGGGCTTGCCGGAATACTCGACGCCCGCTTCCACGCGGAACTTCGACGCGGCCCGCGCACGCTGGCGCTGGCGCTCCATCGCGGATTCGAATCCGGCGTAGTCAACGCGCACGCCCCGCTCGCGCGCGATATCGGCAGTGAGATCGACCGGGAAGCCGTACGTGTCGTACAGCTGGAACACGGTCTCGCCGTCCAGCATCCGGTCCTCACGAGTGAGCGAGCCCTCCAGCACGCGCATGCCGTTCTCGAGGGTCTCGGCGAAGCGCTCCTCCTCGGTCTTCAGCACCTGCTGCACGCGCTCGGCGTTCTTCGGCAGCTCGGGATACGCGTCGCCCATCGTCTTCGCCAGATCGTTGACGAGCCGGTAGAAGAACGGGTGCTTCTGGCCGAGCTTGTAGCCGTGGCGAATTGCGCGGCGGATGATCCGGCGCAGCACGTATCCGCGGCCCTCGTTGCCCGGGATCACGCCGTCGACGATCAGGAACGAGCACGCACGGATGTGATCGGCGATGACTTTGAGCGAGTTCGAGGACAGGTAGTCGGTGCCGGTCTCGCGCGCGGCAGCCTTGATCAGGTCCTGGAAGAGGTCAATCTCGTAGTTCGAGTGCACGCCCTGGAGCACCGCCGCGATGCGCTCGAGGCCCATGCCGGTGTCCACCGACGGCTTCGGCAGCGGATGCAGCTTGCCGTGCTCGTCGCGGTTGAACTGCATGAATACGAGGTTCCAGATCTCGATGTAGCGGTCGCCATCGGCTTCGGGCGTGCCGGGCGGGCCGCCTGCGACCTCGGGGCCGTGGTCGTAGAAGATCTCGGAGCACGGGCCGCACGGGCCGGTGTCGCCCATCTGCCAGAAGTTGTCGCTCTGGAACGGCGGCCCGCCCGGCTTGTCGCCGATGCGCGTGATGCGGTTGTCCGGAACGCCGATGTCCTTGCGCCAGAGGTTGTAGGCCTCGTCGTCGGTCTGGTAGACCGTCACCCAGAGGCGCTCCTTGGGCAGGCCGTACACCTTCGTGAGCAACTCCCACGCGAAATGGATCGCGTCCTTCTTGAAGTAGTCGCCGAAACTGAAGTTGCCCAGCATCTCGAAGAACGTGTGGTGCCGCGCCGTGTAGCCGACGTTCTCGAGGTCGTTGTGCTTGCCGCCCGCGCGCACCGAGCGCTGCGACGTGGTCGCGCGCTTGTACGGCCGCGCCTCCTTGCCCAGGAACACGTCCTTGAACTGCACCATGCCGGAGTTGGTGAAGAGCAGCGTTGGATCGTTGCCCGGCACGAGCGAGGACGAGGCCACGATCGCGTGGCCGCGCTCTTCGAAGAACTTCAGGAACTTCGCGCGGATGTCGGAGGATTTCATGGCTACGGGCACCGAAAAGAAACGGCGACCGCGGTCGCCGTTTCGTAGACAAATGACTGAACAAACGGGATTTTCACCCGAATCGGGCGCTCGCGCAACGGCGCGCTGGGCCTTAGGCGTTGCACCGGCCGTCGACCGCTTGCTCCCAATGCGCGAGCGCGGCCGCGGGCTCACCTAGCAGCCGCAGCTGGCGCAGGGCGATCCGACAGGCCTGGCGGGCGTTGCGCGTACCCGGCGCGCGCCAGACGCCCGGAGGATCGCCGCGCTCGACGGCCGCGACGAGTTCGGCCTTCGCCGCCACGGAGACCGCGTCGCCGAACGTCGCGAGTAGCCGCTGGAAGGCGGCGTGTTCCGCGAGCGAGAACGGCTTATTCACGCCCGCTGCGTCCTTCGCCGGGTGAGGCGGGTACAAGGTGAGGCCGACGATCCATCCCGGCGCGAGCGGAATATTCGCCGACACGCCGCGCGCCGGACGGAGCAACCGCGGCATCAGGTGCGTGTGCGGCCCGCTCGGCGTAGCGCCACCCTCCGCCGCGATGGGCTGATAGACCTCGATTCGCGCCACCCGCGAGATCGCCACCCGATGCGGGCTCGCCGCGACCAGCGTGGCCGCGAGATCCCGTCCCGCCGCGAGGAATCCGCTGCCCACGCCACGGCGCAGCGTGTGCATGAGCGCGGCATCCGTCGTGCGCACGCAGAAGGCGAACGCGCCCGATCCGAGCCCGAGATCGAACAGCACCGCCGCGCGATCCGCGTCGCCGATCGCGTCGCGATCGGGGCCGAGCTCCGTAATGACGGTTCGGACCGGCAGCGCAGCCGCGGCGGCGGGCCGGCTGAACAGGACCCCATGATGCCAGAGTCCCGGCTGCGCGCTCAGCACCTCGTATGCGAAGCCGGACAAGTCCGCGCTGGGATCCACTCGGACCGCACCGCGCGCCGTGACCAACTGGAATCCGTCGCGCTCACACGGCTCACCTGCGTCGCGCATGAATTCCGCGAGGACGCCGGATGCGCCGATGCTCCAAGCGCTCGCCGGATCGGCGAGATGCGTGGCCACGAGCTCGATCGCGTTCACGCACGCCCCAATCAATACAAAACGCCCACGGTCGCCCCCGCGATGAGCGTCGCGAGGGTGCCGGAGACGAGCGTTCTCGCACCCAGCGCGACGATCTCGCTGCGTCGCTCCGGCGCCATGGTGGCAAGCCCGCCAATCATGATGCCGAGGCTGCCGAGGTTCGCGAAGCCGCACAGCGCGTACGTCATGATCAATCGCGAACGCGGCGCGAGCTCGCTCTCGGGCAGCTTGCCCAGGTCGATATAGGCAAGCAGCTCGTTGAGGATCGTCTTGGTGCCGAGGAGCTGGCCCGCGACCTGCGCCTCGGCCCACGGCACGCCGGCGAGCCAGGCAAGCGGCGCCATCGCGACGCCGAGCATGCGCTGCAGCGTGACCGGCGCACCGGCGAGGTCCGGTGCGAGTCCGAGGATGGCGTTGGCGAGATGCACCAGCGCCACGAGCACGAGCAGCATTGCGACGATGTTGATGAGCAGCGCCACGCCGTCGAGGGTGCCGCGCGTGATCGCGTCCATGCCGCTCGTCGCGTCCGACGGCACGAGGTCCGCCGCGGTGCCGCCGGTCGAGCGCTCGTGCGGCGCCGGCGGCACCATGAGCAGCGACACGGCGATCGCCGCGGGGGTCGCGATGATCGAGGCGATCAGGATGTGCCCGAGCGCGCCCGGGACCACCCGCCCGATGAAGCTCGCGTACAGCACCATCACCGTGCCCGCCACGGTCGCCATGCCGCAGCTCATCATCACGAAGAGCTCCGAGCGGGACATGCGCGCGATGTACGGTCGCACGAACAGCGGCGCCTCCACCATCCCGACGAACACGTTCGCCGCGGCCGACAGGCCGACCGCGCCGCCGACGCCCATCGTGCGCTCCAGCGCTCGCGCGAAGAGCCGCACGATCCACGGCAGCACGCGCCAGTAGAACAGTAGCGACGACAGCGCGCTGATGACGATCACGAGCGGCAGCGCCCGGAACGCGAGCACGAACGAGCTCGTCGCCGGTTTCTCCTCGTAGGGAAGCGGCGCGCCGCCCAGGTAGCCGAACACGAACGAGGTGCCCGCCAGCGTCGCACGCTCGAGCGCCTCGACCGCGCGGTTGAGCACCAGGAACGCGTCGGAGAAGGCCGGCACCTTGAGGAACAGCGCCGCCAGCGCGAGCGTGAGCGCCATGCCCATGAGCACCGGCCGCCAGACCACGCCACGGCGATTGTCGGACACCGCCCAGGCAAGCGCGTGGAGGGCAAAGAAGCCGAACGCGCTCTGTGCGACGAGCGCCGCGCTCATCTACGCGAGGCTCACGCCCAGCAGCTTGCCGACGCTGTAGGTCAGCGCGCCCGCAACACTGCCGATCGCGAGCATGCGCAGGCCGTCGCGCAGCGCGCTGCGACCGGTGAAGAGGCTGATCGCCGCGCCGACGGCGAAGAGCGCGACTGCCGTGACGCCGATCGAGGTGCCCAGCGCAGCGCCGCCCTTGAGCAGGAGGAACGGCACGAGCGGGATCAGCGCGCCGAACGCGAACGAGAGGAACGAGAAGGTCGCGGCGCCCCACGGCGAGCCGAGCTCGTCGGGATTGAGGCCGAGCTCCTCGCGCGCCAAGGTGTCGAGGGCTCGCACCGGATCGGCGATGGTGGAGGTTGCCAGCGCAGCCGCCTCGTCGGGGGGCAGGCCGCGCGCCTCGTAGATGAGGGCGAGCTCCTGCGCTTCCTCTGCTGGGTACTCGGCCAGTTCCTTCCGCTCGAGTCCGATCTGGTACTCGAACATTTCGCGCTGCGAGCGCACCGACACCCACTCGCCGGCCGCCATGGAGAACGCGCCCGCCAGCAGGCCGGCGATGCCCGACAGCAGAATTACGCTGTTGGACGCTGCGGCACCCGCGACGCCGAGGATCAGGCTGCAGTTGGACACGAGCCCGTCGTTGACGCCGAACACCGCGGCGCGCAGGTTGCCCCCGGTCCCGACGTTGCGGTGTCGCGCCTGCATGTCCTCGATCGAGGTCGGGCGCGGATGGCCCGGCTGGGCGTGCGTGTAGACGGAGAGGCCGCGCACCTTCATCGCCGCGAGCACCATACGCACCGCGCGCGGCCCGTGCCGCCTCACGAGCGCGGCGACCACCCTGGCCCGCGCGTCCGGCACGTACCGCGACGGCACCACCGCACCCTGCTTGCGTGCGGACTCGGCCCAGATCGCCGCCTGGCTTTCGGCTTCGCCGGCCAGCCCGCGGAACAGCTTCTCGCGCGGTGAGCCGCGCTCGGCGTCCGCCACGATCCGGTAGAGGTAGGCCGAGCGCATCTCGTCGGCCCAGCCGGCGAGCGCGTCGGCGGAGGTTGCAGCGGTCACTCGAGCGCTCCCCGACGAAATCGGGGCAGATGGTAACCGACCGTGCGGCGGCTCAGCGCGCGCTGCGCGAGCGCCAGCGCGCGTCGGCGAGCACGACCGAGGTCTCGATCTGGCGGTCGGGAATCGACCAGTACCGGCGGAGAAGCCGCGCCTTCTCCTCGGGCGCGGTGAGCGCGAAGCCGTGCTTCTCGTAGAAGCGGATCGCCCAGGTCGCTGCGGCCCACGTGCCGACGAGGATCGGCCGATCCGTCTGCGTCAGGAGATGATGCAGCAGCCGGCTTCCGATACCGTCGCGGCGCGCGGCAGTGGCCACGTATGCATGTCGGATGAGCGCGACATCCTGTACGTCCTGGAGCCCCATCACGCCCACAAGCCCTCCGCCCGCCTCAAGTCCCCAAAATACGACGCCGGCGGCGATCTCGCCGCGCAGCTCGCCCTCGGGCATGTACGGTTCGTGCCAGCGATCGGCGGGGATGACGCCGCGGTAGGCTTCCGCCGCGTCGTTGACGACGGCGCAGATCGCCGGGATGTCGGCTTCGCCGCAGCGACGGATCACGGCGCCTTCGTCCGCCATCGTTATCGCGCCGGCACGCGTTCGCGCCGTTTCTCGGTGAGACGCGGCGCGAGCCCCTTGCCCTTGGGCGCCTCCGCCACGACACCGGTGACCGTGAGGGCCTGCCCGCGGGTCGGCAGATTCTGCCGCACCAGCACGATGATCTCGGCGCCCTCGGCCTTCAGCGTGTAAAAACGGGACGCCGCACCGCTGGACATCACGACCTCGCCGGTGGAGGTCACCGTCCCCTGAACGGTGAGCTCCTTGCCCTGGAAACGGGCGGGCGCCGCGACGACGTCCCGGATCGGCGTGAGGGTGGGCCCGGGCTCAAGCGCTTGCTCGATGTCGGGGCGAAAGAAATACCAGGCGCCGCCCGCGGCCGCCACGACCAGGAGCAGCACGAGCCAGGCGCGGCCGCGCTGCACTCAGTCGTCCTCGGTTCCGGCGACCACCCGGCGGATGACGTCGAACGAAAAGCCGCGTCCCTGCAGGAAGCGCATCTGCTTCGCACGCTCGGCGGCGCTTGCAGGCGGCGCGCGGAAGCGCTTCTTCCACGCCTCGCGCGCGCGGTCGAGCTCGGTGGCGCGCGCCGCAATCGCAACTTTAGCGATCGCGGCGCGGCCAACACCCTTCGCGCGCAGCTCGTGCTCGATGCGCGCCGTCCCAAACTTCCGTGCCAACGTGTGCGCGCGCGCCTCCGCGTAGCGATCGTCGGAGAGGAACTTGCGTCGGACGAGATCGTCGAGCAGCGGCGCGATCTCGTCGGGGTCGTCGGTGTGCGGGGCGAGCTTGCGAGCGAGCTCGGCGCGGGTGTGCTCCCGCCGCGCGAGGAGCGCGACCGCGCGCTCACGCAGCGAGAGGGCCTTCTTCAGGTCACGCCTCCGCGGCCGCGGGGGCGATCGGGTGCGGCGAGGCGACGCCGGCCTTCTCGCGGATCTTCGCCTCGATCTCGGCGGCGAGCTCGGGATGCTCCTTCAGGTACTCGCGCGCGTTGTCCTTGCCCTGGCCGATGCGGTCCTTCTTGTACGCGTACCACGCGCCCGACTTGTCGACGATGCCGTGCTGCACGCCCAGCTCGAGAATCTCGCCGTCGCGCGAGATGCCCTCGCCGTAGAGGATGTCGAAGATCGCCTCGCGGAACGGCGGCGCGACCTTGTTCTTGACGACCTTGACGCGGGTCTCGTTGCCGATGACCTCGTCGCCCTTCTTGATCGACCCGATGCGGCGGATGTCGAGCCGCACCGAAGCGTAGAACTTGAGCGCGTTGCCGCCGGTGGTCGTCTCGGGGTTGCCGTACATCACCCCGATCTTCATCCGGATCTGGTTGATGAAGATGACCAGCGTGTTAGTGCGCTTGATGTTGCCGGTGAGCTTGCGCAGCGCCTGGCTCATGAGGCGCGCCTGCAGGCCGGGGAGCTGATCGCCCATCTCGCCCTCGATCTCCGCCTTCGGCACCAGCGCGGCGACCGAGTCGATCACCACGACGTCCACCGACCCCGAGCGGACCAGCATGTCGGCGATCTCGAGCCCCTGCTCGCCGGTGTCGGGCTGGGAGATGAGGAGCTCCTCGGTGTTCACGCCCAGCTTGGCCGCGTACTGCGGATCGAGCGCGTTCTCCGCGTCGATGAAGGCGGCGACGCCCCCCATCTTCTGGACCTCCGCGACCACCTGGAGCGTGAGCGTCGTCTTGCCCGAGGATTCGGGCCCGTAGATCTCGACCACCCGGCCGCGCGGCAAGCCGCCGACGCCGAGTGCGATGTCGAGCCCGAGCGACCCGGTGGAGGCGACCTGGACGTCCTGCACGGCCTGCGAGTCCATGCGCATGATGGACCCCTTGCCGAACTGCTTCTCGATCTGGGCGAGCGCGGCCTGGAGGGCCTTCGACTTGTTCTCTTCCATTAGGCGGACGACGTTGTTTTCAGTGGCCACGGCAATTCTCCCATAGACGGCCGCCCCGACGGTAAGTGGTAAGCGGCATGCGCACATTGTGCGGACCCCGGTGGCTCAGGGCGTGAGCCCGTGAACCGTGTTCCGCCCCCTGTCCCGAAAGCTGTGTCTTTAGCCAGCGATCTGTGTCTTTATACAGCTATCGTGACCGCAATGCAATCGCACCGGGCGCATGCCCTGAGCCAGCGCCCGAGGTATCGTTGGCGCCGGACGCCGGAGGCCGCCATGTCGTGGGAAGTAATGATCAAGCCTGTGCTCGACCTGCTCTACACGCTGATGGGGCGGGCCAAGGATTCGACCGCGCGCAAGAAGGCCGAGACCGAACTGCGCGAGGTGGTCAGGGACCTCCTGAAGGAGTCGCCCAACCTCACCCGCGCGGAATTCCGAATCGCCGTCGCCCGGGCGCTCGGCATCACCAGCGAGGATCTGGCCGAGGCCGAGCGGATGCTCAAGCAGGTCAAGGCCTACGAGGCGCGGAAGAAGCGGGCGGCCAAAACCCAGAAGCGCCCGCCGCGGAAGAAGGGTGAGACGTCGGGGAGCCGATAGGCGATGAACGCCAGAAAACTCAGAAGGCTGCGCGCAGCGGGCTGGAGGGTCGGCGCCGCAAAGCAGTTCCTGCAGCTCAGCGCGGAAGAGGCGCTGCTGGTCGAACTGCGGCTCGCCCTGCCTCCACGGTCACGCCCTGCACGCCGCGCACCTCCTTCACGACGTACGTCGGCCGCATCTTCGTCTCCTGGTAGATGCGCCCGAGGTACTCGCCGAGGATTCCGATCGAGATGAGCTGCACGCCGCTGAAGAACAGGATCACGAGGATCAGCGTGGTGAAGCCCGGCGCCTGGCCGGGGGTGTAGCCGAGGATCGGGATGTCGACGAGGCGCCAGACCAGATAGGCCGCCGCGGCGAGCAGCGCCAGGAACGCGGTCACCACGCCCATCCCGAAGATGAGGCTCAGCGGCGCGGTGGAGAAATTGACGATGCCGTCGAAGGCGAGCCCGACGAGCTTGCGAAAACTGTACTTCGTCTCGCCCGCGGCGCGCGACTGGCGCTCATATGCGAGCCCCGTCTGGCGGAATCCGGACCATGAGCGAAGGCCCCGCACGAACCGGTTTTTCTCCGGCAGCGCGTTCATCACGTCGACGACCCGTCGATCCATGAGCGCGAAGTCGCCGCTGTCGAGCGGCACGTCGATGCTCGCGAGCCACCGGTATACCCTGTAGAAGAGCGCGTAGGCGAAGCGCTTGGCGACGCCTTCCTTGCGGCTCTCGCGCACCGCGTTGACGACGTCGTAGCCTTCGCGCCATTTCTCCATCAGCCGCAGGATCACCTCGGGCGGGTCCTGCAGGTCGGCGTCGATCACCGCAACGGCGTCGCCGCTCGCGTAGCGCAGCCCCGCGGAGACCGCCGGCTGGTGGCCGAAATTGCGCGTGAACGACACCACCTTGACGCGCGGATCGCGGTCGGCGAGCTCAAAGAGCATCTCCTCGGTTCGGTCGCGACTGCCGTCGTTGACGTACACGATCTCCAGATCGAAGGACGCGTCCGCGCCGAGGCTCTCCATCAGC
>Ga0105107_10002550_pt1 | contig 11999 bp, 8 predicted proteins | sample PPLLaktember2015_6_FD_79335 | JGI IMG/M metagenome (GOLD analysis project Ga0105107, IMG submission 79335) | Freshwater sediment microbial communities from Prairie Pothole Lake near Jamestown, North Dakota, USA - PPLs Lake P8 Core (1) Depth... | ecosystem: Environmental > Aquatic > Freshwater >... | reverse complement strand
TCCCTTGCGCGCCAGCGCCAGCCCGAGATGGAAGCGCATCGACTGCGAATCGGGCTGCGCCGCCAGCGCCTGCTCGAAGAGCGCCAGGGCCTGGTCGGACTCGCCGCGCTGCAGGTGCACCCAGCCGAGCGTGTCGGCGATCTCGGGATCCGGATCCAGATGATGGGCGCGCTGCGCGAGCGCGAGCGCGCGGTCGAGGTCTTCCCCGCTGCTCGCCAGCAGCCAGGCCAGGTCGTTGGCTGCGCCGGCGTGACCCGGGTGGCGGCGGGCCACCTCCTCGAGCCGCTGGCGGGCGCCGCTGCGGTCGCCGCGCGCGAGCGCGATCTGGGCGGCGGCGTAGGCGGGGCCGACGTCCTCGGGCAGCGCGCGCGCCGCCTCGTCGTAGAGCGCGAGCGCGCCGTCGAGGTCGCCGCGCTCGTGGGCGAGGGCGGCGAGGCCCGCGCGCGCGCGTCCGTTCCCGGCGTCGCGCGCGAGCGCCTGGTCGAAGGCGGCGCGCGCCTCGTCGCGGCGCTCGAGCCGCAGCAGCACGACGCCGCGCAGCTCGTGCAGCGAAGAACGCGCAGGGTCGCGCGCCAGCGCGCGGTCCGCCGCGGCGAGGGCGTCGGCGCCGCTGCCGCTGGCGAGCAGCCGTTCGGCGAGCGCGCGCAGCACCGGCTCGTTGGCGGGATCGCTCGGATCGAGCCCGCTCGCCCGCAGCGCCGCGACGCCGGCCGCGGCGCCCGCCGGCCCGGGGCCGGCCGCCGTCGCCTCGATCTCGGCCGTGGCGATCGCGGCTTCGCGCGGGAAGCCGGCGTCGCGCAGCTGCGCGGCGGTGCGCCGCGCGGCGTCGTAGAGCCCGAGGGCGCGCTGCGCCTGGATCGCGACGACATAGCCTTCGGGCCGCGACCCGCCGCGCCGGTCGATGAACATGCGCGCCGCCTCCGCCGCCTCCCGATGCTGGCCGCGCGCCTCCTCGAGCGTGGCGAGCAGCAGCGCGGCGTCGCTGGCGCTGGCGTCGGCGCGGATGGACTCGCGCAGCTCCGACACCGCGCGGTCGACGTCGCCGAGCGCGCGGGCGGCCAGCCCGGCCAGATAGCGGGCGCCGGCGTTGTTGGGCCAACGGCGCAGGCCGGCGTCGAAGGCGGCCAGGGCGCCCTTCGCGTCGCCGCGCGCGAACAGGATCCTGCCCTTCAGGAGCTCGCGGAAGGACGGCTCCTGGAAGCCGGCCACGAGCTTCTCGGCGTCGTCGAGGCGGCCCAGGTCCACGAGCAGGTCGCCCTTCAGGAACAGCAGCTGCTCGTTGCGCTCGGGCTGGAGCTTCTCGGCCTCCTCGAGCGCCTGCAGGGCGGCCTCGGTCCGGCCGTTGCGCTGCTCGAGCTGGACCAGCGCGATCCACGCCTGCGCGCTGCCGACCAGCTCGATGCCCTCGCGCAGCAGCGCGCGCGCGTCGTCCACCTTGCCCGTGGCTTCGATGCGGCCGGCCAGCACCTGCCGGAAGGCGAGGTTCTCGGGCTCGCGCTCGAGCGCGCTGCGCCAGATCGCGGTGGCCTCCGCGCTGCGCTGGCGCTCGTCGAAGAAGGACGTGACCAGGCGCAGGGCGAGCGGGTCGGCCGGCGCCTTCTCGAGGCAGCGGCGGTAGTGGGCCTCGGCGCGCGCGTCGTCGTGGCGGTGGTCCTCGAAGAACGCGGCGCGCGCCAGGCAGCCGCGGGTGGCGGTCATCGCGTCGCCGCTCTGCGCCGACGCCGCTTCGAGATCGGCGTGGACCTCGTCGGCTTCGTCGATGCGGCCCAGCTCGGCGAGGATCGTCCCGTAGAGCAGGCCGGCCTGGAAGTCGTCGGGGGCCGCCTCGTGGAGAGCCTTCGCGTCGGCGAGGGCCTCCTCGCGGCGGTTGGCGCCGAGCAGGGCCTGGGCGCGCAGGCGCAGCGCGGCGCTGCGCTCCGGATCGGCCTCGAGCACGTCGCTGGCCACCCGGATCGCCTCGTCGTAGGCCTCGAGATGCGCGAAGGTCGTGGCCAGCAGCAGGCCGGCGATGACGCGGTGCTCCGGCGAGGCGACCGCCTTCTCGAGCGGGAAGACCGCGAGGCTGGGCTGCCCCGTCTGCACGAGCGCGACGCCGAGCAGGTAGTTCGCCTCGCTCTGCTCCGGCTCCCGCGCCAGCAGCTCGCGCAGCGGCTCGATCGACTCCTGGAAGGCGCCCGTGTCCTGGAGGGCGCGCACCTCCGCGAGGCGATCCTCGGTGCCGCCCAGGCAGCCGCCAAGGAGCGCGAGCCACGACGCCAGGGCGAGACGGCGGAGTCCGGCGGCAGCAGGGCGCATGGGCATCGGAACGGCTCCCCTCCGCGCGAGCAAAGCGCGGCAGTATAGGGCAGGCGAAGCCCGCCACGCCGTGGCTGCGCGAGGCGGGGCCGCTACGCTCGCGCGCCTCGCCTGGGACGGAAGGGCCCTCGTGCTGCGACGCCTGCTGGATTCGCCCACCACCTGGTTCGCGCTGGCGGGCCTGCTGTTCCTGGCGCTGGTCGTCACGCAGGTGGAGATCGAGCTGCCGCCGCGCCCGAAGGGCAGCGTCGCCGACCTCGCCGGCCTGGCGGCACGAGACGACCTGTCCGTGCTCTTCGTGCTGGTGGACACGCTGCGCGGGGATCGCCTGCACGGCTACGGCTATCCGCGCGAGACCAGCCCGACGATGGACTACCTCGCCGCCACCGGCGTTCGCTTCGAGCACGTGGTCGCCCAGTCGAGCTGGACCAAGACCTCGATGGCGTCGATCTGGACCTCGACCTGGCCGCGGCGCCACGGCGTGCTCCGCTACAACCAGGCCGTGCCCGACGCGGCGCGCATGCCCGCCGAGGTGCTGCGCGACGCCGGCTTCCGCACCGTCGGCCTGTGGCGCAACGGCTGGGTGGCGCCGAACTTCGGCTTCCAGCAGGGCTTCACGACCTACGTGAAGCCGGTGCCGAGCGCCACGCCCGAGCGCTTCCAGCGCAAGACGCCCTCGACCCAGTGGGTCCTGGGCACCGACGAGGACGTCACCGAGGCGGCGCGCGAGTTCCTGCGCAGCTTCGGCCGCGAACGCTTCTTCCTGTACCTGCACTACATGGACGTGCACCAGTACGCGTACGACGAGGCCTCGGCGAAGTTCGGCACCGGCTACTCGGATACCTACGACAACGCGATCCACTGGGTGGACCGCAACCTCGGCGCCCTGGTGCAGGAGCTCGCCGAGCGCGACCTGTGGAAGAAGACGATCGTGGTGATCGCGTCGGATCACGGCGAAGGCTTCCGGGAGCACGGCCTCGAAGGCCATGCGCGCACGCTCTACCGCGAGGTGGTGGACGTGCCGTGGATCCTCGCGCTGCCCTTCACCCTCGAGCCCGGCGTGGTGGTGCGCGAGACGGTCGGCAACGTGGACATCTGGCCCACGCTGTTCGACCTGCTCGGGATCGCTGCACCCGACGGCGTCGACGGGCGCAGCACGCGGCCGCTGATCGAGGCCGCTGCGCGCGGGGAGGCGCCCTCCGGCGCGGCACGTCCCTATTACGCGCAGCTCGATCGCTCCTGGGGCCGGCCGACGCAGGCGCCGAGCCCGTTCGTGCGCGTCGTGAGCGGACCGTGGCGCCGGATCGAGCCGATCCTCGACCCGGGTGCCCGTCCGGCGCCCGAGCTGCGCCTGGAGCTGTTCGATGCGCGCAGCGACCGCGACGAGCAGACCAACCTGGCCGCCGCTCCCGACGCGCCCCTGCCGCCGGAGACCGACGAAGCGCTGGCCGGCTACCTCGCCGAGCCGGCGCCGCCCTGGGGCACGGCGCCGGCCGAGGTGAAGCTCCAGGAGATGGAGCTGAACCAGCTGCGCGCGCTCGGGTACGTCATCCAGTAGGAGAATCCCCCGGGGATATCTCGAAAACGTCAGGTTCGGGGAGACTGCCCACTTACGCAGGAGCCCTTGGATCGGATAGGCTTCGACGGTTCGATTTCCTTCCTCCTCACGTGTTCAAGGAGAAGAGCAGCATGAGGTCCATCCTGAGCTTGCTCGCGGTGGCGGTGCTCGCCGTTGCGGGCTCTGCCCACGCCGCCAGCGCGCCGTTCGAGGCGACGCTTTCGATCCAGGTCGGCACCTTCGATCCGATCCCGTTCTCCGGTGCGGGCGACGCCGACACGGTCCCCGGCGGCACGGTGAACCTGCCGCTCGGGTCGGTCACCGCAGGCTTCGTGAGCCGACTCGACGCCCCGCTGCTCGGCATCATCCCGGGCTTCAGCGTGTGCGCGCCTGGCTACCCGGACGGCACCACCTTCCCGGTGCCCGCCACGCCCGGCGTGCTCTTCGACTGCGACCCGCTCGACAACGGCCAGCTCGACGCGCTCACCTTCGACGGCAACACCAGCGCCACGGGCGGCCTGCTCGCCGCGGCCTATCTGGCCGGCCAGACCAACCAGTCCGCGGTCGCGATCCCGCTGACCATCATCGGTGTCGGCGGCCAGGCCACGTTCAACGTGCTCGGCACGGCCTCGACCCTCGACGCGAACCCGTGGACCACCAACCAGGTCGTCGTGGCCGGTGGGCTCGCCTCGACGACCCCCTTCGCCAACCCCTTCTGCACGGCTGCCGGGGATCCGTACCCCTGCTGCACCGCCGCCGGCACGGGGCGCTGCGACCAGTTCATCGACTCGGGCTACGACGATCGCGACGGCACCACCGGCCTCGGCGAGCTGAAGCTCGTCACCACCGCGCTCGCCACGCTGGGCGCGCTCGGGACGGTGCCGACCTTGGCGGCGCTCACGATCACGCTGCCGGAGCCGACCTCGGCGGCCGCCGGCCTGGCCGCGATGGGCGCCCTGGCCCTGCTCGCGCGGCGCGCTCGCCGGAGCTGATTCGGCCCGAAACCAGCCCTGATCGATCGAAGGGCCGTGAGGAAGGGGACTTCCTCACGGCCCTTCTTGCATTCCAGGAGCCCCGCGTGGGTTTCCCCCGGCCTCCCTGCCACGCACGTGCCCTTCGCTCCCACCTTACCCCACGGACAGGACGGCCGAGCCCGGTCGGATCCGTGTTGCGCTCGTCACCAGCGGAGAGGGGGATCCCCGGATGCGCAGGTTCTCGTCGGTGCTTCGTGGCCTGGCAGCCACCGCTTCCCTGGCGGCGCTCGCCGTACTCTCCGCGCCGGGAGCGGCGCACGCCGCCGAGCTTCCCTTCGTCGGGAGCCTGGTGGTCCAGATCGGCTCCTTCGCGCCGGTCGGGGTCACGGGCTCGGGCGTGGCGACCGTGAACGGCGCCGGCGCAGCGGGCGGATTGCTCGAGCGGCTCCAGCTCGCCCCCGGCGTGTTCAGCGTCTCGGGCCTGACGGTCCCGGTGAGCGGCCTCTCGCCGATCTCGGGCCTGCAGGCGACGGTCGCGAACGGCGCCGGCGACTTCGAGCGGTCGGGCGGCGCGCTCGGCGGGCCGATGGCCCTGAACGGCCTCGCCAAGGTGTGCCTGTTCCTCGCCTGCTCGCAGGGGCCGCCCGAGACCCTGACCGTGCCGCTCAGCGTGATCGGCGTGGGCGGGTCCACCAGCGTGAGCTTCCTGGTGGACGTGACGGTGGCGGGCGCGCCGTGGACGACCGGCCCGGCGACGGTCGCCTCCCAGGCGGTGACCGGCTTCGCGCGCGGGCCGGGCGCGCAGGCGGGAACGACGGCGCAGGCTGGCGGCCAGGTGCGGCTGGTGACGCCGATCTTCATCAGCACCAGCATCGCCGAGGGCCCGCTGCCCGCCTTCGGCATCCTGACGCTGCAGTTCGTGCCCGAGCCCGGCACGCTGGTGCTGCTGGGCAGCGGGATCGTCGGGCTCGTGGCGATCGGGCGCTCGCGACGCGCTTCTGCGTAGGCCGGCGGCGGCCCCCTGCGCTAGCCCCGGTGGGCGCGAACGCGCCGGGCCAGCCCGAGCAGCGCGAGCAGGCCGGCGGCGCCGGCCGCCGGCGCTCCGGGCTCGGGGACGGTGATGCGCCCGTCCACCGGCGCCCACGCCCGCGGCGTGAACGCGAGCGTGGCGCTGGACGCGTTCGCGTAGAGCGTCCCGTTCACCGGGTCCCAAGCCGCATTCGACACGGTCGGCGACGGATTCGTGTCGTCCGGCGGGCACGTACCGAGCGAGCCGGGATCCGCGGCCGGCGTATCGTTCGGCTGTCCCGCGATCCCGCCGCTCCCGCAGAGCCAGACGACGGCGCTGTCCGCAGCCGTCCCGGGGATGACCTCGGCGGAGTAGAAGCGCTCGTCCGCCCCCGCCAGCGCAACGCTCAGCGTCCCCGCGCCGAGGGGAGTCGTGATCGAGGCCATCCACGCGTAGGAAGCGACGTCGCCGGTGGCCACGTCGATCGTGACCACGAAGTCCGTGACGGACTCTGCGTCGACGGTCACGAGCCCCGGAGAATCGGCGTTGTTCTTGACGACCGGGCCCCAGATCTCGCCCGCGACCGTGAGCGTGGCCGTCGTCCCGTCGCTGTCGAGGGTCCCCGGCAGCCCGTTCGACAGGTCGGTGCCGGGCGGAAGGCCCGGCAGGGCGTTCAGGTCGGTGTCGGAGAAGAACAGGGCGCCCGCGTCGTTGGAGCGGACGGCGCAGCCCGGGTCCAGCAGGAACTGGCTGGGAGCGCCGCCATCGTTGGCCGCGCACGGCGTCGACTCCGCCTGCCACAGAACGGGCGTGCCGCTCTGGACCGCGGACAGGTCGGGCGCCGCCTCGAAAGTGGTCTCCACCGGCGCGGCGAGCGCTGCGACCGGAGCCCCGAGCGCCGCCACCAGTACGGCCGCGAACAGCGAGCGATCTGCACGAATCGTCACAGGCACTGTGGTCCCCCCCTTCGCCCGGAGCTTTCGTTAGCACAAGATGGCCGCCGGGGTACGTTGCTGCGCGATGATCCGCGGGTCGCTCCTCTTCTGCGTGTTGGCCCTCGCCGCGTGGGGAATCTACGCACCGGCCCTCGACGGCCCCTTCCTCTCCGACGACTTCCCGCTGATCGTCCACAACCCATGGATCGACCCGCTCACGGGGCCGGGCCTCCTGGAGCTCCTCGACCCGTTCGGGGCAGCCACCCGCGCGACCGGCAACTGGGCGCCCGTGCACCTGCTCGGCCACGCGCTGGAGGTCCAGCTCTTCGGCCCGGACGTGCGCGGCTATCACCGGGTGAACCTGCTGCTCCACGCGCTCAATGCGGCGCTGCTGCTCGCGTTGCTGCGCGATCACGGCGTGCCGGCCGCCGGCGCCCTGCTGGGCTCGGTCTTGTTCCTGGTGCACCCGGCCAACGTCGAGGCCGTGGCGTGGATCACCCAGCTCAAGTCGGTGCTGGCGCTCGCCTTCGGGCTGTCTGCGCTGTGGCTGGCCCCGCGCCGGCCGCTCGGGGGCCTGCTGCTGTTCACCCTGGCCACGCTCACGAAGCCGCTGGCGATCGGATTCCTGGCCTTCGAGATCGTCCGCACCGTGCTGCGCGCCCGGGAAGGAGACCGCGACGGCCTCTGGTGGCTGATCCCCTGGACGGCCGTGGCCCTCGTGACGGCGGTCGCCGCCTTCTCGGCCTTCGGCCGGGTCGGCGCCTTCCGCGCGGAGGACACCCTGGCGGCCTTCGACAAGGCGCGCTGGATGCTGTTCCTCCTCGGCCGCTACGTGGCGCTCGCCCTCACTTCGTGGGGCAGCTCGGTCTCGGCTCAGCCCGTCGCGCCTCGCACGTGGCTCGACGCGTGGGTGTGGCTGGGCCTGCTGGCGCTCGTCGCGTGCGGCGCGCGCGCGCTGGTGGCGTTCTCCCGCGGCCGCATCGAAGCCGCGTTCTGGGCGTTCGCTGCGGCCGCCTACCTGCCGATCTCGCAGCTGTTCCCGTTCAAGTACCCGATCGCCGATCGCTACCTGTACTTCGTGCTGCCGGGCCTGATCGGCGCCGGGCTGCTGCTGCTGCGCGGCCCGGCAGGGGCGGCGCTCGGCGGCTGGCGCGGCCGGCAGTGGGCCGCCGCCACAGTCGCCGCGTTGCTGATCGTCGGTTTCGCGCTCCGTGCGCGCGAGCGCACCACCCCCTGGACGTCGGGGCCGGCGCTGCTCGCGGACGCCGCGAGGAACCATCCCGACGGCACGCAGGCCAACCTGCTGCGCGCCAGCCGCGCGGCGCGGGCGGGAGACTCGAATGCCGCGGTCGAAGCGCTGGTGCGGGCCCGGGCGAGCGGCTTCGACGACGTCCTCACGCTCATGGAGGACCCGACCTTCACGCCCCTGCGGCGCGACCCTCGCTTCAAGGCCCTGGTTCGCGAGCTGGCGGCGGAGCACCTCCGGCGCATGCAGGGGTTTCCAGAGCCGAGCCGGCGGGAGCTGCAGCAGCTCGGCGTGCTGCACATCCTGCGCGAGGAATGGGCCCTCGCCGCCGCGGCCTTCGAGCACGCGCTCGCGACGAAAGGTCCGGGCGACACCCTGGCGCTCCGCCGGCAGCTCGACCTCGCGCGCGCCGAACTCGCCCGCACGGCGCCCGCGGGCCCGAGCGGCCCGCCCCGGTAGGCGCCGAGTCGACGGTCAGCCGCGCCGGAAGAGCGTCTCGAGCTTGCTGCGCCGGGCGTGGCGCGCGAGCGCCAGCTCGATCAGCCGGTCGAGCAGCTGCGGGTAGGGCAGGCCGGTGGCCTCCCACAGCCGCGGGTACATCGAGACCTCGGTGAAGCCCGGCAGGCTGTTGATCTCGTTCAGGTAGAAGGCGCCGGTCGCGCGCTCCATCAGGAAGTCGACGCGGCCCAGGCCGGAGCCCTCGAGGGCGCGGAAGGCGCGCAGCGCCAGATCGCGCACCCGCTCGCTCTCCTCGTCGGAGAGCGGCGCGGGCACCAGCAGCTCGGTGCTCTCGTCGACGTACTTGGCCTCGTAGTCGTACCACTCGCGGCGCGGGCGGATCTCGCCGGGCACCGACGCCTCGGGCTCCTCGTTGCCGAGCACCGCCACCTCGATCTCGCGGGCGTCGAGCCCGGTCTCGACGATCAGCTTCGTGTCGTAGCGGGTCGCCTCGGCGAGGGCGCGCGGGAGCGCCTTCACGTCCTTGATCTTCGCGATCCCGACCGAGGAGCCGGAGTTCGCCGGCTTCACGAAGAGCGGCAGCCCCAGCTCGTCGGCGATCCGCACGGCCACGCCCTTGGCGTCGCGGGCCAGCTCCTGCTCGTGCACGACCCGCCAGGGGGTGACGGGGATGCCCGCCTGCACGAGGAGCCGCTTGCTGACCTCCTTGTCCATCTGGACCGCGGATCCGAGCACGCCCGAGCCGACGTAGGGCAGGCCGGCCAGCTCGAGCAGACCCTGGAGGGTGCCGTCCTCGCCGCCGTGCCCGTGCACGATCGGGAACAGCACGTCGAGCGCGACGGGGGCGCCCGGGCCGGCGCCGACCGGCTGGAGCGCATTCTGCTCGGGGGTGGCCGGCAGCTGCACCGGCACGCCGCGGGCGAGCGCGGTCTCGAGCGAGGTGCCCGGGGCGCCGAGGCGCCAGCGCCCGTCGTGGTCGATCGCGACGAGCCAGACCTCGTAGCGCGAGGGATCGAGGTTGCGCAGGATCGAGGTCGCCGACTGGAGCGAGACCTCGTGCTCGACCGAGCGGCCCCCGTAGACGAGCCCGACCCGCAGCTTGGCCATGTCCCCCCTCCGACGCCGTGCGCGGCATCATAGCCCGCCGGCGCTCCCGTCGGACCGTCGGCAGGACGCGGGCGCCGTTTGATACCTTCGCGCGCATGCCCGACGCCGCCCCCGCCGATCCCGCCCTCGCCGCGAAGGCCGAAGCGCTGGCCGAGCGCCTGCGCGCCGCCGGCCGCGTGCTGGTGGCGTTCTCGGGCGGGGTCGACTCGAGCTACCTCGCCTGGGCGGCCCACCAGGCCCTCGGCGACGACGCGCTGGCGGTGACCGCCGTGTCGCCCTCGTATCCGGCGGCCCACCGCCGGGTGGCCGAGCAGGTGGTGCGCGAGTCCGGCCTCCGCCATCGCTTCGTCGACACCCACGAGATGGAGAGCGCGGCCTACCGCGCCAACGCTCCCGACCGCTGCTACCACTGCAAGTCCGAGCTGTTCGAGGTCCTCGGCGGGCTGCGCGACGAGCTCGGCTTCGACGCCGTCGCCTACGGCGTCAACACCGACGACACCGGCGACTTCCGGCCCGGCCACCGCGCCGCCGCCGAGCGCGGCGTGCTCTCGCCGTTCCTCGACGTCGGGCTCGCCAAGGCCGAGATCCGCGCGCTGTCCCGCGCCGCCGGCCTGCCGACCGCGGACCTGCCGGCGTCGGCCTGCCTGTCCTCGCGGCTGCCCTACGGCACCGAGGTCACGCCCGCGCGGCTGGCGCAGGTGGAGGAGGGCGAGGAGCGGCTGCGCGCGCTCGGCTTCCGGCAGGTGCGCCTGCGCCACCACGGCGAGCTGGCGCGGGTCGAGATCGACCCGAGCGAGCTGGCGCGTGCGCTCGACCCGGCGCAGGCCCGCGCGATCGTGGCCGCGATCAAGCCGCTCGGCTTCCGCTTCGTGTCGCTCGACCTCGAGGGCTACCGCACGGGCTCGCTCAACGAGGTGCTCTTCGTCGGCGACTTCTCGGCGCTGCGCTAGCGCGTGGAGCCCGCCGCCATGCAGCGCGTGTCCTGCGAAGGCGCCCCTCGCGACCTCGGCCTCGACCAGGGCCGCGCCTGCCGCGACGCCGTGCGCGCCGACGCGCGCGCGCTCGGCTGGGAGGGAGACGGCAGCTGGCTCGGCGCGCTGTGCGCGCGCGCGGGCGCACGCTCCGCTCGCGCGCTGTCCCGCGACCTGGCCCGCCACTTCCCGCACCTCGACGAGCGCATCTCGGGCCTGGCGGCCGGCGCCGGGCTGCCGCGCGAGGCGTTGCTGGTGCTGCTCGAGGAGGAGCTCGGCGATCCGCTGCTGCTCGGCGCGGGCATCGCGCGCGGCAATGCCGGGACGCAGCTGGTCGTCGCGCTGCGCGCGCCGCTCCCGCTCACCGGCCTGGTCGCCCGCAACACCCGCCCCGACGGCGGCTACCGGCATCTCGCGCTGACGCGGCCCGGGCTGGTCGCGGCGCTGGCCGGCGTCAACGAGGGCGGCCTCGCCGGCGCGGTCGAGCTGCTCGATCCGCCCGCCCCGCACGCCCCGGGCTGCGGCGTCCCGAGCGCGCTCCTGCTCGACCAGTGCCTCGAGCGCCTCGACACCGTCGAGAAGGCGCTCGAGTGGTGCGAGCGCCGCCCCGGCGGCGGCCGCGCGCGGATCGTCTGCGCCGACTCGTCCGGCGCGGTGGGCGCGCTCGATCTGGACGGCGACACGAGAACGCGTCGCGAGCCGCAGGCGCTCGAGCTCGCGACGGACGAGACCCGCGCCCGGGCGCTCCTCGACCCGATCGCGCGCGCGATCGAGCTGCGCCTCCCCGGCGTGCCGGCGGATCGGCTCGCGCTCGGCTCCTGGCTCCCGCCGCGGGGCGGACGCTAGTGCTCGCGCAGCGGCTCGCCGGCGAACAGGCGCGCGGCCTGACGCGTTCCCGGATCGGGGTGGGTGCGCGCGATCTCGCGCAGCGCCGCGCGGCCCTCCGGGCCCGCGTAGGCGAGCGCGGTGAGGGCGCCGGCGGCGTCCCGTCCGCTGGACGCATCCGCCATCGCGCGCAGGCGCGGCACGACCTCGCTGCCGAGGGCTCCGAGACCCTGGGCGGCTTCGGTCCGCACCTCGGGCGCCGCATCCGAGAGCGCCTCGAAGGCGAGCTCGATGTGGGCCGGCCGGCGCGTGGCAACCAGCGAGCGCACGGCGGCGGCGCGGACGACCGCGGCCGGATCGCGTCGCGCCAGCTCGCCGGCGCGCGCCTCGAGCGTGGTGCCGGCCGATCGGCCTGCGGCGACGGCGCGCACCTCCGGATCGTCGCTCGCGAGCAGGCGGCGCAGGATCGCCTCGGGCAGCCCGCCGTCGAGCTCGGCGAGCGCGGTCCAGGCGGGGGCGGCGAGCGGGGGGCCGCCGTCGGTGCGGGCGGCCACGGCGGGTCGCAGCGACGTGATCCGCTGCGCGCCCGCGAGCCGCAGCAGGGCGAGGCGGACCGCGTC
>Ga0105107_10002548_pt1 | contig 12005 bp, 9 predicted proteins | sample PPLLaktember2015_6_FD_79335 | JGI IMG/M metagenome (GOLD analysis project Ga0105107, IMG submission 79335) | Freshwater sediment microbial communities from Prairie Pothole Lake near Jamestown, North Dakota, USA - PPLs Lake P8 Core (1) Depth... | ecosystem: Environmental > Aquatic > Freshwater >... | reverse complement strand
GTGGTGTGATTTTGGCCATGGCCGCAAATGTAGTGGCAAGTGCGTCGGCAGATGCGGCGGGGGGGATGGATGCCAGGTATCAGAAGCTGCAATCGGTGGCCTTTACGGACGTGAAGATTACGGATGAGTTTTGGAGTCCGCGTATTGAGACGAACCGTGTCAAGACGGTTTGGCATTCTATCAAGAAGTGTGAGGAAACCGGCCGAATCAGTAATTTTGCGAAGGCTGGTGGGCTGATGGAAGGGGAGTTCGAAGGAATATATTTCAATGATTCGGATGTTTACAAGGTTATTGAGGGAGCGGCGTATTGCCTGCATAATCAGGAAGACCCGGTTCTTGACGCAAAGCTTGACGAAATTATCCATAAAATTGCTTCCGCTCAACAGGATGATGGATATCTTTTCACATTCAATACCCTCAAGCTGAAGAATGATGTCAAACAACGTTGGCGGGATTTGCAAAATGAGCATGAGTTGTATTGTGCAGGACACCTGTTTGAAGGGGCGGTGGCTCATTATCGTGCCACAGGGAAAAAGACTTTTCTGAACGTGGCGGCTCGTTTGGCCGATCATATCGATTCTGTATTTGGTCCGAATGGGAAACGCGGTGTTCCTGGCCATGAGGAGATTGAACTGGCGCTGGTGAAGCTGGCGCGGGTGACGGGTGAGGAGCGTTATCTGAAACTGTCGCAATTTTTTCTGGATGAGCGTGGCAATGCAAATGGCAGGAAACTTTTCGGTCCACATTTTCAGGATCATAAGCCGGTGCGTGAGCAGAGTGAGATTGTCGGCCATGCGGTGCGTGCGATGTATCTGTATTCGGGAGTGGCGGATATGGCGGGGATAACGGGCGATGAAGGTTACATTAAGGCGATGGATCGCTTGTGGGATAGCGTGGCGGCCCACAAGATGTATATTACCGGAGGGATCGGGGTGGCCGATTGCGGTGAAGGGTTCAGTAAGGATTATGAACTGCCTAACGCGAAGTCGTACGCGGAGACGTGCGCGTCGGTAGGAATGGCGCTTTGGAGCCATCGTTTGAATTTGCTGCACGGAGACGCAAGCTATTTCGATGTGTTTGAGCGGGTGCTGTACAACGGGTTGATGTCAGGGGTTTCGCTTGATGGTGAGAAGTTTTTCTATGTGAATCTGCTGGAATCCGACAAGGGAACTCATGAGCGGACAGCCTGGTTCGGTTGCTCGTGTTGTCCGAGCAATATCGTTCGGTTTGTGGGTTCGGTTGGTGGTTATATTTATGCGGTGGATGATGATGGTGTTTATGTGAACCTGTATGTTGGCAGCACAGGTAAGGTGGCCATAGGAAACAACACGGTTAAGCTGACACAAGAGACTCGCTATCCGTGGGATGGGAAGATAAAATTGATTGTGGAGCCTGGAGAGGCGAAACAATTTGCGGTAAATTTGCGGATTCCGGGCTGGAGCAGGGGGGCGGCGGTACCGAACGATCTATATCGGTTTGCGGATGGAATCGATACAAGCAGGTCGGCGGCGCAGTTGAAGGTTAATGGAAAGACTATGAGTGAGTTGGATATTCATAAGGGATATGTCAGGCTGCATCGCAAATGGAAGAAAGGTGATGTGGTTGAGCTTGACATTCCCATGCCGATACGGCGGGTTGCGGCCCATGCGAAGGTGGAAGCGGACGTCGGGCGGGTGGCGCTGCAGCGTGGGCCGATTGTGTACTGCCTGGAAGAAGCTGACAATGGCGACAATTTGCGGTATATTTGTTTGCCTGATGAGGGTCAGTTGACCAGCGAATATCGTGGTGATCTGCTGGGTGGGGTTGTGGTCGTCAAAGGCAAGGCGATGGTTCGCAGTGGAGATGACGGCAGGTTCATATCTAAAGATATTTCGGCGGTCCCATATTACAGTTGGAACAATCGGCAAACGGGAAAGATGATAGTGTGGCTGCCGCGAGAAGCTGAATATGTGCCGGTGATGCCTGAACCGACGATTGCCAGCCGATCCGAGGTGAGCGCATCTCACTGTTGGGGCAGTGATTCTGTCGAGGCGATTAACGATCAGATTGAGCCGGAGAATTCCAATGATAACAACGTACCGCGGTTTACATGGTGGGATCATCGCGGCGGCAAGGAATGGGTGCAGTATGATCTCAGGGATGTGACGAAGGTGTCGTCGTCTTCGGTATATTGGTTTGACGACGGGCCGGGCGGTGGTTGCAGGACGCCGGAGAGTTGGCGGTTGATGTACAAAGACTCTGATCAATGGAAGCCGGTCGCCGGCGCCAGCGGGTACAGCGTAGGAAAAGATAAGTACAACCGTGTGACGTTTGATGCGGTCGAAACAGATGGACTGCGAATAGAGGTTGAGTTGCAGAAGGGTTTTTCAGGCGGGATATTAGAGTGGAAAGTGAATAAGTGAAATCGCAGATGAATTTAGGTATCGCCACTTTTTGTGGCTATGGAGGTGGCATGGCCACTTTTTATGTTCCAGATGATTAGCAAAGGACCGCTCCCGTTGGTCGCTCGCTGGAATGGTAAAATCACGAAATTAAAGAAGTTTTAACATAGGAAACAATGATGAGTAAGTGGACCGCGTTGACGGTGGTGTTGGTTTTGGTGGGGATGGTGCATAGTGCGATGGGCGCGGGAGAGGTTGTTAAGTTGGTAGAGAAGCCGGATGTGAGTGGTGGGAATGATTATTATGTGGGGAACCGAGAGCCGTTGCTGGCGAGTCCTTTTGTAAAGTTGCCGATCGGGGCGATTGAACCGCAAGGATGGGTGAGAAAACAGTTGGAACTGGAGGCGGATGGGTTTACCGGGCATCTAACGGAGATCAGCAAGTTTCTGAAGAAGGAGAATAACGCGTGGTTGAGTTCTGAAGGAGTGGGGGATTTTCCATGGGAGGAGATGCCTTACTGGCTGAAAGGGTTCGGCGATTTGGGATATATCCTTGGGAATGAGCGGATTATCAAGGAAGCGAAGATATGGATCGAAGGTTTTCTGGGTTCGCAGCGTGAGGATGGGTATTTCGGGCCGCGTGCGAATCTGCGTGGTGCGCATGGGCCGGGAGGTGAGCGTGCTGAATATCAGGAAAAGCCGGACGTGTGGCCGAACATGATTGTGCTGAACTGCCTGCAATCTTATTATGAGTGGTGTGGTGACAAAAGAGTGCTTGCGATGATGAGCAAGTATTTCCGGTGGGAATTGACGGTGCCGGATGATATATTCCTTGAGCCGTTCTGGCAGCAGCAGCGTGCAAGTGATAATCTGGCGAGCATATATTGGCTGTATAATCGTACCGGCGAGGAGTTTTTGCTGGAAGTGGCCGAGAAGGTGCATCGCAATACGGCGAATTGGACGGCGGACGTGGCGAACTGGCATGGTGTGAATATCTCTCAGTGTTTTCGTGGGCCGACGGTGTTTTATCAGCAGTCGAAAGAGGATATTCATCTGATCGCCAGTGAGCGGAATTATCAGAAAGTGATGGGGATGTACGGGCAGGTACCGGGTGGGATGTTCGGTGCGGATGAGAACTGCCGTGCGGGATATGTTGGCCCGCGGCAGGCTGCGGAGACATGCACGATGGCTGAGTATATGCTGTCGTTTGAGATGTTGACAAAGATTACAGGTGATCCGCTGTGGCTGGACCGGTGTGAGGATGTTACGTTTAATTCGCTTCCGGCGTCGATGACGGCCGATCTGAAGGCGCTGCATTATCTGACGGCTCCGAATATGATTTTGTGTGATCGCCATAGCAAGTCACCTGGTTTCGAGAACGATGGAGCGATGCTGCTGTTCAATCCGCATTATCATCGGTGTTGTCAACATAATGTTGGTCATGCGTGGCCGCGGTATGCGGAGCATCTGTGGCTGGCGACGCCGGGCAATGGGCTTGCGGCGGTGCTGTATGCGCCGTGTAAGGTGAAGGCGAAGGTTGGAGATGGTACGACGGTGACGATTACCGAGAAGACAAAGTATCCATTCGAGGAAAAGATAGAGTTGGAAATTGCGACTGGCAAGGTAGTGCGGTTTCCACTGTATTTGCGTGTGCCGGGGTGGTGCGAGGCTCAGCGTGTGTCCATTAACGGCAGGGCGATAGACGTGGGCGGCAAGGGGCGTTCGTACATCATGATCGATCGTGAATGGACGGATGGCGATAAGGTGCTGATTGTGCTGCCAATGGAGGTTACGCTGACCACGTGGAAAAAGAACAAGAATGGTGTGTCAGTGAACCGTGGACCGTTGACGTATTCGCTGAAGATCGGGGAGAAACATGTGCGGGCGATGGGAACGGATACGGATAAGTGGCCGGCGTGGGAGATTCATCCGGCCTCGGCATGGAATTACGGGTTGGTGCTGGATGACCGAGAGCCGAAGGCGCAGTTTAAGGTAACGCCAAAGGAATGGCCCAGGGATGATCAGCCGTTTGATGTGAGTGCGGCGCCGATTGAACTGGAGGTGCGGGCGAAGAAAATACCAGGATGGGAAAAGGATCACCTGGGGCTGGTGGGATCGCTGCAGGAAAGCCCGGCGATTTCCAATGAGCCGGTGGAGATGGTGACTCTTATTCCGATGGGGTGCGCGCGGCTGCGGATATCGGCATTTCCAACTATCGGCAGTGGCACTGGTGCGCATGAATGGGTTCCTCCTAAGGTGGATTAGGAAACAAAGTCCCATCCGACAACAGGCGAGAGCCAAAAGAAAGGGATTTCGAATTGAGTAGCGAAGAATTATTGAATAGCGTGAGTAACGTTTCGGATGAAACGGAGTTTTATACGCCGATGCCGGATGGTTATATTCGGGGCCGGTGCAAATACGTGGTGATAATGGGGACGGTGATGAGCGGACTGGGTAAGGGGATATTCTCTTCGAGTCTGGCAAAATTGCTGCAGGATAAGGGGCTGGCGGTCTCCCCGATCAAGCTGGAAGGATATCTCAATATCGATTCGGGTACGCTCAATCCGTTTCGGCACGGTGAGGTGTTTGTGCTGGATGACGGTATGGAATGCGATATGGACCTTGGTACGTACGAACGGATGCTGGATATGGATTTGAGCCGGGCTAATTTTACGACCAGCGGTCAGATATTTACGCGTGTTCTGGAAAAAGAACGGCATGGGGATTATCTGGGTCGGGACGTGCAGATGATACCGCATGTGACTGGTGAGGTGAAATTGCGTTTGCGTGAACTGGCGGTGGCCAGCGAAGTGGATGTGGTGTTTGTTGAGATCGGCGGTACGGTGGGTGATGTGGAAAACGCGTACTATATCGAAGCAATGAGAGAATTGGCTTATGAAGAGGGACCGAACTCGGTGTGTTTTGTGGCGCTGACGCAGGTGCTGGAGCCGAAGACGCTGGGAGAACAGAAATCGAAAGCGGCGCAGTTGGGTATCAAGCGATTGATGGAGATGGGAGTGCAGCCTCATATTATCGCGTGTCGGGCAGGCAACCCGGTGACCGATAAGGTCAGGCAGAAGATCGCCCAATATACCAACGTACCGCTGGAACGTGTTTTCAGTATGCACGATTGCGAGAGTATATATGTCATACCCAGTATGCTGCGCGATCTGGGGTACGATTTTGAGGTGATTCGACTGTTGAAGCTGGAGGAGCGGGTGAACTTGCGTCACGAAAGACAAGCGTGGCTGGAATGGTGCGATTTTACCGACCGACTGAGCTCGGCTGAGCAGGAGGTTACTATCGGGATTACGGGTAAATATACCTCGGTGCGGGATAGCTATGCCAGCATTATTCACGCTTTGGAAAACAGCGGTACGCATCTGGGGACAAACGTAAAGATTGACTGGATCGATACCACCGGCATTACTGAGGCAAATGTGGCACAGAAACTGTCGCAGGTGGATGGTATAATCGTGCCCGGCGGTTTCGGATCGCGAGGTTCGGAAGGTAAAATAAGCTGCGTAAAATATGTGCGGGAGAATAAGATTCCGTATTTGGGGATATGTCTTGGTTTTCAGATGGCAGTGGTAGAGTTTGCCAGAAATGTATGTGGGATAAAAGACGCGGGCAGCAGGGAGATTTCGCCGGGCTGTGAACATGCGGTGATAGATATATTGCCCGAACAAAGGGGTATTCAGGGGCTGGGTGGGAATATGCGTTTGGGCGGCAAAGATGTGGAACTGACGAGCGATACGATGGCCTGGCGGCTTTTCGGTAGAAAAGACAAGGTGCGTATGCGGTTTCGCCATCGGCTGGAGGTCGATCCGAAGTATATCGATACGCTGACCAAACATGGATTGGTCTTTTCCGGTAAGGCGCCGGGCGAACCGATCATGCAGATATTGGAATTGCCGACGCATCCGTATTTCATCGGAACGCAGGCGCATCCGTGCATGACGAGCCGGCCGTTGCGCCCGCAGGAACTGTTCATAGGGCTGGTAGCGGCGGCGATGAAGAATGTTGAACGCAAAGCGAGAACCGTAGAACGTGGAACAAAAAGTGTTTAAGAGAAAGGTGGTGCGATGGGTAACGAAGAAGAAAAACCAAAAATAATTGCGGATGATGACTGGAAGGTGCAGGCGAAGAAGGAAAAGGAAAAACTCGGCGAAAAAGAACAACAGAAAAACCAGGCCGCTCAACCAGATAACGCCCAAAGGGTCGGTCCGATGGAACAACTGCCGCCGGCTAATTTTATGGTGTTGATCAACTCGCTGGCGCTGCAGGCACTGCTGTATATGGGCAGACTCAGCGATAAACTCGGCGAGAAAGATCAAAGCATGGTGAATATGGATTTGGCCAAGCATCATATCGACCTGATACAGGTGTTGGAAGATAAAACCAAGGGGAATCTTACCGATGACGAAAATAAGGCGATGGCGATGACACTGCATGAACTGCGTATGCAGTACGTACAAACGATAAGTCAGTGAGTCGGTGGGGCGTTGAGGCAGTGGAATAGCAATATTGTTAAGGGGGATAGATTATGAAAGATGGTGTTATGGTTAGGAACATTGTTAATGTTGTGGTGATGTCGTTGGTGGCGTTGATGGGGACGGGGTGTGGGCCGGGTGCGTTTTTGGTTCGGCCGGTGCCGGCGGATCAGAAACTGTCTGAAAGACAAATCCAACGCGATAAAGGATTGCTGGTCTTCGATAAAATAGCAGTTATTGATGTGGATGGATTGATGGCCAATCAGCAAAGGTCGTCTTTACTGCGGACGGGGGATAACCCGGTAAGCTTGTTTGTCGAAAAGCTCGATAAGGCCCGGAAAGACCGGTTTGTCAAGGCGGTGGTGCTGCGTCTGAATTCGCCGGGCGGTACGGTCGCGGCCAGCGACGCGATGTATCATTCGCTGCGGGAGTTCAAAAGACAAAGCGGAAAACCGGTGGTGGCGTGTATGCTGGATGTGGCGGCCAGCGGAGCGTATTACCTGGCTTGCGGCTGCGATGGGATCGTAGCTCAGCCCAGTAGTGTGACCGGCAGTATCGGCACAATAATGCAGACCGTCAGCTTTGCCGGCACTATGGATAAGCTGGGTATCAAGGCGGTTGCGATCAAAAGCGGCGGCCTGAAAGATTTGGCTTCACCGCTGCGCGACCTGAGTAGTGAAGAACAGGAAGTGCTGCAGAAAATTATCACGCAATTCTATGAGCAGTTTCTGGAAGTGGTACGCAACGGCAGGGGGGGATTGAGCCGGGAAAAGCTGGGGGAGTTGGCTGACGGCAGGGTATTTACGGCCGGGCAGGCGCTTGAGAAAGGGCTGATAGATCGGATTGGTTATCCAAATGATGCGATTGCCTGGGCAAAAAGGCTGGCGGCGGTGAAAAACGCAAAGGTGGTCATCTACCATCGGCCGATCGGCTATAAACCTAACATCTATGGCTCGGCATCAGGTGATATTGAGGTGGGGGCGCTGATCAACGTGGAACTGCCCGATTGGCTCACTTCCAGTGGCCCGCAGTTTCTCTACCTCTGGCAGCCGGGAACCAATTGAGAGCCGAAACAACGTGTTTATCGGGTTTACGCGCATTGAATAGTGCTTGCAATGGAATTAATCATACAAATAGTCATGACTGCCTGACTAATTTCGGAGAATTGATTCATAAACGTTGATAGTTTTTTTTGCGAGGTTTTGCCAAGTGAGGTTTTGGACGGCGGTCTTGGCGTTTTGGGCTAGTTTTTTGCGCAGCGGGGCGTTTTCTATCAGGCGGGTAAGTTGTTTGGTAAGGTCACTACGGTCCCGACGGAGCAGCAGGCCGGTCTGATTGTGGGTGATGACCTCAGGGATGCCGCCGACGGGGGAAGCGACGACAGGTAAACCGGCGGCCATGGCTTCGACGATGGTCAGGGGCATGCCTTCGCTCAGGGACGCGTTGACAAAGATGTCGGCGGCGGCGTAATAGTGGGGCATTTGCTGATGGGGGACCGCCCCGGTGGGACAGAGCCAGGGATCTGAATCGAAACCGGCGCCGGGAATGGCTAAAAGACGAATGCGAGGGTATTTCCCGTATAGTTGGTTCATGGTCGTGGTGACGGCAGCGGTACCTTTGACAGGGTCGCAGCCGCGGCCAACGAACAGCAAGACCATATCGTCCGGCGCCAGGTTCAGGTGGCTGCGTATTTGGGTACGACTTTCAGGAGGCAGATTTACAGGGGAATAGCCGTTGGTGATGACCGATATTTTCTGGTCGTCGATACCGAAGCATTTCAGAGCCCAGTTTCGAATACTGTTGCTCACGGCGATGACGTGGTTGGCGTATCGGGACCATGTGGCTTCGATGAACGTAGCCCAGTAACATCGCCAGTTCCACCATGCACGGCAGGCGAAAAGATAGTCCAATGATACGGTGTGCAAGGTGTGGACGTAACGCTGTTGAGCACGGCGGGTCATTTGCATAGCGAGCAGCCGTGGTCCATGGAAACCGCTGTGAGTGTGAATAATGTGATATTGTTCATGTCTGATTGTCTCCAAAGGCACAAAGTGTTCGGTGCTTGCTGAAGATGAGGGCGGGGTTTTGCCATATACGTCCACGTGCACGCCAAGTTGGCACATGGCTTCGGCGAGCCTGAGAATGTGCTTTTCAACGCCTCCGTTTCCATTGAGATCGGTAGGAATGCAGATGGCAACCTTCATCAGAACACCTGTTAATGATAATAAACGAACATGCAGGTTCAAATCGCCGCGCAAACAAAGAAAGACATTGATATTATCGGACATCGCAATTGATGAACTTGAACTCCTGCGGACACTGCTGGAACTGTTATGAACTGTTGATTGGAGCGATTATTTTGACCAATTCGGTTGGTACGTCCGATATATATAGAAATCGGCAATAGTGTAGGAAGACATTAACAATAGGAAGACGCTGTGATTCGAGTCTTACAAAACTGGGAGGAAATTGGCAGTGCTCACAAATTTTTGGCCCTGAATGACCTGCCACGGCACGGCAGTGCGGAGAAGTGTTGGGATTTGCGTCTGTTATACGATATTGTCGAACCGCTGCCACGGACGGCAAAGATTATTGACCTGGGTTGCAGTGGAGTTCATACGCTGAAGTTTTTATATGCATTGGGGTTTCAAAAGCTCACAGGAGTGGATCTGAAACCTGCGGTTACTGACAGGATAAATCAGGTTCTGCGGATGTGGCGGGGCCGGACCCTGACCCGGCCATTCAAGCTTTACAGAAGAGACATAACGCAAACGCGCTTTCCACAGAAAACGTTCGATTTGGCCACTTGCGTATCGGTTATTGAGCATGGCCTCGATTTTGAAAAGTTTCTGATTGAATCAAGTCGCATTCTCAAGCCGGGCGGACTGCTGTTCGTAACGGCTGATTACTGGCAGGAAAAAATCGATATTAGCGGCGATTCCGGCGAATACGGGTTAGCATGGAATATTCTTTGTAAAAAAGATATTGAAGATATTATAGAATTGGCGGGCAGGTTTGAATTTGAGTTGTACGAAGATGGGGATATTCCAAAATGTGCGGATCGTTGCACAGCGTGGCACAGGAGGGAATTCACCTTCATAGCGGTGGTTTTGAGAAAGCTCAAGTAAGTGCTTAAAGGCGATTGGTTACAGCCTTGTATTCGTGTCGGATCAACGCTCCCACCTCTCTTGACAAAACCGACAAAAACACATACTGTGGTCGCCGTGAAATGTGAGATGGTACAACCTAAGCCCCTGGCGTTATATGTGCATGTGCCGTTCTGTAATCGTAAGTGTCCGTATTGTGGGTTTTATTCCGAGCCGATGGGGGCCTATGATATAGGACGGGTACTTGCGGCACTGGTCACGGAATTGGATCGGTATAATCTGCAAAGACCCGCCCGGACAGTATATGTCGGTGGGGGCAGTCCAAGCTGTCTGCCCCGGGGCCGACTGCTGCGGTTGCTTGAGCAGATAACGCAGCGAGTAGGGGTCGGCAGTGAATTTACGGTGGAAGTTAACCCTGACCAAATTGATGAGCACTTGTTAGAGCGATTGTGCGGTCTTGGAGTTAATCGGCTGTCGGTGGGGGGGCAGTCTTTCGAAGATCGTGAACTGGAGTTTTTGGCAAGGGGTTACAAAGGTCATAAAATTGTTGAAGTAGTCCATCAGGCACGGCGAGCGGGGTTTGATAATATTAATCTGGATTTGATTTTCGCCATACCTGGTTCGACGCTCCAGTCATGGCAAAGAAACCTGGCCGCGGCGATGGAACTGGGCGTGGAACATATCTCGGCGTACAGCCTTACTTATGAAAAAGGTACGCTGTTATATAAAAGACGGCAGGCGAATCAGATTGACGTGACTGATGAGGAAACTGATCGGGCGATGTATGAGCTGGCAATTGACCAACTTATCGCAGCCGGGTTCGAACACTATGAAATATCGAATTTTGCAAAGAAGGCCGATGGGCGATCATTTGAATGCAGGCATAATCTGGTTTATTGGGCGAATGAGCCTTATATAGGGATAGGTCCCGGTGCAAGTTCCTATTGGCAGGGCAGACGGACGAGTAATGTTGCTGATGTGGGAGTGTATGTCGAAGCGATAGAGCAGGGAAAAGATGTGTCAGGAGAGTGCGAAACGCCTGATGAGCCGGACACGGCGTGCCAGACGGCAGTGCTGATGCTGCGACGGATAAAGGGGATCGATTTAGAAGAGTACAGGCAGCGGACAGGTTTCGATGTGCTAAAGATGTTTGCCGAACCGATCGGGCGGTATCAAAAACTGGGTTTGCTGGCGGTAGAGCACGGCAGATTGCACCTGACACGCGAAGCTCTGCCGATAGCCGACTCAATATTGTGTGATTTCGCGGTAGTGTGAAACGATCAATCCTTCAGGGGTAGTTGAAATTTATGGATGGTTTCGCAGTCCCTGTCTAAGGCGATTTCCACCTATTTTGTACCCATATTAAATGACAGACCATTGGGTTCCGCCTATTGATGTAAGTGCTTATTTTACGTTGTTGGAATTGATGTAAGTGCTTATTTTTGCGTAACGATTATAACGATTAGGCAAGATGGGTAAGAAAAAAGTGCGAAATTCCGACGAATTCCGATGAAAAGTGATGTGGTTTGCACCATGTTTGTACCCACTTTGCACTATGTTTGCACTATGTTTGTACTATGTTTTGATGAAAAGTAAATGAGTAAATGGGTAGATGAGTAGATGGGTGAATGAGGGGGAGAAAGAGGGCGGACCACTTGGGATCGCGGAGTTGGAAGGGAGAAAGAGGGCGGACCAGTTGGGGGGAGGGGTAGAAATGTAAAATGTAAAATGTAAAATCGGAAGGTTGGGCGGTTTGAGTTTTGGGCAGACCTGGGAGGAGGGTCAGAAGACGGAAGGAAAGAGGGCGGACCGGTGGGGGGGGGGAGGGACAGAAGTCAGAAGTCAGGGGGTTGGGGAGGGAAAGAGGGGGGATGGGGAAATCGGGAAAGAAAACAGATAAAAACGGAGATTTCCCTTGTTTTTTTGGACGGGCCGTGGTAGAGAAGGGTGATGCGTATGTCGTATTGCGTATTGCGGGGGAGGGAGGATGAAGAAGTGATCAGTGGTGAGAAGAATAGAACGCGG
>Ga0105107_10002546_pt1 | contig 12006 bp, 9 predicted proteins | sample PPLLaktember2015_6_FD_79335 | JGI IMG/M metagenome (GOLD analysis project Ga0105107, IMG submission 79335) | Freshwater sediment microbial communities from Prairie Pothole Lake near Jamestown, North Dakota, USA - PPLs Lake P8 Core (1) Depth... | ecosystem: Environmental > Aquatic > Freshwater >... | reverse complement strand
GCAGAACGCGCTGCTGCTCGAGGCCGAGGCCGTGCTCGGCCGGCGCGATGCCGAGCGGAGCGCCTCTGCACGCGACCTCGCCGAAGCGCGCGAGCTGCTCGAGCTGGGCAAGGCCGACGCGGCGGACCTGGAGGCACGCCTCCAGTCTGAGATCGCGGATAGGAAGCGCGTCGAAGCTCGCTGCCGCGAGCTGGAAGCCGAGGTCGGCCGCCTGACGCAGGCGACCGCGGCGCTGGAGTCGATCGAGGCGATCACGCGGGGGCGCTGAGACGGCAACGTCGCCCGAAGCAACGGCGATGGGGTGACGTCGTCAGTATCCCAGCACGTGGAGCCCTGCCACGCGTCGAAAGTGTCGCTCGTTGCGTGTAACCAGCGGGAGGCCGTGCGCGACGGCCGTCGCAGCGATCCACAGGTCATTGGCTCCGATCAGGAGCCCGTTGTCCTTCAGATGCCGGAAGATTCTACCGTAGGTCCAACACACGTCGGGCGTGGTGTCGAGTACGGCCCCGCCTAATCCGCCTTCGCCTCCCCCGTCGGCGCCAGCAGCGACAGGCTCGCCTGCATGATCCGCTCGATGCGCGCGCGCTCCGCCGCCGCGCTCTCGGGCGTCCAGCTCCAGAGCCCCGAGAGCGTCTTCATGCCGATGCGGTTCTCCTCCAGCATCCTCGCGAACGAGGGCGGCGGGAGCGGCTCGTTCGTGAGGCTCGGATAGACGGTCGCGGCGGCCCGGAGATGCACGTCCCAGCCGGACATCTCCTTCTGCAGCAGTGGTCCGCAGGCGAGGAACCGGAAGCCGAACCCGTAACGGACCGCGCGGTCGACGTCCTCGGGCGTGGCCACCCCCTGTTCGACGAGCCAGAGCGCCTCGCGCAGAACCGCGTGCTGCAGTCGGTTGCCCACGAACCCGGGGATGTCCCGCGCGACGCGGATCGGAACTTTGCCGAGGTCGTGCATCGACTCCACGAGCACATCCGCGACCCCGGGATCCGTGAACGGCGCGCTCACCACCTCGACCAACGGGACGAGGTGGGCCGGCATGAAGAAATGGAGTCCGGCGATCCGCGAACGTGTGGCGAGCTCACCCGCGATCGAGGAGATCGGTAAGCTCGACGTGTTGGTCGCGAGCGGAGCGTCCGGGCGTGCGAGGCGCTCGAGCTCGACGAAGAGCGACTGCTTGAGCGCGAGATCTTCCGACGCGCACTCGACCACGAGATCGATCTCCGGCCAGGGCAGCGCATCGAGCGTCGCGTGCACGCTGAGGGCCCCGGGCGTACCGGCCGGTGGCATTCCCGCGAGCGCCGCCTGCACCCTAGCCGGAAGTGACGCTCTCGTGCTCGCCGACGGTGTCGCGACGTGAACCTCCCATCCGCCGCGGGCGAACACGGCGGCGACGCCGGAGCCCATGACGCCGCCGCCGACGATCGCGACTCGACCTGCCCGTACCTCGACCATCGATCTCCTCCTGGAAAGATCGGGGAGGAGAATAGCCGATTTCGCTCCTACTCCGCTCGCATCGCGGCCGCCGGCTCGATCGCGAGCGCGCGCCGGACGGGGATCAGGCACGCCGCCAGCCCGGCGGCCAAGAGCACGGCCACGACGATCACGAGCGACCGCACCGACCCCTCGGCCGCGCGGTCCCGTAGCACGGGCACCGCGATCAGGCTCCCGAGCGCCACGCCGATGGCGAGCTGGAGGGCCGCCCGACGGAACACGGCGCTGACGATCTCGGAGCGACGGGCACCGACGGCATTGCGGATCGCGATCTCGCGCGTACGCCGCGAGACCGTGAACGACATGAGCGCGTAGACGCCCGCCACGGAGAGCAGCAGCACGATCGCGGCGACCGCTCGGAGGATCCACGCGCTGATGCGACCGCCGGTGTGCACCGGCCCCCACGCATCCGCCGCCGTGCCGACGGCCGTGAGCCGGAGCGAAGGATCCACTTCATTGACGATCTCGTAGAGCCGAACGGCGAGCGGCTCGGCGCCTGGCCGCATGCGCACGAAGAGCTGCGCCACGGGCGGCTGCGGCATGCCGACGAACCCCGAGTCGCGAGGCCGGACGGGGGCGAGATCGAGCGGCGCGTAGATTACCGGGTGGACGCCGGGTCCGTACGCGTCGATGGCGGGGTTGCGCACGACGCCCACGATATCCGCGCCGTCCGCCAGGACCGGGAGATCGCCGCCCTCGCCTTCACCGAGGCGCAGCCGTCCGCCCACCGCGTTCCGCCCGCCGAGCACCACGTCCACGAACGCCTCGTTCACCAGTACCGAGCGAGACTCGGGAGCGAAGTCGCCAGGTCCGAGCGCCTGGCCGGCGACCACCGCCGCGTCCATCACATCGAGGTACGCGCGATCCACGAGCAGGATACGCGCGCCTCCGCTGATCGGTGCGTCCGCCCCGTCGCCGCTGAACTCGATCGCAACGCCCAGGTGATTCATCGCCGAGAGCCCGCTCGCGAGGGCGGCGCTCTCGACGGCCGGATGCTCGGCGAGGCGCTCGCGCACCTGCTCGAAGAGCGCGCGCGAGCTCTCCATGAACTCCGTCTCCTCCTGCTCCGATCGTGGCGGGACGACCGGGTCCCTGCCGAGCTGTGCCGTGACGTGCTCGGCCGGCTGGAAGCCGATGCCCGGCATCGGGTCGAGGAGGTTCGCCGGGCGAGCGTCGCCCAGGCCGCCGCGCGCGTCCACGGAGACGGCCAGCGGCAGGAGCGCCACCGAGAGCGCGACCTGGAGAACGATCAGCACCGTCCACCGTCCGCCGAGCTTCAGGTTGCCGCCGACGCCGGTCGACAGCTGGCTGAGCCGCGGCTGGACGGTGCCGCCGGTCGCCTTCAGCGCGGGCACGACCCCGATCATCACCGCGCCGACGAGCGCGAGGAGGGCCGCGTAGACGACGGTGGCCAGCGATAGGCCGTCGTTCCACCAGAACGGCAGCCTAGGCGCTTGCTGTACCTCGAAGAAGATGCGGCTGATGCGGCCGAGCGCGAGCCACGCGATCGTCATGCCGACCGCCGTCGCCGTGCCGACCAGCACCAACGCCTCGGCGAATTGCTGGAAGACGATGCGCCCGCGCGTCGCACCGAGCGACGTGCGTACGGCGATCTCTCCTTCGCGCATCACCATGCGGGCGAACGCGAGCGTCACCACGTTCGCGCATGCGACGATCAAGAGAAGGATGCAGACGATTCCCACGCCCGAGAGCGCGAGCACCACGATGCCGCCGGACGCGCGGCTCGCGAACTCGTCGACGCGCGGCTGGAGCCGCCCGTAGAGTTCCGGATGGTCCGCGGCGGCCCGGCGTCCCGCGACCTCCAACTCGCTCCGCGCCGACTCGAGCGTGGCTCCGTCGGCCAGACGCGCGAACGATCCCAGGCGCGGCGAGGTCTCTGGATCGAGGTCGGCCGGCTCGACCCGGAGCGGCACCCAAGCGTTCTGGACCTGAGGGAAGCCGTAGCCTTCCGGCATGATGCCGATCACCGTGGTCGGTGTGCCGGCGAGCTCGACCGTGCGACCGATCGGATCTGGGGCCGCGTCCAGTAGCGTCTGCCACGCGTCGTAGCCGAGCACGACCACGGGCGGTGCGTCCGCTCGCTCGTCAGCCTCCGTCAGGTACCGGCCCATGAGCGGAGGAACGCGCGTCATCGGGAACACCGAGGCGCTGATGCGCGCGAGGCTCACCGTGCCCGCGTCGCCACGATCGCTCACGGCGCCCTGCTCCATCGTCGCGAAGGCGCCGACGTCCTCGAGCGACGAGACCGACTCCCGCCACACCGAGAGATCGTAGAGCGACGCGCCGACCATGCCGCCCGCCTCGGAGTCGATCTGATACAGGCGCACGATCCGCTCGCCCTCGTCGAGCGGCAGCTCCGGCGCGACCAGGTCGTGCACGAACTCGGACGCGCCGACGCCAATGGCCGTCGCGACCGCGACGGCGATGCCGCCCACGACAGTCAGCAGCGGGTACTTCAGCAGCATCCGAAGGCTGAGCTTGAGATCGAGGCCGAGCGACGATGGCAGCGCGTCGGCGATCCGTTCGGGAATGAACCGCACCGTAATCGCGAGGACCTGCATGGAGTACCAGAGCGTGGTCGAGATCGCTCCGGACGTGCCGCGTCGGGTGCGGTAGACCTCGTCGAGATCGCCCACGATGCCGTCGCGCACCTCGCGCGGCAGGGCGAACTCCAGCAGTCGGCGGAGCAGGGCCGGGGGCGCGGCGCTCATCGTGCACCTCCCACGACTTCCGGATCGAGATCGTCCCACATGCGCGCCATCGCACGGCGCGACTCGCGCAGGAGATCGAGCCCCTTCGGCTCGACGCGCACGCAGCGGCGTGCCTTGCCGCCGCGCTCGCCCGTCGGCTCGCTCATCCAGGAAGTGACGAGACCGCGCTTCTCCAGGCGGCGGAGCGTCACGTACACCGCCGCACGCGAGACCGTGCGACCCGTGCGCCGTTCAATCTCCTCGACGATCGGCACCCCGTACGCTTCGTCCTTCGTCGCGGCGCTCACATGGAGGATGGCGAGCAGCACCATCTGCTCGAACTCTCCGAGTCCCTGCATTCCCGGCGGCATGCTCCCCCTTCCCCCCGTCACCTAGTAAAACTGACCGTGTCAACATAACAACCGGCGGGGAGTACGCCAAGTACTTTGTAGGGCGGAGTGAAGGCTGCACGTAACCCGCCCTCGGATCCGCCAGAGCGAGTTTTCAGCGCACCACCTCGAAGGCTGATGATCGTGCGGTGCCGTAGCGAAACACGGCGAAGTGTTCATCGAGCGTCGCGACAAGGACGAGGCCGAGACGCAGCATCACCGAGAAGCTGGTGCGATCGACGATCGAGAAGTCCTGGTCGGGGAAGTCCTGTCCGATGGTCCAGGCAGCCTCCATGTCCGCATCGCCGACCGGCTCGACCGATGCGACGCCGGCACGTAGTCCTTTCCAGAAGGCATCCGCGGCCCGCCGGTGCAGTCGCGCATTCAGAAGCGTCCACGTCTCGACGAGAACGTGGTCGGTCGTGACGAGAGGCTCGCCGGCGGTCGAAAGAATTTCCTTCGCGCGGCCGTTGCTGCGTTCGCCGGCGTCTGCAGCGGCGTACCAAATCGAGGTGTCAACGAAGATGCTCACCGAGCTCTCTTCGAGAAGGCCTCCGCAATCATCGCATCCTTGTCCTTGGCGATGTCGGATCCTTCTGATCGGCCGAGATCGAACACCAAGGAAGGATGGCGCCCGGGCGCGCGCTCCCCGAGGTCACGGGCCACGAGGCGGCGTACGTATTCCGCCAACGACACCCCAAGCTGATCCGCCTTTCGGCGAGCCCGCCGAAGCATCTCGCGATCCAAGGAAACCTGGGTGCGTGTCATCTTCATGCCTTACATCATGATGTAACATCCCCTCCCGCGGCAAGCGGCCGCCCCCAGAACGTTTGCCTCACGAGCAGGCCGTGCGAATGGCACGATGAGCCGTTATTTCCAAGCGATGTACGCCTGCCGCTCCGCCCTTTTCGTCGTCCTGCTGCTCGCCGCCTGCCGCCCCGACGACGCGGCTCCGCCCACCGACGGAGCCGACACGGCGCCATCAGCCGTCCAGGCCCTCGTCGATCAATACGCCACCGTTCGCCTCACGGCCGACCTCTCCGGCCTCGCCGACGCGGACCGGCAGCTCATCCGCCATCTGATCGAGGCGGCCGAGAGCATGGACGAGGTCTTCTGGGCCCAGGCCTGGGGCGATCGTGACGAAGCGCTCGCGCTCGCGGGCGGCGACGAGGCGACTCGCAGCTACCTCGAGATCAACTACGGTCCGTGGGACCGCCTCCGCGACAACGAGCCCTTCGTGCCCGGGGTGGATCCGAAGCCGCTCGGCGCGAACCTCTATCCCGCCGACATGACGGACGAGGAGTTCGAGGCGGCGTCCGCGCGCAACCCGGAGCTCCGCAGCCTCTACACGCTCGTCCGGCGGGACGGCTCGGGCGCGCTCACGGCAGTCCCGTATCACGAGGCGTTCGCACGTCAGCACAGTGCCGCAGCGGAGAAGCTGCGTGAAGCCGCCAGGCTCTCGGCCGACTCGGACCTCATGCAGTACCTACGGCTACGCGCCGATGCGCTGGAGACGGACGAGTACCAGGAGAGCGATCTGGCCTGGATGGACATGAAGGACAACCGGATCGACGTCATCATCGGTCCGATCGAGACCTACGAGGATACGCGCTACGGTCTCAAGGCCACGCACGAGGCGCTCGTCCTGCTCAAGGACATGGAGTGGAGCGCGCGGCTCGCGCGCTTCGCCGCGTTGCTCCCCGCTCTGCAGCAGGGGCTGCCCGTGGCCGCGGCTTACAAGCGGGAGACGCCGGGCGCCGAGGCCGAGCTCAATGCCTACGACGTGGTCTACTACGCGGGCGAGGCCAATGCAGGCGCCAAGGCCATCGCGGTGAACCTCCCCAATGATGAGCACGTGCAGTTGGCCAAAGGCACGCGCCGGCTGCAGCTGAAGAACGCCATGCGGGCCAAGTTCGACCGGATCATGATGCCGATCGCCGAGGCGCTCATCGCGCCCGACCAACGCGCGCACGTCACGTTCGACGCGTTCTTCGCGAATACCATGTTCCACGAGGTGGCGCACGGCCTGGGCGTGAAGAACACGATCGACGGTCGCGGGACGGTGCGCGAGGCGCTCCGCGAGTACGCCTCACCCATGGAGGAGGGCAAGGCGGACGTCGTGGGTCTCCACATGGTCGAGCGCCTCTTCGAGCAGGGCGAGATCACGGAGGGCGTGCTCGAGGATCACTTCGTGACGTTCCTCGCCGGCATCTTCCGGTCCGTGCGCTTCGGCGCAGCGGACGCGCACGGCCGAGCGAACATGGTGCGCTTCCAGTTCTTCCAGGAGATGGGCGCGTTCACGCGCGACGCGGCGAGCGGCACCTACCGCGTCGATTTCGAGGCGATGTCGCGCGCGGTCGAGGAGCTCAGCCGCCTCATCCTCACGCTCCAGGGCGACGGGGACTACGGGGGTGTGGATGCGCTGATGAATGAGCGAGGCTTCGTGCCGCCGGATCTCCAAGCCGACCTCGACCGGCTCGATACCATGGGGATCCCACGCGATATCGTGTTCGCGCAGGGCGTGGAGGTGCTGTTCGGGGGTCGCTGAGCGGGGCCGCCGAACGAGCTCACGCTGTCATCTGAGCCACCGACATGGCCAAATCGGACGCGAGCCGCGGACGATGCCCTACAGATCCACCCGGCCATCCGGGCTAGCGTGAGCTATCGCGGGTGCCCCGCGCAGGGAGGACACGACGTGATCACGAACACCTCTTCGGCCACGAGGACGGTCGGCTTCTGGTCGGCCGTGCTCGCCACGGTCTTCAGCCTCACGTACGTCGTCGCGCAGTTCGCCGAGTGGTTCGGATGGCTGGGATCCGAAGGCGGACCCGAGAGCTCGAGCACGGCCTTCGGGCTCGCGGTGCTGCTCGCTCCGTCCCTGTTGCTCGGCAGCTCGTTCCTCGTGCTGCTCGTCAGCATCCACCAGGCGGCTCCGGCGGAGAAGAAGGTCTGGAGCCAGGCCGCGCTCACGTTCGGGACCGTCTATGCCGTCCTGATCAGCATGACGTACTTCGTCCAGCTGACGTTCGTCGCACCGCGCATCGCCGAGGGACGGACCGCTGGCATCGAGATGTTCCTGTTCGTGCCGTTCGATTCGTTCCTGTACTCGGTCGACCTACTCGGGTACAGCTTCATGAGCGTGGCCACGCTGTTCGCCGCACCGGTGTTCGAGAAGCGCGGGCTCGAGCGCACGGCCCGGTGGTTCTTGATCGCGAACGGATTGCTGGTCCCGTTCCTCGTGGGTCAGCTGTACTTGAACGCCCTGATCTGGCCCGCCGCGGCGTGGGCGATCACGTTCCCGGGCGCCACCTGGACGATCGCGCTGCTCTTTCGTCGAGCCGGATCCGATTCCGCGGCGATGCAGGCCGAGGCGACACCCGCGTGAGCGGTCGTCAGCCTACGCGCTCCTCCCCCTGTCCACTCACAAGCGGAAACTCGCCGGGTCGATCGATGCTCTGGAGGGTCAGGTCGACGTCGAGCTGTGGCCAGCTCAACGCCCGAAGTGTCGGCGCCAGGCTTCGCGGATTTCATCGTGTCGTTCCCGGATCAATTGCAGCGCGACGGCGAGGGTCCTGTCGCTGAGTCTGCCCCGATCCGCCACTTCGATGTGGGGCTCGATCCAGATTCGCCTCACCGTCCTGCGGCCCTTCGCTCTGAAGAGCGTCGGGCTCATAGGCCTGGGGAAGACGATGGACGAAGCCAACCCCCCAAGCTCGACGGGCATGTGGGACAGCAGGATGGCTACGAGCGCCTCACCGAATCGAGCCCACCATCTCCAAGAAGTCCGCGCGCGTCTCCGCCACCGCGGCGCGGTCCCCGAACAGCTGAAGGAACAGGTTGCCGCGCGGCGTCTCCACCACCGCGGCGACGAGTCCCTGATCCGGCTCGGCCGTCGCCCCGCCTCCGCCAACTGCCGGGCCGATCGTGCGCGCGTACGCGCCTTCGAATTCGGCTACCGTGGTCACGAACGCCGTCCCGTCGAGCGTGCCGACGCGCGGCGTTACCGGACCACCCTCGGCGCTCGTGAACTGCGAGCTCCACCGGGCGATGTTGGCCTCGGCGGTGCCGCCCTGCCCCTCACCGAAATAGTAGACGATCACCTCGGCGCTCGTGCCGTCCGTGCGGGCCACGGACCACTCGGCTAGACGCATCGAGCTCGAGGCGGCCCGCGCAACGAAGCTCGGCGGAACGATCGCCTCGTAGTCGAGGAGCGCGACCGGCTCGCCGCCGCCGGAGCTGCAAGCGGCACCAACGAGAATCGCGAGCGGGATCGGCAGTCGATGTGCGCGCATGCCGATCAATATGGCATGGGCAGTCGATTACAGCTCCTGCGCGATCGCTCATAGAACCTCCGGGCACGCGTCATGTCGGAGGCGGGGATGTAGGCGTGGATCGTGGCTTTCTTCAGCGACACCGCATCAGGAGGGCGGCCTTCCCGCCTCGAGCCCTTCGAGGAGATCGAGGAGCCCTGACGCCTCCCAGGCTCTATTGCGTTTGGAGGTGGAGAGCGGCTCGAGGACACCGGCCACAACGAGTTGGGCGATCGCGTGATGGACTGCGGATTTGGCGCGACCGGTCTCCGCTTGCGCGATCCCCGAGGTGATGATCGGACGACCAGGAAGGATGTCGATCAACGCCCATGCGGCGGCGTCAGCGCGGGGGGCCGCGAAGGACTCCAACCTCCGCCGCCACTCCGCGATGAGGTGCCGAACGGCGACCAAGTACTCCGCGGCCAAGCCCGTCGCGTGAGCAGTAGCGGCGGCGAACTGTTCGACCCACCGCGAGATCTCTCCCATTCGGTAGAGGGTGAGGCCCTCGATGTATCGATCACGTCGAGCAGCCAGCGCTACACTGATCGGTGGCACGTACGCGCGGGCCAGGCCTCGGCGGCGGAGAATCACGTGGACGAGGGCACGACCCACTCGGCCGTTTCCATCGTCGAACGGATGAATGGTCTCGAACTGAGCATGCACGATCGCGGCTTGGACGAGCGGAGGAAGCGATTCCTCGTCGATCGCCGCGCAAAGATCATCGAGGAGCGGCTTTATATGCTCCGGAGGCGGTGGCACGAAGTCGGCGCCGCACGGGTTGTAGTCGTTCCCGCCGATCCAATTTTGCGACGTACGAAGACGACCTGCGATGGCAGGGTTGTGAGATGGGGCCATCAACCGTGCGTGGATGGCCGTCAGATGGTCGATCGTGATTCGCTCGGCACGCGCGGTCTCGTCCACCGCGAGCTGCATCGCGTCTACGTTGCCGATCGCCTGCCGCGCACTCGGAGCCACGCGCTCGCCGGTCCTCGCTTTCACCTCTGCACGCGCAAGCTGTCGGGCGTCCACCTGAAGACCCTCGACTTTGGAGGACGCGATGGACTCGGTCCGGAGCAGCAACCGAGCGAGCGGGGCGAGCGCCGGCTGCGGCGACTCGTTCAGACGGAGCACGGCACGCTCGGCGTCCGACACCACACCGAGCACCATGGGCGGCAGAGCGAAATCCAGGCCGCTCAAGGCATCGGGCACGAAGGCCTCGTATGAACAAGGACGCCGGTACTTGGCCGATGCATAACGTGCCGGATCCGGCTTCCAGGTCTTCGCGACCAACCGACCGAGCATCCTGAACTCCATAGGCTCGTTAGTTCAACTTACAGCACAAGCTGAACTTGTGAACCCCTGAAGTAAAGGAACCTCTTTTCAGCCGATCCCCGACAGCCCCCCGCCGGCGGCGCCCCGATCTTGAAGAGCCTGAGGACGGAGACGGCCGGGAAAGGAGGCGACCATGCGCGAATCAACCGAAAGGGCCCGAACTCCACGACGTTGGCTCTTGATCTGCGGCATCGTCGGCGCGGCCATCTACCCGCTCGCGGACATCTTGGCGTCGACGCAGTACACCGGCTTCAGCTACCGCGATCAGGCGGTGAGCGAGCTGTTCGCGATCGGCGCACCGACGAGTGATCTCGTGGTACCGCTCTTCACCGTCTCGAGCACGCTGCTGCTTCTCTTCGCGGTCGGCATCTGGATGTCGGCGAACGGCCGCCGCATCATGCACTGGCTGGCCGCGATGATGGCGCTGAATGCGGTGGACGCGCTCGTGCTCTGGAACTTATTCCCGATGCACATGCGCGGGGTCGAACCCACGTTCACCGACATGATGCACGGCATTCTGGCCATCGATCCGTTCCTGCTCACGGCAGTCGTGCTGGGCGGGGTCGCCTTCCGAGGTGCGTTCCGCACCTACACGGTAGCGACGATCGTCTTCTCGTTCGTGCTCGCGATCATCGGTTTCTCGTTCGTGGGTGCCGTCATCGCGAACCAGCCGACGCCGTGGATGGGCGCCGCGGAGCGCGCGGCGCAGTACGCGACGAACCTCTGGTACGCGGTGTTCGCGGTGGTGCTGCTACGAGAGGGACGACCGGCAAGCGCGGGGCGAGATGCGGCCAGCAACGCAGCACCGGTGACGGGTCCCGCGCTGGCTCACTGACTCAGCGCGTGCCGACCGGCTCGATCCGGTTCAGCGCGCGTCGGCTCCGTAGCTCGGCCGCTCGCTACCGGAACGTGACCCGCTCCACCACCGGCGGATCGGCGTCCGCGAAGTGCGGCTGCACGACGTAGATCGCGTCGCCCACGACGGCGCCGGTCGTTCCCTGCCCGGCGAACGGCGCCACGCCCGCGACCTGCGCGGTCGCCCATTCGTCGTTGCTCGAGAGCGCGACGACGCGGCTCCCTGAGTTGCTCACGATGGCCAGGCGCCCGTCCGCGGTCCACACCATCCCGTCTTGACCCTCGACGGCCTCCGGCAGCGTGACCGGTGTGGTCGCGGCGGGGTCGGAGATCGGCACCTTGTAGAGCACCGATCCACCCGCAACCAGCAGATATCCTGAGGGATGGTAGACGATCCCGTTCAGACCGAGACCTTCCGTCGGCGGGAATCGATGCCACAGCGAGGCCTGATAGTCCGGGCTCACGCGGTAGATCACGTTCTGGAACGTGTCGGTCACGTAGACCGTGCCGTCGGGCGCGGAGACCGCGTCGTTCGCGAAGTAGCCTGCGTTTGCCGGCGGGTTCGGGATGGTGGCCGCGAGGTCCACCATCGCGAGCCGCGTCCCGGTGTTCAGGTCGTACACGCCGAGCTGGGCCTGGCCCGGACCCGAGCCGTCGAAGACGGCGCGGTCCGAGTTCGCGACGAGCAGCCGGTCCCTCGGCGCATCGACCTCGATCCCCACGCTCGAGAGCAGGTCGGCGTCAGTGATGACCGGCGTGACCCGTCCGTCGCCGTGGATCTCGAAGATGTCCCCCTCGGAGAGCGACCCGGTCAGAAGTCGGCCTCGCTCGGCGTCGTACTCCACGCCCTCCGGGATGAAGCCCCCACGCTCGGCGACGATCCGGGCCGGCAGCTCCGCAGTCGCCGGCGCGGCCTCG
>Ga0105107_10002541_pt1 | contig 12023 bp, 11 predicted proteins | sample PPLLaktember2015_6_FD_79335 | JGI IMG/M metagenome (GOLD analysis project Ga0105107, IMG submission 79335) | Freshwater sediment microbial communities from Prairie Pothole Lake near Jamestown, North Dakota, USA - PPLs Lake P8 Core (1) Depth... | ecosystem: Environmental > Aquatic > Freshwater >... | reverse complement strand
GCAGGCCCCGGCCTCTGGGCAAGGGCAATGACAATGGGCGTCTCGGTCATGGCAGCAAGGGAAAGACCCTCCACCATGAGGGCAAAACCACCACCTGACGTGCCGGTCATGGCCCTGACTCCGGCAAAGGAAGCTCCTAACGCCATGTTGATGGCAGCAATCTCGTCTTCTGCCTGCTCTACAACAACACCATATTCTTTGGCCTTGCTCGCGATATAGAGCATGATGCCCGTGGAGGGAGTCATAGGATAAGCCGAGTAGAACTTGCAGCCCGATGCGAGGGCACCCAGACCTACTGCCTCGTTGATACCGATGAGTATCTTTTTGCTGCCAATGGCCGATGCCGAGAACTCACACCTCAGACACTCCCGTCCAGCGAACTCATGTCCAGCCTGGGCGGCCTTTACATTGGCCATGAACACTTCCTCCCCTTTTTTGCTGAGGGTGTCGTGCAGGATGTTGAGAAATACGTCAGTGCCAAGGCCAAGCATACCCAGCACTGTTCCTGTAGCCACAGTATTGACGGTAATCTTGTCGCCACCGCTTTTCATGGCAAGATCGAGGAGAGGAACATCAAAGAATTTGGGTGACTCGTGCTTTTCTTTCAGGGCAGCAGAATCATAGACAACGAGACCGATCCCGGAAAGCTCCCCTTCATGGAGGGAAATACTCTCTCTGTCAAGGGCAACAAGGATGTCGAAGGGCACTCGTGATGCAGAAATCTCAGCATCAGAGACACGTATCTGGTAGAAATTGTGGCCACCCCGAACGCGGGACATGAAATCCTGGTGGGTGAAAACGTTATAGCCACAGCGGGAGAAAACCTTTGTCAGGGTGTCACCGATGGTCTGTATACCCTGCCCTGCCTCGCCGCCTATTTTTATTGAATAATCCAGATACCCTCCTGCTCCTTTAATATAAAGCAAATCCAGCACTATTATCAAGGTGTCCTTTCAATTCAATGATGGATAATTAAATTACAAGTATGGTAAATGATAAAGGGGAAGCAAAAAAACAACTATGTATCAATGGGATTCAGTTGATTATCACAAAAGCTCCGCAGAACAACAGAGGTGGGGAATTGAACTCCTATACAAACTCGTTCTCCAAGGCAATGAGCGTGTACTCGATCTTGGGTGCGGCGATGGCAAGCTAACCGCTGAGATTGTCCGTCGCGTCCCAAACGGGTCCGTGCTGGGCATCGATAAGTCTGAAGACGTGATCCGTTTCGCCCAAGAGCACTATCAACCCGATGTTTTTCCGAACCTGAAGTTCTTGCTTCTTGATGCTCGTAATCTGTTTTTTGACCAGGAATTCGATGTAGTCTTTTCCAATGCAGCCCTTCATTGGATTGATGACCACGCCAATATTCTTTTCAAGATCAGGGAAAGCCTCTCAGCGGATGGGCGGGTAATCGCACAGATGGGCGGAAAAGGCAACGCATCGGGTATTCTCAAGATACTTGATACAATGATATGTGGTGAGAAATGGGCCGGTTATTTCAGTGGCTTTTCTGTGCCCTACACATTCCATGATGATCAAGAATACAAGATGCTCCTTGAGTCTGCTGGTCTCACCGTAAAGCGTATCGAGCTCATTCCAAAGCATATGGTGCACATCGGTCAGGAAGGTTTGGCAGCATGGATCAGGACCACGTGGCTCCCCTATACCCGACGGTTGCCTGAAAACATGCAAACCGACTTCATTAATGAGATCGTTAATACCTACATAAAGGTTCAAGGGCTTCACGGGAGTGGTATCATCCCGGTTGAGATGGTCCGACTTGAATTCGAAGCAGAGAGAGCGGTAATCGGTGATCAGTAAGCAAAGGATTGAAGAAAAATCGGAGACTGCGAGGTCCGGTATTCTGTACCCCAGTCTCTCGTAAAACCATGATAAATCAAGAAATAAAAATGGTTGACATTGGTGTCTTTTTTCTACTATATTTGTTTGTAATTAATTTCACTAACCAAAGGAGGTTTTACATGAAAGGTTCCGCGTGGCTAAAGGTTTTTGTTTTTCTTTTTGCTCTCTCCTTGTGTATTGCATCTGTCCCCGCATATGCGCAGCAGAAGGTTATTACCATGAACTTCTCAAATTTTTTTGGAGCTGCCCATAAAAACAGCATTCTCGCTGACCAGTGGTGCAAAGAGGTGGAGAAGAGGACAAATGGAAGGATAAAATTTACTTACTACCCTGGAGCAACACTGACTCCAGCAGCGCAGACATATGACAGCGTGATGAAAGGCATAGCCGACGTCGGTGAGTCTGTCTTAGGTTACACCTCAGGCAGATTCCCACTCATGGAAATTATCGACCTTCCTCTCGGCTATAAGTCGGGGTATGTAGCAACAAAGATGATCAATGAGTTCTATAAGAAGTTTCAGCCAAAAGAACTTGACGGCGTAAAGATCATGTGGCTCCATGCCCATGGCCCCGGCATCCTTTTCACCAAAAACAAAGCCGTCAACAAGCTCGAAGACCTTAAAGGGTTGAAGATTAGGGCTACCGGCTTCAGTGCAAAGACCGCCGCAGCACTCGGCGCCGCACCGGTTGCTATGCCCCAGACTGAGTCCTATGATGCACTTCGTACCGGTGTTGTCGAAGGTATCCTCAACCCTATGGAGGCCATGAAGGGCTGGAAGATTGCTGAGGTCGTAAAGTATTGTACTGAAGATTATGGTACTGCATACACTACGTCATTCTTCGTTGTCATGAACAAGGCCAAGTGGAATGCTCTGCCAAAAGATATCCAGGACATCATTGAAAAGATTAATGTTGAGTGGATTGAAAAGCAAGGAAAGTTATGGGATGAGATCGACCAGGAAGGTAGGGAGTATATGAAGCAGAGGGGTAACCAGTTCATCGCCCTCTCAAAAGAGGAAGAGGCTCGATGGATTGAGAAAGTTAAGCCGGTTATTACCGATCAGGTAAAACCAATAAACGCCAAAGGCCTCCCCGGCGATGCAGCACTCAAGTTCTGCCAGGATTACCTCAAGGCTAACCAGAAGTAGTAGACTCAATATATCACAAAAGTATTTCGGGTTGCGGGCTTTTTCACCACCTGCAACCCGGTTTTTTACTTTTTAAATTTTTCTTTGTCGTTGCTGTCAGCTTGAAGCTATGGGCTTTTTTTCAGTTCGCTTCTCGCCAGGATGGCATACTCAAATCCATCGAGAAGGGCCATGAAGGATGCCATATTGATGTTTGCCGAGATGGCCACAACGCTCCAGATCTCCTCTCCATCGGTGAAGATAATCGTCACTTCAACCTGAGCAGCCGTCCCTGATTTCGCTTCGTGAATCCTTGATGAAAAGTCTACAAGCTTCACCTGTTGGATGACGGGAAAGATAGAGGCAAGGGATTTCATAAGTACATTTGCAAGGGCATCAACAGGCCCTACACCCGTTGAAGCCTCGTGCATCTCCTGGTTATCTCTTTTGATGATGACCGTTGCTTCCGGCCTTGAGCCATCATCAATCAACCGGTAGGAACCTACAACCTCAAAGGGGCTTTTATAGTTTTTTAAAGATCGGAGGATATTCAGCTCCTTTGTGGCATCCCGGATATTCAATAATCTTTTCAACGTTCTTTCTCCTCTTCAATGAGTAACTTGTAATCTATGCCGTCAACTAGGGCCTGCCAGCTTGCCTCAATGATATTCTCGGATACCCCAACCGTTCCCCAGGTGCGCTTACCGTCGCTGCTCTCGATAAGGACCCTTGTTGCTGCCTGGGTCCCGTCTTTGGTACTCAATACCCTTACCTTGTAGTCCACCAGATTCATCTCTGTAAGCTTTGGATAGAACTTATGAAGAGCCTTTCGCAACGCATTATCAAGGGCATTTACCGGGCCCGTTCCCAGGGCTGCCGTATGCTCCACTTTGTCACCTACCTTGACGAGGATTGTGGCCTCGGAAACAGGATGGTTTTTCTCCTTCTTTTCTACTATGATCCTGAAACCGATGAGGTCAAAATACTTTTTGTGGATGCCAAGGGCTTTCTTGATGAGGAGTTCCAAAGAACCTTCGGCTCCTTCGAACTGGTAACCATGCATCTCAAGGTCTTTGACCTTTTTTACCACTTCCCGTACAAGCTTTTTGTCTTTTTCGATATCAATGTTGAATTCCTTTGCCTTGTAAAGAATACTGCTCTCACCGGAAAGGTCAGAAATCAATACCCTTTGTGTATTCCCCACGAGTTCCGGTTTAATATGCTCATAGGTTTCAGGGTTCCTCCGGATAGCGCTCACATGAATGCCACCCTTGTGGGCAAATGCACTATCACCGACATATGGCTGGTGCTTATCGGGAAGGAAATTTGCCATTTCGTCCACAAAAAGACTCAGTTCCCGGAGGTGAGCAAGTCGTTCCGGCTTTATCCCCTTGTGCCCCATTTTCAGCATTATATTCGGTATAACAGAACAGAGGTTAGCATTACCGCACCGCTCTCCATAACCGTTTATTGTTCCTTGCACATGCTCGCATCCTGCACCTACTGCCATCAGGGAATTTGCCACTGCATTTTCCGTGTCATTATGGATGTGGATACCAAGCTTCACATTGGTAGTTTTCCGAACCTTGCCAACGATCTCGCTTACCTCGAAAGGCATGCTGCCACCATTCGTATCGCAGAGAACGATCACATCGGAACCTGATTCGATGGCTGTTTCCACTACCTTCAACGCATAGGCACTGTTCTTCTTGTAGCCATCAAAAAAATGCTCTGCATCGAAGAAGACCTTCTTCCCGTGTTTCTTTAAAAACGTTACCGTGCGATCGATCATCCTGAGGTTTGTATCGAGGCTTACCTTTAAGGCATCGATCACGTGAAGGTCCCAACTCTTACCGACAATGGTAACAAATTCTGTTTCCGCCTCAAAAATAGCCTTGATGATCTCGTCGTTATCGGGTTTTGAATGAGGCCTCATGGTACTGCTGAAGGCCACAATTTTCGAGTTTTTGAGGTGCAGCTTCTTCACATCTTTGAAATACAAGAGATCCTTGGGGTTTGAACCGGGCCAGCCCCCTTCGATAAAGTGCATCCCGAAGTCGTCGAGTTTTTCTGTTATTCTGAACTTGTCATTGAGGGAAAAAGCAATGTCTTCAGATTGAGCACCGTCCCTGAGTGTGGTGTCGTAGAACTCGACCCTCACCTCTCCTCCTCGACCTCTTCCTTGTCTAGGCCAAATGCTTTATGGAGAGCTTGAACTGCAAGTTGTCCATATTTACCCTCAATGACGCACGAGAGTTTTATTTCCGATGTCGTGATGGCCTCAATATTGATTCCCTCTTCTGCAAGAACAGCAAACATCTTCGAAGCAATCCCTGCATGAGACATCATGCCTGAGCCTACGATGGACACTTTTGCAATATTCTCATCAATGGTTACCCCTTCAGCGCCCATCTTCTTGGCAGTCTCTTCCATGATTTTATGTGCCTTCTTGGCATCTGACTTCGCTACCGTGAAGGTAATGTCGGTTTTATCCTTCTTGCTGACATTCTGCACGATTATGTCGACAACAATCTTGGCATCGGATAGGGCAGAGAAGATCTTTGCTGCCATACCTGGTTTGTCCGGTATCTTTCTAACGGTGATCTTCGCCTCGTTTTTATTGTATGTTACTCCTGCAATCACAACCTTTTCCATTGTCATTCTATTTTCCTCCTTACATACTAATGTTCCCTGTCCCTCCCCAAATGAAGTCTTTACGAGTATGGGGACGTTATATTTTTTCGCAAGTTCGACTGATCGTATCTGGAGAACCTTTGCACCAAGGCTCGCCATCTCGAGCATCTCATCATAGGATATCGAGTCGAGACGCCTTGCCTTATCGCATATGTTCGGATCAGTCGTATACACGCCATCCACATCCGTATAAATTTCACACACATCTGCCTGGATAGCTGCTGCCAGGGCTACGGCAGTGGTATCCGATCCCCCTCTCCCGAGGGTGGTTATGTTGCCCTTTTCGTCAACGCCCTGGAAACCAGGGATGACTACAACTCTCCCCTTGTCAAGCTCAGAGACAATGCGCTCCTTCTCGATAGCTGCAATCCTGGCCTTTGTATAGCTAGAGTCTGTTACAATACGAACTTGGTGGCCCTGCATAGAAATGGCATCACAGAACATGCATTTCAGCGTTATAGCCAACAGGGCTGAGGTAACCTGTTCGCCGGTCGAAATAAGCACGTCAACTTCCCTTTCATCGGGAAACTTGTCGATGGCATTTGCCAGGTTGAGGAGCCTGTCCGTCTCTCCAGCCATGGCGGAAAGGACAACAACAACCTTGTCACCCTTTTCCCTGTATGATATGACACGTTTGGCTACACTTTTGATCCTCTCGAGATCTGCTACTGATGTACCTCCATATTTCTGAACAACCAGCATTATCTACCTCCATCTTATCATTAAATACTGCTCACACAACTGTTCACGATTTTCAATTCACTGTGAACCGAGCACCGTAGACGACTTTATGTTCTCATTATCGTAATCTTGCGCTCTTCATCTCTCATAATCTCGATACTTATCTGTATTATACCATCCCACCAGGTTGTCCTCTCGGGCCACTCTACAGCTACCACACCATCTTCAAGGAACTCATCAATGCTGAGCGCCTCGAATTCGCTCCCCTCAATCCTGTAGAGGTCTACATGGCAGAGGTTCACATCCTTTCCCTCATATATATTCATGATTGTAAAAGACGGGCTCACAACGTAGAGCCAATCTTCTATCCCCATACCCTTCGCGATACCCTTGACAAGCTGTGTTTTCCCTGCCCCAAGTTCTCCATGGATCGCGTAGACTTCGCCACGCTTTGCGCCCTTCCCAATGCGTTCTCCTATCTTCCACGTCTCAAAGGGACTTTTCGATGTAAATTCTTTCTTTCCCATCCCTGATGTCCCCAATAGCCTCACCTAACCCACTGATCAGATCGCCGGCAAGGAGATCCATGTCGGTATTTCGTTCAACCCACGTATCAGCTATGTACCCTTGTAAGTAGGCGCCTAACAGAGATGCTTCTACCATACTGTAACCCTGCGAAAGAGCCCCACCAACAAATCCGGTCAGGATATCTCCGCTCCCACCCTTAGCGAGGGCAGGATTGCCTGTAGGGTTGATATAAAGTTCTTCTTTATCACTAACTATGAGTGTCCTCGCACCCTTTAGAATGAGGTTGACCTTTGTATCAGCAACAAACTGTCTGGCTGCACCGATGCGATCACTATTAATCTCCTTTGGGGTCAATCCCATAAGGCGGGAAAGCTCACCCGGATGGGGCGTGAAGATTGCTTTTCTTTTCTTTTCCTTGATAAGGTCAGTATACCCCTGGAAGGCATTAATCCCATCGGCATCAATGACAAAAGGCTTGTCGATCGTTGTATAGAGTTTCCTCACCAGCGCCGTGGTTTCAGGTTCCTGCGAAAGCCCTGGGCCTATTACAATAACATCCTTGTCATGGACAAAATCGGCAATTTCGTTGTAGGCTGAAAAAGAAAAATAACCGGTTCCTTTGTCACTAACAGGATAGGTCATTACCTCTGTCAGCTTCATTTCCATAATAGGGTTCAGGCTTGCAGGTATGAGGAGTGTCACAAGCCCGGCACCGATTTTCACGGCAGCCTGGGATGTCATAGAAGCAGCACCCGTCTTCCCTGGCGAACCGGCAATTATCGCGACGTGACCAAAGGTCCCTTTGTGGTCCCATGGCAGACGTTCTTTCAGAAAACCCCGCATCATTGCTCCGTCAACAACGTGGCCATCAATGCCGATTTTCTGCTCAATAAAAGAGGGTATGGAAATATCAATGACTGTCAGCTTTCCTGAATAATAGGCGCCCGGTTGGAGTGCCTGCCCAATCTTAGGATAACCATAGGTAAAGGTATGGGTTGCATGAACTGCGGCACCAAGAGGCTGACCCGTCCTGCCATCAATTCCCGAAGGGATGTCAACTGCAATGACTGGCTTTCCTGATGCGTTTATTCCCTCAATCACCTTCTTTTCAATCCCTCCCACCGGCTTTGAGAGACCTGTGCCAAAAATTGCATCAAAGATGATGTCTGCATCCCTGATGCCCTCTTTGATCCTCTTCGATCTGTCAGTAAACTCGACGACCTCACCGCCGACCGACCTGAAGAGTTTCATATTAAGGGCTGCATCCCCCTTGAGATCTGATACCTTGCAGAGGAGGAAAGCCCTTGTTGGAAAACCATCCCTTAATGCGTAGCGGCCTATTACAAAACCATCGCCGCCGTTATTTCCCCTACCACAGAAAACCGCCACATGCTCCCTGCCTGTGAGATAGCGTTCTTTTGTCAGCCTGTAGGTATTTCTTCCTGCATTCTCCATGAGGACAGTTGATGGTATACCCCACATATTGATAGCGTATCCATCGTATTTTGCCATCCGCTCAGGCGTTAGTACTACCATGCCAACCCCCCGTCTTTGACCTATGCACGACCGCTTCGCTTAGACGATCATTCGTCCGTCTAACTAATAGACTCATTAGGACGAAGGAAGAATTGCTTCTCTCGTCCGAGTCCCTTTGCAGAAGGGACGGTCGTCCTTCGTCCTTCATCATATCTAGATTATTCCTTTCCAACAATCACTACAGCCACTGCATAAGCGCGCTCATGTGAAATACTCACTTCCCGATATATCCTGTCCCTGAACTCTATGTAGGGCTTTCCCCCTTGCTGTAATACCTCTATCTCCTTGAGCCCCGCTGTTTCGCCGTAAGCCTTAATGAACGCCTCCTTTGCAGCAAAACGGCCTGCAAGGGACTCCTGAATCCTCACCCTTTTCCTCACATAATCAAGTTCCTTGTCCGTAAAGACCCTGTTCAAAAAACGGTCACCGAACCGTTTCATGATCCCTTCCATCCTGGAAATATCCACAATATCAATACCAACCATGGTCAGCTCCGCTGACAGTTCAGAGTTTTTAGTTGTGAGTTGTGAGTTTTTAACTCCGAACTAAGAACTCCGAACTCATAACTGTATTAATTCAATCATATCCCTTACAGCCCTGTCCAATCCTACAAATATCGCACGGGCAATGATTGAATGTCCTATACTCAGTTCGTCAATCTCCTGGATTGCCGCAACCTCTTTAACATTATGGTAATGGAGGCCATGGCCGGCATTCACACCAAGGCCCAGCTCTTTAGCTCTTGCAGCAGACCTGGCGATCTTTTTAAGCTCCTCTTCTTTCACCTTTCTATTCGCAGCATCGCTGTATGTCCCGGTATGGATTTCTACCATATCGGCACGAACTGCCTGGGAAGCAACAAGTTGCTCCTCCCTTGGATCTATGAAAAGACTTACAATGATTCCCTTTGATCGAAGACTCTCTACAACCTTCCTGAGTTTGTTTACCTGCCCAGCAACATCAAGACCACCCTCTGTTGTGAGTTCCTGTCGCTTTTCCGGTACAATGGTTACCATGTCCGGCTTGATATCAGCAGCTATTTTCACCATTTCAGACGTCGCTGCCATCTCCAGGTTAAGCTTCGTCCGTACAGCCTCCCTTAGGAGCCTTACGTCCCGGTCCTTGATATGACGCCTGTCCTCCCTCAGGTGCACGATGATCCCCGAGGCGCCTGCCATTTCTGCAATGCCAGCGGCATAAACAGGCTCAGGATAATTGATGCCCCGTGCCTCCCTTAGCGTTGCCACATGATCAATATTCACCATTAACGTACGCATCGTTTTCCTCTACAATTTTTTCTCGCTGACCATGCAATCTCTTTTCAGTATGCCTTGACCTTGGCCTTATCTTTGCCTTCTATCATAACCATGGACAGCATTTCAGTGCCTTCTTATGATTACCCGAATTGTCTCCGGCCTCACCTTCCGGACAAGCAGTCCCTTTGTATCGAGAGCAACATCCAGCTCCTCTTCGGCAGCCATAAAATTGCCGTCAATAGGGACCGTGTCAATGGCCTCAATTTTCTCAATGGACACTTTGGACCCCTCAATAATAACGTATTGAGGATACCAGGACTTCACGCTATACAAGGTTTTCCATTTATTATCTAATTTTACTATAGTTTTCAGTCGCTTCTCCATAGTCCTTTCAATGTCAATAACGACATAACCAGGCTTGACCGCTTCAACTTCAATACCTCTTGGTACAACAATATCAGTTTTCTGAATATTAACAATGTGAGAACCGTTTTTAAGCTCTCCAAGATCAAGGGGTACCTTTACATCTTTTGGCCTGAGATTTTTGAGGGCAGATACAGGACCGCTTATCATGACAAGAACATCTTCGGTGTCCATGCTTTTAATCATGAAGTCTTTCTCGAGGTTCGCAGGTAAAATGGGCACTGATACACTCAACTTTGATTCTCCCATATGGGAGATTGCAAACCACAGTATAACTGCGAGCACAACGGAAAGGCCCTTCAGTTTCCAGTCATTGATTATGTATTTTCTCACAAAATCCATATGTGCCCTAATTAATCCGCAAAGCGCTTGGAGAGCCGTATATCGTTGTTCGCATATCGTATTGCGTTTCAGAATAGTTGTTCACGATATACACACTGGCTGCAATGCCGAATATTTTCATCATCCCAACAGCTCCTTCAACACCTTCTTTAATGCCTCTTCGTTTATGTTGGTAAATATCTCCCCTTTATATGCATAGGATATCCTGCCTTTTTCCTCTGAAACAATAAGTGTCAGGGCATCAGTAACCTCTGTGATGCCTATTGCAGCCCTATGCCGGGTTCCGAGACTGATATCGATAGAATCCTTCATGGTGAGCGGCAGAATGCAACCGGCTGCCCGAATCCTTCCTTCCTGGATAATCATGGCGCCGTCGTGGAGAGGCGATGTGGTCTGAAACATGCTGACGATCAATTCAGTGTTCACTGCAGCATCAATACGGATACCAACCTCCATGAACTCCTCAAGTCCTACTTCCCGCTCGATAACAATTAATGAACCGATGTGCCTGTTACTCATGACAGCGCAGGCATTTAAAATTTCATCATAGAACAATGTTTCTTCAACATAGGTGATCTTCTTAAAGAAAGGGCTTCTCCCAAGGGCCAGGAGTACCCTTCGTATCTCGTTCTGGAATATCACCACGATAACAAAGATGATTGCCCCAACAAAATTGCTTAATATCCATCCAAGAGTAAAAAGCTCGAGTTTTTTCGAAAGATAAAACACAAAGAAGACAATAATAAATCCAACAATAAGCTGGATAGCCCTTGTTCCCTTGATCAGTAAAAAGGTGCGGTAAATAATGAAAGAGACAACAAGTATATCGATAATGTCCTGCCATCGTACACTACTGATCATGACTTTACTGAAAACCTCTCGTGTTGTTTCGGCCTGACTTGCAATGAAAGGGCAATGTCAAGCCTCCCTGATTGCGTCAACAAGCCCTACCACCCTTTTTGCCTTTTTCACATCGTGAACCCTGACGATATTTGCACCATTCCAAGCTGATATGGCAATGCTTGCAAGGGTGCCCTCTATCCTCCCCCTCATGGTAGAGCCTGAGACCTTTCCAATGAAACCCTTCATTGATGTACCAACAAGGAGGGGCAGGTCAAATCTTTTGAAAGTATCAAGATGCTTGATGATTTTCAGATTATCCTCCACCCTTTTTCCGAAACCGATGCCGGGATCCAGAATAATGTTATTTTTCTCAATACCATTTTTTGCAGCAAAAATTAATCGTTCTTCAAAAAACGCGCCTATTTCGCCAATAACATCAAAATAGTGTGGTGACACTTGCATGGTTTCGGGCATGCCCTTCATGTGCATAATAACTACCTTGACTTTGAAGGTGCTGACAGTATCAGCCATCTCAGGATCATGCATAAGCCCGCTGATATCGTTCACGATATCAGCCCCCGCTAGGCAGGCTTCCCGCGCTACCATAGATTTACGGGTATCCACCGAAATGGGAATACTTAAACTCTCCCTGATACCTTCTACAACAGGTACAACCCGCTTGAGTTCCTCATCAGTTGAAACAGGTGTGGAAAAAGGCCTCGAAGAT
>Ga0105107_10002540_pt1 | contig 12024 bp, 6 predicted proteins | sample PPLLaktember2015_6_FD_79335 | JGI IMG/M metagenome (GOLD analysis project Ga0105107, IMG submission 79335) | Freshwater sediment microbial communities from Prairie Pothole Lake near Jamestown, North Dakota, USA - PPLs Lake P8 Core (1) Depth... | ecosystem: Environmental > Aquatic > Freshwater >... | reverse complement strand
TTCGCGCCGGACGAGCGCGCGGCCTGGGGCCTGGAGCCGGCGGCCGTCGCGAGCGCGCACCCGCGGCTCGTCCACTGCTCGCTGACCCCGTTCGGCTGCACCGGCCCCTACGCCGGCTTCCGCGCCAACGACCTGGTGGCGGTGGCGATGGGCGGCAATGCGTCGCTCACCGGCGATCCCGACCGGCCGCCGCTGCGCTGCACCCTGCCGAGCGCCTGGCTGCACGCCGGCCCCGAGGCCGCGCTCGCGGTGCTGATGGCGCTGCACGCGCGCGCCCGGACCGGCCGCGGCCAACACGTCGACGTGTCGATCCACGAGTGCCAGCTCCAGACCCTGCTCGGCGCGCCGGGCATCGCCGCCCGCACCGGCCGGCGGCTGCGGCGCAGCGGCCCGCGTACCGGCCCCACCCGCGAGGTCTGGGCGGCTCGCGACGGCTGGGTCAGCTTCGGGCTGCGCGGAGGCCCCTCCCGCGCGCCGGGCCTGCGCGCGCTGCTGGCGTGGATGGACGAGGAGGGCGCTGCGCCGGAGTGGCTGCGCGCGACGGACTGGGACGCCTTCCGCCCGGACCGGCTCGAGGAGGAGGCGCTGGCGCGGATCGAGGCCGCCTTCGCGGCGTTCTTCGCCGCCCACACCCGCGACGAGCTGTTCCGCGGCGCGCTGGCGCGCCGCGTGCTGCTGGCGCCGTGCAACGACGGCGCCGCGCTCGCCGCGCAGCCCCAGCTGCGCGCGCGCGGGCTGTTCGCGACGCTCGCGCTCGCCGAGCCGGGCGCCGCGCTCGAGCTGCCCGGCGGGTTCGCGAAGTCGAGCGCCCACCGGATCGGACCCCGCCGGCGCGCGCCGCGCACGGGCGAGCATCTCGAGGAGGTGTTCAGCGCCGCGGGCGTCGCCCGCGCGGAGCTCGAGAAGCTCGCCGCCGAGGGGGCCGTGTGAAGCCTCGGGAGGGTCCGGAGAGCGGGGTCTACGCGGGCCTGCGCATCCTCGAGCTCGGTGCCGGCGCGGCCGGGCCGCTGGCGACCCGCTACTTCGCGGAGCAGGGCGCCACCGTGGTGCGGGTCGAGTCCGCGCGGCGGCCGGACTTCCTGCGCCTGCTGCCCGCCGGACCCGGGCTGCCGGAAGGGATCGACGCGGGCCCGATGTTCGCGCTGCTGAACGCCGGCAAGCGCAGCGTCGCGCTCGACCTCCAGCGCGAGGAGGGCGTGGCGCTGGCGCTGCGGCTCGTGGACTGGGCCGACGTGGTGGTGGAGAACTTCGCGCCCGGCGTGCTGGAGCGGCTCGGGCTCGCGCCCGCGCGCCTGCTCGAGCGGCGGCCGGAGCTGATCGTGCTGTCGAGCAGCCTGTTCGGGCAGACGGGGCCCCAGCGCGACTACCCGGGCTTCGGCGGCCAGGGCTCGGCGATCGCGGGCTTCAACCACCTGACCGGCTGGCCCGACCGCGAGGCGCTCGGGCCGTACGCCACGATCACGGACTCGCTCTCGCCGCGCTACGCGGCGGCGCTGCTGGCGGCCGCGCTGCTGGCGCGCGCCGAGACCGGCCGCGGCCAACACCTCGACGTGTCGCAGATCGAGGTCGGCGTCCACGCGCTCTCCGAGCTGGTGGTGCGCTGGACGGGGGCCGGCGAGGCGCTCGCGCGCAACGGCAACCGCTGCGAGCAGGCGGCGCCCCACGGCGTCTACCCGTGCGATGGCGAGGACGCCTGGATCGCGCTGGCCGCGCGCGACGAGGCGGAGTGGGACGCGCTGGTCGCCGCGATGGGCGACCCGCCGTGGGCGGCGGAGCCGCGCTTCGCGAGCCGCGCCGAGCGGCTCGCGCACGCGGACGAGCTGGACCTCCGGCTGGCCGAGTGGACGCGCGCCTTCGCGCCCTACGACTTGATGGCGGGGCTGCAGGAGGCGGGCGTGCCGGCCGGCGTCGTGCAGACGCCGGAGGTGCTGCTGCGCGACCCCCAGCTCGCGCACCGCGGCCACTACCTGCGCGTGGAGCACCCGGTGCTCGGCACGCTCTATGCCGAGCGCTCTGGCTTCCGGCTCGCGGAGCATCCGGGCGGCTTCGCGAGCGCCGGGCCCCTGCTGGGCGAGCACACCGACCAGGTGCTGCGCGAGCTGCTCGGCCTCGCGCCGGACGAGATCGCCGCGCTGCGCGAACGCGGCGTCCTGTCCTGATCGACGTCGGCCCGTGCCCGGGCTACGCCGGTGAGGTAGAGTCCGGCCGCATCTGACGAGGCGTCGCTGGATCCGGCAGTTCTTCTCCGAGCACAGCGTCCAGGCGTGGGGCCGAGCCGACTCCGTGCGCCCCGCACGCTGCGCGCCGGGCTGCTGCTCGCCGCCGCGCTGGCCGGCCCGCCGCCGGCTGCGCACGCGGAGGCGCCCGCAGCGAAGGAGACGGTGCTCGTCCGGCTGCGCGGCCCGGCCGACGCCACCGCGCTGCGCCGGCTCGAGGCGCGCACGGGCGGGCGGGTCCAGCGGGTGGTGCCGGCGCTCCGGCTGGTCCGGCTCGCGCTGCCGGCGGGCGGGCAGGGCGGCGCGGCCGCGGCCGCGCGCTCGCTGGCGGCCGACGCCGAGGTGGAATCGATCGAGCCCTGGAGCGGCGGCCGGGGCGGCTTCGTGCCGGACGATCCCGGCTTCGCCGGCCAGTGGCACCTCGACAACACCGGCCAGGGCGGAGGCCTGCCCGGCGCCGACATCGACGCGCCCGCCGCGTGGGACGTGACGCGCGGCAGCGACGCGATCGTGGTCGCGATCCTCGACACCGGGGTCGACTTCGACGCCGGGGACCTCGCCGGCCGCCTGCTGCCCGGCACCGACATCGTGAACGACGACGGCGATCCGACCGCCGACCATCCGCACGGCGTGCAGGTGACCGCCCTGTTCGGCGCCAACGCCGACAACGGCCTGCGGACGGCCGGCGTCGACCACGCCGCGCACATCCTGCCGGTCAAGGTGCTCGACCAGGACAACCTGGGCACGACCGACGACCTGGCCGCGGGTCTGGTCTGGGCCGCCGACGAGGGCGCCGACGTGATCAGCATGAGCCTGATCGACTATCCGTGGAGCTCGCCGGCGCTCCAGTCCGCGCTCCAGTACGCCCGCGACGCCGGCGCCGTGCTGGTCGCCTGCGCCGGCAACGGCGGCCCCGGCGACGCCGACGTCTCCGGCCCCGGCGCCTACCCGGAGACGATCTCGGTCGGCTGGACCGACGCCACCGACAGCCTCGGCGTGGCGGGCGGCGACTCTTCCGCGACCGGCGCCGCCCTCGACGTCGTCGCGCCCGGCGCCTCGCTGGTCTACTCCGTGAGCGACGTGGGCGCCCGCTTCCATTTCTCGGGCTGCTCGGCCGCGACCCCGCTCGTCGCCGGCGTGGCGTCGATTCTGCTCTCGGTCGACCCGACGCTCGGCCACGACGAGGTGGCGCAGATCCTGGCGGCGAGCGCAGAGGACCAGGTGGGGCCGCCGATCGAGGACGTGCCCGGCCGCGACGACTTCTACGGCGCCGGGCGCGTGAACGCCGCCGCGGCGCTGGCGCTCGTGCCGGAGCCGGCCGGCGGCGGGCTCGCCGCCTCCGCCGCGCTGGCCGCGTTCGCGCGGCGCCGCTCGCGGCGAGCGGCTCAGTCGGGCTCGGGGGCCGCGGCGGGTCCGATGCCGAACGCCGCCCGTACCTGCCGCTCCCAGCGGCGCACCGGGTGCTGGAGCCGCGCCTCGCGCAGCTTCGTGTAGAGCGGCATGCCGCTGCGCCGCTCCGCGCTCCACTCGGCCGCGAAGGCGCCGGAGCGGATCTCGGCGAGCACCCGCTCCATGCGCGGGCGCACGTCGAGGTCGAGGAAGCGGAGCGCGCGGGTCATCGAGCCGTACTGGCTCGTGTGCGAGTGGTGGTCCATCTGGTCGACGATGCCGTCGCTCACCATGCGCCCGAGCGTGTAGGCCAGCTCGCCCGAGTGGAGGATCTCGAGCAGCACCGCCTCGGGCGGGAAGCCGGCGTCCACCAGGGTTCCCATCGCGTGGGTGAGCACCATCCCGAAGGCGGGGCCGAAGCCCTGCTCGTTGAACAGGTCGAGGGCGGCCTCGTCGGCGCACGACAGCTCGAGGCAGCCCGCGCGCGTCGAGCCGATGCCGCGCGCCAGCGCCAGCATGCGCTCGCGCGCGTGCCCGGTGGCGTCGCGGTGCACGGCGACGAAGCTCGGGAAGCCACGGCCCGCCACGAACAGCTCGCGCACGCCGGGGCCGATCATGCGCGGCGCCACCATCACGACGTCGGCGCCGGCGGGAGGGTCCAGGTGCCCGAACGCCACGTTGTAGCCCGACGCCACCTCGACGCAGGTCCCGGCGCGCAGCTGCGGCCGCACCTGCTCCTCGAACACCTCCGGCATCACCTCGTCGGGCAGCAGCAGCATCACCACCTGGGCCTGCGCGGTGGCCTCGGCGGGCTCGACCGCCGCGAAGCCGTCGGCCGCGGCGCGCGTGCGGGTCTCGTCGGCGCGCACGCCGATCACGACGTCGAGGCCCGAGTCGCGCAGGTTCAGCGCCTGGGAGCGGCCCTGGTTGCCGTAGCCGATCACCGCGATGCGCTCGCCGGCGAGGGTCTCGAAGCGAGCGTCGGCGTCGCGGTAGACGGTGGCCATGGGGCGGCTCCTGTTCGCGGTCCGCGCTCGCACGGATGCGGGGATCGATCAACGCGGCGAGGGTCCTCGATCCCGGGACGGGCCGTCAAGGACGCCGGCCGGTGGCGCCAGCGCGGCGCGGCCCGTGGCGTCGAAGCCGACCAGCGAAGCGCCGTCGGCGCCGGTCACCGCGATCAGGCCGCCCGGCGTGCTCTCGCGCCACAGCGCGCGCCAGGTCTCGGCGGCGCGCAGCCGCCGCTCCGCGGCGGCGGCGCGCCAGCGCTCGTCCACCTCGATGTGGAGCAGGCGCGGCAGGCCGGGATGGGGGCGCGCCGCGACGACGCCGAGCTCGGCGGCGACCGGTCCGGCGGCGATCTCCGCCGCCGCCCGGGTCGGGTCCAGCGCATGCGCTGCGACGGGAGGTGCCGGGGCGAGCGCCAGCCACCCGGCGAGCCCGGCGCGGAGGGCGCGCCGCAGCGGATCAGCGCCCCGGCGTCGCAAGCGCCGCCTCCAGCGCCGACGGTGGGATCCGCAGCCGGTGGATCGGCGGCGGATCGCGATGCACCGGGGCGCGTTCCGGAGTCCGGCGCGCGGCGAGCACCGCGCCTCCGCCTGCCCGAGCGACTCCCGGCGGCTCGTAGCCGAACGATCCGACGTCGGCGAACACCGGGTTCGTGAAGGCCCACGCGAACCAGCCCGGCACCAGCGGGTCGACGAGCGGATCGGGCGCCGGCGGCGACTCGAGCCGCGCCCCGGCCTCGACGAGCAGCCAGCCGTCGCGGTCCAGCGGGAGCGTGAAGCGAGCGGCCAGGCGCGTCCCGCTCCGCTTGCCGGCGCCGATGCGCGCCGCCGGCGCCAGCGCGAGCGCCGGCGTCGAGGCGGCATCGAAGCGCCGCACGACGACGCCGTTGTGGATCACGCGCACCTCCTCCACCGGCACCCACGGGCTCGCGGACACGCGCAGGTCGAGCTCGAGCTCGCCGCCGCGGGCCCGCACGAGCTCGCCGAGTCCCCGCCAGCGGCCCCTCGGCGCGCGCACCGCGAGCTCGATCCACGGGCCGGTGGACGCGACCATCCGGCCGCCGCGCACGGCCGCGTCGAAGGCGGCCGGGTCGAGCCGCGCCGGCTGGCTCCCGGCGCCGAGCACATAGCTGCGGAAGAAGCCGGCCGCTTCGAGGCTGTTGCGGTGCGAGTCCGAGACGCCTGTCCCGGGCAGGAACGGGATCGGCCCGCGTGCGGTGCTGCCGTACGCCTGGTCGAGCAGCGAGAACCAGTCGGCGCGCGAGGCCAGCAGCTGCTGGAAGTCGAGCCCGTTGGCCACCTCGATCACGTCGAAGTCGATGTTGCGCAGCCCGTCCGGGTTGCGCACGCCGGAGGCGCCGGTCACGTCGTCGTCGAGCAGCACGTCGTTGGGCGGGGCGTCGAGCGGGCGGTCGGGCTGGTAGCCCACGCAGGTGCAGGTGCGCGGGGTTGGCGCCATCGGGCAGTCGGCATCGACCTGGCAGGCCTGGTCGAGCGCATTGGCGCAGCGGTCGCAGCCGATCGCGTTGAAGAAGCCGATCGGGCTGAGGCCGCGCACGCCGGCCCGCGGGTGGTTGTACTGGATGACCTTCGCGCCCGCGCGGCGCAGCCGGCTGAACAGGAAGTTCGGCGCCACGCCCTCGTCCTCGATCGCGCCGTCCTTGCGCGCGAGCGGCTCGACCTCGAGCGGCCAGGCGTTGACGTGCCCGATCGCGTCGGGGAAGACCGGCGGCGTCGACATCGTGGTGGTCGCCTCGTTGCCGACCCGCGAAGCCAGGAAGCGGCCGAGCCCGAGCGCGTCGATCACCGGCCGGTAGTCGAGCACGAAGTCGTGGTCGGTGCTGACGAGCACCTCGACGCCCTCGGCGGCGAAGCTCACCACCCGCGACTCCGGTCCGGCGGAGCTGTCGAGGCTGCGCGCCGAGTGGACGTGGAAGTCGGCGGAGATCGCCCTGCGCGTGGTCAGGGTGCGCGCCAGGGCGAGCGTGAGGCTGGCGGTGGCGCCGGGCGCGATCGTCACCTGCCCCCGCGCGATCCCGTACTCGGGCCCACGCGAGGCGAAGACCTCGTAGCGGCCCGGGCGCAGCGACACCGTTCCACGTCCACGGCGCAAGAACACCCAGCGGCCCTGGGCGAGGCCGCCGCCGAAGGTCTCCGGGCGCAGGTCCAGGTCGGGGCCGCCCGGCCTGGCCTCCGTCGCGTCGAGGTCCCAGCCGAAGCGCGGATCCGGCGTGCCGTCGCGGCCCACGAAGGTGAGCTTGACGGGCGCCGCGCCGCCGCCGGTCGTCCGCACGCGCACGTCGAGCGACCCGAGCGCAGCGAGGGCCGGCACCGCCACGCGCACCCGGGCGCCGGGCCCCACCACGACGTCGCGCACCTGCACCGGATCGCGCTCGGCGGCGCGGACCTCGATCTCGTACACGCCTTCGGGCACCACCACGCCGGCGAAGGCGCCGCTCCCGTCGGTGCGGAACTGGGTGATCGGGGCGCCGTCGGCCAGGCCGGCGATCGGTGGGCCGCCGACGCGCGTCACGACGCCGCTGGCGGCGACCGCGCCGGTGTCGGCCGCGTCGACGTCGCCCGCCAGGGTGCCGGTGGCGAAGCCCAGGCGCGGCGCCAGCTCGGCGAGGATCGGGTTCGCGGTGCTGGCGACGTCGTTGCGGCCGCCCACGTAGACGCGCCGCTCGTAGGAGAGCGCGGCGCCCGGCTCGAGAGCGAAGGTCAACGGCGTGTTGCCGAGCGCCGTCGCCTGCACGTTGCTCACGCCGAACAGCCGGTTCACCGGCGTCTCGATCGGCGCGGCGGGCCCCGCCGGCCCGTCGGGATCGAGGCGCGCGCGCACGCCGACGAGACCGTACGAGACCTCGCCCGCCGGCGTTCCCCGCTCCGGGTCCATCACGCCGTCCGCGGGTGACGCGTTGCCGGGGCCGATCGCGTAGACGGGCTGCTCGAGGCTGGAGAGCGGGTTGTCCACGTCGAGCGGGAAGTGGCGGAAGCCCAGCCCCGGCAGTGGAGAAAACGGCAGGATCGCGCGCGTGGTCCAGGGCGCGACGTCGAGGAAGCCGCCGAGCAGCGGGGCGGGCACGGAGCCCTGGTTGCGCACGCTGCTCACGATCGTGAGGTAGGACCGGCCGGCCTCGAGCCGGTACTCGGTCACGACCGGCAGCTCGTCGGGCGCCAGGCCCGCGAAGCCGAGCAGCCCGCCCCGGGCCCGTACCACGGCGGTGTCGCCCTCGACCGCCGCCTCGACCGCGTCGTAGGCGACGAAGTTCGCGGCGCTCAGGCCGCCGACCGCGAACAGGTGGCTGAGCTGGTCGTTGTCGCGCCCGACCAGGCCCAGGTCGATCAGGGTCCCGCCCGAGACGCCGGCCTCGCTCTGGCGCGGCGGCGGGACCACGCCGGCCGGCAGGTCGGTCTGCGGCCCGGCGTCGTCCACGATCGCCTCGACGATCCCGTTGCTCAGGTACCAGTCGTCGATGCCGCCGTCGGCGTCCGTGCCCCCGAACAGGCGCTCGGCGGCATTGGCGAGCGCGATGCGCTCCGCGACCGGCTCGGCGCGGGCCGCCACCGCGAGCTGCAAGGCCATCGCCGCGACGAGCAACGCCCGCCCGCGCGCCCCGACTCCGCGCATGCGCTTCTCCCGTGTCCCGCGTCACCCCGCAGCGCTCGCGATTATGGCACGGAACTGCCCGCGCGCGCCGCGAGCCCGGCGAGGGCGGCGAAGGCGGCCAGCAGCGCGGCGCCCGCGCCCGGCTCCGGGACGAACAGCGGATCGCAGGCGTCGCCGACGTCGTTGCCGTCCTCGTCCTGCTGGCCGGGGTTGGCGGCGCCCGGGCAGTTGTCGTCGCCGTCGAGCACGGTGTCGAGGTCGCGGTCGATGGCCATGCGCTGGCCCGAGCCGGTGGGCGCGGCGGTGAAGGTCAGCTCCTGGCCCGGCTGCTCGGCGAGGGCGAGCAGCGCGCTCTTTGCGAGCGGCGGGTCGCCGGCGCGGTCGGGCTGGAACTGCCCGCTCGCCCGGTCATAGAGCCAGCCGCGCGGCTCGCCCGCGCTCACGCCCTTCACCACCACGTCGCACTCGTGCGAGCTGCCGCCGAGCAGCGCCGACTCGAACGGCGCGCCGGCCCGCGCGAGCAGCAGGTCGATGCGCGGCGCGACGGTGGCCAGGTTCGCGGCGTCGAGCGTGACCTGCTGGCCGACGATCGGCGCCAGGTCGGTGTCGAAGGCGAGCACGAACGACTCCAGGTCGCGGCGCATCTGGTCGCCGCCGGCGAAGGAGAACACCGTCGCGTGGAAGAAGCGGAAGATCGTGTCGATGCTGCCGTCGTGCAGGAATCCGAAGCCGCGGACCTGCGGCCCCTGGTGGCCGAAGTCGCCGGTGCCGAGGAACGGCACCGACATCATCCCGAACATGCCGATCTTCTGATACGCGTTGCGCAGGTGCGCGACCTTGAAGATCTGGGCTTCGTTCTCGAAGCTCGCCTGCCCGCTGGTGCCGAAGAAGCCGTTCCCCGGGTCCAGGGTGTGGCAGCCGTTGCAGGTGAAGACCGTGTCGGAGGGCTGGTTGTGGTAGAAGTCGCGGGCGCCCTGTTGCGCGGCGTCGAGCTGGTTGTCGAGCGCACGCACGGGATTCGGCGGCAGGACGATGTCGAGCGCGAAGGCCGTGAACGCCTGCATGTCGGCGACAGGCGGCTGTGAGGGGCGGCCCAGCAGGCCCTCGAAGGCGACGATGAAGTTGTCGAAGGAGAGCGCCTCATCGGAGGCGTCGGTCCCGAAGAATCCGGTGGCGCGGTCCCCGCGCCAGTGCATCGCGCCGGAGCGGGCCAGGCCGCGCAGGGTCTGGGTCGTCATCGGCCCCTTCAGCGGGTGGAAGTCGTTCACGTCGCCGGTGCCGTTGATCGGCTCCGGAAAGATGCCGACGGCGATCGTGGCCTCCTTCGGAATCGGGTTCGTGGTGACCTCGTCGTCCGGGTTGCCGAGGTCCCAGGCCAGCGAGTCGAAGTCGCCGAAGACGTGGCAGGAGGCGCAGGAGGCCTCGCCGTTGGCGGAGCTGAAGCGGGCGTCGTAGAGGAACCGGCGGCCGGCGACGACGTGGGGCGGCTCCGGGTCGTGCAACAGGTGGTGCTCGAGCTCGGCGCCGCTCGCGAGGTCGAGCACCGCGATGCCGTCGTCGAAGCGCGTCGCCACGTACAGGCGCCCGCGCGCCTCGTCGAGCGCGAGGCCCGCGGGCCCCCCGCCCGGCACCGCCAGGTAGCCGGCGCTCAGCGCCGTCGGGTCGAAGCCGTCGCTCTCGAGCTGCGCCGCCGGGAACACGCCGATGCGGTCGGAGCCGAACGCAGCGACGTAGACCGTCGCGCCGTCCGCAGTGAACGCGAGCTGGAGTGGCGTCGAGAGGCTGTGCTCCTTCACGGCGAGGTCGAAGCCCACCTCGCCCGCCAGCACGTCGTAGTCGATGTGTTTGTTCAGGTGGCGCGAGAGGGTCTCGGCCGGCGAGAGGATCGCGATGCGCGCTTCGGCGAGGTGGCCCTGCACGGTGCTCCCGCCCAGGATCCCCGGCCCCTCGAAGCGCGTCCGGTTGCGCGACTCGAGGTTCGTGACGTACAGCTTCCCGTTGGCCGGGTTCACGGCCATGTTGAACAGGATCGTTCCGACGCCCGAGAACGAGCGCACCTCCGCGAGCGTGTCAGCGTCGATTTCGAAGACGTCCTCGTCGGGCAGATCGAAGCGCACGGCGGCGCTCCAGTCGCGCCCGAGAGCGTCGCGCCAGGCGCCGCCCGCGTCCTCCTGGACGATCACGCCGACCTCGGGTGCCGGCTGGCCGCCGGCGTCGGCCGACGGCGGGCCGACCCCGCCCGGGACCGGCGTGCCTTCGATCGTGCAGGGTGTCGCCGCGGCGAAGCCGTTGCACACGCCGCCCTCGTTGATCGAGGTGCTGCGGTTCCCGGAGTGGAACACGGCGGCGAACACGCGGCTCCCGTCCGCGCTCGCGGCCAGCGCGCGCGGCGTGTCGCCGAACAGCGAGAGGATGCGCAGGGGCGTCCCGCCCAGCGTGGCGCCGAGGTTCGCGGTGTCGAAGACCCAGACGTCGGCGCGCGGGACGCCGGGGGTCGTGAGCTGCGGGTCGCCGGCGCCGGGCACGGCGGCGAGCGAGGGATCCAGGCGGTGCTGGCCACGGTGCGCCGTCGTGACGAAGGCCCGGCTGCGGCCCGGGCCCGCGAACACGAGGTCGCGCGGCTCGTCGCCGACCAGCAGGGTGCGCGTCACCCGCCGGCTCGGGACGTCGACGACGCTGACGCTGTCGGAGAGGTGGTTCACCACCCACACTTCGGTGTCGCTGCGGGCGGCCACCGCCACCGGCTCGAGCCCGACCGCGACGGAGCCGACGGGCTCCAGGCCGGCCTCGGTCACCGCGAAGATCTCGAGCCGCCCGTCGGGGGTGTTGCAGGCGAACAGCAGCGAGCCGTCCGGCGAGAGCGCCAGCGGGCGCACCGGGCCGCTCTCGAAGGTGAGGAAGCTCGGCTCGGCGGCGCCGGCCGGCGTGGCGGCGAGCGCGAGCAGCGCGAGCGCGAACAGGCCGCGCGCGAGCGATCGCAGGCTGCAGGTCACGAACCCCCCTTCCGGCCGGAACCGTGCATGGCCCGGTCGCGGCCGTCAATCGGGCGCCGGACGATCAGTGCTCCCGCGCTCGCAGGGCCAGCCCGCTGGCGACCGAGCCCAGCTCGTCGCCGCCGCGGATGCGCTCGGCGCCGAAGCGGCGCTCGAAGATCCCGCGCACCGCCGGCACGAAGGCGCTGCCGCCGGTCAGGAACACCCGGTCCACGCGCGCGGCGGGGAGGCCGGCGCCGGCCAGCGCCTCGTCCACGCACGCCTCGATCTTCGCCAGCTCGGGCGCGATCCAGCGCTCGAAGGCCGGCCGCTCCACCTCCGCGTCGAGGCCGACGGCGCGGTCGCGGTAGACGATCCGCGCGCGCGCCGACTCCGAGAGCCCGTGCTTGGCGGCCTCGACGGCGCGGTACACCTGGAAGCCGCGGTCCTCGCGCACCAGGTGCGCGAAGGCGCGGATCCGCTCGGGCTCGAGCGCCTCGCGCTCGAGGTCGGCCAGGATCTGGAGCGTGCGCGGCGACTTCAGGAACGACAGGTGGTGCCAGCGCTCGAGCTTGCCGTAGAGCCACTGCGGCATGGTCAGCTCCTCGCCGAACGCGTTGCGGTGTCGGGAGCCGCGCCCGAGCAGGGGCGCCACCCGGTGGCGCACCAGCTTGGCGTCGAAGGCGTCGCCGGCGACGCCCACCCCGCTGGTGGCGAGGATCTCGTGCTTCGCCGCGCCGGCGCCGGAGGGCGCCAGCCGGAGCAGCGAGAAGTCGCTGGTGCCGCCGCCGAAGTCGCCGATCAGCACGATCTCCGGCTCCGCGAGCCGC
>Ga0105107_10002538_pt1 | contig 12038 bp, 10 predicted proteins | sample PPLLaktember2015_6_FD_79335 | JGI IMG/M metagenome (GOLD analysis project Ga0105107, IMG submission 79335) | Freshwater sediment microbial communities from Prairie Pothole Lake near Jamestown, North Dakota, USA - PPLs Lake P8 Core (1) Depth... | ecosystem: Environmental > Aquatic > Freshwater >... | reverse complement strand
TCGACATCAGCACGAAGCGCGCCGCGTTCCAGAGCTTGTTGCAGAAGTTGCGGTAGCCCTCGACGCGGCCGAGGTCGAAGCGCAGGTCCCGCGACTGCGTCGCGAGCGAGGCGAACGTGAAACGCAGCGCATCGGTCCCGTAGGCCGCGATCCCAACCGGAAACTGCTTTCGCGTGGCACGCTCGATGGCGGGGGCGAGTTGCGGCTGCATGAGGCCCGTCGTGCGCTTCGCGACCAGCGCCTCGAGGCCGATGCCGTCGACGATGTCGAGCGGGTCGAGGACGTTGCCCTTCGACTTGGACATCTTCTGGCCCTCGTGGTCGCGGATCAGGCCGTGGATGTACACCTCGCGGAACGGCACCTCGCCGGTGAAGTGCAGGCCGAGCATCGCCATGCGCGCGACCCAGAAGAAGATGATGTCGAAACCGGTTACCAGCACGCTGGTCGGGTAGAAAGTCTCGAGCTCCTGCGTCTTTTCCGGCCAGCCCAGCGTCGACATCGGCCACAGGCCCGACGAGAACCAGGTGTCCAGCACGTCCTCGTCCTGGCGGAGTACGACCGCGTCAGGAATGCCATGCCGCCGCCGGACGTCTTCCTCGCTCTCGCCGACCCAGGTCTCGCCGTCGGGTCCGTACCAGGCCGGGATGCGGTGGCCCCACCAGAGCTGGCGACTGATGCACCAGTCCTTGATGTTGCGCATCCACTCGAAGTAAGTGCGATCCCAGTTCGCGGGGACGAAACGGATGCGCCCGTCCTCGACGGCGCGGATCGCGGGCTCGGCGAGCGGCGCGATGCGCACGTACCACTGGTCGGTGAGCCAGGGCTCGATCACGGCACCGCTCCGGTCGCCGCGCGGGATCGTCAGCCGGTGCGGCTCGGTTTTCTCGAGCAGCCCCGCGGCCTCGAGGTCGGCGACGATGCGCTTGCGCGCCTCGAAGCGATCGAGCCCGCGGTAGGTGGCCGGCGCCTCGTCCACGATCTTCGCGTCGGCAGTCAGGATGTTGAGCAGCGGCAGGCCGCGTCGCTGGCCGACTTCGTAGTCGTTGAAGTCGTGCGCCGGCGTCAGCTTCACGCAGCCGGTCCCGAAGGCGGGGTCCGCGAACTCGTCGGCGAGCAGCGGGATCGTGCGGCCCGTCAGCGGCAGCGTGAGCAGCGTGCCGTCGAGGCCCGGGTAGCGCGCGTCATCCGGGTGAAAGGCGACGGCGACGTCGCCGAGCATCGTTTCCGGGCGCGTCGTCGCGACGGTCACATGCCCCTGGCCATTCGCGAACGGGTAGCGGATGTGCCAGAGCGTGCCGTTCTCTTCCTCGGAGACGACCTCGAGGTCCGACACCGCCGTCTTGAGCACGGGGTCCCAGTTCACCAGACGCTTGCCGCGGTAGATCAGGCCCTCGGCGTGCAGGCGGATGAAAGCCTGCTGCACGGCCTGCGACATGCCGGGATCCATCGTGAACCGGTCACGGCTCCAGTCCACCGAGCAGCCGAGCCGGCGCATCTGGCGCGCGATCGTGCCGCCGGATTCCTCCTTCCAGCGCCAGACGCGCGCATGGAAGGCTTCGCGGCCGAGTGCGTGACGGGTCTTGCCCTCGGCGAGCAGCTGGCGCTCGACGACCATCTGGGTCGCGATGCCGGCATGATCCGTGCCGGGCTGCCACAGCGCGCGGTCGCCGGACATGCGGTGGAAGCGCGTGAGCGCATCCATGATGGTGTCCTGGAACGCATGGCCCATGTGCAGCGTGCCGGTCACGTTGGGCGGCGGGATCACGATGCAGAAGGGCGGGCCGGGGCCTGCCGGCGCGAAGAGGCCCTCCGCCTCCCAGCGGCGGTAGATGCGCTCCTCGATGTCCTGCGGCGTGTAGGTCTTGTCCATGCGCCCGGTGGCGGGTCAGTCCCCGTCCGGGGCGAGCTGCTCGCGCAGTGCCGCGGCCACGAGGTCCGGCAGCGCGGCGCGGAGGCGATCGATCACCCGCTCGAACATGACCGCTTCGATGTCGCGCGCGGCCGCGTGCAGCAACTCGTCCGTGAGATTGAGGGTCCGGCTCACGAGCGTTGCCTGCAGCGCTGCGACGTCCTCCTCCGAGAGCAGGCCGGCCGCGTAGGCAGATTCTGTTTCCGGCACGCGGTCGGGCTTCGGAAAGCTGCCGGTCGCGTGCAGCTCGACGACGTCGGTGAGGATCGGCAGGTCGCGCGCGGAATCGCGGTTCACGGCTCGCCCCGCATCTCGTGCGTCGCGGGCGCAAGGCCCCGTTCGCGATAGGCACGGTAGCGCTCGCGGCCCTGGTTCCGCCGCCCGGCGTCGGCATCGACGATCTCGGCGATTCGCGACCAGCCGTCCGGGGACTCCGGTGCGGCCGAGGCGAGGTTGACGAGCACGTCGCCGTCCGCAGGATCGGCATTCCCGCCATCCGCAATCACGACGGGCGGCAACGCGGGCGCCGGCGCGTCGTCGGGGGTGCCCGCGCGGCGATGCGGCACGAAGCTCCGGTCCGAAAAGGTCCAGAGCATCTGGTCGAAGGCTTCCAGTTCGCCGCCGGCGTCGAACTGCACGCGTACGCGGTGGCGCTTCAGCCAGGCCTTCTCGACCAGGCGGCAGGCGAAGCGCAGCCGGTCCGCCGGATCGCTGCCTGCCAGGACGTAAAAGTCCACCTGGGTCGCCGGCATGGGCTCAGGTTCCGTGCAGCAGCCAGTCGATGAGCAGCGGCACCGGCCTTCCCGTGCTGCCCTTGTGGGCGCCGCTCAGGTAGGCGCTGCCGGCGATGTCGAGGTGCGCCCAGGAAAGGCCATCGGCAAACTTCCACAGGAAACAGGCCGCCGTGATCGCACCCGCCTCGCGGCCTGCGACGTTCGCCATGTCGGCGAAGTTGCTCTTCAGCAGTTCCGCGTACTCCTCGGCGACCGGCATTCGCCAGGCGCGGTCGTCGGCACGATCGCCGGCCGCGGCGATTTCCGCCGCGAGCTTCTCGTCCGGCGAGAAGAGCCCGCAGTAGTGCGCGCCGAGCGCGATCACGCAGGCGCCTGTCAGCGTCGCGATGTCGACGACTGCGCGCGGCTTGAAGCGCCGCGCATAGGTAATTCCGTCGCAGAGGATCAGGCGGCCCTCGGCGTCGGTGTTCAGCACTTCGATCGTCTTGCCGGCCATCGAGGTCACGATGTCGCCCGGCTTGGTCGCGCGACCGCTCGGCATGTTCTCGCAGGTCGGGATGATGCCGACGACGTTGATGGGCGCGCCGATCGTCGCGAGTGCCTCGAAGGTCCCGAACACCGAGGCGGCCCCGGACATGTCGAACTTCATCTCGTCCATGCCGGGCGGCTGCTTGAGCGAGATGCCGCCGGTATCGAAGGTGATGCCCTTGCCGACCAGCGCGACGGGCGCGTCGCCCTTCCTGCCGCCGTTGTACTCGAGCACGATGAGCCGCGGCGGCTCGTCCGATCCGCGCGTCACCGAGAGGAAGGACCCCATGCCGAGCTTGCGGATCTCGCGCTCGTCGAGGACGCGTGCACGCACGGACTCGTGCGCCTTCGCGAGGTCGACTGCGGCCTCGGCGAGGTAGCGCGGCGTGCAGACGTTGGCCGGCAGGTTGGCGAGATCCTTCATGAAGGCCATGCCCGCGGCGACGCCGCGACCGTCGCGCATCCCGCGTTCCGCGGCCGCGGAGTCGGCGTCCGGCACGACGATTCCGAAGCGCGCGAGCTTCGGCAACGGCGGCTTCTTCGCGGTCTTGAGGTCCGGTGTGCGATAGAGCGCGTTACTGACGCTCTCCACCGCGTGGCGCGCCGCGTAGCCGGCATCGAGTCCGGGCACGGGGTCGGCGGCGAGCCAGGACACTGCGTTCGCGCAACCGGTCTTCGCCAGCCACTGCGTGGCCGCAAACACCGCTCGCCGGTAGGCCTTCCGCCCGTAGCTGGACTTGGGACCGAGCCCGACCAGCAGGATGCGCTCAGCCGGACCGCGCCGTACCGCCGTGATCGGGAAGACCTCGGGATTCTTCCCGGTAAAGTCGCCGCGGCGCAGCAGGCGCGCGATCGCGCCGCCGGCAGCGCGGTCAACGCGCCGTGCGGCGTCGCTCATGGCCGCTTTTTCGTGGATTCCGACGATGGCGCAGGCCGTTCGCGCGCGCGCGCTGCCTGCCTTGATGACATTGAACTGCATGATGCTCGATCCCCCGGATTGCGCGCCCGGGCCGATGCCCGTTGAGCGCGCTCTCGCGCTGGTTTACCGTGTTCCTGCCAGTTTAATCGAAAACGACTCCGAAACCCTGCAAAACCGGCCTTGTTTGCCACCATAGACCGCTACGTCCTGCGCGAAGTCGCGATGTCCCTCGCGGGCGTGACCGTCGTGCTGCTCGCTATCCTGGTGAGCTACCAGATCGCGCGGATCCTCGGGGTCGCGGCGGATCGCGGATTCCCGCACGAGATCGTGATCGCGCTGATCGGGCTCACGACGCTCGAGAACCTGATGGTGCTCGTGCCGATCAGCATGCTGCTCGCCACCATGCTGGCCCTCGGCCGGCTATACCACGAGAGTGAGATGGCGGCGGTCCGGGCCTGCGGAATCGGCCCCGAGCGCCTGTACCTGCCGGTGTATACGCTCGCGCTGCCGGTCGCGGTCGGTCTCGCCTGGCTCACCTTCATGGTCGGCCCGGATGCCCGCAACGGGGCCGAGGAACTGCGCGGCCGCGGCATGCGCGACGCCGAATTCGGCCTGCTGACGCCCGGCGCCTTCCGCACCTACGCCGACGGCAAGGCGGTGTTCTACGCGGAGGAGAGCGGTGACGACGGGCGACTGATCCACGTGTTCATGCAGCACATCACCGGCGATCGCGTCGAGGTCGCCACGGCGGCCTGGGCGGAGCAGCGCGTGCTGCCCGGCGGTCGGACGCAGGTCGTGGTGCTGCACGACGGAGAACGCATCGAGGGTGTGCCGGGCCAGGCGAACTTCCGCCGCATCCGCTTCGCCGAGCACGGCATCCCGGTGAACGTGCCGGAGCCCGGCGCCGGCCGCACGGTTCCGGAACGCAAGCCGAGCCGCGAGCTCATCGGTTCGACCTCGCTCGTGGACGTCGCGGAACTGCAGCGGCGGATCTCGCTGCCGGTCATGGTCCTCGTGCTCGCTTTCATCGCCGTGCCGCTTTCGGCGCTCAGGCCGCGCGAGGGCCGTTACGCGCGCGTGGCGCTGGCGATCCTGCTTTACTTCGTCTACGCGAACCTCCTGTCCGCGGCCCAGGTGTGGATCGAAAAGGGCCGCCTGGCGCCGCAGGTCGGGACCTGGTGGGTGCACGCGCTCGTCCTCGTCGCAGGCTTCGTGCTGATCAACCGGCAGAGCCCGGTGACGCGCTGGATGCGGCGCCGGCGGTACGTCGCGTGACGATACTCGACCGTTATTTCGCGAAGACCGTGTTGCTGCACACGCTGATGGTCATGGCGGTGCTGCTCGCGCTCATGTCGCTGGTGACCTTCATCGGCCAGCAGGACGACATCGGCCAGGGCAGCTACGACGTCGCCGGGGCATTCCTGGTGACCCTGCTGCAGTTGCCGCAGCAGGCCTACCAGCTGCTGCCGATCGGCGCGTTGATCGGCGCGATCATGGGGCTTGGCGGTCTCGCGCGCGACAGCGAGCTGACCATCGTGCGTGCGGCCGGCGTGTCGATTGGACGCATTGCGGTCTCCGCGGGGCTCGCGGGACTCGTGATCGCGGCCCTGCTCTGGGTGATCGGAGAGTACTTCGCGCCGCCCGCTGACCAGTACGCGCGCCAGTACAAGATCTTCAGCCGCTATTCACAGCTCGAGTTCACCGGCAGCCGCAGTGCCTGGATCCGCGAGGGCCCTTATTACATCAACGTGCGCCGTCAGGCGGCCGAGAATCTCTTTGGCGGCGTGTATGTCTACGAGCTGGACGCCGAGCGACGTCTGGTGCTCGTCGGCCGCGCGGAGACCGCGACCCAGGAGGCCAGCGGTCGCTGGGTGCTGACCAACTACCAGGAAACCCGACTCGGGCAGGACCGCGTCGCGGCGCGCACGCTGCCGCGGCTCGTGACTGAATCCAGCTTCAATGCGGACTTCCTCGGCATGGCGGTCACGCAGCCCGGCGCAATGCCGCTCGAGGATCTCTACGCCTACAAGGAGCATCTGAAGGCGAACGAGCTCGATTCGTCGGCCTGGGAGATCGCGTTCTGGTCGCGCATCTCGCGCCTCGTCGCGGCGGTGGTGGTGTGCGTGTTCGCGGTGCCGTTCGCGTTCGGACCCCTGCGCTCGGCGGGCGCCGGCGCCCGGACGGTGCTCGGGATCATGGCCGGCGTCCTGTTCGTGCTGCTCACGCAGACGCTCGAGAACAGCGGGCAGGTCTACAACCTCAATCCGCTCCTGGTCGCCTGGGGACCCACGCTGCTGCTGATCGTGGTCTCGGCGATCGCAATCCTGCGCACGCGCTAGGCAATCCGCCGCATGCGCGCGCGCAAGACGAGATCCTGCAGGCTGCGGCCCTCGGCGTCGAACCGGATCCAGGCGTAGTTCACGAGCAGCGGCGCGAGCAGCGCCGCGGCGCCCACCTGGCCGGGCGGGAATCCGGAACGAGTGAGGTGCCAGGCGCCGAGCGCCGCCAGCCAGGCGAGTCCCACCCCCAGCACGAAGCGAAGCAGCGATTCCGCCCAGTTCAGCGGCTTGCCGCCCGAAGACTCGAGGCGGATGCGCCAGGCCCGCATGCCGAGCGTCTGGCCGCTGCGGGTCCAGCTCCAGCCGAAATAGGCAAACACGAGCAGCGCCAGCAGCGCGTGGTAGGCATGCCCGACGAGGCCCTGCGTCGAGGACAAAATCGCCTCGCCGTGCGTGAGCGGCAACATCGCGAAGGTCGCAACGAAGCCGAGCGCGATCACGAGGAGCAGGTCGTAGAAAAGCGCCGCGAGGCGGCGAAAGAGACCGGCGGGGGCGCCCGCGGTGTTTCCATTACCCATGCAGGCGAAGATACACCGGAGGGGTCGCACCCCTTCATATTCGTGAAGGTGTCCGCTTTGTGAATATGAAGGGGTGCGGCCCCTTCGAGTCCAGCGTTAGTGTTTGTCCTGCTGCGCGAGGCGCTGCTCGATGTCGTCCTTGCTGCCGCGCAGGATCTGGCGAACCTGGGCCACGCTCGGCCGTCCCGCGATCCGGGCGATCGCCTCGGGCAGCTCGTGCCAGTCGCGGCCCCAGGAGAGCAGGCGCGCGGCATCCTTCACCACGGCGGTCACCGTCGTGTCGTTGAGGGGCTTTGGCGCCTTGTTCGCGGCTTTGGGCTTGCTCGCGGCGCGCGCGGCCTTGGGAACTGGCGCCGGCTTCAACACGGTCGAAGTGGAGGTTGCGTTGGTCGTTTTCTGCGCCTTCGACTTTTCGAGCTGGCGTTCGCGCTCAGGCTCGGCGATCGGCACGAAACGCTCGACGTGCTGCGAGCCGACGAGGTTGGTCAGGAAGGACATCAGCTCGAGCCCTTCAGACAGCGACGGGTCGCCGGTTGCGAGGCGCGTCTTCACGATGTTCTGCAGGTCCGCGAGCCGTTGCCGGGCGAGGTCCACGACCCACTTGGTCGGACGCTGGTGGTTCGGCCAGGGCTGCACCAGCCAGTACTGGTCCTCCGGCAGGTCGGCATAGCGCGCGTGCAGGTCGAGGCTCTTCTGCCACTTCTGCAACAGCTGCAGCACGCGGTCGTCGGCGGGCGTCATGCGAGTGAACATAAAGGACGGCCACGGCCTGCGCAGCGGATTCGCGGGAGTCCTTGACGCCCGTCACACTGCAAGCGTGATCAATCGCCCGGGCAGTCCCCGAGGACCGCGGGCTCGGCCGCCAGGGCTGCGTCCAGGTCCTGCCCCAGGGCAACCAGCCATGACCCGTACATCGGGTTCGGCAGCAGGAACCAGCGTCGACCCCAGTAGTCCTCGCGCGCGCAGCGCGCGGCGTCGCGCTCGGCAACCGTCGCGCGCCTGACGCCCGGCAGGAAGTCCGCGAGATCGTCGCCGACGTTCAGTACGATTCGATGGCTGGAGGCAACGGCCTCACGTCGCGCCAGCTTCTCGCTTTCCCATTCCGGGCGCTCGCCCTTCAGCATGAGGTCGTCCGCAAGCATCGGACTGCCGAGGCCGAGCGACTCCAGGTTTGCCGCCGTGTCGTCCTGTTGCGGGCAGGCGGACTCGATTCCAGGACGTCGCGAGCATTCGCGGTTGGAGATGAAGAATACGCGGACCGGGCGGCCGGACGGATCATGCATCGCGCGCGCGGCACGTATGAACTCCGCCGCGCCCGGCACGGCGGGGGCGCTGCGCTTCGCAACCCAGGCGTCCCAGGTCGCCGGGAACTCGGCGAAGCAGGTGCCCTTCAACATCATCTCCGCCTGCGGTTCGGAGTTGTCCAGCACGGTTTCATCGATGTCCATGATCACCGCAGGTGGAAGTGCCGAAAGGTCGCCGGCCTGCGAGGGTTCCGCGGTCCAGCCGGGATCTGCCAGTCCTGCGGCGAGCGCGTTTCCTGCGGCCCGGTAGATGATCTCGCTCGCGGCGCGGAATTCGGAGGAATTCCGGACCCAGAGCGTCGCTCGTTCGCCGCCGGCGGCGAACATCGGCTCACCGCCGCACCCGCGCGAATCGGGGCCAGGTTGCGGGCCGGGCGTCGCGCAGCCTGATGCGCAGGCGGCGAGTGCGAGCCCCAGCGCGGCGCGCAGCGCGACCAGGCGGGACATTCAGTCCACGACGCGCGTGCCGCCGGCGGCGGTACGCTTTGCGTAGAGCGCCGAGAGGCGCTGCGTCATCGGCCCGATCTCGCCGTTGCCGATCCTGTGCCCGTCCACCTGCGTGACGCCGGCGAGCTCGCCCATGGTGCCGGTGCAGAAGGCCTCGTCCGCGCGGTACAGTTCCGTGAGCGACAGGTCGCGGATCTCGTGTTGAATCTTTTCGGCGCGGCAGATCTCGAGCACGGTCGCACGCGTGATGCCCTCGGGGCAGGCGGCGACCGTCGGCGTGAGGAGAATGCCGCCCTGCATGAAGAACAGGTGAGTGGCGTTCGTCTCGGCGATGAATCCGCGGCCGTCCAGCATCAGCGCGTCGTCCGCACCGGCGGCGTTCGCCTGGATCTTCGCGAGCACCGAGTTCAGCAGGTTCGCGTGGTGGATCTTCGGGTCGAGAACGTCAGGGGAAGGACGGCGGATGCTGCTGGTGAACAGCGAGAGGCCGCCCTTCGAGTACACCGGGGCCTTGTGCTCGGCGAGCACGATCAGCGTCGGACCGGACTGGTTGAGACGCGGGTCCATTCCGGAGGTGACTTTCACGCCGCGCGATAGCGTCAGCCGGATGTGCACGCCGTCCTTCATGCCGTTCGCCACGAGCGTTCGCCGGATCTCGGCGATGATCTTCTCGTTCGAGGGAATGTCCGCATAGGCCAGGGCGAGGGCAGAGGAGCGCAGCCGGGCGAGGTGCTCTTCGAGCGCAAAGATTCGCCCGTCGTAGAGGCGCAGTCCCTCCCACACGGCGTCGCCGCCCTGCACCGCGCTGTCGAACGGCGAGACGCCCGCTTCGTCGCGATGCACGAGCTTCCCGTTGATGTTGACGATCAGGTCGCGATTCTTCTCGTTGAACTTCTGGAGCATCCGGGATCCGTCCTTCAGGCCTTCAGTCGCAGCGCGTACAGCTTCTCATACCAGGGGCGGCATTCGTCCACGAGCCTCGCCTGTTCATCCGTCAGCTCGACATGGCGGAGGCGAAATGGCTCGAAGCCGGTCGACGCCTCGACCGCCGCGTACCAGTGCGGCGCCCAGGCGCCGTCCGTGTCGCGCCGGCCTGGCGGCCAGGACAGCATCGCATTGAGAAACGGGATGCCGAGCGCGCCGCACAGCGCCTCGAGCTGCGCGCGCGGGTCCTTCAGCACGTCGCTCGCGAGCACCACGGGCGGCGCTCGGCCCTGCCGCTCGGCCACCCGGTCGAAGATCTCGCATTGCTGCGGCAGCCCTGTATCGGCGAGGCCGGCGCCGGGAAAGGTCCTGAGCAGAGAAGCGACCATCTCGTCCGGCTCGCGAATCAGGAACGCGTGCGTCAGGACATCGAGCCAGCCGCGCTCGATCATCGGCAACAGGTGGTGCGCCATGTGCTTCTGGTACCAGATCTCGCGCCCGCCCGGCACGGGGCCGGTGAGCGTGGCGGCAACCTTGCGCCAGTCGGGTTCGTGGGCTGCAATCACGTCGTCGCGCCCCGGGTGCGCGACGCCGGTTACCTGCAGGTAATGCGCATACAACGGCTCGTCGGTGACCGCAGTATCCGGCCGGCTGCCGAAGGAGCGCAGCATCGCCGTCGAGATATTGCGCGGGCCGGACCACATGGCGATGCGCGTAGTCATGCGCGACGCTCCGCGCCCCAGAGGATCGCCACGCCCGCGAGGGCGGCCAGGATCGAGGCGCCGAACACCGCGATCTTGGCCGCGGCGAAATCGGTGGCGAGAGGGAATGCCTGCGCCGCGATGAACAGCGACATCGTGAAGCCGATGCCCGAGAGCGCGCCGGCGCCCACCACCTGGCGCCAGCTGTACTCGGCGGGCTTGCGCGCGAGGCCGCAGACGACCGCCAGCGCGCAAAACAGCACCATGCCGAGCGGCTTGCCGATTACGAGCCCGCTGCCGATCGCCAGCATCAGGGGCTCGTGGCCCGCCACTACCTCCGGTGCGATCAAGACGCCCGCATTGGCGAGCGCAAAGATCGGCAGCACGAAATAACTCGAGCGCGGCGCCACCCGACGCAGCATGCGGTCGGCGGGCGATTCCACGCGGTCGTGGATCGCGTCGAGCGCCTGCAGTACCGGGATCGAAGGACCGTGCCGCAGCACCTCGTCGCCATGACTGGCTTCTTCCATGACGAGTGCGTTGGCCTGCGTCATCAGGGCCCTGAGATCCGGCGGCGGCCGGGTCGGGATGAAGAGCGCGAGGATGACGCCCGCAAGCGTGGCGTGCAGGCCCGCGCCGTGCACGCACACCCACAGCGCGAGACCGAGCAGCAGGTAGGGCGCCACGCGGTACACGCGGGCGTAGTTTAGCGCCGCCAGCGCCGCAACGACGCCGGCGGCGGCAGCGAGATAAACGAGGTGGATCTCGGCGCTGTAGAAGATGGCGATCACCGTGATCGCTCCGATGTCGTCGACGATCGTCGCGGCGGTGAGGAAGATACGCAGCTCGACCGGAACGCGTCGACCCATCATCGCGATCAGGGCGACCGCGAAAGCGGTGTCGGTCGCCATCGGAACGCCCCAGCCGTGGGCCCATTGCCCGGCCGGTATGACGAACGCATAGAGCGCGGCGGGCACGACCATGCCGCCAAGCGCGGCGGCGACCGGCAGCGCCGCGGCCTGCCGGGTCGCGAGATGGCCCACGGTGAACTCGCGCTTGATCTCGAGACCGACGATCAGGAAGAAGACCGACAGCAGCCCGTGGTTGACCCAGTCGAGCGCCGGCATGGCGAGGCCTGCGGTGCCGAACGCAACCCCCCAGGGTTGCTGCCAGAACGCGGCGAACGCTGCACCCAAGGGCGAATTTGTCAGCAGGACGGCCACCACGGACATCAGCAACAGGAGCAGGCCCGCCGATGGCGCCCAGCCGGCGAAATCGAGCGCCGCCGAGCGGATGCGGTGCCCGAGCGAGCCCAGCAGCGCGTCGGACAGCGAGGTCTCGTCCCAGGGCCCGTCGTAGCGGCGGCCATTGACGAAGAAAGTCGGAGTGAACGCGACGCCGCCCGCGCGCGCGCTCGCGATGTCGGCGGCGACGCGCTCCGCGGCGCGCCGCGCGCGATCGCTCGCAGCCGCCCGGTCTGCAGCCGTCAGCGCGAGCACGCCGGCCACGTAGTCGAGATCCGCCTCGGTGAGTTCCGCGGAACGCGACATCAGGGCGACGTGCGCCTTCCAGAACTGATCGTCGGTTGCGGCGCACTCGGCGAGATCCGCCGCGCGGCGGGCAATGTCGCTGCCGGTCAGCGGCCGCTGCCTGAAGGCGTAGCGCAGCCGGTCGCCGAAGCGGTCCCGCACGGCCGCGATTCGCTCGTTGGCAGC
>Ga0105107_10002537_pt1 | contig 12038 bp, 6 predicted proteins | sample PPLLaktember2015_6_FD_79335 | JGI IMG/M metagenome (GOLD analysis project Ga0105107, IMG submission 79335) | Freshwater sediment microbial communities from Prairie Pothole Lake near Jamestown, North Dakota, USA - PPLs Lake P8 Core (1) Depth... | ecosystem: Environmental > Aquatic > Freshwater >... | reverse complement strand
ATGAAGGTTTCGTAATTAATAATAAATGAATAAGAAGCAGACTGCTTTTAAATGGCAAAGAGGATAAAATGACAAAGATGGATTTCTCATTGTTCATCAAACATAGGATATAATAATATTTCTAATTCAGTTGCTGGCTTCGACAAAGATTGCATTACTTCCAGATATTCATCATTGCCTGTTTTTACTGCACCTATAATGTAATTAATCTTTAATCCCTCCAAAGCTTCCTCCAGGTCGGTGATTTGTTGACTCTCCCATTTCTTTTTATTCTGAACATACGGTAACAGGAAATCCAGTGCTTTCCTGATCCCACGCCCATCGGCAGTCTCAAAGTTCCACAGATCTACTCCAACAGTCTGGGCCATATTGGCCAGATGGATAAATCCCCGTAAATTCATAGAACTGTAAGATAGGGATCTTGTCCGGGCAATTTCAAGAGGCTGGCTGCCATCCGGTTCAATCTGCGTGGCAATACGTTTGGCTTTTACATTTTCCAGTCTGGCTTTTGCCATTTCTGTTTTGCCCAAAAACAAGGCAATTCCCGCCGATTGTACATCGAACCATGTCCCGTGGTTATTCCGCTCATCATCCTCATCTTTTCCGTAATCGCTGGTAATAAGCCAGTTGAGATATTGGTCGAACCAATCATAAAGTTTTTCTCTGATTTCTACAGTGAACTTACCGTGTGATTCCAGAATCTGGGCAGGAGAGATCAGTTTGTTGATTCCGGAAAAATCTATAATTCCTATCCCACGGCCTTCTTGTCTTCCCGGTATTCCCTGTGCGTAATTTAGGTTAGGGTTCATTTTTGTTTCCCGGTTGACAAACCAGGTTTCAATCAGTTCAACTGCTTTTTGGGCATATTTATTATTTCCCGAAAAGTAGAAAGCCCAGGTTAAGGTTTCCACATTATTAAGCATTTTACTTTTTTTATCTGTGTCAACATTTTCACCCCTGGTTTCAGGATTCACTTCCCCATCCCTTCTTATATAAGGCAAACCGTTGGGTTTCGAAGGATCAGGCCACCAATAAGGTCCCATGCTAAGGTAATCATGCTTGTCTCCGCTGGGTGGCACTTTCTTTTTGTCAATAACGCTGTATGGGTTTTCATTAAGAGCAATTTCAGCTTTATCAACCAGTGCATTATAAGCCGCCAGAAAGTATTCATTCTTCTGCCGGATTTGTTTTCTTACTTTTTCAATGTCGTCAAAATCGACAAAAATACCATTGATATTTTTAGAACGCGATTGTGCCGGATTATCCTTACAATTATGGAAAGTAAAAATTACCAGAATGCTAATAAAAAGAATCCTGAATTTCATTATAATAATGTTTAATGTAATAATGTTTTTTTAAAGATCCATTATTAGGATCATTGCCACCCTGGATTTTGTCCAAGTTCCGGATTTTGACTCAATACGTCCAGGGGAAGCGGCCACAAGTAGTGTTTGGTTTCATCAAAAACAGGATTTTCATAATCGGTTCCCTTGTAAATATCAATGTAAGTTTTTCCTGAAACTGGATCTACCGAGGATTTAACAGCCGCTTTCGGATAACGGGCGATCGCAGCGGCATCCCACAGAATGCCCATGCTGGGTATTTCCAGTTTTTTCCCCTGTTTCCACCTCCTGAGGTCATCATAACGAAATCCTTCCATGAATAATTCTACACGTCGTTCGCGGCGTATTTCCACAATAAGTGGCGAAACTCCCTCACCGGTGTAGCGAGGATCCACCGGAATATTACTGATGTCCATGTGCGGCATCCCAACCCGGTCACGTAGCTTATTAATACTGATATCCAGATCAGCCTGGGTAAGTGTTCCCAATTCTGCTTTTGCTTCAGCAAAATTTAACATCGCTTCACCCAGACGTAATAAAATGGAAGGTGTAGTTGATGTGTTGTTCTGACCATGCTGGATATGCATTGTCCTTTCGTATATCTTTACTACATGATATCCGCTTCCGCATGCAGGGCCTATATTACCAGTCATTCCATCTATCCACGGTCCGGGTATAATATTTTCATTGTACTGTATCATATAATACAATCCGTCATCAGGATGAAGGATGGTTTGTCTTAAACGCGGATCCCTGTTCACAAATACATCTTCAATTTTTGCATCTCCCTGATATAATGGAGAGATCGAAATTGGTAATCCATCAATGCATAAATAATCTTCCACCATACTTTTTGTAGCGCCTCCACGATGTTCCATCCAATAACCCATTGTGCTGTTCATTTTTATACCGTACTCGAATTTCTCCCAGTATATTACCTCCGGATTTCCGGTAAGGTCCAATACCCGGTGATAAGCGTTATAATCACGCAGTGTATCACCTTTACTGTACAAACTGTAAGGACCTTCTTCAATTAATTCCCTGGCAGCATCAGCAGATTCCTGAAGCCATGTTCCGGCATTTGTTCCACCGTGGTATTTTAGCCAGGTGCCTTCAAACAGGCAAATCCTTGATTTGAACAATAATGCAGCCCAGCGGTTTACCCTTCCGGGGGCATTTCCATCGCCCCAGTCGTCAGGTAGTTTTTCGATGGCAAAAGTAAGGTCGGCCAAAACATTGTTCATAACTTCTTCACGGGGAGAACGAGGTAAGTATAATTCTTCCGAATCAACATTAAGTTCTTTATCCACCCATGGCACATTTCCAAATCTGGATACTTTATCAGCATAAAATAAGCCTCTGAACAGTCTCGCTTCGGCAGCATATTTATCAATGACTGCCTGAACAACATCAGCTTTATCGTAATTTTCAAGACCAATATTAACTGCCCTGAGAAAATTCCAGCCCTCGTAACCCCAGTCTCTTGGAGAAGTTGTAGGAAAATGTTTGCCAGCCCTCACTATTTCATAACTGGTACCTAATCGTGACGAACCTACTGCTATATTATCAGAAAAGAGATCCAGATACCAGATGCTATGGCTTGAACCAGAAGGATTTCCTTTAAGAATTGGAACATTAACATCATTAAATGCCATGTAATATAGATTGTTGTTATAAGCAATCAGGTCATTCTCACTATTCCAAAAAGTCTCCATACTGATCCGGTCTAAAGGATACCTTTCAAGATATTCATCGTTGCAACTGTAAAACAGAAATATTGCAAAGAATAAAAACCCAAGTTCTACTTTTATCTTTTTCATTTTTATTTCTTTTTAAGTTAGAATGCTACCTTTATCCCAATTGCATAGGTACGTTGCATGAAGTACTCCTGGTCTGTTGTGAAGATATACTCCGGATCAAGGGGTTTGTGTATTTTTGAGTATTCCCAGACATTGAACCCTGCTACATAGACTTGTGCGGTGCTCAACCCTAACCTTCCAATTAAGCCCTGAGGAAGATTGTAGTTCAATGTCAGATTCTTTAACCTGATATAGGATGCATTCTGTAAAAAACGGGTTTGAGTCGTAAAGTTTTTAGCATTACTGGTAACACGCATAAACCTGGGCTTTGGAAAGTAAGCATCCTTGTTATCTTCACTCCAGGATTCCTCCACCCACCAATGCTCAAAACCATCGGTATTAAACGGCCAAAAATCCCTGTGAGAACCTGTTGAAGGGTAATAATCCCGGAATAATCCCTGAAAGAAAAGGTTAAGTGACCAGTTCTTGTATGTTATCTCAGGATTTATCCCAAAGGAATACCTGGCAGAAGTATTGCCAATGATCTTCCTGTCACCCGGATCATCAAGGGTATTACTCCCGGGAGAGATTACATCATCATTGTTAAGATTTTTATATCGTACATCCCCAGCTTCCCATCCGGAGCCTATCGCTGCCTGGCTTGGCGCTTCGGCAACTTCATCATCAGATTGAAAAATGCCATAAGTCTCATACCCCCAGATTTCACCTATTTTCTTTCCAACATAATAATCATTGTATGCTCCGGTCGGGTTCTTATATTTAGTGATTTCTGACTGATTATCAGATAAAGCGAGATTAATACTATAACCCCAGTTTGTGCCAATTTTGTCGCGCCAGGTTATAGAGAGTTCCCAACCTTTGGTTGCTAAGTCGGCAGCATTAGCATCTGGTGCATCCGTTCCTAAAATGACAGGATATGACTGATTCATCAACATATCTTTAGTATCCCTTCTATAAATATCTGCTGTAAATTCTAGTTGCTGATTGAATAATAATAAATCCAATCCCAGATTCTTAGTTGTTACAGTTTCCCATGTTAATTCTGAACTTACTAATCCTGGCGGACTGACATAGGGTATATAACCGGTATCAAAAATGAAAGGCCTTAATCCCATCCCCATTGTCGAAATGTAAGGGTAATAATTGCTCCCCAATAGTTGGTTACCCAGAGTACCATAAGAAGCTCTTATCATCAGATTGTTTAACCATTCATTTGTTGATTTCATAAAACTTTCTTTAGAAATTCTCCACGCAACTGAAATTGAAGGGAAGAATCCCATCCGGCTCTCCTTCGGGAATCTGGATGTTAAATCATATCGTCCATTAGCTTCCAGCAGATATTTGTCCTGAAAAATATAATTAAGGCGATAAAATGCACCTCGTAAACTTAAATGTGACTTTCCGCCAGCGGTTAGCTGGTCACCGGTTGTGGCATTAAGATCCCTGATGTTTGATGTTGCCAAATCATTAGCCCGAGCCTGGATATACTGGTTTCTTCCCCATTCCTGGTTGAATCCAACCATTACTTTAAAATAATGGCCGCTGAATTTATCCAGGGTGTATTCTCCATATGTATTAAAAACATAGTACCGGTTATAATCACTTCTGTTTTGAATATAAGTAGGCTTACTTTGTGCATAGATTATCTGGAAATCCAGTAAATTACTTCCTACCATTGGTATTTCAGTTTGCTGCGCCTCACTCATCCGGGTATAGACCTGGTATGAGAAGTCACTCCTTATACGTAATCCTTTGACAGGGGTTAATGTTGCTCCCTGTGTTAACCAGAGATCATAAGTGCCATATAAGTCACGTCCACCCTTAAAAGCAAAAGGGGCATTTCTAGCTCCGGTGAAGTACATTCCAATATATTGTTTCCATTGATCCCTATCACCCGGTTCAAGATAATAAGGGAGATCGGGGAATGTGATAGGATCTGTGGGAGGAAGCCTTACAATAGTATTTAATGCCCTGTCGCCGACGTAAAAATGAGGTTCGTCGTTAAATTCTGTGTTTAATGCAATCTTAGGATCAATACTCAGCCATTTTGTCAATTTAAAATCTGCTTTCATTAAAACATTAAACCGGTCGTAGTCAAGGTTTGCTTCCTTATTATTTAAATACCCCTTCTTGTTCAGATAGCCAAAAGATACATAATATGATGCTTTCTCTGTTGCACCCGAAATATTCATATCGTATTTCTGCTGGGGTGCAAAATCAGTAATCATATAGTCAATAAAATCCGTATTTCCATTATAATATAGCTGTCCGTCAACCACTGTCCAAAGATTTTCCGGAGTCGGATCGTCATGGTAACGTTTTAATAGAGCCAACCTTTCTTCACTTAAATAGACCCGACCTACATCCTCATAAACGGCATTTCTTAAAACTGAATATTCATAGGAATCCGAAATCAGATCCAGATACATAATGGGTTTAGACAAAGAAGTTTCAGCGCTAAATGAAATATTAAGACCTTCCCTTCCTTTCTTAGTTTCAACCAAAATAACCCCGAATGCAGCCCTTGCACCATAAACAGCAGCAGACGATGCATCTTTAAGTACATTTATGCTAGCAATATCGCTCGGATTGATCATATCCAAGGTCATAGGGACACCATCAACCAGTACCAGTGGATCACCACCGTTAATTGACTCAAATCCTCTTACATTGAGTTCTGCCCGTGTTTTTGGATCCCCTGACCTTATGCTTATGTTTAGGTTGGGAATTACTCCCTGTAATGCGTGTCCAGTTGATGCAATCGGCCGGTTTTCCAATCTCTTGGAATTGGCCACACCTACTGAACCTGTCAGGTTGGCCTTTTTTACGGTTCCATAACCAATCACCACAACCTCCTCAAGACCTACGGTTTCTGGTGTCAGTGAAATATTTAAGGTTACTCTGCCATTTAAAGGAACTTCCTGGGTAATGTAACCGATAAATGAAAAAACCAAAACAGCATTTCTGTCGACTCCGGTTAATGAATACCTGCCTTGTGCATCTGTAATAGCACCAATAACTGCACCTTTGACTTGGATGTTAACACCCGTCATGGTTTCGCGGGTTGAAGCATCGGTTATTGTTCCTGAAACATTGAGCTGTTGTGATTCGATTACTGCTTTATTAACATGTTCGCCGGAAGATGCAGGAATCCCCAGAACATTGGATTTGCAAACCATTGTAATGAGAAATGTAATTCCCGTTATCATGATTAGTTCTTTTAAGGACGGAGGTACATACGCCCATAAATCATGTTTCTTTTTCATAACTTCAAACAGTTTTTAGTTAGGTTATTATTTTGATGATAGTGATTTCATGTCAGTGACAGATAAGTAATATAAATAACTCATTAATTTGTTTTTTTGCTTTTTAATTTCCTGCCTGCAAAGTAGACCAAAATATACTGACAGCAAAATTTTTTTTGCATCCGCAATGGTTTTACAAAGTCTAAATTTGGATAATATATTTGGAGGAAGAAATCGAAGCAATTAAGGTCAATCTAAAAGCTTCAAATGAAAATATTCTTAACACAAGAAGAATTAGTCTGCCTGAACATAACACAATTTGTTTTGTTAAAATTTATCTTTAAATTCCGGGGACATTTCGATTAAATTTTATCACTTTATTCCGTTTAATATCAGTTTCCTTACCATAAATTATGTTTTATGTTTACTAAAGTCAGGGCAATAATCACCGGTTCAACCGGAATGGTTGGTGAGGGAGTGTTGCATGAATGCCTCCTTCACCCTGATGTTGAATCAGTGCTTGTAATTAACAGAAAACCTTGCGGTGTCTCAGATCCGAAGCTGACCGAGATCATTCTTACAGATTTCCATGATTTCTCATCAATTGAAAACCAGCTGGCCGGATTCAATGCCTGCTTCTTTTGCCTTGGAGTAACATCCATCGGCAAGAAAGAACCGGAATATTACGCCCTGACATACACCTTAACAATGGGTATTGCCGAACGGCTTGCAATGTTAAATCCCGATATGACCTTTTGCTATATATCCGGCGCAGGAACCGACAGCACAGAGAAAGGTAAATTGATGTGGGCCAGAGTCAAAGGCAAAACAGAAAATGATCTGATGAAGCTGCCATTTAAAAGAGTATATGCCTTCAGACCGGGATATATACAACCTACCGATGGACTAAAAAATTCATACAAATTTTACTCCCTCATAAAATTCCTCTATCCGGTATTCAGGGCAGTTATCCCAAAATATGTCTCAACTCTGAAAGAAGTGGGTTTAGCTATGATAAACTCGGCGATCCGGGGTTACGAGAAACAAATCCTTGAGGTGCCAGACATTATCAGATTATCCCGTAGTTAAAATGTCATCCTTAATATGGTCCGGGTTGGGTTGTTGATTATGGAAACACTAAATCATTGCAATACGTGTTCAATTTAAATGTTGGCATCTCTGTTCGATGTGCCAGGGATAAATAAAAAGTCAGGGATACTGATTTCTGTGTGTAGTTCTCCCGTCTTCAGAGTCGCCCGATCCTTTTTACCACCGGCTGATCTATTATGATTGGGACTCGTTCGACAACAGTGCTTGTGGAGTCGAGCTGAAAAGCCCTTTCTTCGGGAAGACTGAGATGTTTAATAACACCGTGTAATGTCAGTATGAAGTTTTCAGTATTAGTAAGCTTAAAGTCACGGAGCATGATCCTGTCAATAAGGACAAACTTAAAATCACCCGGGAATCCGTGTTTCCTGAGTGATTCAAAACTGCTTTCAAGTTTTAGTTCGCCTGTCTGAACCATATCTTCCAGGACCTCCCTGAAATAAAGATTGATCTTCGGATCAACCTTAAATCCGATATGAAAATCAACACGTATGAGTATTCCGGGAATTATCTGCCTGACCTTATATTCAAAACGGTTTGGATCTTCTACCCTGTCTACATGAATTAACCAGTAAGTTTTAGCTCTTTTCGGCTGTTTCTGAAATATTGAATAAATGACTTTTGATTCAACCTGATCGGTCCTGTTCGCATGTATGACGTAAACCAGATTAGTAGCAAACATCGGAACGGATTTATCCCTGCTGAGTTCCCTGAACATATCAAGATACTTGTACAGATCAGAAAAAGTGATATACCTGTTCTTGATTTTCCTGCCAAAATACCACCCGTACATAATAAGGAAATAAATGGATGCCAGCAGAAGGGTGAACCAGCCGCCGGACTTTATCTTGTGGAGATTGGCTATTAAAAAGCTTCCCTCGATTGTCAGATACGTCATAAACAGGATCAATACAATCCTGTGGTTCAGTCCTTTCCGGAGTAAATAATACGAAAGGAGGCATGTGGTCATTATTTCCGTTATATTGATGGCAAGGCCATATGCGGCATTCATATTTGTCGATTCTTTAAAAAACAGAACGGTCATACTGCATGCAATCCAGAGGAACCAGTTCACAGAAGAAATGTAAACCTGTCCCTTGACTAATGTGGGATTCAGAACTCTGACCTTGGGCCAGAAATTAAGTGAATTTGCTTCACTGATAAGGGTGAATGATCCGCTGATTATTGCCTGACTCGCAATTATAGCGGCGGTGGTCGCCAGGATTATCCCGGGTATGAGAAACCATTTTGGCATTATTTCAAAAAACGGATTAATGTTCATTTCTGTTCCCATATTCATAAGCAGCCAGGAACCCTGTCCGAAATAGTTCAGAAGGAGAGCTACCTTGACAAATGCCCATGATACCTGAATATTCAGTCTACCACAATGTCCGAGATCAGCATAGAGTACTTCCGCACCCGTAATACAAAGAAAAACAGCTCCCAGCAGTACAAATCCACCGGGATACTCAGTAATGAACCGGTAAGCGAATGCAGGATTTATTGCCTGAAGAATCTGTGCATGGCGAATTATCTGCAAGAGCCCCAGAACTGCGAGTGTGCTGAACCAGATAAGCATTATCGGTCCGTATGATCTGCCGATAAAAATGGTACCGAACTGCTGAATGAAAAACAATAGTGCCAGGATAAATAAAACAATTGGAACAACAGGTATCTCAGGATCAAGGAGCTTTAATCCTTCAACGGAAGAGGTAACAGTGATCGCCGGGGTAATAACGCCATCTGCCAGCAGGGCTGACCCGCCAATCATAGTAAGGATCGCAGCCCATGCTTTTTTCCCTTTAATCAGTGCTATAAGAGCGAAAATTCCTCCTTCTCCATTGTTGTCCGCCCTTAGTGTTATTAATACATATTTGACTGTGGCTGAAAGGGTCAGTGTCCAGAAAATACAGGACAAACCTCCGTAAATAAGCAGTTCATTAAAATTATCAGAACCCCCGGTAATAATTGCTCTGATTGTATAGAGCGGACTGGTGCCGAGATCGCCAAAAACGATTCCAAGGGTTATTATTGCGCCTGCAAGGGAGAGCTTTTTAATATCCGTTTTGAAAACAGGACTTCTCATAGACAATTCCCCGATTGAGTTTATTACTTGCGGAGAAAGCTGTCAAAGGTATAAATAAATTTATCTCAGTATCCGGAGGTTTTATGATAAATTCCTGTCATTTTATTCATGCCGTTTGTCAAAATCGGCTGTTCAGGTATTCTATCTGTAGAATATTTGTAAAGCACATATTAACAATTGATTACTGAATAATAGACTATTTACTGCAGATACTCGTCATTATATTTGTCAATAATTATCCGTTTTTGACGAATAACTCCTGAGAATAAATAAATTAAACCTGGCTGTTAACGATCAAGGGAATTATACAGACAAGAGAACTTTGCAGTACTGCCAATTGCCTGTGGTGCGGCTCTTAACTTATTGATAATATTAGTTGATATACTATTTTTACTATGTGCTCAGGATAGAAAAATGAGAACATTTTACCAGATTACATCGGCAGAAACCGGCAAGGTAGTATTGCGAAGCAGGAAGATCGCAAAAGCTCTGCGCAGGTGGCTGCGGGGTAATGGTTATGAATTTCAGCATGGTTTTTATGTTCGTGATTCGGATCCCGGGGGCCAGTTCTCCCGTGATACTGATCATTCCGGGAGGATCCCTAAAAAGACTCCATTTCCTTCCCAAATAGAGTAGTAATTCCGCTTCTTTTTTTAATTTTAAAGCTGTGAACCCGTAATTGATCTGCGGATCTGTTCCGGTTACACGGACCGATTTTATTGTTAATCCTGAAATAATCTTTCTATGAAACTGAAAACCAGCTTTATTCTCTCGTTTATGATGTTCCTCCAGTATTATATCTGGGGTTCATGGTACGTGACCATGGGAACATTCATGACCAAATATCTGGGTTCCTCGGGGATCCAGATCGGGGCAGCCTATTCAGCTCTGGCTATCGCCACAATGATCTCCCCGTTTTTTGTCGGGATGATTGCAGACCGCTTCTTTGCTGCACAAAGAGTAATGGGAGTATTGCACCTGCTCGGAGGATTATTGCTGTTCCTGGCATCGCGTATAACAACAAATGCTCCGTTCTACTGGGTAATATTGCTTTATTCATTGGCATACATGCCTACCCTGGCTCTTTCAAACAGTGTTGCATTCCGCCAGATGAGCGATCCGGGCAAACAATTTCCTCTTGTCAGGGTCTTTGGCACTGTCGGCTGGGTAATCGCAGGATTTATGATTGCTATCCTCGGCATTGAGCAGACTCCTTCTACATTCTATATGGCTGCTATTGTCTCCGTTATACTTGGATTATTCAGCTTTTTCCTTCCGGATACCCCTCCTCTGGCAAAAACACCTTCATCGGCAAAATCAATAATGGGCATAGATGCGTTTGTCCTGTTCAAAGACAAACCTTATCTTATATTTTTCATTGCTGCCATTTTTGTTTGTATACCTCTCTCATTTTATTTCGGGTTTGCCAACCTCTTCCTGAACCAGTCGGGGATGGAGAATGCTGCCGGGAAAATGGTGATGGGACAGATCTCCGAAGCATTGTTTATCCTTGCCATACCTTTCCTTTTCAACAGGATAGGTGTGAAAAAGATGCTTCTTATAGGCATGACAGCCTGGATACTCAGGTATCTCTGCTTTGCATTCGGAGACATGGGATCAAATCTTTGGATGCTTTATACCGGGATAATCCTTCACGGAGTGTGTTATGACTTTTTCTTCGTTACAGGATATATGTATACTGAGAAGAAATCAAATGAAAGGATTAAAAATGCAGCGCAGGGATTATTCACGTTTGTAACGTACGGACTTGGAATGTTCATAGGGACCTGGTTTTCAGGATTTGTTACATCCTACTATTCAGTCGATCAGACTTATCAGTGGAGAAGTATCTGGTTTGTACCCGCTTATATTGCAATTGCAGTGCTCATTTGTTTCATATTCTTCTTCAGGGAGAAGAAACAAATTGACATTGTAAAGTAAATTATTCATCACTAACTAATTGATAAAGAATGAGTATGGTCAGGATTCTATCCTTCCTTTTGCTTACGTTGCTGAGTTGCCGGATGTCAGCCCAGATACTTTTCGAAAAGAACAGGCTTATAATGGAAAACGAAGTGATGCGTCAGGTGATCAGCTTCGAAAAAGGTTCAATCAGGCCGGTATCCATTCTCTCTAAGGCAGGAAATATTGAATTACTGGATAAAACAATACAGTATGCATGGTTCGAATTTGTTATCAATAATCGGGTAATCAGTTCCGAACAGCCTATATGGAGAGTTGTTGGGCAGGAATTGAGAAAGATCAATAACGGAGGTTCTGAAATAACAATAACAGTTGCAGCATCAGGTCGGATAAAAGGCCTCCGGGTCGATATTGTTCGGCAGATGTTCCCGTCCTCGGCGCTGGTCCGCGAAAAGATCCTGCTGAAAAATGCCGGAGGTCAGACGTTGAAGCTCAGTAAGCTTAATGGTAAACT
>Ga0105107_10002536_pt1 | contig 12039 bp, 10 predicted proteins | sample PPLLaktember2015_6_FD_79335 | JGI IMG/M metagenome (GOLD analysis project Ga0105107, IMG submission 79335) | Freshwater sediment microbial communities from Prairie Pothole Lake near Jamestown, North Dakota, USA - PPLs Lake P8 Core (1) Depth... | ecosystem: Environmental > Aquatic > Freshwater >... | reverse complement strand
TCTCCGAAAATTGCTCGCAGAAGTCGTTCCTCAGGGGTGAGTTCTTTCTCGCCCTTCGGTGAGATCTTCCCGACCAGGATGTCATTCGGACCAACTTCAGCACCAATACGGATGATGCCAGTCTCATCTAAATCCTTGATCGCATCCTCACCAACATTGGGAATATCACGGGTGATCTCTTCTGGACCAAGGCGAGTATCGCGCGACTCTACTTCATACTTCTCGATATGTACGGAGGTGAAGCGATCTTCCTGGACCAATCGTTCTGAGATGACGATGGCGTCTTCGAAGTTGGCACCTTCCCATGACAGGAAAGCTACCATAACATTTTGTCCAAGCGCCAGCTCGCCATCTTCGGTGGAGGACGAGTCAGCGATCACCGAACCCTTATGAACACGTTGGCCCTTAACGACTGCCGGGCGTTGGTCAATACATGTGCTCTGGTTGGAGCGTTGGTATTTCCGCAGCATGTAGGTCTTTTCGCCATTGGCGGTGCGAAGGATGACCATATTACCGGTAACTGAGACAACTTCGCCATCTTCATCGGCGATGACTACCTGTCCGGAGTCCATGGCGGCATGATATTCCATACCGGTTGAGACGGTGGGAATCTCGGGGGTCAATAATGGCACGGCTTGCGCCTGCATGTTAGATCCCATCAGGGCTCGGTTGGCGTCATCGTGTTCAAGGAAAGGGATGAGGGCGGCGCTGATGCCCACGATCTGGTGGGGCGCGACATCCATGTAGTTGATCGAATCGTTGGACGAGAAGGTGAAGTCAGAGTGAGAACGGGAAGATATACGTTTACGGATGAACTCCCCGAACTCGTTCAAAGGTGTGTTCGCCTGAGCGATCACATAGCGGTCTTCGACGTCAGCTGATAGATATTCGGACTCTTCTGTTACAAATGGGACGACCAGAACATCTTTGAGATTCAACTTGCGGATCGCTTTGGCAATCGCAGGGGTTACGCGTTCATCCGCGCGCGCCACCACCTCCCCAGTGGTTGGATGGGTAACATCCTCACGCAGCAAGCGATCGACCAGGCGTGCATCGGAAGGGTTGAGGGTTTTTCGTACCCGGCGGTAAGGGGTTTCAATGAAACCATATTCGTTGACCTTGGCAAAAGATGCCAGGCGGCCGATCAGACCGATGTTCGGACCTTCTGGCGTTTCTATCGGGCAGATCCGTCCATAGTGCGAATGATGGACATCGCGCACATCAAAACCAGCCCGTTCCCGGCGCAGACCGCCTGGACCCAGGGCTGAAAGCGTGCGTTTGTGCCGCAGCTCAGCCAGCGGATTGGTCTGGTCCATGAATTGGGACAGCTGGCTTGAGCCAAAGAATTCACGCAAAGCAGCTACTACGGGTCGAATATTGATTAGAGTGATCGGGGAGAGCGATTCCTGGTCACGGATGGACATGCGTTCTTTGATCACCCGTTCCATGCGGCGTAACCCGATGCGCAGCTTGTTCTGGATCAACTCACCGACGGTCTTGGCCCGGCGGTTGCCCAGGTGGTCGATGTCGTCCGGTGCTTGCTTGGCATTATTGATGTTGATCATGCGGCGCAGCAGTCGGATGATGTCCCACTTGGTGATCATGCGATTGGTGATGGGCACGGTCTCGTGCAGCTCAAGTTTTTGGTTTAGCTTGTAGCGACCGACGCGTTCCAGGTCGTAATGGCGCTGGTCGAAGAGCTGTTCTTGCAGGAATTCGCGGGCATTATCCAATGTCGCTGGATCTCCAGGACGCATGCGCTTGAAGAATTCCAACAAGGCTGCCTCGCTGACCTTTAAACCACCCGAAAGGTCCCAGGCTGGTTCCTGAGCAAACGTAGATGTAATAAACATCCGGTCGGGGTTGTTATCAATATCAGCAAACAGGTCGATGATCTCGCTATCTTCGCCAGTCTTGAGCGGAGAATCGGGCAGACCGTCATTGACGGCAGCCAGGGCACGCAGGAAGATGGTGACTGGAACCGTGCGTTTCCGGTTGAAGCGCAGGGTAAGATAATCACTCTTGCGGGTCTCAAATTCCATCCATGCGCCACGGTCTGGAATGAGTTTGGCGAGGGCGAGGGGACGGCCGGTTGAACGGTCAATCGGGGCTTCGAAATAGACACCAGGTGAGCGGATCAACTGTGAAACCACCACGCGCTCGGTTCCATTGACAATGAAAGTGCCTTTTTCTGTCATCTCTGGGAAATCACCCAGGAAGATGGACTGCTGTATTTTTTCATTGATCTCAGGGCCGGCTAGCAGGACAGAGACGTATAGGGGACTGGCGTATGTCAGGTCACGCTCCACGCATTCCTCGAGGGAATGCTTGGGTTCCCCGAACCAATAGGTGAGACCCCATTCTTCAGATTCGGGTGAGCGGCTGGGAAAGATAAGCTTCATACCTTTGTTATAGGATTCGATGGGAGAAATCTCGTGGAAGAGATCAGCAAGTCCTTCGGTCTTAAGGCGTTGGAAAGACTCTAATTGAACCTCGATAAGGTCAGGTAATTTTAAATCCACATGAATGCGCGCATAGGACTTGTTAGGCAGCTTAGGTGCCATAATACACTCCTGAACTGAACTAATTTGATTGGTTCAAATGCGTAAAACGCAAAATGGCGTGATGGAATGGTTCACACCACGCGCATAGTGTAGACTTTTTGTGAATCACCATGCATTCGATCGTGTCAAACTTTTACGAATACGCAAACACGTATTATATCGAAAATATACAATCAAGTCAAGTTAATAAATGGTAAATGGTGTTAAAATGAGGGCATGGACACGAAACAATTCCGAGCCGGTTATGTAGCGGTCATGGGCCGCCCAAATGTAGGTAAGTCCACCCTGGTCAACGCACTGTTGGGACAGAAAGTGGCCGCAGTGTCGCCCCGCCCGCAAACTACCCGCCGGCGCCAGCTGGGTATTTTAACCACAGAACAGGCCCAGGTGATCTTCGTTGATACACCAGGGTTGCATAAGCCGCGGCATAAGCTCGGAGAGAGCATGAACCAGGAAGCCCGCTCGGCGTTAGAACACTGTGATCTGGCATTGTTCATCCTGGATGCATCTGAAGCACCAAAAGAGGAAGACCAACTGCTGGCGAATCTGATCAAGGATCTGCGCGATCTCCCCCAGGTCATGCTGGTATTGAACAAGTTGGATAAGGTACCTTTGACCACACAGGATGATGTAGAGAACCTCTTCCGGGAACTGTTGCCCAGTGCAGCTGTGATGTGGGTTTCTGCGCAGCGGGGGGATTCCCTGCCCGAGCTTGTGCAAAGAATCGTGGACGCACTTCCGGTAGGTGAGCCGTTCTTCCCGGAAGATCAGGTGACTGATCTTTATGAAAAAGAAATCGCCGCTGATCTGATCCGAGAAGCGTGCCTGAAGATCCTGCGGGAGGAGATCCCGCATGGGATCGCCGTGCGGGTGGATGACTATAAGGAACGTGGCGAAACAGGTGCTTACATCGCTGTCACGTTGATCGTGGAGCGAGAAACCCATAAAGCGATCGTGATCGGGCAAAATGGCGCAATGTTGAAAAGGATTGGAACTGCAGCCAGGCAAGAGATAGAAGCGATGAGCGGGCGGAAAGTCTATCTCGAGCTGCGGGTAAAACTGCGCAAGAACTGGCGCGATGATGAGAAAGCTGTCAGGCAGATGTATAACTAAGTATGTAGGTCTTGTTCGATCATTGGCCCTGGTATGTGTTGGTCATGGCAATTATCAACTGGGTGGCCAGTTATCGTTATTATCCACCAGAAAACCAGAGAAAAGGCACTGGACGGGCAGTTTCCCAGCCCGTCCAGCGCCTTTCCGTGGACTATTCGGCCGGTGGTGGGGATGGTTGGGAAGCTGGAGATGGCCCGACCAGGTAGGGTTGCGTGCCAAAGCGGGTTAAAGTGACCGCACCTACTCCGAGTACGCTAACAATGATCTTTGGCAGCAATCCCAGGCAGGGGATCAAGGCTTCACTGCCATTGATCACCAGCATCAGGAGGAAGGTACCTAACCCGGCCGCCAGGGCAGGATGCCACTGGGTTTTGAAGATACCGGCGAAACGCTGCCCAAGTTCAGTGCCTATAGCCACCAGACCAAAAGCCCAGGCGATTACCAACAGCAGGACGCCGATAAGAGAGATTGGGATGAGCAGGATGGTCAGGGCGATGATGATCAGCATCAGCGGTAAGATCAACATGGTGAGCAGCCCCAGCCCACCGGCAACGATCGGTTGAGTCATGGCGGTTTGAGCTACAGCAGACAAGTGGTTGGGCATGAATAACGCCAGCAGCATTGCAAGCAGCGCCCATAGAAATACCCGTAAGACGAACCCAATGAAGGTGAAGAAAGGATCCACTGCCATAGTTACTTGCGGGATATGCACGCCTGGAGGTGTGACAAAAAAGGGACCTTCCTGCTCAGTTGTTACTTCGCCTTCAATATCTGCCAGTGGATCGCGCTGCAAGCTGGTTCCTGCAGTGGTGATGTCCCCCGTAACCTGGGCGGAACTGGTCACATCCAGAGAGCCGCCTGCTACAATTATGTCGCCATCTACTTTCCCTGAAATCTCCAGTCTACCGCCGAGCAAGATGATACTCCCGTTCACCGTGGAGCCTTCTTGCAGGATTACTTGCCCCCCAATGATCACTAGATCTTCATTCAGGATTTCACCATCTTCCAGGGTAAAGGTGCTACCTACGATCAAGCGATCGGGGATTGCCGCCTGAGTTGGTTTGGGAAGCCACAGTGATACCAAAGAGATGATCGTGATCAAGGCAAAGATTTTATATGATGTGTGTTTCATGCGAGCCTCCGTGCTATGGTAAGCCGTCGTACCATTGCTAGCCAGGACACACTTAAAAAGCTGACCATGCCGATACCAAGGACCATTCCAAACCAGGTGATTGCCGGAATATATTCCACAATTGCCCCCAGCATGTTCTGAGCTGCCCAATATAAGGATAGAACCCCGGTTAAACGCGAGACCCAAACAAGGATCAGGCTGCCGGGTGAGTCAAGGATTTCCAGGATTTGGGTGCTGAATATCCCCAGCAATATTAAGGCAATTCCGGCGCAGACTCCCCACAGCATCCAGGCGAGATGGCGTTGTTTTTGCATTTTATGCGCAATCAGGCGGAACTGCCAGCGGTCGGTAAAGCCGGGGATTGGTTGAACCAGCGGTGTCTTCTGGATGAGTGTGTGGACATCCGACCAGGCGGGTTCAAGCTGCTGGCAGACCTCACAAGTGCGCAGATGCTCCTGGAGCGCTTTGGTTTGTTCAGCGCTCAGGAGATCATCGGAGAGCAACCAATCTTTATATGGCGTGTGATTCATGGTGTTTCCTTTCTGCAGAATATTTCATCGCATTCTGATCAACCCAGGTTTGGGCCAATGAGAGGCGTGCCCGGTGCAAGCGGCTTTTGACAGCACTGATCGTCAGGGAAAGCGATTCTGCAATCTCCTCATATGAAAAATCGTACCAATAATACATCACCACAGCTGCCCGATCCTGCCCACCGAGAGAAGAGAGCAGAGTCTGGATGCGTTGTTGGTCTTCGTGTCGATGATAGGCAGCCTCAGGTCCTGACCCAGCATCGGGAATATCCAGATTGGGCAGTGTGTCGATGGAGAGGAAGGTCATGCGCCGTTTTCGCAGCTGGTCAATGCAGTAATGTGCGGCGATGGATAGCAACCATGTGGAAAACGACCGTCCCTGATCATAACGACGGATATGATCGTAAGCTCTCAAAAACGTCTCCTGGGCTGCATCTTCAGCATCTTCCGGGTTGCCAAGCATTCGATAACACAGGTTAAAAACAGGCCTCTGGTAAGCTTCGACAACCTGAGTAAAGGCTTCTGGATCCCCTTTTTGAGCCTCTTGGATAACTTCTGGCTCAAGATTGATCACGGATAATCTCCTAAGTCTGTCCATGCCGGATCGGCAATTTTCACTGCCAATGGGCAAAGGCTGACTATGCATCGTTCTGGTTTTATCTACGCCATAGAGAAAAAAAGGTTGTATGGCGAGATACGATAATTAAACATATCATATCCAACCGGTGCAGCCCTGAGGAAGTCTGAGGAAAGTAGGGATAGATGGTCATTAAACCAAGTCCGATCAGTTCGTTAGTGAACTAAAACCCTCCCCGAGAGCTTCGTAAGCCTGCCCAATGACAATAAACGCACTCGGGTCAATTTCACGGACCAGGATTTTGATCTGGACAACCTCGGACCGGGTGATGACGACATACAGAACCGGACGATCGGTACCGGTAAATGCACCCTTCCCGCTGAGCAGGGTTACCCCACGTTCCATATTTTCCAGGATCTGCCGGGTGACGGCTTCAGGCTGTGTGGTGATGATCAAGGCAGTGCGCACCACATTAGAGCCTTCCATGGCTACCTCAGCTGCAATGCCGCTGATGTACAGCATCACAATGGCATACAGGGCATTCTCCCAGGAAAAGACCAGACCGCCCATGAACATGATCAATGAATCCGTTAGCAGGTAAGATTGAGAGATCGAGATACCGCGCCAGTTGTTCAATATACGTGCCAGGATATCTGATCCACCGCTGGTGCCCTGGCCGCGGTAAACCAGCCCGTATCCGATCCCGCTGGTAACTCCGCCATAAAGGGCATTGAGCACCAGATCCTGGGTAAGTCCCGCCTCTGGCAAGACAAACACCAATAGATCAGTAAAAATTGCAATGCAAAAGACAGCGAAAGCAGTGCGAAATGTAAAACGCCGGCCTCCCAGGAACCGCCAGCCCAATAAAAACAGGGGAATATTGCCGATGAGGATCATCAGACCGATCGGGAAGCCCGTGAAATGGTTGATGATTTGCGCAAGACCACTTATACCACCATTGATCAAATCGGCCGGCACCAGAAACATACGGATAGATAATGCTTGTAGCAAGGCACCCATTACAATAAGCAGATAATCACGGGTGGTAGACCAGCTCAGATGTGGACGCTGGGTAACGAGGGAAGAAAAAAATCGCAGCATAATATCAGGATCACTCCAACAATTTACTACCTGCCAGGATTTCAATGATCCCCAGGACTGCCGAGTTATCCAGATCGCCCATCCCCAGCTCAAGCATACTGTTGAAAAGCTGGGCATCCACAGCAGCGGATGGCAGCGGAATGCCATACTGGCGGGCAGTCTCCAGGATAATATTCAGGTCTTTCGCCTGCATGGTCGCTTTGAAACCGGGGCTGCGGTTACCGGCAAACAAACGTGAAGGTTTGACATCTAACGTCCAGCACTGCGCTGCACCACCTTTGATGGCCTCGACAACTTTCTGTGGATCTGCACCAGCTTTGCGAGCAAATATAAGTAGCTCGCCCATTGCGACCATTTGAGCGGCGACCATGATCTGGTTCGCAGCTTTTGCGATCTGACCGGAACCCGCCTCGCCCACATGTGTGATGATCTTGCCCATCGCCTGCAATACAGGCAGCACTTTTTCAAGTGCTGCGGCTGGCCCACCGACCATGATCGCCAGCGTTCCCTGACGAGCGCCGATATCTCCACCAGAGACGGGGGCATCCAGACTCATTACGCCTTTCTGACCCAGTTCAGAGGCAATCTGGCGAGCAGTTGCGGGTTTAATGGTTGAATTGTCCACCCAGATCAATCCCGTGTGGGCACCCTCTCGAATGCCGTTCGTTCCCAGGGTTACCAGTTCGACGTCAGGGGAATCGGGGAGATTGGTGAAAACTATATCGACCCGGGATGCCACTTCGGCAGGAGAATTGGCCTCCTGAGCGCCATCATTGACCAGTTCAGAGACCGCCGCGCGGCTGCGATTGTGGACTACCAGGGGGAAACCGGCTTTGAGAATGTTGCGGGCAATGGATTTACCCATCAAGCCTAATCCGATATAACCAACTTTGAGCAGGTTTGACATATATATCTCCTGGAATGGGATCACTTGAACGAAGGAGATCAAACGGGCGTGACTTCAGGACCTTCCGGTGTATCTTTCGTTTGCCAACCCAATGCTGTGATCTGAGAGCGCAGCTGGTCGGCGGCAGCCCAATCCTTATGTTTGCGGGCAGCCTGGCGAAGTTTGACCAGTGTCAGGACTTCAGAAGGCGGCTCATGCGTATGAGGAGCTTGCAGACGCTGATGAACTTCCAGCGCTTGCTGCCAGACACTCGGAGGCAGATTGGCCTCAGGGCGATAAGCGCGAAAGTACCCAATCTCACTGAGCGGAAAAGAGGCTTTGTTGTGATATTGATGAACATGGCTCTCGCGCTGTTTGGCAATCTCTGGCAGACCGGTGCCTGCCAGGTCGGAGGTGGATGATCGGCGATCGTGTAAATGCCCGGTATGCAGTACGGTGACGCTGCCCTTACCGATCACATGGCAGAGTTCGGTGTGCGGCTCAACCAGTAATGCGGTCTTTTCATCCAAACCGATGACCGTGTTATCCGAAGGCAGCATCTCCATCAGACGAGAAAATCGTGCCTGTCCCATGAAACAGCGGCTGGTATCCAACTCAGCGCCGCCTTCCGTGTTGTTCCAGTGCGGGATGAATACCAGGTCCAGACCATACAGACCGAAGAAATTAAGACCATCTTTCCAATGCAGATCTTCCCCAGCTTTATAAATTTCATATACCGGGAGTGTGCTGGCACTGATCGCGATGGTGGCAGCCGAGGCGAAAGCCAGGGTAGCACCCAGACGGTGGCGGGCAATCAGCATGTGCCAAGCCAGGCTATCGCACAGCTGGCGCTCTGCGTAGGTTGGACTGCCGGGTCCCATAAAGATCAGGTCAGCCTCGAGAAGCGGGGACACAATCGCAAAGTCATCTGGGCTGAAAGCGGTATTGCGAGCGCGGGCGGGGATGGTGGTGATCTGGGGGTGAAAATTCTGTAGACTGACCTGCATAAATTCTGCCACGCGGCCAATCACACGTGCAGAGTTAAGCTCAAAACCGGAGGGAGTTTCAAGCAAGGCAATCCGAGGCGCATAGGGCAGCTTCTGCAAGGCGAAGTCGAAGACTTTGCGACCGGAGGGGGAGGTTTCGCCGGAGCCGAATAACAGGATAGGTCCTGGAATAGTGTCCATAAATGTAGACTTGGATGGGCAATCCGCTCTATCAGCTAACTGCACGCGATTCGTTGCGCATAGGTTAAATTTGATTATCCTTGATAGCGCTGACGGATGTTCGGAACCAGGTATTCAGTGAATGACCGTTCAGTATTGTAATCCGGTGACCAGCCCCAATCCCGGCGCGCCGCGCTATCATCCAGATCAGCTGGCCAGGAGTCAACGATCGCCTGCCTTTTGGAATCCGGCTCGAAGGTGATCTGACCCTGGGGGAAGTACTTGATCACCCATTCGCAGAATTCGATGGCGGACAGGCTGAAACTGGTGATATTGTAAACCGAGTGATGGAGATCCTGGCGCGGGGCATCTGTCAGCAACAGCAGGGATTTTACCGCATCAGGCATAGCCATGAAAGGGATGCGGCAGTCTTCACGAACAAAGCATGCATAGGGCTTATTCTGGGCTGCGTAGTGCAGCATCTCGGGACCATAATCGCTGGTACCACCGCTGGGGACCGAGAAAGCGCTGATCAGTCCAGGGAAGCGCAGGCATCGAAAATCAAGCATCACTGGGCGGTCGGCTGCCAGTTGGCGATAGTGATGACTGTAATAGATGCCCAGCTGCTCGCAATACAGCTTGTTACAACCGTACATGGTAAGTGGGGTGTTCCATTCCCACTCTCTAACCCGGGCATATTGAGTCTTTGTATCCAGGTCGGGCAGACCATAGGCTGCGATGGAGCTAGGAAAGATGAATTTAACCGGCTCATTGCGCCATTCTGACTGCTCGGCTGCCAGCTGCAGCAATCCCAATGTGCCTTCTACGTTGACACGGTGAGCTGCCTCGGGGCTAAATTCACTGCGGGTGGAGAGCAAGGCTGCCAAGTGATAGATCGTATCGATTTCGTATTCACTGACCAACCGGGAGAGCAAGGACTTATCGAGGATATCGCCTTGCATGGGTATCACTTTTGGGCGAGTCTGCTTGGAGACGTCTGCAATGTCGAGGGTGATGATCGGCATATCCTTTTGCTCTGTCAGGCTTTTTACCAACGCCTGACCGATCTCGCCCGAAGCGCCGGTGATTAGGATAACTTTTTTACGCATATCTTGCTCCTTAAAAATGTTTTTCGCTCAGTTGCGGTAGTTGCCGGGTGTGTGCTAGAATCTAACGTGCTTATTGTACAGCAGATTTTCGGATTTTACTTCTGCCATTCGTCCAGACTTCACCTGAAGAATTGCCAGGATTGAGGGCTACCATTGCTGGGTAAACGCAAGAAGAATTCAGAGAAAATACAGATTGCTCGTTTTCCACTGTTCATCGTTTTGGGATTAGGAATGCAGCTATTCAGCGCCTGCTTACCCCAGGTGACGCCTGAGCCATCACCGACCGCGACCCTGATCCTATCAAGTGAAACGCCTACTCCCACAGTCATCTGGTTTCCTGCCACACCCACCTATACCCCTTACCCCACATTGGAACTGCTGCCTACCGAGGATCTGAGCCCAGCAGTAGGTGAACTGATCCTGGAGGATGATTTTAGTGATCCGGATGTCTGGCTTTTATCTGAGACGACTGCTGGTTCAGTTGCCTTAGGGAGTAATCAGTTGACTATAGTGATCAATGCAACAGATACCTACCTGTCAAGCGTTCGTGATGGGTGGCTGCTGACCGACTTCTACCTGGAGATCACTGCCAGCCCCAGCATGTGCCGTCAACTGGACGAATATGGTGTGCTGCTGCGAGTATCATCGACAATGGATTTCTACCGCTTCTCGCTTTCATGTAACGGACAGATGCGGTTGGACCGGGTTTACCGCGGGGCAGCTTCCTCGCCCCAACCCTGGATGATGAGCGGAGCTGTGCCACCCGGCGCGCCATCCTCCTCAACGCTGGGAGTCTGGGTATCAGGCAGCGAGATGCGCTTTTTTGTCAATGATCGCTATCAATTCACGGTCAATGATTCATACCTGACCAGCGGTGGAGTGGGAGTCTTTGCCCGCTCGACCGTGGACTGGCCGACGACGATCAATTTTTCGGATCTGAAAATTTATTCTATCTTCCAACCAGGTGAATAGTTATGGCAAAACGTCTTTGGGTCAATCGATTGAACGAGCTGGATCCAAAAACCTGGCTTAAATTCCAGAAATCCTGGTTCGTACACAATCCCCCACCACGGTCCAAGAACGTCCTACGCCACCCGGCGAAGTTCCCGGAGACCATGGCACAAGAATTCATCGAGTTTTTCACCCAACGTGGGCAGGTTGTGCTGGACCCGATGGCAGGCACCGGCAGTACACTGGTTGCAGCCCTACGGGCAGGGCGCAATAGCTATGGGGTGGAGCTGAATCCGGCATATGCGGAGATTGCCCGAACTGCTGTAGAGGAGGAGCGCCTGGTCTTGGGCGACCAAACCGATAATTTGACCAGCCAGGTGACTAATGCCAATGCTGCCGAGATAACCAGTTGGGCGAAAGAAGTAGAACTGCCGTTGGTCGATTACGTGCTGACATCGCCTCCTTATTGGAATATGCTGCACGCAAAGGGGGCGATGACTCAGAAAAATCGCCGCGTTACCCCAGAATTGGATGTGGTGTACTCTGCCGACCCAGACGACCTGGGCAATGTCATCAACTACGATGAATTTGTGGAGCGCCTGGTGAGCATCTATGCTGGATTAAAGCCTTACCTGAAATCTGGAGCTTACCTGACGATCATCGTCAAGAATGTTAAAAAGGGTGGCCAGGTGTATCCCCTGGCATGGGACCTGGCGCGGCAGCTGGGAGAATTTTACATCCTTAAGGATGAAAAGATCTGGTGTCAGGATAACCAGCGACTGGCACCGTATGGCTTGGGGAATGCCTGGGTCAGCAATACATTTCACCATTACTGTCTGCAGTTTCGCTGTTAATAATAAGAAACTGGATATTCGGGAAATCGGAAAGTATGGTAACTGAGTCAGACCTG
>Ga0105107_10002535_pt1 | contig 12042 bp, 9 predicted proteins | sample PPLLaktember2015_6_FD_79335 | JGI IMG/M metagenome (GOLD analysis project Ga0105107, IMG submission 79335) | Freshwater sediment microbial communities from Prairie Pothole Lake near Jamestown, North Dakota, USA - PPLs Lake P8 Core (1) Depth... | ecosystem: Environmental > Aquatic > Freshwater >... | reverse complement strand
TGCAAGTACTACGCGACCGAGATCTGCCACGACGTCACGCGCGACGCCATGCAGGTCTTCGGCGGCATCGGCTACACGATGGACGCCGACGTCGCCAAGCTCCACGCCGACAGCCTGATCATGACCGTGTACGAGGGCACCAGCGAGATCCAGGCCAGCTTCGCCCTCCGGGAGATGGGCAAGGGCGCCCTCGGCACCATGGTCGCCGAGCTGCGCCGCGAGCTCGGCGCGATGAAGAGCGACGAGCGGCGCGCCGAGCTGGCCAAGATGGTGGACTCCACCGTGAGCCGGATCGAGGAGTGCGCGCTGGTGCTGTTCTCGGACCTCGGCTACGCGCTGCTGCGCGCCAAGATGATCGCCGAGATGGTGATCAACGTGATCGCCGCCACCGAGCTGCTGCGCCAGGTCGGCGCGGACCCCTCGCGCCTCGACCTCGCGGAGGCCTTCGTGCGCCGCCGCATGCTCGAGACCGAGGCCATGGCGCGCCGCATCCGCGAGAACCAGAAGGGCCGCCTCGAGCGCGACGAGCGGATCCTGGCGGCGTACGCGGCGACGGAGGGCTGAGCGAGCGGCGCTCGCACCCGCTCACTCGGGCGCCAGGCGGCCGCGAGCGCTCCGGCGCAGCCAGGCGCCGGCCCCCAGCGTGGCGGCTGCGATGCTCGCGAGCGCGAGCCACAGGCCGCGCTCCGGCAGCGCCGCCGCTGCGTGCGCCACGCTCACTTCGAGCCGCAGCTCCGACACGCTCACCACGCCCGGCCCGAGCATCCCCACGCCGAGCTCCAGGCGCACGGGCCGGGGCCCGGCGCCGTCGAAGGGCACGGCGAGCTCGAAGCGACGCGGCTCGGCGGTGCCGCGCAGCCGCGCGCCGGGGCCGTTCGGGTCGAGCGTGCGCGCCACCTCGCGGCGCCCGTCGGCGTAGATCGCCGCCAGCTCCAGCCACGCCTCCGAGTCGATCTCGAAGGCCTCCACCCGGCCGCTGATGCGGCTGGCGCCGCGCAGCGCCGGCTCGTCGATCACGAGCAGCGGCGTATGCGAGGGCCCGTCGTTGCCCATCACGTCCGCCGCCTGGCGGGTGAGCACCCCATCCGGGCCGAGTGCGGCGCCGGCGATGTGCAGCGGCTCGTCCGCCCGGGCGCCCGGGGCCAGGACAAGCGCGAGACAGGCGAGGAGGCTCGCGGAGCGCATGGGTTGGACCTCCCGGGACTCCTTCGAGCGACCGCACGCGGGCCTTGAGCGAGGCGGGGAGAGAAGGCCGCTTCCCCATTCGTGGAAGGCGGCTTCCCAAGCCGCATCGCGCGGGAACGACTCCGCTGCGGCAAAGTCGCCGCCGATCCAAGGGAATGCCCGTGGGCGGCGGGGCCGGCACGCTTCCTGCTGGTTCGCGAGGGGTCGGCACCGGGCACTCCACCCTGGGGGTTCCGATGCACGCGCTCGTCCGCCTCTCGGCCGTCGTCGGCCTGGCCTCGCTGCTCGCGGGGACGCCGGCCTCAGCTCTCACGATCGTCTTCTCGGCGCCGTTCCTGCCCGAAGGCGGACCCGGGGCCACGGGCACCGGCACCGCGACCGTGACCTTCGACACCACCCTGCTCACGATGCGCGTCGAGGCGACCTGGTCCGGCACGAGCGGCACCACGACGGCGTCGCACATCCACTGCTGCACGGTGAATCCGGGCGTGGGGACCGCCGGCGTCGCGACGCAGGTACCGAGCTTCTCGGGGTTTCCCCTCGGCGTGACGGGCGGAACCTACGACCAGCTGTTCGACATGAACCTGGCGTCGAGCTGGAACCCGACCTACGTGACGAACAACGGCGGTACCACCACGAGCTCGTTCAATGCGCTCCTCGCCGGGATCCAGGGCGACCGCGGGTACCTCAACATCCACACCTCGACCTTCGGGGGCGGCGAGATCCGCGCACGCCTCGCCCTGATCCCGGAGCCGGCCACGGCCCTGATGCTCGCAATCGGCATCGCCCTGCTCGCGGGCGGAAGACGCAGGGACGTGTAGCGGCGGCTCGAGCTACGACTCGTCGTGATGGCCCGGGTCGTCGCCGGGCTGGCCGGGCTGCACGGGGCCGATGCGGTACGGCCGCATCATCTCGTTGTCCTCGTGCTCGACGATGTGGCAGTGCCATACGTACTGCCCCGGCGTCTTGAAGCGGGCGCGGACACGCGTGACCTGGCCGGGGTAGGCGACGACGGTGTCCTTGAAGCCGGTCTCCCACGGCTCGGGCGGCGACGGCTCGGAGCCGGGCGCCGCCTGCACCGTGCCGGCCTCCTCGTCCACCAGGATCTCCTGGCGGTCGACCACCTGGAACGCGACCTCGTGGATGTGCATGGGGTGGGCGTCGCCGGTGGCGTTGTAGAGCTCCCAGGTCTCGGTGGCGCCCACGGCCGGGTTCTCGGTGACGGGATCGGCCCAGGCGAGCGAGGTCCAGGGGGCCGGGCCGGCCTCGGGGTCCCCGTCCACGGTGCCGAGCCGCGTCTCGGCGGGCGCGTCCTCGAAGAACGCGGACATCTCCTCGAGCAGCGCGAGCCGCCGGGTGACGCTCGGCGAAGGCAACGGGGCGATCGCGGGCAGGACCAGGAAGCGGGGCGGGGTGGAGTCGTCGGCCTCGCGGGCCGGCCCTACACGGAACTGGAGGATCCGGCCGGTCGTTTCCGGATCGGCGACCGGGAAGTCGACGCCGGGAAGGCCGCCGCCGAACGGCTCGTCGGGGCCCACGTTGCCGAGCACGTACGCGCCCTCCGGCACGTTCGTGAAGTCCACGATCAGGTCGGCGCGCTCGGCGGGCCCCATCAGGAGCCGCGCGCCGTGGTCCGCCGTCAGGTCGACGGGCGCGGCGAGGAAGCCGCCCTCGTTGCCGATCTGCCAGACCTCGACGCCCGGGATCGACCCGAAGTCGAGGATCAGGAAGCGCGAGTCGCAGCCATTGAGGAAGCGCAGGCGATAGCGGCGCCGCTCGACGTCCAGGTACGGCCAGGTGTTGCCGTTCACCATGATCACGTTGCCGAAGAACTCGGGGTTCCAGATCGGCGACACGTCGGTCTCGGGCAGGTACGGGCCCGTGACGCCGTCGAAGAACGCGCGCGTGTCCGGGTAGAACAGCGAGCCATCGCTGTGGAACGAGCGGTCCTGGATGGCGATCGGGATCTCCCGGTAGCGCTTGTTGCCCCGGTCGCCCTCCCGCGGCGCGGGGCCGGGCAGCGATGCCGGTTTGCCGGTCCGCGAGTCGAGCACCGCGTCGCCGGGGCCGCCGCGGATCAGGTAGAAGCCGGCGGGCCCCGCGTACACGTTGAGCCGGGTCATGCCCAGCGTGTGATCGTGGTACCAGACGGTCGAGGCTCGCTGGTCGTTCGGGTACTGGAAGGTCGCGAAGCCGGGCCCCCAGAGGACCCCGAACTTCTCGGCCGCCTTGGCCGCGAAGAAGTCGTACCAGGTACCGCGCGTGGCGTAGCCGGCCGGGACGTCGTTCGCCGCCGGCAGATACCAGGCTTCGGCGTATCCGTCGCTCTCGTCGCCCACCCCGACCGCGCCGTGCACGTGGGTCACCATCGGGACGGGGCCCGTGTAGGGGCCCGGGGTCGTGTCGAACGCGGGCCGGGTGTCGCGTCCCTCGACGCCGCCGGCCGGATTCGCCCAGTGCAGCGTGGGATCGACCGGGAGCAGGTGCGGCAGCGCGTTGCCGGCCGCGTCGACGAGCTGGTTGATCCAGCGGATCCGCACCGGCCGCCGCCACTTCGCCTCGATGGTGAGCGAAGGGGCGTTGAAGATCGCGCCGGGCGCGCTGGCCGATCCGTAGCCCCACACCGTGGTCGGCGGGAAGCCGACGGGCAGGATCTGCTGCTGGAACTGCCGGACCGCGATCTCGTAGTAGTCCGCGTTCTTCCCGCCGCGGAGGGGGATCCGGCCGCTGCGAGGCATCACGGGCGGGATCAGCAGCGGAGTCGCGAAGCGGGGCACGCTCGCCGGATCGAGCGTCCCGCCCGGGAGCGGGATCGCCCAGGCGCGGCCAGCGCCGAGGCGGGCGAGCAGGAAGCTGCCTGCGCCAGTGACGCTGAGCTTCAGGAAGGCCCGGCGGGAGATCGTCATGACGGCCCCTGCTTCGTTCCCCGATCGCAAGCCTACGCGGGCGGCGCGCGCTTCGGAGTCCTCGGGCCGACAGGCCGATCGCCCTCAGTCCATCGGACTCGGCGACTTCACGCTGAACAGCCAGGCCTCGCCGCCCGGCCGCTGCGGGTACTTCGCTTCCGCCACCTGGCGCACCGCCGCGGCCAGCGCCTCGTCCTCGACGCGAGTGAGTGTCACCGGGTAGCGCTTGCCCGCGATCCGGAGCGTCGCCCGGCCGTCCTCGAGCGCCGCGCGATGCCAGGTCTTGCCGGGCGGGAACTCGGTGGAGGCGGGGACGTAGGCGCGCCCCTCGTGCACCAGGATCCAGGTGGTGCGGGAGGTCGACTGGGCGTCGAGCTGGAGCTCGATCTCCTGCTCGCCCGCCGCGAAGGTCCAGTCGCTGACCGGCTCGGAGACGAACAGGCCGCCCCGCAGCGGGCCGCCGGGCAGCGGGCCGATCGGGCCGTCGAGGAAGCGCGCCACGAACGCCAGCGCGGCGACGCCGATCGCGAGCACCAGGATCAGGCGGAACAGCCAGCGGAACACGATCATGGGCGACCTCCCGGAGCGCGTGTCGCGGCATGGTGGCATCGAGCGGCCGCCGCGGGAAGCTCAGCGGGGCCCGGGGGCGGCCGCGGTGGCCGCCAGCGCCCGGCGGGCGGCCGCGTGGCGCGCCGCGAGCGCCGCCCGGTCCGGCTCGATCGGATCCGCCGCCAGCGCGCTCGCGAGCGTGTGGTCGGCGTGGGCGCCGATCACCTCCGCGTGCGCGCGCGACTGGAGGTGGGGGCCGATGGCAGCACACGTCTCGAGCAGCCGGATCGAGACGGCCACGTGCGCGCCTGCCGCCTGGCGGATCTGCTGGAAGGCGGCGTCGGCGACGCCCGCGAAGCTCGGGGTCTCCGCGACCAGTCGCAGCCGCCCGTCCGGGTCGCGGTGCTGGCGCGGGGGCATGCCGCTACGGGCGAGGCGCGCCACCGCCGCGCCCAACCAATCGATGCAGTTGATCGCCGTAAAGGGGTCGTTGACCCCCGGCGAGAGCGCCCGCAGCGCCACCTCGACGAGCTGGCGCACGGAGAACTCGAGGTCCTGCTCCCGGGTGGCCTGGGCGCCGATCAGGAACGCGCGCTGCGCTCGCTCCCGGTCGCGCTCGTCGAAGCGCTCGGCAGGTGCGAGGCGCGCCAGCGGGCTGCCGGCGATCACGAAGTGGCCGGCGCGGCGCAGCGCCTCCACCCGCCCGTCGCGCTCGCACGCCAGGGCGATCAGGGTCTCGTGCCCGATCGCCTGCAGGTAGCCGCTGCAGGGCGCGGCGACGGTCGCGGCCTCGCCCGCCAGCGGCGGGGCTGGAGCGCCGCCGGGCGCGTCCGCTTCGCCGGTCCCGCAGAAGCGGTCGATCGCCGCCTCCAGGTCCTGCGCGACGGCAAACACCACGTGCCCGGCCTGGATCGTCGCCGCCACGTGGTGGAAGAAGTAGATGAGCACGGCGAGGCTCAGGACGCCGAGCACCACCGACACCGACACCGACAGCGCGGGCACGGGCTGGCCCTCGACGACGGTGCGCACCACCAGCAGGCAGTAGAGGAAGGTGGCGACGAAGGTGCCCAGCACGATCTGGTTGCCCCGATCGCGCATGAAGTTGCGGAGCAGGCGCGGGCCGTACTGCGAGCTGGTGAGCGACAGCACCACGATCGTGATCGAGAAGGCCACGCCGGCCGTCCCGATCATCGAGCCCGCCAGCATCACGAGCACGCTGCGCGCGCCCTCGGCGTCGCCGCCGTAGAGCGCGTCGAACGTCGCCTCGTGCTCGGCGAGGCGGACGTCGAGCTCCAGCATGCCGAGCGCGAGCAGCACCGCCGCCGCGGCGAAGAGGACGGGAACGAACCAGAAGGTGGCGCGCAGCGCGTGCCAGCGATTCAGGATGCGGGTCTTCAAGGGCGCGCTCCTCGCATCCGTGGTCGGCTGCCGGCACGAGGCTAGGCTCGGAGTCTATCGCCGCCCGCGCGGGTTTCGTGGCTCCGTCGCTGCTCCTCTCGCCCGCGCGCGCGAGCCCTCTCCGCTCCCACCCCGGAGATCCCATGACGCTTTCGATCGTCCTGCTCGCCCTCTTCGCCGGCGCGGCCGTCCTGCTCGCGCTGCTCCACCTCGGTCAGGGACTCGCCGCCTGGACGCTCGGAGGCGCCGCCACCCTCGCCGTCCTCGCCGTGGGAGGCGCCCCCCATTGGCTGGTGCTCACGGGCGCGGCCGTGCTCGGCGCCGCGTTCCTCGTGCTCGGCGTGCCGGCGATCCGGCGGCGCGTCGTCACCGCGCGACTCCTGCCGCGCATCGCGCCGCTGCTGCCGCGCATGGGCGAGACCGAGCGCATCGCGCTCGAGGCGGGCACCGTCGGCTTCGACGGCCAGCTCTTCTCGGGACGGCCCGACTGGCACGGCCTCCTCGCATTCCAGCCGCAGCCGCTCTCCCAGGCCGAGCGCCGTTTCCTCGACGGCCCCGTCGAGCAGCTGTGCGGAATGCTCGACGAGTGGGAGATCGACCAGGCGGGCGACCTGCCCGCCGAAGTCTGGGCGTTCCTCCGAGAGCAGCGCTTCTTCGGGATCATCCTGCCGCCCGAGCACGGCGGGCTCGGCTTCTCCGCGGCCGCGCACTCGGCGGTGGTGGCGAAGCTGGCGAGCCGCAGCATCACGGCGGCCGTGACGGTGATGGTCCCCAACTCGCTCGGCCCGGGTGAGCTGCTGATGCACTACGGCACCGACGAGCAGAAGCGCCGCCATCTGCCGCGGCTCGCGCGCGGCGAGGAGATGCCGTGCTTCGCGCTGACCGGGCCCGAGGCCGGCAGCGACGCCGCCGCCACCCAGAGCATCGGCGTGGTGTGTCGCGGAAGCTTCGAGGACCGCGAGGTGCTGGGCATGCGGCTCACCTGGAACAAGCGCTACATCACGCTCGCCCCCGTCGCGACCCTGATCGGCCTGGCCTTCCGCCTGCGGGACCCCGACCACCTGCTCGGCGATCGCGAGGACCTGGGCATCACCTGCGCGCTGGTGCCGGCGTCGCTGCCCGGCATCCGCATCGGCCAGCGCCATGACCCGCTCGGGATCCCGTTCCAGAACGGGCCCATCACCGGCCGCGACGTGTTCGTGCCGCTCGACGCCATCATCGGCGGCCCCGCGCTGGCGGGACAGGGCTGGCGGATGCTGATGGAGACGCTGGCCGTCGGCCGCTCGATCTCGCTGCCGGCGCTGGCCGTGGGCGGCGCCGAGCTCTCGGCCCGGGTCGTCAGCGCCTACGCGATGGTGCGCGAGCAGTTCGACACTCCGATCGGGCGCTTCGAAGGGGTGGAGGAGCCGCTCGCGCGGATCGGCGGCCTCACCTACGCGATGAACGCGACGCGCGTGCTGACGGCGGCCTGGGTCGACGCCGGCGAGCGCCCCGCGGTGCTCTCCGCGATCGCCAAGGCCTACCTCACGGAGGCCATGCGCGACGTGGTGAACGACGCGATGGACATCCGCGCGGGCGCCGCGATCATGCGCGGGCCGCGCAACATCCTGGCGCGCGCCCACCAGGCGGCCCCGATCGGGATCACGGTCGAGGGCGCCAACATCCTGACCCGCTCGATGATCATCTACGGCCAGGGGGCGATCCGCTGCCACCCCTACGCGCAGGCCGAGATGCGGGCCGCCGCGGAGGGCGATCTCGCCGGCTTCGACCGCGCGTTCTGGGGCCACGTCGGCTTCGTCGCCAGCAATGCGGTGCGCGCGCTGCTGCTCGGGCTCTCCGGCGCGCGCCTCGCGCGCGCGCCGATGCCGGGCCCCGCCGGCCGCCATTTCGCCCGCCTCACGCGCTGGAGCGCCGCCTTCGCGCTGGTCTCGGACGCCGCGATGGGCACGCTCGGCGGCGAGCTCAAGCGGCGCGAGAAGGTCACCGGCCGGCTCGCCGACGCGCTGGCGTGGCAGTACCTGGCGTCGGCCACGCTGAAGCGCTTCGCCGACGACGGGCGCCCGCAGCGCGACCTCCCGTTCGTGCTGTGGGCCTGCGAGCACGCCGAGCAGCGCATCGAATGCGCGCTGCGCGGGGTACTCGACAACCTGCCCGCGCGCGCCGCGGCCTGGGCGCTGGGGCCGCTCGTGTTCCCGCTCGGCGGGGGCCAGCGCGGGCCGGACGACGCGCTCGGCGCGGCGGTGGCGAGCCGCCTGCTCGACGAGCCGGAGGCGCGCCTCGCGCTCACCCGCGACATCTACGTGCCGCCGCCCGAAGAGCCCGGGCTGGGGCGCCTCGAGGCCGCGCTCGTGAAGGCGCGCGGCGCGCTGGCGATCGAGGCGCGCCTGCGCGCCGCCGTGCGCTCGGGCCGCCTGGACCGCGCACCCGGCGAACGCCTCGCCGACCTGGCGCTCGAGGCGGGGGTCATCGACGCCGCGGAGCACAAGCAGCTCCACGACGCCGACGAGGCGCGCGACGAGGCGATCCAGGTGGACGCCTTCCCGCCGGAGCACTTCCGGAGGCTGGCGCGCTGAGGCGCGGGCCGCTCGGGTATCCTCGTCCGCCGATGCCGGATCTGGCCCCGAAGCTGCGCGCGCGCGTGCTCGGCTCCGCCGCTGGTGGCGGACTCCCGCAGTGGAACTGCGGCTGTCCGCAGTGCGTGCGAGCCCGCGCCGGCGACCCCGACGTGCCGGCGCGCAGCCAGCCCTCGCTGGCGGTCTCCGCCGACGGCGCGCGCTGGTCGCTCGTCAACGCGAGCCCCGACGTGCGCGACCAGCTCGCCCGCTTCCCGGCGCTGCACCCGCGCCCCGGCACCCGCGACGTGCCGCTCGACACGGTCGTCGTCACCAACCCGGACCTCGACCACGTGATCGGGCTGCTGGTGCTGCGCGAGGCCCTGCCCCACCGGATCGTCTCGACGCCGTGGGTGCGCGACGTCCTGCTCCAGCACAATGCGGTGTTCCGCCTGCTGGAGCCGGCCTGGGGCGTGGTGAAGCTCGACCAGCCGATCGCGCTGGACCGCGCCGGGCAGCTCGAGGCGCGGCTGTTCCCGGTGCCCGGCAAGGTCCCCACCTGGGCTGCGAAGCTGGCCGCCAACCACGCCGAGGCCACCGCCGGCGTGCGCCTCACGGACCTGCGGACGGGACGCCGTCTGGTGTATGCTCCGGGCATCAAGGTGCTGGACCCGGGCACCCTGGCCGAGCTCGAGGCCGCCGACCTGGTCTTCGCCGACGGCACCTTCTTCCACGCCGACGAGCTGGCGCGCCTGCGCCCCGGCGCGCCCGACGCCCACGAGATGGGCCACGCGCCGATCACGGGCGCGCGCGGCACGCTCCAGCACCTGGCCGCCCTGCGCGGGCGCGTCTTCTACACCCACCTGAACAACACGAACCCCGCGCACGACGCCGGCTCCGAGGCCGCCGCCGCGATCCGCAGCGCCGGCGTCGGGATCGCGACGGACGGGCTCGAGATCGAGCTCTAGGCGGCCGCGCGCCGGCGCCGGCGCGCCAGGACGGCCAGGGTCGCCGCCGCCCAGACAGCGCCGGCGCTCGCGCCCGGCGCGGGGACCGCGGTGATCGTCGCGCGCAGGAGCGCCGTGCCGTTCACCTCGAGTCGGAACTCCTTCTCGAAGACCGTGGGGTCCCCGAGCGGGGGCAGGCCGGGCGGGATCGCGTCGCTCGCGAACATCGAGGTGCCGCCGTTCAGCACGAGGAACAGCTGCGTCACCTCGAGGCCGGCGAGCGGGTCGAGCTCGTCGCCCGGCGAGAAATCCCCGACCTGCCAGGCGTCGAAGGCCGGCACGCTGCCGTCGTCGTAGATGCGCAGGAAGCTCTGCGTCGAGACGCCGCTGTACGAGCCGAGGGTGAACTCGTGGATGGCGCCGGAATAGAACCCTTCGCTCGGGTCCGGCTGGGCGTCGGCGGTGGCGTCATCGAAGTCGATCTGGCCGGACACCAGATCTCCGGCCGTCGCCACGGCGGCCAGCTCGCTCGGCACCTGCCACACCTCGGCCTCATAGGTGATCGTGCGCGGCGCGCCGCGGGCTGGCGCTGCCAGGCAGGCGAGGACGGCGAGCGCAGCAACCCCGGGTCGCATGGCGGGACTCTCCGGGGGGGGTGGTGACGCGCGGAGCGTATCGCCTCGCTGCGCCGCCGGCGCGGGGTATCCTCGCCCCACCTTGTCGTCCGATGCGCCGCTCTGGGACCCCGCCGCCTTCGAGGCGCGCCTGCGCGCCGTCGGCGCCGCGCGCTATCACGACAAGCACCCGTTCAACGTGCGCATGCACGAGGGCGCGCTCTCGCGCGACGAGATCCAGACCTGGGTGCGCAACCGCTACTACTACCAGACGCGGATCCCGGTGAAGGACTCGGCGATCCTCGCCAAGGCGCAGGATCCCGACTTCCGCCGCGAATGGGTGCAGCGCCTCCACGACCACGACGGCCGCGCGCCCGGCGAGGGCGGCCTCGAGCTGTGGCTGCGGCTGGCCGAGACGGTCGGCCTCGCGCGCGACGACGTCGCCAGCCTGCGCGAGGTGCTGCCCGGCGTGCGGCGCGCCTGCGACGCCTACGTGGAGCTGGTGGCGGGCGCCGACCTGCTGGCGGCGGTGGCGTCGTCGCTGACCGAGCTGTTCGCGGGCGACATCATGGCCACCCGCATCGCCGCCTTCGAGAAGCACTACCCGTGGGTGGACCCGGAGGGCCTCGCCTACTTCCGCTCGCGCACCCGCCAGGCGCCGCGCGACGCCGCCTTCGGCCTGCGCTTCGTACAGGAGCGCGCGCGCACGCGCGCCGACCAGGAGCGCTGCGTGGCGGCGGTCGAGCGCAAGTGCGAGATCCTGTGGTCGCTGCTCGACGCCGTCGAGGCGGCGCACCAGCGGCTGCGGCTCTCGCCCCACGCGCTCGTGCGCGAGGACGCGGACGACCCGGCGCGGCTGGTCGCCGTGCTGCCCGAGCGCGCGGTGCGGCTCAACGCCGCGGGCCGCGAGATCCTCGCGCTGTGCGACGGCGCCCGCAGCGCCGACCAGATCGCGCGCGCGCTCGCCGCGCGCCATCCCGACGAGCCCCACGTCTTCGAGGACGTGCACGCCTTCCTCGCCGAGATGACGCGGCTCGGCGTGGTCGCGCCGGCGGCCTGAAGGATGGCCCCGCGGCCCTGGAACCTGATCGCCGAGCTCACCTACCGCTGCCCGCTGCGCTGCCCGTACTGCTCGAACCCCACCGACCACGCCGCGATCCGCGACGGCCTCGACGCCGACGCCTGGGGCCGCGTCTTCGCGGAGGCCGCGGCGCTCGGCTGCGTGCACGCAGGCCTGACCGGCGGCGAGCCGAGCACGCGGCGCGACCTCGAAGCGATCGTACGTCATGCCGCCGCGGCCGGGCTCTATGTCCACCTGGTGACCGCCGGCCTGCCGCTGCGACCCGAGGCGCTGCCGGAGCTGCGCGACGCCGGCCTGCGCAGCGTCCAGCTCTCGATCCAGGACGCGGAGCCCGCGGCCTCGGACGCGATCGCCGGCACCGAGAGCTTCGCGCGCAAGCTCGCGGTGGCGCGCGCGGTGCGCGACGCCGGCCTCGCGCTCACGATCAACGTCGTGCTGCACCGGCACAACCTCGAGCGCGTCCCGGAGCTGGTCGCGCTGGCCCGCAGCCTCGACGCCGACCGCCTCGAGCTGGCCCACGCCCAGTACGACGGCTGGGCGCTGCGCAACCGCGCCGGCCTGCTGCCCTCGCGCGCGCAGGTGGAGGCGGCCGCGGCGACCGTCCGCGCCGAGCGCGCGCGCGCCGCGCGCCCCGAGATCCTGCTCGTGCTGCCCGACTGGTTCGCCGACCGCCCGAAGCCGTGCATGGGCGGCTGGGGCCGGCGCCTGCTGGTGGTGGCGCCCGACGGCCTCGTGCTCCCCTGCCACGCGGCGCGTGGCCTGCCCCTCGAGTTCTGGAACGCGGCCGAGCGCGGGCTGCGGGCCTGCTGG
>Ga0105107_10002533_pt1 | contig 12042 bp, 11 predicted proteins | sample PPLLaktember2015_6_FD_79335 | JGI IMG/M metagenome (GOLD analysis project Ga0105107, IMG submission 79335) | Freshwater sediment microbial communities from Prairie Pothole Lake near Jamestown, North Dakota, USA - PPLs Lake P8 Core (1) Depth... | ecosystem: Environmental > Aquatic > Freshwater >... | reverse complement strand
CCGAGCTCGGCGACCAGCCGGCGGAACGCATCGATGCGATACGTACCGGGCGGCCACGCGCCGGCGGTGCGCTTGGCGATCTTGTCGAGGAAGCGGCCCGGGAAGCGCACCGGCGCGCGCACGAGCGCACCGACGATCTCGCCCGCGCTCTTGTGGATGCGGCTGTACGAGTTCAGCACCTCGGTGGCGAGCTCGAGCTCGGCCATGTGCACGGCGTCGACGATCTGGCGCGCCTCGAATCGCGGGAAGCTGCGCTCGTCGCGGGCCCGGCGGGCGATCGCGTTGCAGATCACGACGAGCTGGCGCGGCCGCATCTGCGTGTGCCGCAGGATGTACGCGAACGTGTCCTCCTCGAGGCCGGTCATGTTCGCGAGGCGAGCGCCGAAGAACGGTGCCCACACGTTCTCGTGCACCGACTGGAATCGGTCCCAGTCGACGGGCCGCGCCGGCAGCTGCTCGGGCGCCGTGGCGAGCAGGAACTGGTGGAAGCGCCACGACACGAGCCGCAGCAGGTCCTTGGGCCGCCAGCTGAGATAGACGGGGTCGTGCGAGAACTTGAGGGGGTTGGCGAGCACCTTCTCCTGCAGGTGCGGGAACACCTCGGCGGTGACGAACGCCTTGACGTGGATGCCGTCGCGCACGTGATGCGACTGGAACCCGGCCGCGCACTGGATGAGGCCGGCGATCACGAACATGATCGACTCGTCGTACACGTCGTAGTGCTCGAGCGAGTCGATCGCGACGATGATCGGCCGCCGGCGGGTGACGGCGATGACGGCGTGGCGCGCCTCGAGGTGCGTGTGCTCGCGGAGGCGCAGCCGGATCGCCTCGAGCAGCCGCAGGTCCTCGACGTCGGCGAGCTCGGCGATGAGCACCCCGAGCGTGTCGACGATCAGCTCCGACGGCGGGCGCCACTCGGGGAACGGGCATGCGCGGGCGATCGCATCCGACTCGTCACGCAGCTCCTGGAAGATCACGGTCCACAGCACGAGCTCCCATGCGCGCTCGAAGAATGCGAGTGCGTGCTCGTTGCCGATGTTGCGCGACGCCACGAGCCGCGCGAACACGTCCTCGTAGATCGTCGGCTCGTCGACGTCGATGCACCGGCTGTCGCGCAGCCGGCCCGAGAATCCGAAATAGCGCGACAGCGAGGTCTTGCCGCAGCCGCGCCGACCGACGACGAGATAGCACTCGGGATCGAGGCACGCGGCGTTGAAGGGCGTGTGCTCGAAGTAGTAGCGCTCGTAGTCGCCCTGGAGCTGTTCCTTTTCCTGCTCGCAGGAGACCTCGCCGAACGGATTCTTGAGCCGATTCATGCGCGAGGGGGCGTTTTCGCCCACCTCCGCGGATGATAGGCGTGCGCTCGGGGTGCGGCAAGGAAACGCCCGGCGCTGGCCGATCGGACGTTTCGACGATCAGACGCCGCCCTTGACCACCAACGTCTCGTCGGCGGCGACGGTGATGGTCTGCTTGAACATGCGTCCATCGCCCCATTCCCAGCGCACGTGATGGGTTCCGGGCGTGACGCGGGCATTGGCGATCGGCGTCGTGCCGACGAGTCGACCGTCGACATACACCTTCGCGGGACCATTGCCGGGCAGTACACCGATCCGCAGCACCGCAGAGGGCCTCGCAGCAGGCGCCGACCGGACGAACGGATTCTTCAGGTCGCCCGCGCCCGCGTGCTGCTCGGGCGCAGGCTTGCCGGCGAACGGATCCTGCAGATCGGTCGTGTGCGGGTCGAACGGAGTCGGAGGGATCGACTTGCGGGCCCCCTCGCGCGCCGGCGATCGACCGCTGGGCGGCGGACCGAACTTCGGTGCGATCGGGCCGGAGCCGGGCTCGATCTCCGGGGCCGGCGGGAAGAATGCGCCCAGATCCGGCACGAGCGCGACGTCGATGCGATCCTGCGGCTCGCCCGAGAAGCGCACCGGCACGCGTCGGCTCTGGAAGCCCGGCGCCGTGACCTCGAGCGCGATCTCCTCGCCGTCGGTGCGATGGATCGCGAACCGATCCGCACCGCGGCCGCGGGCGAGCTCGCGGGTGCCCGCCACGATGCGCACCTCGGCGCCCGGCGGATCGGTCGCGATCTCCAGCACGACGTCCGCGACGTCGAGCACGAGCGAGAGTTGCAATCCGTCGTGATCGACGTCGACCATCTTCGTCACGGGGACGAAGCCGTCGCGCCGCACCTCGAGGTCGTGCGGACCGACCGCGAGCGCGGTCGCCACGAAGGGAGTGGGTCCCGCGATCGGGATTCCGTCGACGCGGACGACCGCGTCACGCGGCGACACCTGCAGCACGAGACTCGTCGTCGTGCGCACGGGATGCGCGACCGCGGCGTCGTCGTTGGTGCGGGGATCCTGCACCGGCATCGGGGCGTTGCGCGGGACCAGCCACAGCACGACGATCGCCGCCATCGCGATCGCGGCGGCGATCGTCGCGATCGCAATCGTGCCCGGCATGCGACGACGCTCGCGCGCGGGCGTCGACGGCACGCCGCGCGGTCCGTGCCAGTCGAAGAGCACGCGATCGGCGAACTCGCTGGGCAAGGTCGGCACCGTCCAGCTCGCGAGCAGCTGCGGGCCCGGCCACGCGTCGTCGTGATCGAATGGGTCGTTCACCATCCACCTCCGTGCAGGCGCGCTTGCAGTGCCTGCCGTGCGCGGAACAGGCGGCTCTTCACCGTGCCGATGTCGACGCCGAGCGCATTCGCGATCTCCGGGTAGCTGAGGTCGTGATAGGCCCGCAGCACGAAGGCGGCCCGCACCTCGGGTCCGAGCTCGCCAACGGCGTCCGCGATCGCGCGTCCCAGCCGGGCCTGCTCCACCGTGGTGTCGGGACGCTCGGCATCGACGAGCTCGATGTCCTCGAGGGGCGCGTGATCGGCCTGACGCCGGCGCAGCTCGTCGATCGCGGTGCGGGTCGCGATGGTCAGGACCCAGGTCGACAACTTCGCGCGTCCGAGGGGATCGAACCGCGGGAGCGCGCGCAGGGCCCGGACGAGCGCATCCTGCGTGACGTCCTCGGCCTGTCCGCGCCGACCCGCTGGTCCCAGCAAGCGCCAGACCAGCGCGAACACGGCCTGCTGGTGCTCCAGCACGAACCGGCGACAGGCCCACGCGTCTCCGCGCTGCGCGGCTGCGAGCACGTCGCCGTCGAACGACGGCTCGAGCCGCACCCCCGTATCGCGCGCCGTGCCTCGCACCGATCCCTGACTCGACAAGGTGCGGCGACCGGTTCCGCGACGCCACCCGCGCGGATCGCAGCGCCGGTCAACGGGGCCGCCGGGCGTTCAGCTCGCGTCCGCTCGTTGCCCGGGCCCACTTCTCCTGCAACAGCTGCTCGAACAGCCCGGAGTCGTCGGCGACCGGCCGGTCGAACGCGATCCCCATGCCGGTCGGCTGGGCCGGCGGCAGCACGACTCGCACGATGACGCCGTGCACCACGAGCTGCCGGCCCTCGACGGTGAAGGTGATGCGCACCGCGGTGCCGGTCGGCCGGATCTCCGCGCTCTGCAGGAACACACCGGAGCGGCTGAGGTCGACGGTCTCGCTTTCGATCGCGGCGTCGAGCGTCGGGAAGCGCAGATGCACGACGAGCGCGAGCCGCCGACGCGCGTACCTCCGGCGATCCTCGACTGGAGCGTCGTTGCGGCGCGCGGGTGCGGGCGGACGCTCGGATCGGATCACGTGGTACGTGGTCTCCGGTCGCGCGGATGGCTCGACCTCGATCGCGATCCGCGGGCGCCGACGTGCATCGTCCATCCGACTCACTCGCGGTCATCGTGGCACCCGTGCCGCCGCGGACTCAACCCCACACCCGGCGCGCGTGACCTTCGATCGAAAGGACAGTCGGTGCATGTCGTGGCGCGAGGATGCGCGTCACGCTCTGTGACAGAACGGATCGCATCGGCCGATCGATCGGCCGTAGTTCGTTACAGGGCGCAGACCTGCTCGCACTCGGTCTCGCCGCAGTTCGCGAGATCGCAGCCTTGCTCGACGCCGCCGCAGACGTCGGTGCAGAAGGCCGTCGAGCCGCCCATCGCGGCGCAGTCGACGTGACAGGTGCACGCCATGTAGGACGGACAGGTCACGAGCGCCGTGCAGCAGAACGCCTTGGTGCACGCGAGGCACTGCGAGTCCTCCGGCAACGGCGAGCAGCTGTCGGGAAACGGATCGCCGGTGGTGTCGATCTCCTCGCAGATCGCATAGGGATCGCCACCCGTGCTGCCGTCGTCCGTGGACGTGGAGGTGGATGTCGAGGTGGCCGTGATCGTGGACGTCGTGGGCGTGGACGTCGTGGTGACCGCGTCGTCCTCTTGCCCGGTGTCGCTGCCCACCGATGCCCGCTGCTCGCAGGCGATCGCCACCGCGATCCCCACCATCCACGGCGCTGCGCCGCGCCGCCGCGTCACCGATCCGTCTCGCCGCCGTCGCAGTGCCGCAGGTGAGCGCCGAGCGGCGAGCCCGGATGCGCGCGCCGGAACGCCGCCGTCGCGCGCTCGGCCTCGGCCGTGCGACCCGCCTGACACAGCGCTGCGATGCGCAGCACCTCGCGCTCCTCGGCGAAGTCGCTGCCCGGCCACCGACGCGCATGTCCATCGAGCTGACGCAGCGCGCGATCGGGATCGCCGTCGCGCAGCGCGGCCCGGGCCCGCGCGATGCCCCGCACCTCCTCGAGCGCCGCGGCCGGATCCACCTCGGGCGTCGGCACGAGCGGCGGTGCGATGCTCGGCTTGGCCTTGCGCGGGACGACGCGCGGAGCCACCGGTGCCGGCGGCGGCACGACGACGGGTGCGACCGCGGGCACGCTCGTCGCAGGGATCTCGGGGCGCACACGCGGCCGCGGCTGCGCGTCGTCGTCGATCACGATCACCCGATCGACGACGTTCGCCGACTCGCCGGGATCCGTGGTCACGCCGCTCTGCCAGCTCGCGGCGCTCGGCGAGTCCTCGATCGCGAGCGCAGCCACGGTCGCCCGTCCACCGAGCCAGAGCACCGCGGCCGCGGCCGCGAACGCGACGACACCGGCCACGACGAGACGGGCGCGGGTGCGTCCGCGCGTCGGCGGGGCGGCACCGAGATCGATCTCGGGCTCGTCGCGCTCGATGCGACGCACGAGCCCCGACCAGTTCTGCATCGCGGTGGGCTCGTCGGGCCCGACGATCGCGGCGTAGTCGGCGAGCACGCGGCGCGCCTGCGGTCGCAGATCGCTCATCGACCCACCTCCCGACGATGGCGAGCCTCGTGTCGCGCGACCGCCTTCTCGAACCGCAGCCGGGCGGCGCGCAGCCGGGCGTAGACCGTGTTGACGTTGAGGTCGAGCGTCTCGGCGACCTCGGTCGCGCTCATGCCCTCGAGCTCGGCGAGCAGGAACACCTCGCGCTTGTCGTCGTCGAGCTCGTCGAGGAACACGCGCACGAGCTCGGCCGCCTCGAGCCGCGCCGACGCGCTCGGATCGTGCGGCACCGGCTCGGCGGGTGGCCGCACGACCCGCAGCCGTCGCTCCGATCGCTCCGCGCCGCGGCGGTACTGGCTCGCGACACGTCGGGCGATCCCGTACAGCCAGTTGCGCATGCTCGTGCGACCGTCGTAGTCGCCCAACCGGCGGTACACGACGAGGAACACGTCCTGCACCGCGTCGTCGACCTGCGCGCGCGGCAGCCCGAGGTGGAACAGCGAGCGCCACACGAAGCCGTGGTGATCCCGGAACACGCCGTCGAGGCTCGGGATCGCGACCGGCGGGGCCGCGGGCAGCAGGCCGAGTGGGGGCGGGCGCACCACGTCACCTGGTATTGGCGCGGCCGGCCGTGAACCCGTCAAGGGAAACGACCCTCCAGCACGGCGGAGGCCACCACGCCCGCCGGGGCGGTGCGGTGGATCACGCCCAAGTCATCCAGTGCGAACGAGCTGCGCGCAAATGGAACGACCAGCCGCGCGTCGACCCCGAACGCGAACGCGCGGATCGGCGCGAACAGGAGCGCGGTCGCGACATGACCCGCGCTCCACAGCAGGCGCCGACGGTCGGTGCGCGGCGCGGCCACACCGTCGCCGCGCAGGCTGCCGACCGCCGCACCCGCGCACAGCGGGAACTCGACCCGCTTCACCGACGGCACCCAGCACCCGTGCACCATCGCGGTCGTGAGGCGCACGTCGACGCCGGCACCGCTCGCCGACTCGAAACGCGCCTGCTGCATGAACCAGTGCTCCACGCCGATCTCGAGCCGCGCCTTCGGCCAGCGGACGCCGGCGGTGAGCGCCAGCGTCGGGGCGATGCCGGGCAGCGCACCCCAGCCGATCCCGACGCCGGTGCGCACGAGGCCCTGCACGCGATCCTCTCGCGGCGGCGCGGGTGCGGGTGCCGGCGTCGGTGGCCTGGCCGGTGCGACGGGCTGCGGCGCCGGTGCGGGAACCGGCTCTGGCTCGCGCAGCGACGCCGAGGGATCGATCGCGATCGCGACGACGACGGCGGTGATCTCCGCGAGCGCGGCACAGTCGTCCGCCTCGATCGTGCGATCGCGGACGCCAGTCTCGCTGCGCACGCGCAGCTGCACCCGCGGTCGCGCCTGCAGCTCGACGACCGCGACGGCGTGCACGGGCTCGCCGGTGGGCGCGAGCGGGCGGCCGATCAACGCCTCGACGCGCGCACGCACGGTGGCCGCATCGGGGCAGGGCGGCGGTGCGTCCCACACGAGCGCGGGTGCATCGGCCGCGGGCTCGCTCGGCGTCGCGGCGCTCGGCGGCACCTCGGTCGGGCTCGGTGCGCCTGGTGCGACGGGTGCCGGCGCGCCGAGTCGAACGACGAGCGCGACGAGCGGTGCGAGCGCGAGCACGGCCTTCGATGATAGCTCGATGCACGCGGACGTCATCCTCGCGGGTGTGATGCGGATCGCGAGCGCGGACGTGATACACCCTCGTCCGTCGTGGTCGATTCGCTCGAGCTCCTGCGCCCCGACGACTGGCACGTGCACCTGCGCGACGGGCAGGCGCTCGCCGATCTCGTGCCGCACACGGCCCGCGTGTTCGCCCGCGCGATCGTGATGCCGAACCTGGTCCCGCCCGTCGCCACGGCTGCCGCCGCGCTGGAGTACCGCGCACGGATCCTCCGCGCAGTGCCGCCGGGCGTCGCGTTCGAGCCGCTCATGACGCTGTACCTCACCGCCGGCACGCGGCCGCGCGACGTCGAGGAGGCCGCCCGCGCCGGCGTGACGGCGATCAAGCTGTATCCGGCCGGGGCCACGACGAACGCCGAGGCCGGCATCACCGATCTCGCCGGATCGGAGGATACGCTGCTGGCGATGGCCGATCACGGCCTGCCGCTGCTCGTCCACGGCGAGAGCATCGATCCGCGGGTCGACGTGTTCGATCGCGAGGCCGTGTTCGTGCGCGACACGCTCGCCGCGCTCGTCGATCGCCATCCCGCGCTGCGCATCGTGCTCGAGCACGTCAGCACCACCGAGGCGGTCGCCTTCGTCGAGTCGGCACCGCCGACGGTCGCGGCCACCATCACGGCGCATCACCTGCTGTTCGATCGCAACGCGATGTTCCAGGGCGGCCTGCGCCCGCACATGTACTGCCTGCCGGTGCTCAAGCGCGCGCACCATCGCGAGGCACTCGTGCGCGCGGCGACGTCGGGCAACCCGAAGTTCTTCCTCGGCACCGACAGCGCACCGCACGGTCGGCACCGCAAGGAATCGGCGTGCGGGTGCGCCGGCGCGTTCACGGCCCACGCCGCCCTCGAGCTGTACGCCGAGGTCTTCGACGCCGTCGGCGCGCTCGCGCGGCTCGAGGGGTTCGCGAGCCGCTTCGGCCCGGCGTTCTACGGCCTGCCGGAGAACCGCGAGCGCGTGCGGCTCGTGCGATCGGCGTGGACGGTGCCGGAGCGCCTCCCGCTCGCCGCCGACGAGCTCGTGCCGCTGCGCGCCGGCGAGACGGTGCAGTTCCGCGTCGAGACGACGGGACGCGTCGATCCGCGGGCTGATACGCTCCGCCCGTGAGCGACGCGAGCCCCACGGCGTTTCGACCGGTGCCACGCACCGGCGTCATCTTCGTCACGACCGAGGCGACGCGCCGCGGCTTCGATCCCGGCGATCCCGAGTGGTGCAACCTCGGCCAGGGCCAGCCCGAGACCGGCGATCTGGAGGGCGCTCCGCCGCGCGTGATGTCGATCGAGCTCGATCCGTCGGAACGCGACTACGCCCCGATCGCGGGCGTGTGGGAGCTCCGCGAGGCAGTCGCGTCGATGTACAACCGGCTGTACCGGCGCGGCCTGCCGTCGCAGTACTCGGCCGAGAACGTCGCGATCTCCGGCGGCGGTCGCAGTGCGCTCACCCGCATCGCCGCCAGCCTCGGCCAGGTGAACCTCGGGCACTTCCTGCCCGATTACACCGCGTACGAGGAGCTGCTCGACATCTTCCGCGCGTTCACGCCGATCCCGATCCTGCTCGAGCCCGAGCTCGGCTACTCGCTCGACGTCGGTGCGCTGCGCCGCGAGATCGCCGGCCGTGGGCTGTCGGCGCTGCTCTTGTCGAACCCGTGCAACCCGACCGGCAAGCTGATCGGCGGCGACGAGCTCGCGCGCTTCGTCGGGCTCGCCCGCGAGCTGGACTGTGCCCTGGTCATCGACGAGTTCTACTCGCACTACGTGTGGCGCGACGTCGCCGATGCCGAGGACCTGCCGATCGAGAGCGCGGCCCGCTGGGTCGAGGACGTCGATCGCGATCCGGTCGTGCTGCTCGACGGCCTCACCAAGAACTGGCGCTACCCCGGTTGGCGCGTGGCGTGGACGCTCGGCCCCAAGTCGGTGATCGAGGCGCTGTCGAGCGCCGGCTCGTTCCTCGACGGCGGCGGCAGCCGACCGCTGCAGCAGGCCGCGATCCCGCTGCTCGAGCACGACCAGGTCGTGGCCGAGACCCACGCGATCGCATCCGCGTTCCGCCGCAAGCGCGCGCGCATGATCAAGCGCCTGCGCTCGATCGGGGTCCGGCTCGATCGCGAGCCCGAGGGTACGTTCTACGTGTGGGGCGATCTGTCGGCCCTGCCGCCGCCGCTCGATCACGGCATGGCGCTCTTCGAGCACGCGCTCGCCCACAAGGTGATCACCGTCCCGGGCGTCTTCTTCGACGTGAACCCGGGCCGTCGTCGCAGCCGCGGCTCGCGGTTCCACCGCTACATGCGGTTCTCGTTCGGGCCGGGCATGGACGTGCTCGATCGCGCGTGCGATCGGCTGGCGGCGCTCGTCGACGAGGCCCGCGCCGGCGACGTCCCGGCCGGCGGTTGACGGGCAGAGGCGATCGCGGCCAAGGTCCTCGTCATGGACGAAGCACCGCTGCTCCGTGCGCGCGACGGCCGGGTCGTCACCCTCACGATGAACCGGCCGCGGGCCCGCAACGCGCTCGATCGCGACCTGCTGGACGCGCTCGTGCAGGCGTTCGCCGACATCGCGGGCGATCCCGACGTGCGCGCGGTGGTGCTGACCGGATCGGGCGGATCGTTCTGCGCCGGTGCCGACCTGAAGAAGGGCATGAGCGAGGGGCTCGGCCAGGACATGGGTGCCCGCATCGACGAGTTCCACGGGGTGATCCGCGCCATCGCGGACCTGCGCGCCCCGGTCGTCGCGGCGGTCGACGGCGGAGCGGTCGGCTTCGGCTCCGATCTCGCGCTCGCCTGCGATCTGCGGGTGCTCGGCACGACCGCCTACCTGCAGGAGAAGTTCGTGCAGATCGGTCTGATGCCCGACGGCGGCGGCACGTTCTGGCTGCCACGCCTCGTCGGCACCGGCCGCGCGCTCGAGCTGCTCATGCTCGGCGACAAGATCGACGCCGCGCGGGCGCTCGAGCTCGGGCTCGCGAATCGCGTGGTCGAGCCCACCGAGCTGGCAGACGCGGCGCTCGGGCTCGCGCGCGCGCTCGCCGATGGACCACCGCTCGCCCTGGCTGCGATCAAGCGGGCGGTGCGGCAGGGCTGGGCCGACGGGCTCGAGCAGGCGCTCGCGCGCGAGAAGGCCGGCCAGGTCGAGCTGCTGCGCTCGCAGGACGTGCTCGCGGGTGTGATGGCGTGGATGCAGGGCAAGAAGCCGGAGTTCACGGGGCGTTGAGGGACCGGGTACGCTGCGCATCCCCCGATGATCGAGTACGACCCGAAGAACTGGCTCCGCATCGTCCTCAGCCTGCGGGGATCGGTGGCGCCGCGCCTCTTGCCCCGCGTGCTCCTCGCGGCACTCCTCGGCCTGACGGCGTCCTGGATGCACGAATCCCGTGGCGTCGGCATCCCGCCGCTCGTGCACACGCTCATCGGCGTGGCGCTCGGCCTGTTGCTCGTGTTCCGCACCAACGCCTCGTACGGCCGCTACGTCGAGGCTCGCGAGCTGCTCGGTCGCATCGTCAACCTCAGTCGCGATCTCGCGCGCCAGGTGTGCACCTACGTCGCCGAGCACCCGGAGCGCGGTGCGGCGCGGCGTGACCTCCTGCGCTGGATCGCGCTCTTCTACCGGCTGCTGGCGCAGAACGTCCGCGACGAGGACAAGCTCGAGGAGCTCGGCGAGCGCGTCACCGACAGCGAGCGGGCGCGGCTGGTCGGCATGCGGCAGCGCGCTCCGGTCGTCGCGACCTGGATCTCGCGGCGACTGGCTGCGCTCGCGGATGCCGGCGCCATCGATCCGAACCGCCTGCGGGCCATGGACGCCAACGTCGGTGCGCTCGTCGGTGCGCTCGGAGGCTGCGAACGCATCCGCCGGACGCCGGTGCCGTTCGCGTACGCGCAGCACATCAAGATCTTCGTCGTGCTGTTCTGCTACACGGTCCCGTTCGCGCTCGCCGACTCGCTGCACGGCTACACGTGGATCGCGGCTGCCACGCTCGCATTCGCGCTGTTCGGCATCGACGAGATCGGCGTGGAAATCGAGGATCCGTTCGGCTACGACGCCAACGATCTGCCGCTCGAGCGCATCGGCGACACGATCGAAGGCAGCCTGCGCGACATCGAGGCCGCCGCCGGCAACACCGACTGACGTTCACGGGCGCGGCGGCCCGATCGCGACGTAGGACGGTCCGGGGGCCGGGAACTCGATCGTCTCGACGCCCGATCCGTCGAGGGCCACCACGGCGATCGCACCGCCGCCGATCGCCCCCGCGAGGCCGAGCCCCGATTCGACGTCGACGGCGATTCCGAGCGGGAACGAGCGCAGCTCGGCTGCACTTTGCGTCCACACGATGCTCGCGGGTGTGGTCGTCGCGTCGAGTCGCACGAACGTCGTGTCGGGATCGCTGGCGAGCGTGATCACGACGTCGGTGGAGCCCGGTACGGCCGTGACCCCGTACGGGAAGCCCGGGACGTTCGTGGCATCGTCGACGACGACCGGCGCGGACGGATCGGCGACGTCGATCACGGCCCAGCCGTTGGGGCCGAGCGAGTTCGCGACGACGGCCAGCGTCGTGCCGGGCACGAAGGCGACGCCGGAGGGATCGTCCGACACCACGACCGGCTCCGACAGGGTGCCGGCGGGATCGGCCAGCGCGAACACGCGGACGGCGTCCAGGTCGTCGATGTTCACGATCGCGAGCGTGCCGCTCTCGTCGATCGCGATCTGCTCGGGCCCGCCGCCGACCTCGATCTCGTCGAGCACCGTGAGCGCGGCGAGATCGATCACGGACACCGTCGAGCCGCGCGCCTCGGTGTGACCGAAGTTCGCCGACAGCGCGCGTGTGCCGTCGGGCGTGAACGCGAACCCCATCGGCACGTGGGCCGTCGCGAGCTCGGCGACGATCTCGCGGGTGTCGAGATCGACGACGAGCAGCGTGCCCCCGACCGCCACGTCGGTCAGTCCAATGAGATTGCCGACCACGCCGTCGAAGAAGCCCGGCGAGATGCTGACCAGCGCCGTGTGACCGTCGGGTGCGATCTCGACCTCGAGAGGGCCGGGCGTGTACGCCGACAGATCGATCGTGTCGACGAGCAGCATGTCGCGGTCGCGGACACCCGCGGCGAGTGCGTCGTAGTCGAGCAGCGTGAGGGTGCCGAGCTGGAAGTCCGCGGTGACGAT
>Ga0105107_10002532_pt1 | contig 12042 bp, 10 predicted proteins | sample PPLLaktember2015_6_FD_79335 | JGI IMG/M metagenome (GOLD analysis project Ga0105107, IMG submission 79335) | Freshwater sediment microbial communities from Prairie Pothole Lake near Jamestown, North Dakota, USA - PPLs Lake P8 Core (1) Depth... | ecosystem: Environmental > Aquatic > Freshwater >... | reverse complement strand
TTTCAAGCGCAATACGCGCTTGCCTTCCTTCGCCAGGCGCACCAACAGCTGATTGATATCTTCCTGCGGAATGGCGTGGTTGTCGCGTTCCTTGCCGGCATAAAGTTTCTCGGCATCGCGCCGTACCAGTTCCAGCACCTGCTTGGATACCAGCCGGTCGTACACTACGACGTCGGCCTGCTGCATGAGACGCAGCGCGCGGAACGTGAGCAGATCCGGGTCACCCGGTCCACCGCCGACCAGATAGACTTCGCCCTGCGCAATGCCAGCCTGTGTGCTTGCCAGCTGCTTCTCGAGCGCAACACGCGCTTCTTCGTCCCGTCCGGCGTACACCATCTCGGCCACGGCGCCTTGTAATACGCGCTCCCAGAAGACGCGTCGGTCGGCGCCGGGCGCAAAGCGTGCCTTGACCTTGTCGCGGAAGGAACTGACGAGCGTGGCGAGTCGCCCATATGCGGCCGGGACAAGCGATTCGAGGCGAGCCCGCAGCAGCCGCGCCAGCACCGGTGATGCGCCGCCACTCGACACGGCCACGACCACTGGCGAGCGATCGATAATCGCCGGCATGATGAACGTACATAATTCAGGTCGGTCTACGACATTCACTGGAATGTTCTTGCGTTGCGCGGTCTCCGCGACGACACGATTTACCGCCTCATCGTCGGTCGCCGCAATCACCACACGCTGACCGCCCACATGCTCGTCAAGGAACAGCGCGGCAACATGGGTGAGCTTGCCAGCTTTGCTCAATGTGGTAAGCGCGGCGCACAGTTTGGGCGCCACTACCGTAATGCTTGCCTGGGCCTTGAGCAGCAGTTCGACCTTGCGCGCCGCCACGTCACCGCCACCAACCACGAGACAAGGTTGGCCCCGGATATTCAAGAAAATGGGAAGAAATTCCATTGTAGGATATATATATGTTTAATTATAGTAACTTACAAATGTTTTTTAATTTACTTTATAGACAATATCTGCACGCCAAATGAGAAGTTGTACGAAGCCGGCAGAGAGGTAGAGAAGTATGGATTCAAACCTCCGCATGCTTGCCCATCAACAGTATTCAAGCCAAATCGATCCACTCGGAAAATCAAAGGCTTGGCTGACAACCCTATTGAATTCTGCCCAACCTGAATACTTGGCAGTTTAACAGGACTCATGATTGATGTGGGGCACAATTTGGTGCAGATCGAGGCGCGCACAATGAAAATATTTGGATCGAGACATATATCACGCCGGCTCCGACATTTCCCCGTCGTACCCAGCCACGCTGAGGCGGAAATTAATTCTGGCAACTTTTCTAAGTTGTGACGTTCTTGTCCTAGGAAATACCCTGTTTGCGGCAAAATTCTTCCCTGCCCTGCGCTGTCGGTATGGACTCGGCCAGCAGGCGGTAGAGGTCAGAGACGTTGGTGGTACGTTCTGCCGCTAGCTTAACCAACGCGCGCGCCTTCGTACCAACGTAAGGTGCAAGCGCGACCGCCGCCGCAGTAAGCTCAGCGCGTTCCCAACCGGTTGTGTAGGCGATCATCTCGGTGCTGGGAGAGTCTACGTGTGGCGGATCCTGAACCCTGACTGAGTCCGCCCCTTGCCCCGGCGTCACGACCTCGTACACAGAAAATTCATCCGAGCGCGCGTCGTTCTTAGGTACCAGAGGGCGGAACAACTGCGCGTAGCCCTGCGTCAGATTGGCGTTCACATCAAAGAACGATCGTGACACCAAGATCTGGCCTGGCTCGGCGTTGCCCATCACCTGCTCGGCGCAGCGAAGTCCGTCGTCGGAGGTGGTTGAGTGCCCCTCCCGCACCTTCGCCAGCTTAACTGGACCGAGATGGATGCCGATGCGGACGCGCACTGAGTCCGAACCCGTCGGGGACTCTTCACGCAATTGCTCGCGCAGACCCAGTGCCGCAAACAAGGCATCCTTTGGGTCGCCAAGGAAACAGAGCACAACACCGTCATCGGTGGCGACGATCATGCGTTCGTCGTCGAGTGCTTCGGCCGCAACCAGGTTGCTAACTGCGTTGAGTCGTGCCTTGTTCGCCGCCTGCTGTGCCACGGAGAGTTTGGCATAGCCCACAATACCTATGCGCACGACACTGCACAACCAGATTCGATCTTGCTGTTCTTTCATCGCGACCACACTCTCTTGGTGAGGATTCAGACTTTATACCGATTCATACTGAGGCGACTGTCATGAGTATCTTGAGCTGTAGGTATTCATTATATCAACGCTCCGCATGTACCAGTACATCCGTACGAACTGGCCGGCGATCAAGCCTCGTCCTTATTCGGGCAACCCAGCCTCGCGCAATTGTGTTAGCAGTCTCTTCAATAACTCAGGGTTTGCTACCGCCGAAGTCTTCGCGACTTGTGAGAGTGTAGTGTCCGGGGCGATGACGCGCAATTGCTCGATTTCCCAAACCGCATCATCACGTTTTCCGAGAGCCACATAGCTGGCGGCAAGATACAACCGTGGGAACGGTATATTTTCATTGCGCTCCAAGGCTTGTTTTAGCGCTACGACGGCCTCGGGATAACGCTCCAGAGTATAGTTTGCCCATCCCAGGTTCCATGGGTAGTCGAAGGTATAGTGAGGGTTAAGTGCCGTGGCCTTGGTGATTAGGCGGATGGCATCCTCTGCGCGCCCCAGGTGATTGTTGATGAAGGCCAGAAGTGCGTAACCGTCGGCATAGTTCGGCGCCAATGCAACGGAACGTTCGACCGCCTTCGCGGCATCTTCGTATGCTCTGCGAAACAACTGAACATAGCCCAGGGCCCAGTAAACATGTGGCGAATTCGGATCAAGTTCCACGGCTTTATTGGCCATAACGAGAGCCCGGTCGAGCGTTTTCTGATGCGCGAAGGTCGAAAATTCTCGGAAGGAAAACGTAAGCGCGACCGCTAACGCACCGTAGGCACGGGCAAAGTCGGGATCGAGTTCGAATGCGCGCTGGTACGCGGCCTGTGCCGCTTTGTTTGATTCCAGAGTGTGTTCCTTGAACAGCTTTTGCCCCTGAAGGAACAGATCGTACGCTTCAAAATTTTCTGTGTGTGCCCGTCCGAGATTTTGCTCCTCCCTTGGTGTCAAGCGGATTTCCATGGCCTTCACGATATTGCGTGTCACCTCGTCCTGAAATGTAAATTGTCCTGTTACCTGACGGTCGTAACGTTCGGCCCAACGCTGGGTGCCATTATGCGTGTCGACGAGCTGCGCGGTTATCCGTATGTACCCACCGGCCTTGCGTACACTTCCCTCCAATAGGTAATCCGCTCCCAGTTGCTTGCCCACGGCTTGTGGATTAACTTCCACGCCTTTGTAGCGAAACGAAGCGCTCCGGGCGACCACAACCAGGCCTGACAATGCTGATAAATCAGTGATGATGTCTTCACTGACACCTTCGGCAAAATAAGCCTGCTCTGGATCATCGCTCCGGTTAACAAATGGCAATACTGCGACCGTGGGCAGTGTGGCCACACCGTCAGCGCTCACCGTCGTGTACCCACCGACCCATGGTCGCCAAACGGCAACACCGATCGCCACCGCGATCAGGATCACCGCGGCCACACTTGAGGGTCGAACCAGTTGCGTTGGCAGCCATGATGGAGCGGTAGTGGCCAGAAGGGTAGAAAGGTCGGTACCCGGATTCAGGCGCGCTTGATAGACGCGCACCGGCTTTGCAATGTTCTTGACCGATTGTTCACCTAGGAACTCGTAGTCGAAAGGGAGACGTTGACCAATCGCGTCGTAGACCGAGCCCGAAATGCAAATACCGGCCGGTTCCGCCAGCGATTGCAAGCGCGCGGCGACATTTACGCCGTCGCCATAAACGTCTCCGTGATCCGCAATAACATCACCGAGATTAAGCCCAATGCGGAATCGAATCCTGCGTTCCTCTGGCAGTGCATCGTTGCATTCGGCCAGCGCGGCCTGGATGTGGGCGGCACAACTCAAGGCATCCAGGGCCGAACCGAATATGGCGAGCACTGCATCGCCCGCGTGCCCGATGACGCGACCACGATGACGGCCAACGATGGTGGCGAATATGCTGAAACACTCCTTCAGCCCGCGCAGGGTCGCGTCCTCGTCCTGCTCCGTCAGGCGGCTGAATCCCACGACATCGGCGTGCAAGATTGCGGCGAGTTTTCGTGGCAGTCTGTCGGTATTCATGGTTGTCCATGCTGTGTTTACCGCTGGCCCTACCGGAAAGCCCGGAAACGCCTTGGCCATTAAAATAATAATACTCTATCAAAAAATACCGGGTCAGATACCGTCTCACGCATCAACCGTTCTTGATAGTATCAGCTGACTACCGACCAGGTTCGGCTCCAGATTGCCGGAGGGATTAAATAACCATTGAGTCAGTGTATATTGGCAGCTCATAAACTAAAACAGTTCCATTTTGTTCGTGATGGCGGACATCGACTCGCGCTGAACGCGTCTTATCCTGGCGAGAAGTTCACTCACTGTCTTGCACGCTGAAGCTGACGAAGACACCGAGGGATCCGAGATTAAAATCGCCATACTCCGGGTCGCCGTTCATGTCACGACTGTGCACGCGCCACAGATAAACGCCGCCCGGTTTAATCAAGCCGGCCGGCAGCATGACGCGCGGCTCCGTGAGAAGCCGTGACTGGTAGATCAGCTTCTCGTCATTCCATGCATCATGAACGAAAACCTGGTAGTACTTTGCCCCAGTCACCGGCCCCCATGCTAGTTCGCGAGGTGGCGCTGGGAGCGTGGCATCATTCGTTGGCGCCATACTGAAATCGGCCATGACCAGTTTCCCAATCTCAATATGGTCACGCGCCTGATAGGTGTGCCCGCTTTTGGTTCGGATAATCGCGTAATACCAGCCATCAGGAGCATTCGCGTGAACCGGTGTGTCGACGAGATACATGCGCTTGTCTGGCTTGCCCGGATGTTTCGCCAGTCGATACTGGGCAAGATCGAACCTTCCAAGCTGCTCGCCTCCTGGTGCAAATATTTCTATTTGATCGAGTTGCTCGAACTGGGTGCTCGAAAACAGCCATTTGAAAAATAGCGGACGTTCCGGCCACTGACAGACGTGTCCGTCGAAAAAACCAGCCGGTGTGTAATGCGGATCCGGTTGCGGCGAAAACACATCCGGTATTTCAGGCCGTGACATAGTGCAGCCTGCCAGCATCGTGGCGCACAGGAAAAAGCGAAACTGGCTGTGAACGTTCATGCTTGACGCGCTCCCTTTGGATGTAGTCCGGTGACACTGGATGTCGTGTCGTTCATGCGGCTGTTCATGGCCCGTAATCGCAGGCTCAAACCACGCAACAACCCAAGTCCCAGTTCTGGATAGCACAACAGCAGGCCACGCAGTTTTCCCTTTTCCAGACTCAAGATGCGTGAGTCCTGCAGCACATGTGCAGTGGCCGATCGAGGCAGGTTGTCGAAGAGATTCATCTCTCCGAACAGATCTCCGGGGCCCAGCTTCGCCACGAATTCCCGCACCCGCGGTTCGGCATCGAGAGAAATACCAACGCTTCCGTTCTCCAGAATATAGGCATGATCACCCTGCTCGCCGATGTCGAAGATACGTTCACCCGCGAGATACACCTCATCCACCAGCTCTTTGGCAACCACACGCAAATCCTCGGTGTTGGTCTCGGCGAACAACACCGACCGTTTGAGCAGCAGCACGCGCGCGAACAGATCCGACATATCAGACCACTACCGCTGCCACAGGCATCCGCGCGCGATTAATACAAGCGCATAGCCACGGATCGCCGATGTGCGCCAGGACCGCAAGACATGCGTCGGTGACGCCAGTCTTGCGCCAGCCGTCGGAGCTCGGTCCGGATTGTTCGATGTCCTCCAGCACCTCGGCAAGCATCCCGGCCAGCGAACGATTGTCCAGATGCCGTAATGCCTCGCCGGCATAGGCGATATCGCGGCGGTCCCCGGAATGCAGTCCCGCGCGGATGAGACCAATCACTTCAGGTCCCTCGACGCGAGAAATCGCAGCAAGTGCGAGATCGACACCCTGCTGCGCGCGCTCGGTCAGCACGATCGCCAGCAATTCGAGCCCGACCGGATCAATACCAGCACCAGCTTCGAATTCAAGTGAGCGACGGTGTTGCACGTACTCACGCGCTTGCCGCACCTTGCACAGTGCAATCCTTTCGAGCATCGCGCTAGGCGGATCGTTGCGCAGTAGCGTATCCAGTACCGATGCCTGCGCACGCGGCGATCCCTGACAACCCTGCAGCCAGACGATAAGCTCATCTGCGGCAGCACCGCCGAACGTCAGAAGCGTGCACGCCGCGCGGTCGCGGATAACCGGGTCCGCATCTTCAATGCCAAGGAAGCAAAGCCGCCGGCGTTCCGGCGGAGCCAGACGTCGGTAACAGCGGGCAGCGGCACGCCGCACTTCCAGATCATCATCCCGACTGCACTCTGTCAGAATAGCAGTGAACTCCGTGATCTCGTCGTTTGGCCATGCGGCAAGGGTCGTGAGCGCTTTGGTACGTACACGCGCATCGGTATGCGAGGCGAGGCGCCGCAAATCCATCTCATGGCGCAGCACTGGCTGACGCGCGAGTTGTTCGAGCGCAGCAATCAGTGCCCCGGGAGGCTCGGCGCACAGCAGAGCCGTCAGCGTAGCATCGGCGCGTGCTTGCAGGGACACCAGCCGATACTGATGCACGCCGTATATCCCGAGTGCCGCCAGCCGCGGATTCTCAGCTCCCAGCAAGGCTTCGACATCGGCGCAAACACGCGGGTCACGCATAGCGAAAAGCCGTTCGAAAAGTGTACCGCGCAGGTGTTCGTCGGCGCGCTCGAGTACGCGCTGCAGACAGTCATGCGCCTGTGCTGGGTCGAGCTGCAATAACAACTTGAGCAACCGGTCCTGCGTGCGCATATCCGCAGTGGACAATCGGGCCAGAATCTGTTCCTTCGCGCTTGCCGGGTCTTGTTCTGCAAGTTCCGCGGCGCACGCGATCGCTATCTCGTTATCTCCTTGTGCCACATTTCGACGCATCGCATCCTGCGTCTTGACATGTGCGCGATTTGGCGCACTGCTCCCGTCGTCGGATACATAAAGACGATTCCGCAGCAGTTGCAGCACCCCGTCTGCATATGCGCGATTGGCCCGCAGGTTGCAAAGCAGGTACAACAGCGCGGCACCGAACCCGGCGAACAGAAAGTACAACGGGCTGGTCAGCGATTGCGTGAGCAACAGCACACCCGCGGTCAGTGCCAGCGCCACCGGCAGCACCAGGCCGGAGGCGAATGCACGCGCCCGCCCCTGCATGCTCCCCGGCAAGGCATTGAACAGCAGGTTACGTGCCGGATTGCGGAACGCCTTCATGAGTGCATCCTTGTTCACGCTGCCCAACACCGCTGCCGGCAGCGAATAGGCGACGAGCAGCCATGCCAAGCTCGCCAGCGTGCTGACCGGAAAAATCAGATTCACGCCGCGCACACCCAGACGCTGCAGAAGGCGGTTGGTCAGCAGCAACTGCAGGAGGATCGCCAGGGTACCGGTGGCGATCGCCAGCCAACCGAAGAACGCCGTGAGTGCCTCTTCAGTGGTGAAGGTCTCGGCATAGATCCGGTTCACGCTGTAGGTGGTGATGTAGAACGCAAAGACCGTGAAGAACAATGCCGCCGACGACCAGCGCAACAGCGGCGAGCGGCGCGCGAAGGCCAGGCCCTGAGCAATCTGGGTCACTGCCTGGGCAGCGCCCCCCTGTCCCTTGCGGCCGGGCCGGAAGTGCGGCGACACCCCTTTGATGCGATGTTGCCGCTCCAACAAGCCGAGCGCGGCCAGCGTCAGCGCCCCCCAGAGCAACAGCAGGTGCGGTACGCCCAGCACGCGCGTGCCAAATACCAGCACCAGGCCACCGCCGATGATACCGATCTGGGCGCCGGCAAAGATCAGCGAGGTAAGTCGCTTGGCCTGCTGGGCGTCGAAGTTCTGTGCGAGATAGATGCCGACGTGCAGCATCAGCAGATCCGAGGCAACCTCATAGAGCAGGTAATACAACGGGTAGGCAATCGCGGCCTCAAACACGACCATCGCCGTCCAGTGAACAACCAGCAGTGCCGTGAGCGCGACCAGCATCAAGCGGAACAGGCGTTCCGCCGGCAGGCGATCGACAAACGCCGCGTAAGCGGCCGTGGTCACGGCCAACGACAGTGCATGGATCAGGTACACGACCGGCAGATACTCGAATCCGTAGCGCTTGAAGAACAGCGCGTCCGATGTGCCGCGACCCAGCGCGAGCCCCATGCCGAGAATCAGACAAAGCGTGAAAAAATAGACGGCACGCGGCAACTCGGTCTCGTGCACGAGCAGCAACTGGCCGATCCGGTCCCGCAAGGAGTTGCTTGTTTTCATACCGGCGTACCGGCGCGTGCGCTGAGAGGATTGACCGGGTGGCGTGCAGGCACGTGCTGCTCGAAGAATTCTATTTCGCGCCACAACGGCTCGATCGAACCACCCCAGCTTGTGTGGTAGAAGCGCAGCAGCCGTTCGCCGAACGTCTCCCCGTCATCAAGCAGCTCATGCAGCGGTTCCAGATAGCAGCGCTCATCCTCGCCACCGGCATTGCGGCAATTCAGGCGCGCAAGCCCGGCATCTGCGATCCCGATCAACTCGCGCGCCAGTACGAGCACCGACCGGCCCCGATAGCGTGCCGCGAAACCGTGACGCGCCACTGCACTCTGCAACAGCGCGAGATCGGCCGCAGTCGGCGTCTCCATGAGTGTCATCGCCGCATCACGCGCGACGTGATCGTACAACACGCCCTTCCAGAGCGCCGGCAACGCGCACAGGCGACTCCACGGGCCGCAATCTGCGCCGCGCACCTCAAGGTAACCTTTGAGCCGGACCTCGGTGTACACGGTCGTCAAATGGTCGGTGAAATCGCGCAGCGTGGCGCGGAACTCACCGAGACCGCGCTGCAGGAATTGCCGGAACGAAGCGCCGGCCGCGGTGTGGTGCACGCTATTGCGCCGTACAAACAACATGGGCACATCGAGCACATGTTCGACCCAACGCTCAAATCCGAAGCCGTCTTCGAACACCGCCGCCGGGTAGCCACAGCGCGCCGGATCGGTGTCGAGCCAGGTGAACAGCCGCTCGCTGGCGACGCCCGACGGAACACCCTCCTTGAAGGCGCCATTGGCAAACAGCGCGGAAACCAGCGGCGACACCGCGAGTGCCGTGCGGAACGCGGCCACCATATCGGCCTCGTCGGCGTAATCGAGATTGGCCTGAATGGTGCAGGTACGCTTCATCATATCGAGGCCGCGCCTTCCGGCACGCATCAGGTGCTGCTCGAGCAATTGGTAGCGGGCACGCGGCACCACCGGCATGTCCGTCCAGCGTGCCGTGGGATGAAAGCCGATGCCGATAAAACCGACGCCCAACGGGAGGCACACCCGACGCAGGAGTTCGAGATGCTGGTCGACCTCTCGACGTGTCTCGTGGATGGTGCGCACTGGCGCGCCGGACAGTTCGATCTGCCCGCCGGGCTCGAGCGTGATGGACGAACCATCGGTGCAATACAAACCGACAGTCCGTCCGTTCTCGGCCACCGGTGTCCAGACCGGCTCGCCGGGCCTCGTGACCGAGATGATGGCGTTGAGTATCGTCTCGATGCCTTGCGGGCCTTCATAGGGCAAGGGCGCATGCGTGGCGTGCAGGATGCCGAACTTCTCATGTTCGGTACCGACGCGGAACTCGGAAGGCGGCTTGGCGCTGTTGGAAAAATAGCCAATCAGCGCACCGATGCTGGCCAAGGGCTCGCCGGGGTCGTCATGTTTACCAGAGCCCGGTTCAATTGGCAGACTCATGCCAATAATCCTTTCTTGCACGCCACACTGCTGTGCTGTTCAGATGCTGTAGGCCGGCGCACGCAGGAGCCCTGGCACGCGGTACTCGTGCGACATGCTCTGGAGCAGTGCATCCGCTTTCGCGTCCTGTCCGGCGAGACGTTTGATCAGCGCCTCGTGCAGGGTACGAAAGTCGTGCATCATCTGTTGGGCAACGCTTTCCTGGAAACGCAGGGAGATCGGCGCCGAGGTATGGCACAGCAACTGAAACACATCGCGCGACAAGGAGGCAGCCTGCACCGGGCCGACGGCTGTGCAGGTCGCCGCCCGCGGATACTGATCCACCAAGGCCAGGAGACCGAACATTTCCCCGGCAACCATGCTGTGAATGAAATCGATACCGCTGCCCCCTGCTCGGCGGCGCACGACATCCACCTGCCCATCGATGACGAGATACATGGCATCGCCACGTTCGCCTTCGCGGATGAATACATGCCCGTCCGGGTAGTGACTGATAGACATTGCGCGTTCAAGCGTATCCAGATCCGCCTGACGAAACGGTGAGAGCACCGAACAGGTTTGCAGAAAGAGTGAAAAGTTCATACCTACACCTCCTCGATTCCATACAGTTGCCGGAGCAAGGCGACCTGGGTCGCTTCGCGGGTGGCGGTGCGAAACGCCGTGCCGTTCTTCATGAAGTCCGTTTCAATCTGGTAGGCCGGCCTGACGCACTGACGCAGCTGTTCGGCCAGGGACAGGGACAGCGTTCGCAGCAGCGCGCCGGCCACGACGGGCGCAGTACTCGTCAGTCCATCGAACAGGTCGCGGGTGAGCATCCACAGCGTGCCCTCCCGCTCGCAGACGACATCCAGCAGCGCCGGTTGTGCATCAATGAATCCGGCCGCACCCACCCATTGACCGGGTCCGTATTGCCCAAGTCGGATCGGATGGCCATCGATCGCGCGCACACTCAGTTCCAGACGACCTTCCGCAATCAGGTACAACGAGGTGCTGGTTTCGCCCTGTCGCAGGATCACGTGGCCGGCCGCAACGCGCCGTTCTTGTAAATGGCGCACCAGGACATCAATGCTACTGGCATCACCCAGTTCCCGCGCCAGCTTCCCGAAACGCTGCCGAAATTCGCTGTTGCCAAGAACCATATTGTCCTCCTCGTTCGTATCGTTGAGCCGATACCAGTGGTCAAAAATGCAGGATGCCGAACTTCTCGTGTTCGATTCCGACGCGGAGGTCGGATTGCCGCTTGGCGCTATTGGAAAAAATGTCTGATCAGCGTATCGATGCTGGCCAAGGGCTCGCCGGGGTCGTCACGTTGACCGGCGCCTGGTTCAGTCTGCAGACTCATGCCGATTCTCCTCCTTCGTATCACTGACTCGGTGGTCAAATAACCCGGGTTACCAGATTGTTCTGACCATTGCTGCCCCATAACGATATTTATTGACCCATGCCTTCTATGCCCGGCTATACCCCGCACCGCGAGTTTGAATCCGTTACGCCCGGTTGCAGTCACAGCGACGCCGAACTGCATCGATGAGATTCTGCCGCCGGGCGTGGTCCGGGACGCCGGTCGCCCAACACACCGCCGCTACGGCCTCAGCGCTGGAATGCCGGATGACCGTGGTTCGTCAGTAGGTCAAGTCCGAGTCGCTCCTCGTCTCACTTGCCCCGCTCGATACGACCTGGAACGACTCCGACGCTGCACCAGCATCGGCCGTCTCTGGTTCGTCGCACGCCAAGGCGGCAGTCGCGATCATCATGCCCATCACACCGACAATATTCAGGATACGGATATTCATGGTTGCTTCTCCTTACCTAGTCTGATTCACACCTTCACTGCCCCGGATGCTCTACCGGAACATCGAAGCATCGACTCAAGACTAAGTGGTGGGAGCACACATGCCTGTGATGCATCTCACCAATCGCAAAAGAAATTTCCCTTCTATGGTGAACCTTGTCACAAAACCTGCCGCACATTTCGCGCATGTCAGAAACCGTCGGACTGGGCTGTGGGTTCGGCAATGGTGATGCGCCGGCCGTCCACGCGCACGAAACCGCTGGCCTCCAGATGGCGGAACACGCGCGTGACCATCTCGCGCGAGGCACCCGCCATTCCGGCGATGTCGCGATGGGTGAGGCGCGCCGGTACAACCAGCCGTCCCTCCTCGAGTTGTGCCAGCTGGCGCAGGATCTGCTGTACGCGCGCCTGCACG
>Ga0105107_10002531_pt1 | contig 12050 bp, 8 predicted proteins | sample PPLLaktember2015_6_FD_79335 | JGI IMG/M metagenome (GOLD analysis project Ga0105107, IMG submission 79335) | Freshwater sediment microbial communities from Prairie Pothole Lake near Jamestown, North Dakota, USA - PPLs Lake P8 Core (1) Depth... | ecosystem: Environmental > Aquatic > Freshwater >... | reverse complement strand
GCGACGCCGGTGATCCACCTGCAGGGCCACGTGCGCTACACCTCGGTCGGCGCGGTCACTACCGACGGCTCCGGTACCTTCGACTCCGACACTCTCATCGGCCTGAACGGCCGCTGGTACTTCCGGCCTGACTTCGCGTTGGTCACTGGCTACGAGTTCGGCGGGATCACCACTTGGAACGCGGGAGTGCGGTACGCGTTCTGAGTGGGCCTCAGATCCTGCCGACACTCTGCCTAGTCTTCGTGTCGCTGGTTCGATTCCGGCCCTGGCCACCATTCCTTCAATCGCCTGCCAAATTCTGCAATCGCCGGCAGATTTCAGTGCGGGCGTATTCACCTGAAGGGCGGCCGCGGCCAGGATGGCTGTGCGCGTGACATTCGCAACATATCCAAGGCCACGCTAGACAAGAAAATCTGCAAGATCTAGATCGACGACTGGGAGTATGTGCTGGTTAAGGAACACATGGGCCCGGAATTCGCGATCGAACTCGTCGAGTCCACAATCAAGGGCACGCGCGTTAACCTCAATCGCGATAACAGCAAAGGCCCCCTCCCGGGGGCCTTGGCGCGTTCGCGCAATCAGGCTGAAGAAGTCCGAGGCGCCTACTAACGCCTGGCTTATTACCTACCTGAGGTCCAACGCGCCGTTATCGACGGGAATCCGCTTGCCCGGGTCATGATCCATGCGAACCATGCCCTGCTTGCCGTCGAGCAGATAGGTGACGTCAAAACCGGCCGGAACCTTCTGGTTGTCGTAGACGGTTCCGCAACGGTGTTCCACGACCGTTTCGGTATTGCCTTCCTGCATGTTCTTCTGGACCTTGCTGCCAGCGTAACCGCCGGCCACGGCACCCGCCGCGGTGGCGATCTTCTTGCCGTCGCCACCGCCAACCTGGTTGCCCAGCACGCCGCCGATGACGGCACCGATTGCCGTGCCGGCAATCCGCTTTTCGTCCTTGACGGGCACCTGTTGCGTAACCGCCTCGTCATTGCATTCCTGGCGTGCGGTCTGCTGGTTGTCGAACGCGGGCGCGACCGAAACGACGTCGGCATAGTCCTGCCAGGGATTCAGGTTGGCTCGCGTGCCCGCGTAGGCGGCGACTGCCACGACCGCGACACCGCCGAGAATCAACGGGGCCAATAGGGAATTCTTCATCTGCATTGCTCCTCAATGAATGCCGGGCTCAGTATTCGATTCGGCCCGGTCCACCGCGGCTACGCCCAGTGGCGAGTAATCGGGGGCAACTTCGTGATCTCGGTAAAGTTTGGCCCCGGCACCGCTGCAACTCGGTACTGCACGGGATGAGACAACGCGAGAGCGTATCCCGCCCGCCCCTCACGGGTTTGTGCGGCAGCGAACATGGCACTCGACCCGGATCTTCGCCGCAAACGAGCGCCGTGCCATGGGTGAGTATATTTCGCACCCTTATGACAACAGGCAGCGCGCGGCACCCGCTGGGAATCCACAAGTGCAGCTTCCCATCATGCCGTTGACAGCCCGGTCTGGTTTGCGCGCTCATACGACCGGACTACGGTCATCCATCTGAACGTGCCATCCGACAGATCGGTGGCTGGAGACACAGTCAAGTCAGAGTGCTAGCGTATGTATGGGCAAGCAAAGGAGTGGCATCTGTGAGGCGCTTGTGCTTTCTGTTTCCGACGATCGAGCGTACTCGGGACGCGGTCGAGGCATTGCGGCATGCCAATGTCGGCGAATCAAACATCATGATCGTCGCGAAGCACGACATCCCACTCGGTGATTTGCCCGCTGCCGACGTCGACGCGACGGATGCGGTGCCGGGCCTCGAGCGCGGGTTGGCCGGGGGCGCGATCATCGGAGCTCTGGCTGGAATCATGGTCGTACGCTTTACGGCCTTGGGCATTGTCCTTGGCGGTGCCGCCATACCTTTGCTGACTGCCTTTGGTGCCGCCGTCAGCGGACTACTTACGTTTCTGGCAGGTGCATCGTTTCCTAGCACGCGCCTGAAGTCATTCGAGAATGCCATTGAAAGCGGGAAGATCCTGCTGATGGTCGATGTGGACAATAGTCGCGAGAAGGAAATTGAGGATCTACTTAAGTCCCAATGTCCAGAGGGCGATTTCGTCGGCTATGAGCCGCACGCACCCATCGTCCCGCGATAAGGGCAGTCAAGTGCGAGATGGCCGGTAAGAACTTCGCACTGGGATTCTGTGCCGCCGGGAATACGACGCGGCCGAACAGGCTGTCGAGATCGAAGTAGACATGCAGCACCGGCTGCGGGAATCCGGGAATCGAAAACGAGAGTAAGCCTTGATGGATCCGCTGGTCTCGATCCTCGTGGGCGGGATCCTCATGAGCGTCATCGCCCTTGTGGGCGGAGTGACGACACTGCTTCGGCCTGTCGTCCTGGAGCGGATCCTTCTGCCGCTTGTCGCCCTTGCCGCCGGAACGCTGATCGGGGGCGCTTTCTTCCACATGATCCCCGAAGGCATGGCGTCACTCGCGCCGCTTAGTGCTGCAGCCTGGCTGACCTGTGGCTTCACGGCATTTCTTGCGGTTGAACAATTTCTCCACTGGCACCATTCCCACCGCAGCATCGCGTCTGGCCGCAAGCCGGTGACATATCTGATCCTCATCGGCGATGCCCTGCATAACTTCATAGGCGGACTGGGGATCGCCAGCACTTTCCTCATTTCCCCTCACGCCGGTGCCGTGGCCTGGGTCGCGGCCGTGGCGCATGAAATCCCGCAGGAACTGGGCGACTTTGGCGTGTTGGTCCATGGAGGCTGGCCGCGGCGCCGTGCCTTGCTGTTCAATGTGCTGTCGGCCGTGACCTTTCCGATCGGGGCGGTGATCGCCTATTTCGCCTCGCAGCACTTCGATGTTGCCGGCCTGGCGCTGTTTGGCGCCGGCAATTTCATCTATATCGCGGCGTCGGACCTGATACCAGAGATCAAGTCGGAAACGAGTCTGCGTATCGGGGCGCTGCATTTCGGCTGCTTCGCGTCCGGGCTCGCCCTGACGTATGTTCTCGCCTGGCTATTCCAGTAATCGCGAGTCGGATGCTTGAGCCAGGGGCAGCCGTCCCGGATGAGAAGACTGCCGCGTTTGCCGCTAAACGAACCCCCGACACGCAACGTTCCAATGCCGGAAATCATACCCGTCGCAACCCTGGCCGACCGCCTGTTCGCTGCGTTCCAACACGCGTTACCGAAAAAGGCCCTGTCGCGTGCGATCTACAACATCACTCGAGCATTAGGCGGTCGAGTTCGCGGTGCTGCAATGGGTCGACTGGTTCCGTCACCGGCGTTTGTGCGGTTCAGGGAACTCCACTAACGCACCGTCCAGAGACCTTTGACCTAATCTGGAAGTCAGCGATACTTCAATTACTGTCACGACCGAGAGCACAGCCTCGACACGCTCGGCCAACTATAGGGGATGAAACGTGAATAGAAGTCAGAGCGTGATCGTCGTTGCGATTGCAAGCACGCTTGCCTGTGTCACCCAGGCACAGACAACGGAGAGCGTACCGACGCGAAAGGTCGAACTTAAGTCTGAGTTCCCTGCGTCCGACACAAAAGCGTCCGAAAGCCTCGAGTACCGCCTTGTCGGACCGTGGCGCGGCGGCCGCGTGACCACGGTCACGGGAGTTCCGGGTAAACCGAACTTGTACTACATGGGAGCGACTGGCGGTGGGGTATGGAGAACCGAGAACGCCGGGCAGACCTGGAAGAACCTTTCTGACAAGCATTTCAAGGTCGGAACGATTGGTGCGGTAGCCGTGTCCAGGTCCGACCACAACGTCATCTACGTGGGCACGGGCGAATCGCCGATCCGCGGCGTGACAACCTCGCACGGAGACGGCGTCTGGAAGTCGACCGATGCGGGCGCAACCTGGACACACGTCGGCCTGCCGAGGGCCGGCCAGATAGCCCGGATCCAGATCCACCCGACCAATCCCGACATCGCCTACGTTGGCGTGCAGGGCCAGATCTGGGGGGGAAGCGAAGAGCGCGGCGTGTTCCGCACGTCCGACGGCGGCAAATCCTGGGAGCACGTGCTGAAGGTCGGGCCCGAGACCGGCACCTCGGACCTGCGCATGGATCCGACTAACCCGCGCATCCTGTACGCCGGCATGTGGCATCACGGCCGCAAGCCGTGGTTCGTGATGTCTGGTGGCGCCGAGGGCGGCATCTTCAAAACCACCGATGGTGGCGATACCTGGACGAAACTTGAAGGCGGGCTGCCGGAGGTGGTCGGCAAGATCGGCGTCGACGTGTCGGCCAGCAATCCACGGCGCGTCTACGCGATCATCGAGGCGGAACCCGAGAAGGGCGGCCTGTGGCGCAGCGACGACGGCGGCGAGACCTGGAAGCTGATCGACGGCCATCGGGTGCTGCATTCCCGCGCCTGGTACTACATTCACATCGCCGCCGATCCGGTTGACCAGGACACTGTGTACGTGCTGAACGTGCCGCTGATGAAGTCCATTGATGCCGGCAAGACCTGGGTGAAGATCGATACGCCGCACGGCGACCACCACGACCAGTGGATCAATCCTGACGACCCGATGAACTTCATCAACGGGAACGACGGCGGAGCGACGATCACCTTTGACGGCGGCGAGACCTGGTCATCGATCATGAACCAGCCGACCGCGCAGTTCTATCGCGTCGAGACCGACGACCAGAAGCCGTTCAGGATCTACGGCGGCCAGCAGGACAACTCGACCGTGGCGATCGCCAGCGAGAGTCTGTACGGCGGCATCGGCGTCGAGGACTATTTCGACATCGGCGGCGGCGAAAGCGCGCACGTGGCCTTCGACCCGGCGAACCCGCAGCTGGTCTACGCGACCTCGATCAACGGCACGCTGACGGAACACGACCGCGCGACGCAGTTGACCCGAGTGATCATTCCCTACCCGGAGTCGATGTACGGCAAGGACTCGAAGGACCTCAGGTATCGAGTCAACTGGAATGCACCGGTCGAGGTCGACCCGCATGATCCGTCGGTCATCTACTACGGGACGCAGTACCTGATGAAGAGCGCCGATCGCGGGGCGACCTGGGCCTCGATCAGCCCGGACCTCACTCGCAACGATCCGGAGAAGCAGGGCAGGAATGGCGGGCCGCTGACGCCGGAGAACGTCGGCGCCGAGTTCTACAACACCATCTTCTACATCGCGCCGTCGCCGCATGAGCGGGGTGTCATCTGGGTCGGCAGCGACGATGGCCTCGTGCACGTCACGCGCGACGGCGGCGCAACCTGGCAGAACGTATCCCCGAACCATCGCGGCAAGTTCTCCGAAGAGGCCTACGTCAACGCAATCGAGATCAGCCCGCACGATCCGGCCACCGCCTACCTGGCCGTGCAGGGCCACAAGTTGAACGACTTCGCACCCTATATTTACCGGACGAGCGACTACGGCAAGCGCTGGACCCGGATCGACGACGGGCTGCCGAAGGACCAGTTCGTCCGCGTCGTGCGTGAGGATCCCGCCCGTCGGGGCCTGCTGTACGCGGGCACCGAGGGAGGGATGTTCGTCAGCTACGACGACGGCGGGAACTGGAGGCCGCTGCAGCTCAACCTGCCGCCGGTGCCGATCACGGATCTCCAGGTTCGACAGGACACGCTGGTCGTCGCGACCCAGGGCCGCGCATTCTGGGCGCTGGACGACCTGTTCGTCGTGCGCAAGGACGCGCAGGGCGCCGGCACCGGCAAACTCGCCCTCTATAGTCCGGGTACGGTGGAGATGAGGATCGGCGACGGCGGCAAGGCCGACGACTTCGAAGGCAGCAATCCGCCCCGCGGCGTCCAGCTCTACTACCGGCTCGACGCGGAGGCCGAGGGCCCGCTGACGATCGAGATCCTGGACAGCAGCGGGCGCGTGATCCGCACGATGAGCAGCGAGGAGTCCGGCCGCGAGGAGTGCCTCAAGGCCAATGAGGATCTGCGCAGCCCGCTGGAGTTCGATTATCCCGCCAAGAAACGGGGCCTGAACAAGTGGACCTGGGACCTGCGCCGCGACGGCGTCACCTGCATCGAGGACGTCACCCTGTTCGCCGGTTTCGAGGGCCCGCGGGTGCCGCCGGGCGAGTATCGCGCCCGCGTCTCCGCAGGCGGTGCCAACGCCGAGGCCTCGTTCACGCTGGTATCCGATTCGCGCGTGACAGCGTCTCCTGAGGAAATCCGCACCTGGTCGGCGCGGCTCGAGGAGACGGCGGCACTGCTCGACGAGGTGCTGCGGGTGCTCGATGGCGCGCGCGAAGCGCGCTCTGATGTCGAGGCGCTGATGGCCGAGCACCCCGGCGATGCTGAGTTGCAGCAGGCCGGCACCAAGGCGATCGAGGCGCTCACCGCGTGGGACCGCTTGATCAACCAGCACCTGCACGAAACCGTCGAGGACGAGGACGCGTGGGAGACCTTGCTGGCCGGTCAAGTTCGCTACCTGCTCGACGTGATCGAGTACTCCGGCGCACCCGTGACCGGCGGCCAACTGGAACGGCTAGCCGACCTCAAGGGCGAGTGGGCGGCGCGGCGAGCGGAACTCGAATCCATCGTGAGCGGGCATCTCGAGCCGATCAACGAACGGGCGGGGCGACTGGGCATGAAGCACGTCACCGTGCCGAGCCAATGATGAAGAGTGGTCAGCGACGGGCCGGTAGACGTCCGTGTTGCGCTCCGCCGAATGGCTGGGTTACTGGCGGCTGCAATCGGGATGCAGGCGGTATCGCCGCGCGCGCCGCGTACGGACTGTTACCGAGAGGGCAGCCTTAGCGCGCGTCAGCCGCGGCGGGCCAGGGCGGCCCCAGGCCCGCGCGCGCGCCGTCGCTGCCTCGGCCGCAGCCTGCTCAGCGAGCCTCGCGTACGTGCAATTGCGGATTCCGCGCCTTCGGCGACGAAGTGCAATTCACGCGCTCTTCACGCGGCCTTCACCTTAATTGGCCCAGAATGCATGCGCGCTGAGCCTTCATGGCAACCACGCCCGGCACAGTGTGGAGATGGGCATGAAACAGATCATTCAAATTCTCGCAGGAGCGCTGGCCTTCTGTTTGCCAATTGCCGCAATGGCGCAAAGCGCAGATGGTGGGATGCGCATTGCAGTAGTCAGTAAGGAGACACAGCGGCCTCTCGAGGGCGTGACCGTGACCGTTACCGACCGCGACGGCAACGTCATTACCGGTCGCACGGAGGCCAACGGAACGGTCGAATTGAGCGATCTCGACATCGGGCTCTATGCGGTCACGGCGGATGGCCCTGGCCTGGTGACAGCCAGCGAACCCAGCGTGCGTGTGGTCGGCCGCAAGGTGACTCCGCTCAACCTCGAGATGCTCGCCCGCACGGAGGCGCTCGAGGAAGTCGTGGTTCTGGCCCGCGCGCAGGTTGCCGATCCGCATGGGGCGGTGAGCAATTCCCTGCTGAACCGGGAGGAGCTGCGCAGTGCCCCTGGCACGGGCAGTGACGTCCTGCGAGCGCTCGACGGCCTGCCGGGGCTGATATCCAACGGCGAATTCGCCAGCTTCTCCGTGCGCGGCCGTGGACCCCGGGACAACCTGATCCTGATTGACGATATCCCCTTTGACCGCGTGGTTCACTTCGACCAGACACTCGGCGAGGAGGAGGACATCGGTGGCGGTGGTCGTTACTCGATTTTCGCGCCGAACGCCATCGAGAGTGCGGAATTCTCGCCCGGCGGCTGGAGCGCTGCGTACGGAGGGCGCTCGGGTTCGCTGCTGAAGCTCGACGTCGCTGGCGGCACCCCGACGCCCAGCGCCAGTCTGCGGGTGGACATCGCAGGGCTCGAACTCAGCTACGAGGGGCCAAGCGGCGTCCATGATGATACGACCATGTATTTCACGGCGCGCCAGTTCGATTTCGGCGACGTCTTCGACATGATTGAAGAACTGGACATTGGCGATCCGGAGCTGACCGATATCGTCCTCAAGACGGTGACTACCCTCGATTCCGGCGACACGATCGAATTCCTCGGTGTTTACGCGCCGGAGGAATACACGCGCGACATCGACAACGTCCTCGAGTCACCCGACTTCGAGGACGTTGCGCTGATCGACACCGATCAGGACCTGTACATGACTGCGCTGGCCTGGCGCCATCTGGTCGGGGAGACCGGCGAATGGACGAACCGGGTCTACCTGCGCGCGAATGACAAGTTTTCAGCAGAAGGCGAGGCTTATCCGGACCTCGTGCCGGAGGGCACGCCGGCCCCGGACATCCCGGTGCGCGAGCAACTGATCACCGTCACCGAGAAGGAAACCGAGATCGGCTGGCGCAGCGACTACGTGACTCGCAACCGCTTCGGCCAGGGGTCGGCCGGGCTGCACGTCTGGCAGACCGACGTCGATTACTCGACTTTCCTCAGGGAGGACTGGGACCGGTTCGTCTTTCGTACGAACGACCCCCGCCCGCCCGGGCAGCAATACATCACGTTGACGCCGGATGACGTGAACTCGGTTTATGAGGCGAAGGAGACCAGCTATGCGGCCTATGGCGAGCAGGTGTTCGAGTTCGCTGACTGGGACCTGAGAGCAGGGCTTCGTTACGATTACGATGGCTTTGCGGACGAATCGCTCATCTCCCCGCGGCTTGCGGCGAACTGGCGCCCCGAGCCGGACCTGCGGGTGTCGGCAACCGCGGGCGTGTTCTATCAGTCGCCCCGCTTCCTGGTCCGCGGGGCGAGCCCGGAGAACTTTGATATCGAAAACGAGCAGATCACGCACGTGAGTGTCGGCTTCGAGCGGTACTTCGGCCCCAACTGGTCGCTGCTCGTCGAGCCGTACTATCAGTGGCTGGATAATCTCGTCGTCGAGCAGGAACGCACCAGCGGCCGGGTCACCAACGACGGAGACGGCACGAATCTCGGCCTGGACGTCGTTCTGTCGCGGAATTTTGCAGATGGCTGGTTCGGGAATGTCGTCTACGCCTACAACGATGCCCGGATCGACGACAACGACGGCCTCGGGGAGTATGACGCCGACTTCAACCGCGAGCACTTCTTCTCCATCGGCGGCAGCTGGGAGATCAGCGAACGCTGGAAGGTCGGTGCACGCTGGAAATGGGCGACCGGGCGCCCCACGGACGACTTCATCATCAACAGTGACGTGCTGGGAGCAGGACAGCCGCTGCGCTACTCGAAGGAACTGACGGATCGGAACGCGCTTCGGCTCGATGACTATCACTCGCTCAATATCCGGGTGGATTACCGGCTTCCTCTCGGCCCGGTGGACCTTGTCGCGTTCCTGGACGTAATCAACGTCTACGGCGGCCCAGGCGGTGGTTCGCAGGAGTTCGACCCGCGGCGGGGCGTGATCGTCGCAGACGAAGGGGAAGCGTTTCCGATCATCGGCCTGATATTCGAGCGCTCCTGGTGAGAGACCTGCGTTCGGTCACTGCGCGAGTAACTCGTTGACCTCGCCAGGCGCTCGCACTCAGCTGCCGTCAGGAGCAGGGCGGGGGTCGGCATGGGTTCGGTCGGGAGAGAACCCGGCCGAGTCGCAAGGGTAAACATTGCCGGGTCTTCGACTTACGGGCGGCGAGGGCAGCCGTACCTGCTACTGAAAATCGGCGTGTCGCTGGTTTGATTCCGTCCCTGGCAGCCCTACTGATTCTTGTCACTCACGATCGGAGTACTGAGAGCAGGAATCCCGCTCTACATCGCAAGGCTATTCGATTTTTAGCTAAAGCTTCGGAATCCGAATACGGCTGATCATGAGCGTACCAGACAGCAGAAACAGCAGCGCCAAGGGATGCAGAGTGTGCCCCGCGATACTCACGGCACCCATCCAAAGGTTCGACCCAATGGCGTGTTGGGAAGCGGCAAAGGTCAGTAGGGCAACCAACACGATCGAGGTCGGAATCGGCGTCCCCTCAAAATATTTCACCTTGTCCGTGCCTTCGGAGAGCTTCTCCGCAGTGACGTTGTAGCGCGCGAGTCTCGATACGCCACACGCCACAAAGAACACCAGGATCAAGCGGTCGTATAAGCCTTGCATGCCGCAGGCGTACGCAAGGACTGCCGGTGCAACGCCAAAGGAAATGACGTCCGCCAAAGAGTCGAGCTCGCGTCCCATGGCCGAGGTTTTCTGTCGCCAGCGGGCAATGCGGCCGTCCAGAATGTCGAAGACCAATCCCGCGAAGATGAGGGAGCCGGCGACGTAGATGCGCTCAACGTAACCGGTCTGCAAGTAAGTCATGCAGGAGAACAGCGCGCCGGTGCCGCAGACCGCATTGCCCAAGGTGAACCAGTCTGCGAAGTGAAACTCGCGGATCATCGAAAAGCGCTTACGGGACTCAGCTGGCATTCGCGAATTATGACGCCGTTATTAGCTCGTCGTCGTTGTTTGGAAAGACCAGTTTCTGCGAGCGTTGGACCGGCCGGGACGTCCCACATTCAGATCGGCAAACATAAAAATCTATATCGATAATGACCGCTTGTATGTGCGGCAGCGTACCCAAGAGCTTGTGTCACGGAGCACTGGTTGGCATGAGCGCGGATCCAGGGCTTTCTTTGACTTAAGTCAATACGCCGGGCAACGGAAGGCGCATATTGGTACCGGACAGGGGAGCGGCTATGAGTCTCGACAAGCCTTCAAACCACCTGCTGGCGGCACTGCCCCTCGAGGTGATGGAGCGCTTGGCGCCGCACATGGAATTGGTGGCGATGCCGCTTGGCGAGTGGCTGCTTGTCGGAAACCCCGTGCACTACATCCACTTTCCGGCCGATGCCATCATCGGGGTGCTCCAAGTACTGACGAATGGCGCGGCCGACGGCGTTTTCCTGGTCGGCAACGAGGGAATGGTTGGCGTCTCCTTTTGCCTGGGCGCTGAAATTAGCCCGAACCGGGCGATCGTGCTGAAGCCAGGCTGGGCATACCGTATACCGGTCTCGCGGATGCTGGACGAATTCAGGCACGACCGCGCCCTGTTGACGCTGACCATGCGCTACACGCAGACCCGGATCGCCCAGGCCGCGGCGACCTTGGCCTGTAACCGGTACCATTCTATCCGCCAGCAGCTATCCCGCTTTCTGCTGATGTACATGGATCGACAGCCCGGTGACCAGCTGTCCGTGACTCAGGAGGTCATCGCCCAGTGGCTGGGTGTGCGCCGCGAGAGTGTTACTGAAGCTGCGAACGAGTTGCGGAAGCTGCGGGTCATTGACTACCAACGCGGCCAAATCACGGTGCTGGACAAGCCTCGACTGGAAACGCTGACCTGCGAATGCTACAGCTCAGTCCGGCAGGAGACCCATCGCGTGCTGGCGTGGGAGCGGCAGTATGCTGTCGCGAACAGCCGGGCGTCGCGAACCTGGTCAACGATACCCGGCTGCCCGCAGCACGCCTCGAGCCTCACCAACTGATGTCCGAGGACGGTTATCGGCGTTGGCTTCTGCAAGCAGGATCCGGATGATTCTAGAAGCTGTCAGCGCAGGGCCAGTCAAAGACACTTCGAAAGTATGTCGACCTTGCATATGAGTGCCTGCTACAGAAAATCCGCGCGTCGGTGATTCGATCGTACAGTTACCGGAGGACAGCCAATGTCGCTCATGAACGGAATACGCAATGCCGGCCTACCGGTGGTTCTCACCACTCTCACGCTCCTGGGAGCCGCAAACCCGGCCGTTTCCCAGGAGAGTTTCGACACTGTCGTGCAGCGGACGAAACAGGAGAAGGCGAGCTTCGCCGAGCGCCAGAAGAACCTGCTAGCCGAGCGTTACGACCTGTCGAACCGCGCCGTGCAGGGCGCGACCATGTCCGGCGGCAAGGCCGTGCAGGCCGGCGTGCGTGTGAAGCTTCCGCAGGGGGTGACCTGGGACCAACTCGCTGGCATGGCGCCTCAGGAGATCAAGAGCAAGAATCTCTGGCCGGCGGGGTTCTACCCGCTGCCACACCCGCATCATGAGGCGGGCGGCATGATCTTCCCGCAGCCGCAGATCGACGCAATCAAGAAGCAGGACGGGCGCGACCTCACCCGCTTCGACCTCGACTATGACCTTCCGCAACACATGCTGCCGGAGTTCCCGGCACCGATCTTCCTGACCACGCGGCCGGATC
>Ga0105107_10002530_pt1 | contig 12050 bp, 14 predicted proteins | sample PPLLaktember2015_6_FD_79335 | JGI IMG/M metagenome (GOLD analysis project Ga0105107, IMG submission 79335) | Freshwater sediment microbial communities from Prairie Pothole Lake near Jamestown, North Dakota, USA - PPLs Lake P8 Core (1) Depth... | ecosystem: Environmental > Aquatic > Freshwater >... | reverse complement strand
TAGCACGCCGCGGCCGAGCCGCTCCACCGCGCGCGCGAGCCCCATCGCGCGCGCTCGTCCCGTGGTCCCGTCCGGGAGCGCGGTGATCGGCCGCGCTGCCACCTCGCCGTCCTCGAGGCCGCGGAAGATCACGTTGCGGTGGCCGTAGTGCGTCTCGGGCGTGTCGCCGACCTGCGTCCACTCCCAGCCGAGGTACGCGACGAGATCCGGGTCGGCCGGGTCGCCGGCCACTGCGTTGCACTGGCGGACGCTCTCGACGGTCTCGCGCCAGCGCGCGGGCGTGAGCCCCTCCGCGTGGTCGTTCAGCGAGAAGAAGTCCACCGCCGAGCACCAGCGCGCGTAGTCGCAGGCGTCGGCGGGCGGGTGGGAGCCTTCGCCCGAGAGGAGCGAGGTCCCGTAGAGGAGCGCGTCGATCGAGAAGGTGGTGTGGACGTGGAGGTCGCCGAAGAGGATCTGCTTCGTGCCGGGCTGGGGCGGCCCGGCCGCCGGCGGCCGGGCCGGGCCCGCGATGCGGCCCGCCGAGCGGTCCGGCGCCGGAAGCGCCAGCAGCCAGGCGACGCCGGCGACCAGAAGGAGGAGGACTGTGAAGACCAGCCGGCGCGCCACGGCGACAGGCTAGGACGGCGGCGGCGCGAGATCACTCGTCGCCCCGCTGCTGCTGGTGAGCGAGTCCGCGAGCGGGCAGATGGGCACGCCCGGAGGGACGCGGAAGCCGGTGGTCAGGGAGGCGCTGCCCGCCGCGACCCCAGCGGCGGCGACGCGTCCGCTCATCGCCGCGAGAGCCGCGCCAGCCACCCGGCGAGCGCCTGGCCGATGGCGTCGGGCGAGTCCTCGGGCGCGAAGTGGAGGCCGCGGACCGTCACCTCCTCCTGGTTCGGCCAGCGGCGGCAGAGCTCCCGGAGGCCGCCCACGAGGAAGCTCCCCGGCTCGACGTTCACGAAGAGCTTCGGGACGGGCGAGCTCGCGAGCCAGGCCGCGTAGGCGCTCTCCGCCTCGTCCACGTCCCGGGGCGTTCCGTCGACGGGCACGTCGCGGCAGAGGGAGAGGATCGGGCGGCGCGCCTCGCCGGGCTCGCGGAAGGGTGCGCGGTAGGCCTCCATCTCGTCCTCGCGCAGCGTGCGCATCACCTGGGCCGGGATCGCCGCCTCGACGTAGACGTTCTGCTCGAGGATCAGCCGATCCCCGGCCGGCGAGCGGAGCGCCTCGAAGAGGGGCGCCGAGCCCGGCGGGAGGTCCGCGGCCCGGACGCTGCGCACCACCGCCTCGAGGTAGGCGATGCCGGCGACCCGCTCGGCGTGGCGCCGGGCCCAGTCGAAGCCCAGCACCGAGCCCCAGTCGTGGAGGACGAGGACCGCGCGCTCGCGGACGCCGGCCAGCTCGAGCCACGCATCGAGGTGCCGGCGCTGCTCGGCGAAGTGGTAGCGGTCCGGGCCCGAGGGCTCGAGCTTCCCCGAGTGGCCGAAGCCGACGAGGTCCGGCGCGAGGCAGCGGCCGAGGTGCGCGACGTGGGGGAGGACGTCGCGCCACAGGTAGGACGAGGTCGGGTTCCCGTGGAGGAAGACGATGGGGTCGCCGGCGCCCACCTCGAGCCACGCCATGGGCGTGCCGAGGACGGGGGCCCGGCGGCGCCAGCGCGCGAGATCGGCGGCCGAGGTGCTCACGTGCGGCGGCAGCCGAGCGGCTCACGCGCCGCCGCGTTCACTCCCGCAGCTTCGGCAGCGCCTCGCCTTCGGGCACGAACTCGACGGCGACGCCGTTGTTGCAGTAGCGCTTGCCCGTCGGCGCCGGGCCGTCGTCGAAGACGTGGCCCTGATGGCCGCCGCAGCGGGCGCAGTGGTACTCGGTGCGGGGCCAGATCAGCTTGAAGTCGCGCTTCGTCTCGAGGGCGCCGGGGATGAAATCGAAGAAGCTCGGCCAGCCGGTGCCGCTGTCGAACTTCGCCGCCGAGCGGAAGAGGGGGAGGCCGCAGGCGGCGCACACGAAGGTGCCCGCTCGCTTCTCCTCGTTCAGCGCGCTCGTGAACGCGCGCTCGGTGCCCTCCTCGAAGAGCACGGCGTAGCGCTCCGGGGGGAGGAGCTTCCGCCACTCGGACTTCGGCTTCGCGAGCTTCGCGTCGGCCATGCTGCTCCCTTCGTTGCCGCGCGCGCCGAGAGGTGACGGCGACGCCCGCGTCTAGCATAGCGACGGCTAGCCGGCGTCTCGCACCGTGTAGCGCCAGACCTCGGCGCCGCCGGGCCAGGCGTCCGCCGGGAGCTCCGCCTTGCGCTTCAGGTGGCGCACGAACGCGGCCGGGTCGGGAAGCTCCTCCCAGACGGCGGGCAGGAACGTGGCGCGGCGCTCCCCCACGCGCAGCACCAGGCCGTCGACCCCCGGCCGGAGCTGGGCGAGGAGCTCGGCCTCGGAGGCGGCGGCGAGGCGCTCGAGGGGGGAGAGCAGGGCGACGTGGACCTCGAGGGCGGCGAGCTCGATCCGCTCGAGCGGCGGGAAGCGCGGGTCGCGGAACGCCGCCGCGAAGGCGTTCTCGGCCACGTCGACGGCGAGGGGGCGATGGGCTTCCAGCGTGCCGATGCAGCCGCGGAGTGCACTGCGCAGCTCCAGGGTCACGAAGCTCGCCGCCGTCTCGCGAAGCGCGGGCCCGTGGGCGGCGGGCTCCACCGCGAGCGGATGCCCGTGGACGAGCCCGTGCTCGATCGAGCTGCGCGCGAGGCGGACGAGAGACATGCGCGAAGGCTAAGCACCGCTCCAGCCGACGCCACCCGCGCTGGGCTCGGGCCGGAGGTCCATCTGGTACGATCGGCGCCCGTGAGCACGGCACCCGAGGCCGCGCCGGTCTCGGACGCGCGGATCCCCACCTCGTTCTGGATCTACCTCGCGTGCCGCTTCTTCGCGGCGACGGCGATGACCTTGCTGCGCGCCGCCGTGTTCTGGCACGTCTGGGAGCTCAGCCACTCGGAGCTCCGGATCGGCCTCGTCGGCCTGTTCCAGTTCCTTCCCGCGCTCTTCCTCACCCTCGTCGGCGGCGCCGTGGCGGACGCCTACGACCGCCTCCGGGTGATGCGCCTGGCACAGCTTCCCCTCCTCGTGACCGGCACGCTGCTCGCCGGGGCGACCTTCGAAGGCGCGATCACGGTGCCCTTCCTCTACGCCGCCGTCTTCTGCAACGCGGCCGCCTTCGCCTTCGACAGCCCGGCGCGCCAGGCGCTGCTGCCGAGCCTCGTGCCCCTCGCCTCCTTCCCGCGGGCCGTGACCTACTCCTCCACCGCGACGGCCCTCGCCTTCGCGACGGGCCCGGCCCTCGCCGGCCTGCTGATCGCGGGCTTCGGGGTGGCGACGGTGTATGCCGCCTACGTCGCGCTGGTGGCCCTGAACCTCGTCGGCCTCGGCTTCGTGCGCGCGGTGCGGGTGTCGACGGAGCGGCGCGCTCCGAGCTGGCAGGCCGTGCGGGAGGGGCTCGCCTTCGTGCGCCGGAACCCGGTGGTGCTCGGCTGCATGGGCCTCGACATGTTCGCGGTGATCTTCGGCGGAGCCACGGCCCTGCTCCCGGTGTTCGCGAAGGAGATCCTCCAGGCGGGGGACGTCGGCTACGGCATCCTCGGCTCGGCCCTCGAGGTGGGCGCGCTCTCGATGTCGCTGCTGCTCGTGCTCCGGCGCCCGATCGAGCGCGGCGGCCGGGCGCTCCTCGCGGCGGTCTGCGTCTACGGCGCCGCCACCGTGGTGTTCGGCCTCTCGCGCTGGTTCCCGCTCTCGGTGGCGGCGTACCTCGTGGTGGGGATGGCGGACCAGATCAGCGTGGTGATCCGCCAGACGGCGATCCAGCTCTCGACCCCCGACGCGCTCCGGGGCCGCGTCTCGGCGGTGAACATGATCTTCATCGCCGCCTCGAACCAGCTCGGCGCCGTCGAGTCGGGCTTCCTCGCCGCGGCCACGAGCGCGACCTTCGCGGTGGTGAGCGGGGGGGTCGCGTGCTTCGTGGTCGTGGCCTGGACGGCGTGGCGGCTCCCGGAGCTGCGGCGCTATCGGATCGCTTCCGGGACGACCGTCCCGGGCTAGAGCCGCGCGGCCGCCGCGGCGCGATAGACTGCCCCCGTGCTCTTCGACCTGCGCACCTACCTCCGCATGTTCCGGCTGGCCTTCGCCGATCGGCCGCGGGGCGGGCGCCTCGTGCTGCTGCTCCTGCTCGCCCTCGGGATCCCCCTGGTCGCGGCCTTCCACGCGCTCTGCATGGCCCTCGACCGGCTGCTGTTCCCGGGCTTCCGCCGCATCGCGGTGCGCGAGCCGGTGTTCGTCGTCGGCCACGCGCGGAGCGGCACCTCGCTGCTCCACGAGCTCCTCGCCCGGGACGGCGAGCGGTTCTCCACCTTCCTCACCTGGGAGCTGTTCCTGCCGGCGATCGTCCAGAAGAAGCTGGTGCGGGGCCTCGGCCGGCTCGACCGCGCCTGGCTGGGAGGGGCCGTCGACCGCCGCATCAAGGCCTTCGAGGACCGCGCGTTCGCGAGGGGCCGCGAGATGCATCCCATGAGCCTCACGCGGCCCGAGGAGGACGAGTTCCTGTTCGCGGCTTCCTGCGCCTCGGGCGTGTGGGTGCTGCTGTTCCCTTACTGGCGCGAGCTCGACTACCTCTACTACACGGACCGGATGCCCCCGCGGCGGCGGCGGCGCCTGCTGCGCTTCTACCGCGGCTGCGTGCAGCGCCAGCTCTACCTGAACGGCGCCGAGAAGATCCACCTCAGCAAGAACCCGACCTTCTGCGGCAAGGTCGAGAGCCTGATCGAGGCCTTCCCCGACGCCCGCTTCGTGGTCTGCATGCGCACGCCCTACGACACCATCCCGAGCCTGCTGAAGCTCGTGACGCGCAACTGGAAGGCGTCGGGCTGCCGCCCCGAGCGGATGGAGGACTCGCGGCTCGTGCTCGCCGAGCAGTCCTTCCACAGCTATCGCCATCCCCTCGAGGTGCTGGCGCGCCACCCGGAGGTGCGGCGGGCGGTCGTCGACTACCGGGCCCTCGTCGAGGCGCCGAAGCGCACCGTCCTCGAGGTCTACGACCGGCTCGGGCTCCCGGTCTCGCCGGCCTACGAGAAGGCCCTCGACGCGGAGGAGGCGCGCTCCCGCTCCCACCGCGGCGAGCACGTCTACAGCCTCGGCGAGTTCGGCCTCGAGCCCGGCGAGATCCGCGCCCGCCTCGGGGACCTCTTCGAGCGCTACGGCTGGGCGCCCCACGCGCCTCAGTCCGAAAGCACGTAGAGCCAGCGGAGCCCGAAGGAGAAGGCCAGGACGTAGGGGATGAAGCCGATCGCGCACACGGCGATCGCCCGGCCGGTGCTCTCGTAGTCGAGGGCCTGGCGCACCGCCACGACCATCGCCGCGAGCTGCCAGAGGCTCGCCGCGAGGGCGATCAGCGCCCCGACCACCGGAACGATGGCCGCGATCTGGAGCACGCCGGGCGTCGCCGAGAAGCCGAGGGTGCGGAAGAGCTGGCCGAAGTCGGCCTCGGTCTGGGGGCCCGGCAAGAGGCGCGTCCCGACGAAGAGGGTGATGAGGGCCCAGAGCGACCAGGCGACGAGGGTGATGGCGGCGGCGAAGAGCACGCCGAGGACGCCGAGCTCGCGGATGGCGCCGAGGCCCGCCGCGAGGGAGGCCAGCACGATCAGCGTGGCGGCCTGCCCCATGGCGCCCGCGTCGTGCTCGACCTCCTCGTAGGTCGCGGCGTCGAGCTTCGCCGCACCGACCGCGCGCTCGATGAAGGTCGCCATGCTTTCCCTCCCGGGGCCCAGTCTACACCGGGCGATCGATTGACTACACCGGCGCCCGATTTGACAACGCCGGGCGCCCGATTGACGCGCGCGCAGCAGAAGCCGAGCATCCCGTGCGAGGGGAGGAGCCGATGACGGGCTGGCTGCGGGTCGCAGCGCTCGGCGCGGCTGTGCTCGGCCTCGCGGCGGGGGCCTCGGTGGCGGAGCGCGGCGAGAGCGACTGGCGGGCGCGCGCGGACCGCATGGTCCGCGAGCAGATCGAGGCCCGCGGCGTGCGCGACCCTCGGGTGCTGGCGGCGCTCCGCGAGGTGCCGCGCCATCGCTTCGTGCCCGAGGCCTGGCGGGAGAGCGCCTACGACGACGGGCCTCTTCCCATCGGCCAGGGGCAGACCATCTCGCAGCCCTACATCGTCGCGGTGATGACCGAGCAGCTCCGTCCCGAAGCCGGCGACCGCGTGCTCGAGATCGGGACCGGCTCGGGCTACCAGGCGGCGGTGCTCGCGCGCCTCGTCGCGCGGGTCTACAGCATCGAGATCGTCCCGGAGCTCGCCGAGCGGGCGCGCGCGAACCTCGCGGCCCTCGGCGTCGAGAACGTCGAGGTGGTGACCGGCGACGGCTACCGCGGGCTCCCCGAGCAGGCCCCCTTCGACGGCATCGTCGTCACCGCGGCGCCGCCGCAGGTGCCCCAGCCCCTCGTGGACCAGCTCGCCCTCGGCGGCCGCATGGTCGTGCCCGTCGGCAGCTGGGACCAGGAGCTGCGCGTGCTCGAGCGGACCGCCTCCGGCATCCGCAGCGAGACGCTCTTCCCGGTGCGCTTCGTCCCCTTCGTGCGCGGAGACGATCCCGAGTAGGCGCGGCGCCTACTCGAGGCATTCCCCCTCCGGCGGGCCCTTCAGCTCGAGGACGTTGCCGTCGGGGTCGCGGACGTACATCGAGGGGCCCATGCCGAGGGCCCCGTAGCGCGGGGCGACGTCGCCCGGGGCGACGCCGTGAGCGGCGAGCTGGGCGCGGAGCGCGGGCTCGTCGAAGCGCGCGAGCTGCACGCAGAAGTGGTCGACGTTGCGGCCGTCGGGGGCCGGGGGACCGCCGCCGGCGCGGCCGAGGGGCGAGTCCACGACGACGAGGTCGATCAGGCTGGCTCCGGCGCGCAGCTGGACGAGGCCGAGGACGTCGCTGCGGCGCTCCTCGCGGCAGCCGAGGGCGCCGCAGTAGAAGGCGAGGGAGCGCTCGAGATGCGACACCCGCAGCACCACGTGGTCGAGGCCGAGGATCTCGATCGCGCTCACCGCCCCCGCGCGCGCCTCCGCGCGAGGAACGTGGCGCCCGCGGCGCTCCCGAGGGCCACCGCGGCGAGCACGAAGACGTGGCCGGGCTCGGTGACGTAGTGGAGCCAGCTCGAGGCGAGCTCGGGCGCGCCGTGGCCGGGGTGGGCCGCGGCGGGCGCCGCGAGGGCGCACACCCAGGCGCAGGGAAGGGCGAGGTGGCGGATCATCGGGACGCGACCTCCGGGGCTTTGCGCGGGGCCGCCGGGGCACCGCGGAAGAAGGGGTTCTCGGGAGACTCGCGCGCCGCGAGCACGTCGTCGAGGCGCGGCTCCCGGCGCCGTCCGGCTTCGAGGGCGCGGCGCGTCGCGGCGCGGTTGTTGCGGTAGACGGCCTCGGCGTCCGAGGCCGCCGGGTCGACCCACACGGCGGCGATCAGGACGAGGGCGTCGGCGGCCTCGGCGGAGAGGACGCCCGCCGCCACGGCGTCGGCGACGCCCCCCGCGACGCCCGCCTGGGCGGCGCCCCAGGTGAGGCTCGCATGGCCCACGCCCGCGATCGCCGCCTTGTTGACGAACAAGGTGAGGGGCTTTGCCGGAAGTCCCGGCCGCAGAACGCAAATGAACGGCGTGTGCCCCGCCCGGGGCGTCGCCAGAGCGGTGGCCCAGGCGGTGCCCACGGGGCCCTCGCGAGGGCCCAGCACGGTGTTCACGTGGGCGGCCTCGGCGCCCGCGCCTTCGAAGGCCTCGCCGATCTCCATCGCGCCGCCCACGGCTCTCTCCTGCCCGCTCCGGGACGCTAGGCTGCGCGCCCGGAGGCTGCCATGCGGCGCCGCGGGCGGGGACGGAAGGAGAGAGCCGGGTGAGCCCGCTGCGGCGCCGCGCCGCGCGCTCGCTCCTGCCCGCCGCCCTCGCGCTCCTCGCGGCGTGGGCCCTGCAGACGCTCGTGCTCCAGCTCGGCAACACGCTGCACCGGGGCGGCCGCTGGGAGAGCACGAAGGTCGGCCTCGACCGCGGCATCCTCGGCGCCGTGAGCTTCGTGGCGACGCGCACGGCGCTCCACCAGCGCCGCCTCGACCTCGGGGTCTGGCACGGCTTCCACGAGCTGCTGCTCCGCGAGCCCGTGACCCTCGGGCGCCTCTCGCTGCGCTTCCGGCTGCGCCGCGGAGGCTGGCTCGCCGTGATCACGGCCCACGACGGCGCGCGCTTCGAGGCGCTGCGCGTCTCGGCGGACCCGGACTTTCCGCCGGCCTGTCTCGCCGGAACGGCGGCCGGCGCCTTCACGGCGAAGCGGCCCCTCGCGCTGCCCGATCCCGGGCGCGGCTGGCACGCGCTGGAGCTGGTGCGCGAGGGCGACGCCCTTCGCGTCGAGCTCGACGGCGCGGCCCTCGCGCGCTGCCCGGTGTCGCTCCCGGGGCCGGCGCGGCTCGGCGTGCGCGGCTCCGCCGCCGACCACGTGGAGGTCGACGACGTGCGCGTCGAGAGCGCGAGCCCGCCCCTCGTCCTGCGCGAGGACTTCGCCAACCACCGCGGCGCGGGGCCCCTCCTCGCCGCCGCCCTCCTGCTGATCGGCGTGCTCGACGGAGCGGTCGCGCGGCTCGTGGCGCGGCGGGGCGGCGCGGCGGCGCCCGCCCTCGCGGCGACGAACCTCGTGGTGCTCGCCTGCGCGGGCCTCGCGCTCCTCGCCGACGCCGTCTACTTCGGCCGTCTCCACCCCGAGCGGATCGACTTCGCCGGCTTCGAGAACCGCATCGAGTACGAGGGCCAGATCGTGCCGCGGCTCGCCCGGGAGGTTCCCCTCGCGCCGCCGCCCCCCGGCGTGCGGCGCATCCTCGTGCTCGGCACCTCCCAGACCTGGGGCTCCGGCGCGGCGCGCCCCGAGGACGTCTGGGTGCGCCGCCTCGAAGCGGCGCTGAACCAGAGCGCACGCCTCGGCGAGCGCTTCGAGCTGATCGACGCCGGGCTCCCGGGCGAGCGGGCGGAGAAGCTGCGCGAGCACTTCGAAGAGAGCTGGGTCGCCTGGCGGCCCGAGCTCGTGCTCGTGAACCTCGGGAACAACGACCGGGACCCCGCGGTCCTGGCGCGGGAGCTGGAGCGCATCGCGCGCCGCGCCCGGGAGGCCGGGAGCCGCGTCGCCTTCGTCCCCGAGCCGAACTGCATCGAGAGCCGCAGCGAGCGCAGCCTCCGCGGGCTGCGGGCGAACCAAGCGGCGATGCGGGAGGTGGCGGAGCGGCTCGGGATCCCCGTCGTGGAAGTGCACGAGGGCCTGGTGGCCGAGCGCGACGGCGGCTTCCTGTGGTGGGACCGGGTGCACCTCACCTCCTATGGTCAGGAGCGCCTCGCGCGGCGACTGCTCGAGGCGCGCGCCGAGTGGCTCGACGCGGGCCACGGAAAGGGGAGCTGAGATGGGTCTCGAAGGAAGGCTCGCGCTCGTGACCGGCGGCGGCCGCGGCATCGGCCGCGCCATCGCGATCGGCCTCGCCGAGGACGGCGCCGACGTGGCGGTGAACTACCGGCGCGACGACGCCGCGGCCCGGGAGACCGTGGCCGCCATCACCGCCCTCGGCCGCCGCGCCGGCGCCTTCCGCGCCGCCGTCGACAGCGCCGGCGAGGTCGAGGCCATGGCGGCGGCGGTGCAGCGGGAGCTCGGCCCCGTCGACCTGCTGGTGCACAACGCCGGCATCGCCAGCCGGGGCCAGTACGTGGCCGACACCGAGGCCGCCGAGCTGGAGCGCGTGGTGCGCGTCCACGCCCTCGGCCCCCACCATCTCACGCGCCTGCTGCTCCCGGGCATGCGGACCCGCGCGCGGGGCGACGTGGTGTTCGTCTCGAGCGTCGCGACGCTCTACTACGACGCCGGCGGGGCGCCCTACGCGATGGGCAAGGCGGCGATGGAGGCCCTCGCCTTCACGCTCGCCAAGGAAGAGCGCCGCCACGGCATCCGCGTGAACGTCGTCGCGCCCGGGCTCGTCGAGACCGAGATGGGCCGGCGCCTCGTCCGCGCGACCCGCGGCGTCGGGGACCTCCGCGAGCTCGACCGCCACATGCCCTTCGGCCGGGTCTGCCAGCCGGAGGACGTGGCCCACGCCGTGCGCTTCCTGGTCTCGGACCGCGCCAGCTACGTGACCGGCGAGGTGCTCCACGTGCACGGCGGCGGGGACCGCTAGTCGCTCCGGTCCTTGAAGCGCTTGCCGTCGCTCTTGCGCGGCGCGTTGCCGAACTCGGTGCTCCAGCACTGATCGGCCCCGTTGTAGAGCTGCACCAGGATCGCGGCGTCCTGCGGGACCGGGAGCGCGCGGAGGTCGAGGAGCGGCCCCTTGCCCTTCAGCTGGAGCCGCGCCTTGCCGTCCGCGCCGGTGCGCAGGCGCAGCTTGCGCAGGCCGTCCTCGTGCTTGCCCTTCTTCGCCTTGAAGACGTAGCCCTTACGCCGCGCCTTCCAGCCGGGGCCGGCGAGGGCGTCGGGGTGGAGCACCAGCCAGCAGACGTCGCCGACCTCGACGTAGACGCAGAGCTCGTAGTCGGTGTCGGCGGTGGGATCCCCGAGGTCCGCGCTCGTGACGGCCTGGCCCTTCTTGAGCCTCCACTTGATGACGTCCCGGTTCGAGTCGCCGCGCTTCTCGCGCATCACGAGGCGCGAGCGGCCCGGCACGGTTTCGCCGCGGCAGTCGGTGCGGGGCTCGAAGGGGCAGAAGCGGGTGAGGGGCAGCACGCGGGGGAAGCCGGCGGCCGGGTACTCGATGAGGGTGATGTTGCGGCAGCCGTCGGGCGCGCCGAAGCCCGTGGAGGCGCCCCGGGAGGTGTGCGGGGGACCGCTCGCCACGTCCGCCGCGGCGCCCGGGCGCGGGTCGCCGCCCACCCCGCTCGCCGCCATCAGCAGGGCGGCGAGGGCGGCGAGGAGCCGTCGCGAGGGCACACTCCGGCCCAGGGTCGGAGACCCGTCCATACTCGGCTCTTCGTCCGCCGCGCGGGCCCGCGTGAGACCCGTCACGCCGGGGACCCCTCGCGGGTGCGCAGGAGCGGCGCCAGGTCGCCGCGGCAGGCCCGCTTTCTCCGTCGTAGACTGGGCTCCCCGCACCGCGCCCGGAGGAGCTCGCAATGGCCGCCGTGAACCGCCAGTGGCTGCTCGCCGCCCGGCCCCAGGGCATGGTGAAGGAAACGGACTTCCGCTGGAACGAGGCGCCCGTCCCCGAGCCCGGCGAAGGGGAGGTCCTGGTGCGCGTGCGGTACCTCTCCTTCGACCCGGCGATGCGCGGCTGGATGGAGGACCGGCAGAGCTACATCCCGCCGGTGAAGCTCGGCGAGCCGATGCGGGCGGGGGCCGTCGGCGAGATCGTGCGCTCGCGGCACCCGGGCTTCCGGGAGGGCGAGCGGGTGCAGGGCACCTTCGGCTGGCAGGACTACGCCGTGGTGCGGCCCGACGGGCCGCTCCCCCTGGCGCGGGTGCCCGAGGGCGTGCCGCCGACCTGGCCCCTCGGCGTGCTCGGGATCACCGGTCTCACCGCCTACTTCGGGATGCTCGATCTCGGCAAGCCGCAGCCCGGCCAGACGGTGGTGGTGTCGGGCGCCGCCGGCGCCACGGGCTCGGTGGCGGGCCAGATCGCGAAGATCCAGGGCGCGCGGGTCGTCGGCATCGCCGGCGGCGCCGAGAAGTGCGCCTGGCTGGCGCAGGCGGCCCACTTCGACGCCGCCATCGACTACAAGGGCGAGGACGTGGCCCGGCGCCTCGCGGAGCTGTGCCCGAAGGGGATCGACGTCTACTTCGACAACGTCGGCGGCGCGATCCTCGACGCGGCTCTCGCCCGGCTGGCGCTGCGCGCGCGGGTGGTGCTCTGCGGGGGGATCTCCGCCTACAACGAGGCGGCCCCGCCTCCCGGCCCGCGCAACCTGATGAACCTCGTGATCCAGCGCGCACGCATGGAAGGCTTCATCGTCCTCGACTACCTGCCGCGCTTCGGCGAAGGCATCGCGGCGCTCGCCCGCTGGGTGCAGGAGGGCCGCATCGTCCACCAGGAGGACGTGCAGCACGGCCTCGAGAACGC
>Ga0105107_10002528_pt1 | contig 12055 bp, 7 predicted proteins | sample PPLLaktember2015_6_FD_79335 | JGI IMG/M metagenome (GOLD analysis project Ga0105107, IMG submission 79335) | Freshwater sediment microbial communities from Prairie Pothole Lake near Jamestown, North Dakota, USA - PPLs Lake P8 Core (1) Depth... | ecosystem: Environmental > Aquatic > Freshwater >... | reverse complement strand
GGTTGCCCGGGACGTCGTCGTGGCCGATGCGCAGCGCGGCACCCCGATGCAGGTACAGGCGGCGGTTGGCGCCGCGTTGCGCGGGCGGCAGCGTCCAGCGGGCACCGGGCGCGAAATGCGCGGTCCAGATCGCGACGTCGGCATCGGCGCGCGAGGCCCACGACGCCGGCGGCGGCGCGGGTGGCCGGTGTTCGTCCAGCGCGCCTGCGACGAGCGTCACCGTCACGCCCGCGGCCGGCGCGACGCGCGGCACGTCGCCATTCCAGAACATGGCGAAGTACGGCTCGGTCAACTTGTCGGCAGCCGGCAGGTTGAGCCAGATCTGGAACAGCTCGGCCGGATTGCCGCGGTCGCGCTCGACGAGCGGGAACATCTCGGAATGCTGGATGCCGCGGCCCGCGGTGAGCCACTGCACGTCACCGGCGCCGTAGCGCGCGGTCGCGCCCATCGAATCCGAGTGGTCGACGAAGCCGCGCCGGACCACGGTGACCGTCTCGAAGCCGCGGTGCGGATGCTGCGGGAAACCCGGCACGGTGCGGCCGTGGTACATCCGCCATCCGTCGCGACCCTCGAAGTCCTGGCCGAGCGCGCGGCCGGCCAGCGAGGCCACCGGCCCGAGGGCATCGTTGCCGGCCGGATAGTCGTCGACGTGGTGCACGCAGAACAGGAACGGGTCGCTGGTCTCCCACGGTGGGGAACCGAGCAGACCGGTGCGCAGGATTGGACGTTGTGGCATGGTCGCCTCGCGTGCGTGCAGTACCTGGGGCCTGGCGGTGGCGGACGGATCGCCCCGTCCGGTCATGGATCCGCGAACACGGTGACACCCGCGCGCGCCGAGCCGCCCTTTCCGTCGGAGATCTCGTAGAAGAACGCGTCGTAGCCGATGTAGTTGTGATTCGCGCGGTAGACGAGCGTGTTGCCGGGGCCGCGCGTCACGAGGCCGTTCACGGGCTGCGTGAACGACATCACGACGAGCGCGTCGCCATCGGGGTCGCTGTCGTTGCGGAGCACGTCGATCGCGAGGGGCGTGTTGTAGCCCGCGACGGCGTAGTCGTCACGCGCGACCGGCGCACGATTCTGGCGCACCACGGTGACGGCCACCGTCGCCGTCGACGAGCCGCCCCTGCCGTCGCTCACGGTGTAGCTGAACGCATCGGCACCGGCGTATCCCGGTGCGGGCGTGTACAGCACCTGCGCGCCGCTCACGACCGCCGTTCCGTGCGCCGGTGCGCCGACGGTGGCGATCGACAGCGCGTCGCCGTCGGGATCGCCGTCGTTGGCGAGGACGGCGAACGCGTTCGCGCGGCTGTCGGTGTTCACGGTGTAGGCGTCGTTCTGCGCCGACGGGCCCCGATTCAGGTATCGCTTCGGCCCTTCGGCGACCTCGGTGCTCTCGCTCTGCGTGCGGTAGACGTCCACGCTCTGCTTGTGCCCGGCGGGATTGCGCAGCGCCCGGCGCAGCCACGCGGGCTCGGTCGCGATCTCCTCCTGCTTCCACTCGACCGCCGGCGCGGGTGCCGGGCGCGGCGCCGACACGGCCGGCGGCGCCGGTGGCACGGGTGCCGGCGGCGGCGCGACCGCGACCTCCTCGACCTTATCGACGAACGTGACGAACTCGATGTCGACGCGCCGGTTCTTCGGTCGCTCGGACGGCGTGTTGGGATGGCGCGGATTCGCCTCGCCCTCGCCCTCGGCGAGGATGCGGTCCGCCGGTACGCCCGCGGCGATCAGCTGGTCGCGCACCACACCCGCGCGCCGCTGCGACAGCTTGAGGTTGTACGCCGCGGGTCCGAGGTCGCAGGTGTGGCCCGAGACGCGCACGTTGCCCTCGAAGCCCGCAGCCTTGAGCCGTGCCGCGACCGCATCGAGTGCGGCCTTCGCCTCGGGCCGCAACGTCGCGCGGTCGAGGTCGAAGAAGAGATCCGAGGCAGCCGACGCCGTGGTCTTGACGATGCGCTTCTCGACGCGCGGCGTCGCAGGGGCAACCGCCGGTGCCGCGAGTGTGGCCGCGACCGCGGGCGTCGCCGGCACGGGGGGCTGCTGCCGCGGCACTTCGACCATGCGGTAGGACTTCTCGGGCCGCCATGCCGTGCCGCCGAACGAATAGCGATACAGCAGCCAGGCGCGTGCGTCGTCGCGGTCGGTCTCGATGCCGCCGTGCTTGCGGTAGACCTCGCCGCTGACCGCGATGCTGTGCGGCGTTCCGGCGAAGAACTTCTCGGCGCCGAGCGAAAGCGTCGTCTGGCCGGTGCTGCCGCTCCCCCACTCGTAGTCGAGGCCCGCCTCGACGCGCAGCAGCGGGCCGGGATAGAAGTGCCCGACGCGGCCGCCCACGCCCCAGTCGTAGGCGCGCTCGAAGAGGCGCGTGGTGACCGTGGTCGTGATGTCCTGCTCGTAGGCGCGGCCGCCCGGCTCGACGCCCGTGATCGTCTGCGTCGTCGACGTCGACGAGAACCCCGTCTCGCGACGGCCGGTGACGCCGGCAGACAGGTACCCCGACGCGAAGAAGCGCTCGGTCTCGTAGCCGCCGCCCAACGTGACCTTGCGGTCGCGGTCACGGTTCTGGTCGATCGCGCCGAACAGCTTGCGCACGCCCGCATCCGCGGCGGCATCGGCCGGCCGCCAGTGGTAGGAGAGCTTGGCGCCGCCGGCGGACTCGCTCGTCGCCCACAGTTCGCCGAGCCACGCGCTGCCGGCGTCCTCGCGGAGCACGTGGAACAGCTCGCCGCGCCAATCGTTGTCGCTGTCCCAGCCGATGCCCGCGCGCGTCGTGTCGCCCTGGAACACGAGGCTCCCGCCGTTGGCGGGCACCGGTGCCGGCGTCTGCGCGGCGAGATGGGGAGCGAACAGCGCGAGAAGCAGCGCGGACAGCGCGCGTAGCGAGGACGTCATCATGGGTGGTCACGGGCAAAGGGGCGCCATTGTCGCCCGCCGGCCCGGGACGGGCCAAGCGCCGCTTACACCGACCCCGACGACCGGAACTAGCCGTCGCGGCGGACGCGCGTCTGCGACTGCTCGCGCAGATACTGCGGCAGGTAATACAGCGACCCGCCGCCGCGGCCGGTCGATCCGGAGCCCTTCCAGCCGCCGAACGGCTGGAAGCCCGGCCACGCCCCCGTAGTCGCGCCCTGCGGCCGGTTGGCGTAGGTCACGCCGGCCTCGATCGATCCGAAGAAGCGTTCGGTCTCCTCCGCGCTGCCATAGAAGCCGGCCGTGAGGCCGAAGGGCCCCGCGTTGGCGCGCGCGATGCCTTCCTCGATGGTCTCCACCGGCGCCACCAGCACGAACGGCGCGAACAGCTCGCGCGACCACAGCGGGTGGTCGAGCGGCGCGCGCGCCACGGTCGGCGCGACGAACATTCCGTGCGCCAGATCATTGCGGTCGAGTCGCAGCCCGCCCTCGACGATCGCCCCGTCCGCACCGAGGGCCCGGACCTGCGCGGCCGCGTCCTCGTAGCGCGCGACGGCGGCCGCGTCGATCACCGGCCCCATCCAGTGTTCGCGGCGCGTCGGGTCGCCGACCGCGACCTTGGCGGTCGCACCGTGCAGCGCGGCGACGCAGTCCGCGAACACCGTGTGCTCGACGTAGACGCGCGAGCAGGCCGAGCACTTCTGCCCGGACAGGCCGAACGCGGAGCGCACGATGCCGGTGACCGCGTCCTTCAGGTCCGCGTGGCGCGAGACGATCGTGGCGTTCTTGCCGCCCATCTCGGCGATGCACGGCCGTGGCCACGGCGCGGCGGCGATCGAGCGGTACAGGTGCATGCCGACCTCGTAGCTCCCGGTAAACGTGACGCCGGCGACCTCGGGGTGCTCGATAAGCGACTGCCCGAGGCTTCCGCCCGGGCCGGTGACGAGGTTGAATGCGCCGGGCGGAACGCCGGCGTCGCGCAGCGCGAGCGCCAGCAGCCGGGCACTCCAGGGGGTCGAGCTCGCGGGCTTCAGCACCACGGTATTGCCGGCGACGAGGGCCGCGCCGACCGGGCCACCGGCGAGCGCGAACGGGAAGTTGAACGGCGCGATCACCAGCCACGCGCCGTGGGGCTTCAGCACGCTCGTGTTCTCGGAGACGAATCCCGGCAGCGGATCGCGCTGCATCGCCCGCACGTAGCCGTCGTTCGCTTCCATCTGGTCGCAGTACCAGGCAATCAGGTCGGCGGTCTCCTGCGCCTCGCCGAGCGCCTCCATGCGGTTCTTGCCGACCTCGAGCGCGAGCACGGCACCGAGCTCGTAGACGCGCGCCTCGATGTGCGCCACCGCGCGACGCAGGACAGCGACCCGCTCGGTCCAGGGCGTCGCCGACCATGCCGGGAACGCCGCCCGCGCCGACGCGACCGCCGCCGCAGCATGCGTGGCGTCCCCCGCCTGGAAGCGGCCCAGCACGATGCGCTGGTCGATCGGGCTCTTCGCGTCGAACTGCCGGGCCGCGCGCACGTCGCGGCCGCCGATGTGCATCGCGTGCTCGGCTCCGGCAAAGGTGCGCACCGTGGTCAGCGCCTCCTCGAAGCGCGAGTGCAGCTCGGCAGGCGGATCGAACATCGTCGAGTAGGTGAGCTTGAACGAGGACATGCGGGATCTCCGGGCAGGACCATGCGCACCCGTCGCTCGTGCGCGGGCGACGCAGTCCCTGTACTCGAATGGTACGCGCCGCGAGTGCGACGCGAGCTGCGCGCGGACCGGCGCGCCGGGTGGTGGTGCTAGGCGACCACGTCCGCGGTGGGCCCGAGGACCTGCTCGCGCAGCTCCTTGTAGCGGGGCAGTTGCGGCGGGTAGACGCAGATGTACTTCACCTGCGCGGCCTGCAGGCAGCGCTGCTTGATGATCTCGAGCTTCTGGTCGCGCGGATTGACGATCGTGTCGGGTTCCTTCGCGTCCACGATCGCGACGATCGTCATGTCGCGGTCGACGATCACGAAGCCGATGTGCTGGTTCGCAATCTTGCGGAACGCGCGCAGCCGCTCCATTCCCTGCGGGCCGATCTTGACCTGCAGCACGTCCGCGAGACGCACGCGCGCGAAGATCTCGTGGCGCGGGAATGCGGCGCGCAGCAGCAGGTAGACCATGCCCTCGGCCTTGGACAGGAATCGCGGCCGGACGAGATAGAGTCCCGGCAGTTCCGCCGACGACAGGAGCCGGGTCGTCTCGCCCTCCGTCCACATCGCGGCCGAGGGCGCATCGAGGCCACCCTTCGTGTTCGGGTTCTCGGCGCGACGACGCCGCACCAGTCCCACCACGACGGCAATGCCGAGCGCGGCGATCGCGAGCGCGAACAGGGCGATGCCCGACGTCATGAGGGGTTACTGTACGTCACAACTTCCATTCGGGAAATCCGCTGCATTTCTAGCGGGTTAGCCGCCGTAGTTGAACAAGTCTAAAGCAATTGCCCGGGCACCGGTGTCTCCGGGGCGGCTTTCGGCGTTGCCGGGCCCGGGGAGCGTCCGAACTGCGCCACAACCGCTCGCACGGCCCCGGCCCGCGCCACGGCGGTCAGCGGGCGCAGACGCGATCCCCCGCCCCGTACGCGGAACCGCAGCGCCCCCTTCCCGTCTATCCTGTGGCCCGATCCATGCCGCGACCCATGCCACCACTGCGCTTCGACAACCGTTTCGTCCGCGAGCTGCCAGCCGACCCTTCGAGCGAGCCTGGCCGGCGGCAGGTGCACGGCGCGCTCTACTCCCGCGTGCAGCCGACCCCCGTCGCCGCGCCGCGGCTCGTCGCCTGGTCGCGCGATTGCGCCGACCTGCTGGGCCTTGCCGAGGCGGATGTGGCCTCACCCGCGTTCGCCCAGGCGATGGCCGGCAATACGCTCGCCCCGGGCAGCGAACCCTATGCCGCGAACTACGGCGGTCACCAGTTCGGCCATTGGGCAGGCCAGCTGGGAGATGGCCGCGCGATCACGCTGGGCGAGTCAGTCAACGCCGCCGGGCAGCGCCTCGAGCTGCAACTCAAGGGCGCCGGGCCGACTCCGTACTCGCGCAGCGCCGACGGCCGCGCGGTGCTGCGCTCGTCGGTGCGGGAGTTCCTGGTGAGCGAGGCGATGCACCACCTCGGCGTGCCGACCACGCGCGCGCTCTGCCTCGTCACCACCGGCGAGGACGTGATTCGCGACATGTTCTACGACGGCCGGCCCAGGGCGGAGCCCGGGGCGATCGTCTGCCGGGTCGCGCCCTCCTTCATACGCTTCGGGAACTTCGAGCTGCCGGCCTCGCGGGGCGACGTCGCGCTGCTCGCGCGTCTCGTCGAATTCACGATCCGGCGCGACTTTCCGGAGCTCGTCGCCGACGGCCAGCCGGTCGACGCGGCATTGCGCGCCCGCTGGTTCGCCGAGGTCTGCGAGCGCACCGCGGTCATGGTCGCGCACTGGATGCGAGTCGGCTTCGTGCACGGGGTGATGAACACGGACAACATGTCGATCCTCGGCCTCACGATCGACTACGGCCCGTACGGCTGGATCGACGACTTCGATCTCGACTGGACGCCGAACACCACCGACGCCGAAGGGCGTCGCTACCGCTTCGGCCACCAGGCGCAGATCGCCTACTGGAACCTGACCCGGCTCGCGTCCGCGCTGGTACCGCTCTTCGACACGCACGATCCGCTGCACGAGGGGCTCGCGCGCTACGAGGCCGTCTACGTGGACACGTTCCGCGAGCACGCGAGCGCGAAGCTCGGGCTTGCGGCGTGCACCGACGAGGACCTCGAGCACCTGCACGCGCTCTACCGGCTGATGCACGCGGCCGAGATGGACATGACGATCACGTTCCGCGCACTCGCGGACGTCGACTTCGACGCGCCGTCGATCGCACCGTTCGCGGATGCCTTCTACGACGAGGGCAAGCGCACCGCCCACGAATCCGCGCTCGACGAGTGGCTCACGCGCCACGCGGCACGAGTGCGCGCCGACTCGCTGTCATCCGAAGCCCGCCGCCTGCGCATGCGACGCGCCAATCCCCGCTACGTGCTGCGCAACTACCTCGCGCAGGAGGTGATCGACCGCGCGGAACAGGGCGACTTCGCCGGCATCGAGGAGCTGCTCGACGTGATGCGCAGGCCGTACGACGACCAGCCGGGCCGCGAGCACTTCGCCGCGAAGCGCCCCGACTGGGCGCGCGACCGGGCGGGATGCTCGATGCTGTCGTGCAGTTCGTAGCAACTGGGGGGGCCTCGCGCAGCAGCCGTACCAAACGGACGCGCCATCCTCCGGAGAGTCGCCGCCGCATTGCGGCTGCCCGATGGCGAGCGCATACTCGTGCGGTCGGCATCCCGGCCCGGCTCATCAACGCTCGAAGAGGAAACGACATGACCGTCGCACGCATCACCGAGATTTCATGCGTCAGCAAGAAGGGGTTTGAGGACGCGATCAGCGAAGGCATCCGGCGTGCCAACAAGACATTGCGCAACGTCAAAGGCGCGTGGGTCAAGGACATGGAAGTGAACGTGGAAAAAGGGAAGGTCACCGGCTACAAGGTCATCCTCAAGGTCACGTTCGTGATCGACGACTGACGTCGCGTTCTGACTCCGCCGTGAACGGAACGGCCGCCCTCGGGCGGCCGTTTTGCTGTCTGCGCCTGCCACGCGATCGCATCTCCGCCCGTCCGCTGACCGGAAGCCGACTTGATCTGCGGCAACCCCGGACGCCCGGGAAGGGGGAAGATGGCGCCACGGGAAGAGTACGTTCGCCTCTCCTGTTGTCGCGGCGTGATTGGGCACCGCACCATCGGCAGCCCGGATCGATCGCGAAGGACCGGGGCCCGGCGACGGCGAACCGCAAACCAATGAGAAGGAGTTGGGCATGAAACTGACGCGCGCGCTTCGTGTGCTGGCGGGCCTCGGGCTTGCGGGCACGCTTGCGATGGGGTCGGGGTGGGCCGCCGCGCAATCGGCCGCACCCGCAGCCCCGAAAATCGGCGCCTCGCTGATCGGGAAGCTCGAGGGCCCGGAGATCGTCCGTGACGCCAAGGCCTTTCCCAAAACCTTCAAGGAAGCGCCGGCACTGGCCGCGCAGGTCAAGGCCGGCAAGCTGCCGGCGGTCGACAAGCGCCTGCCCGAGCCGTCGCAGCTCTTCGTGGTGAAGCCGCTTCGGGAAGTCGGGAAGTACGGCGGCAACTGGCGCCGCGCCTTCACGGGTCCCGCCGACCACGAGAACGGCAACCGCATCAACTCGGCGGACAAGATTCTCACGTTCGACTACACCGGCACGAAGATCGCCCCCAGCCTCGCCCGGGACTGGAAGATCAGCGACGACGGCAAGACGATCACGATCTACCTGCGCAAGGGCGCGAAGTGGTCGGATGGCAAGCCGTTCACGGCGAACGACTTCATCTTCTGGTACGAGGACATCTATCTCAACAAGAACATCGTCCCGACGCCGTTCTTCGAGTTCCAGATCGACGGCAAGGACGGGACGATGCGCAAGATCGACGACTACACCGTCGCCTTCGAGTTCCCCGAACCCTACGCGTTCTTCGTCTACCAGCTCGCGGGCAGCACGGCGATCGGTGCCGGCCTCGCGACGCGCGGCGCGTTCCAGAACTGGGGCGGCGCGTATGCCCCGGCGCACTACCTGAAGCAGTTCCTGCCCAAGTACTCGTCCGAGGATGCCGTCAACAAGAAGGCGAAGGAACTCGGCTTCGACAACTGGGTGTCGCTGCTGCGCAACCGCTACAGCTGGGCGCTCAACCCCGAACTCCCGGTGATGACGCCGTGGAAGACGGTGTCGCCGATCAACTCGCCGACGTGGTCGATGGAGCGCAACCCGTACTTCTGGGCGGTCGACACCGCGGGCAACCAGCTGCCGTACATCGACCGCATCACGATGACGCTCGCCGAGAACACCGAGGTCGCGAACCTGCGCGCGATCGCGGGCGAGTACGACATCCAGGAGCGGCACATGCATCTGTCGAAGCTGCCGGTGTTCCTGGAGAACGCGAAGAGGGGCAACTACACGGTCCGCCTCGATCCGGGCCTGAACGGCGCGGACGTCGCGCTCCACGTCGGGAACTCCTACGAAGGCGATCCCGAGATGATGACGCTGCTGCGCAACAGGGACTTCCGCCGCGCGCTCGCGCTCGGCATCGACCGCGACCAGCTGAACGAGGCGTTCTGGCTGGGCGTGGGTACGGCCGGCAACATCGCGCCTTCGCCCGACACGATCTTCAGCCCGGGCGCCGAATGGAACAAGAAGTGGGGCGTGCTCGACATCAAGCAGGCCAACGAGCTCTTGGACAAGATCGGCCTGACGAAGAAGGACTCGGAAGGCTACCGCCAGCGCCTGGACGGCAAGGGGCGGCTGCGCGTCGAGATGGTGACGGTGGGCGGGCAGTTCGTGCCCTACACGCAGGTCGCCGAGATGATCAAGCAGCAATGGCGCAAGATCGGCGTCGACGTCGACATCAAGGAGCTCGAGCGCAACCTCGCGTTCATGCGCGACAACAACAACGAGAACCAGATCATCACCTGGGCGAACGACGGCTCCGAGATGCTGTTCCTGTTCCCGCGCCACGCGATTCCGGTCGACGCCGCGGAAAGCCACATGGGCATGGCGTTCGCTCGCTGGTACGCGTCGAAGGGCGCCTCCGGCAAGAAGCCCGACGATCCCGAGCTCCTGCGTGCGTTCGACCTGTTCCGCGCCTCGTTCGGGGCCAAGGAGGAAGATCGCATCCGGAACGGCAAGGAGATCTGGAAGATCCTCGTCGACAATGTCTACAGCATCGGCACCGTCGGGCAGTCGCCGGCGTTCATGGGCGTCCGCCTGGTGAAGAACAACATGGGCAACGTGCCCGAGCGGCAGGTCAACGCCCAACACGTGCGCACGCCCTTCTCGTCGCAGCCGATCACGTTCTACTTCAAGTAGCGGCATGACGGCCGCCCGCCCCGCGGGCGGCCGCTTCCGCAACACCCGCGCCGGACCGCGTCCCGGGAATTCGCCATGGTGTCCTACATCGTTCGCCGCCTGCTGCTCGCCGCGCTGACGGTGCTGGCCATCTCGGTGCTGTCGTTCATCATCATCCACCTGCCTCCCGGCGACTACGTGACGTCCTACATCTCGTCGATGTCGGCGTCCGGCAGCGCGGTCTCGGAAGGCGAGGCCGCGGCACTGCGCGAGCAGCTCGGCCTCGACAAGCCCATCACCGTGCAGTACATGAAGTGGATGGTGCTGATGATGCAGGGCAACTTCGGCATGGCGATGGAGTGGGGCCGGCCCGTCTCGGACGTCATCGGCGACCGGCTGCTGCTGACCGTGGTGATTTCCGTCGCGGCTATCATCTTCACGTGGGCCATCGCCCTGCCCATCGGCATCTACTCGGCGGTGTACCGCTATTCGTTCCTCGACTACGTCTTCACGTTCGTCGGGTTCGTCGGGCTCGCGATTCCCGGGTTCCTGCTCGCGCTGATCGTCATGTACGTCGGGTTCGCGTGGTTCGGCGCGAATGTCGGCGGACTGTTCTCGCCCGACTACATCGAGGCGGAGTGGAGCTGGGCCAAGGTCTGGGACCTCACCAAGCACCTGCCGATCCCGGCCGTCGTGCTCGGCGTCTCCGGCACCGCGCAGCTGATCCGCATCATGCGGTCGAACCTGCTCGACGAGCTGCGCAAGCCCTACGTCACGACCGCACGGGCGCGCGGGCTGCCCGAGTACCGGGTGATCCTGCGCTACCCGGTGCGCGTGGCCCTCAACCCGTTCGTGAGCACGATCGGCTACCTGCTGCCGTACGTCGTGTCCGGCAGCATCATCGTCTCGCTGGTGCTGAGCCTGCCGACGGTCGGCCCCCTGCTGCTCAAGGCGCTGATCGCGCAGGACATGTTCCTCGCCGGGACGATCGTGCTGCTGCTTGGCGTGCTGACGGTGATCGGGACGTTCATCTCGGACCTGCTGCTGATGTGGGTCGATCCGAGAATCCGGCTGGGACGGCAGTGATGACGGAACGCATTGTCGCGCCGGATGCGGTCGTGCCGGACGGCGGCGGCCAGGCCGAGCAGCGGGTCGCCGTCGCCACGCAGTGGCAGTTGATGTGGTGGCGCTTCCGCAAGCACAAGCTGGCGGTCGGCGGCACGCTCGTGCTGGTCGCGTTCTACGTGGTGTCGCTGTTCGCCGACTTCTTCGCCTACGTCGATCCGCAGGCGTCGGACGCGCAGCGCTCGCTGATGGCGCCACAGCAGATCCACTGGTTCGACGACGGCCGCTTCAGTCCCTACGTGTACGCGTTGCAGGGCACGCGCGACCCCACGACCTTCAAGCGGGTCTACGTTCCCGACACGAGCCGCAAGATCCCGATCACGCTGTTCGGCCGGGGCGAGCCCTACGCGTTCCTCGGCTTCATCCCGATGGACCGGCACCTGTTTGCCGTCGAGGGGGCGAACGCGGGCGAGACGCTGTTCCTGCTGGGCACCGATATGCAGGGACGGGACCTGTGGTCACGGCTCATGCATGCGACGCGCACGTCGATGACGATCGGCCTCGTCAGCGTGGCGCTCTCGCTGGTCCTCGGCGTCGTGCTGGGCGGCGTCTCGGGCTATTTCGGCGGGATCATCGACACGGTCATCCAGCGCATCATCGAGATCCTGCGCTCGATCCCGACGATCCCGCTGTGGATGGGCCTCGCCGCCGCGCTGCCCTCGGACTGGAGCGTCATTCAGGTCTACTTCGCCATCACGATCATCATCTCCCTCATCGGCTGGACCGAGCTCGCGCGCGTCGTGCGCGGCAGGTTCATCTCGCTCAAGGAGGAGGACTTCGTCATGGCGGCCGAGCTGGTGGGCTGCAGCAAGGCCCGGATCATCTTCCGGCACATGGTGCCGTCGTTCGTGAGCCACATCATCGCGGCGACGACGCTCGCCATCCCGGCGATCATCATCAGCGAGACGTCGCTGTCGTTCCTCGGCCTGGGCCTGCGTCCGCCGGCGATCAGCTGGGGCGTGCTGCTGCAGGATGCGCAGAACATCCAGGCCCTGGTGATCTCGCCGTGGCTGCTGATCCCCTCGCTCGCCGTGATCGTCGCGGTGCTGGCCTTCAACTTCATGGGCGATGGCATCCGCGACGCCGCGGACCCGTACCT
>Ga0105107_10002526_pt1 | contig 12061 bp, 9 predicted proteins | sample PPLLaktember2015_6_FD_79335 | JGI IMG/M metagenome (GOLD analysis project Ga0105107, IMG submission 79335) | Freshwater sediment microbial communities from Prairie Pothole Lake near Jamestown, North Dakota, USA - PPLs Lake P8 Core (1) Depth... | ecosystem: Environmental > Aquatic > Freshwater >... | reverse complement strand
GGGATCCTCCGCATCGAGCCCGCGGACTTCGCCCGCCAGCTCCGCACCCTGCGCGCGAGCGGCGGCACGGCCCCGGAGCGCCTGCGCGCCCTCGCCGCGTTCGGCGCCTTCTTCGCCGGGAGCCTCGTCGACGTGTACGGACCGGTCCTCGCGCGTCCGACGCGCTTCGACCCGGGCGCGCCCCCGCGCAAGCGGCGCCCGCTGCGCGCGCCGCTGCCGGAGGTTCACTTCGTCCGCGCCGGCGACGGCGCGGAGCTGCGCCTCACCCGCTACCGAGGCGGCGCCAAGGGGCCCGTGGTGCTCGCCCACGGCCTCGGCGTCTCCAGCCTCATCTTCCGCATCGACACCATCGAGACCAATCTCGTCGAGTTCCTCGTGGCGAACGGCTACGACGTCTGGCTCCTCGACTTCCGGGCGAGCATCGAGCTGCCCGCCTCCCTCGGCCAGTTCAGCGGCGACGACGTCGCGCGCTTCGACTACCCCGCGGCGGTCGCCAAGGTGCGCGAGCTCACCGGCGCGGCGGCGGTGGACATGGTGGTGCACTGCTTCGGGGCGACGACTTTCTTCATGGCGATGCTCGCGGGCCTCGGCGGCGTGCGCTCGGCGGTGGCCTCCCAGATCGGTCCCCACGTCGTCGCGCCCGCCCTGACGCGCATCAAGTCGGGCCTCCACACGCCGGAGCTCCTGCGCGCCCTCGGCTTCCAGAGCCTCACGGCCGCGGCCTCCCAGCAGGCCGACTGGCCCGAGCGCCTCTACGACGCCGCCCTGCGGCTCTGGCCGGTGCCCCCCGGCGAGCAGTGCACGAGCGCCACCTGCCGGCGCATCAGCTTCCTGTACGCCCCGCTCTACGAGCACGGCCAGCTCGACGCCGCGACCCACGGGGCGCTCCACGAGATGTTCGGCGTCGCCAACGTGGCGAGCTTCGACCATCTCGCGCTCCTCGTGCGCCGCGGCCAGCTCGTCGACGCGGCGGGCGGCGACGTCTACATGCCCCACTTCGACCGGCTGAGGATCCCGATCACGTTCCTCCACGGCGCCGAGAACGCCTGCTTCCTGCCCGAGAGCACGGCGCGATCCTTCGAGGCCCTGCGTGCCGCGAACGGGACGGCGCTCTACCGCCGCCACGTGATCCCGGGCTATGGGCACATCGACTGCATCTTCGGGCGCAGCGCCGCCCGCGACGTCTACCCGTTTGTGCTCGAGCACCTGGAGCGCATGGGCGCCTAGCGGTGGCGGCCGAGCGCTACGACGCGGCGGTGGTCGGGTCCGGCTTCGGCGGCGCGATCCACGCCCTCCGCCTGGCGGAGGCGGGCCGCTCGGTGCTGGTCCTCGAGCGCGGACGCCGCTACGAGCCGGCGCAGTTCCCCCGCGACGTGCGCGACGTCGACGCGCTGCTCTGGCGTCATCCCCATCCGCGGGCGGCGAGGGGCCTCTTCGAGCTCCGCTTCTTCTCGGGGCTCGGCGTGGTGGTCGCGAGCGGCGTCGGCGGGGGCTCCCTCGTCTACGCGAACATCCACGTCCGGCCGGACGCCGCGATCTTCGAGGACCCCCGCTGGCCGAAGGGCGTGGACCGCCGCTCTCTCGACCCGTACTACGATCGCGTGGCGGAGCGGCTGCGCCCGCAGCCGCTGCCGGCCGCTCTCCGCGTGCCGAAGCGCGACGCCTTCCGCGAGGCTGCGCGGGCTCTCGGGCGCGAGGTGTTCGACCCGGACCAGGCGGTGGACTGGGAGCGCTGCGACCGCATCGCCGAGTGCGAGTTCGGCTGCCGCCTCGGCGCGAAGCGCAGCCTCGATCGGAGCTACCTGCGGGACGCCGAGCGTCTCGGCGCCCGGGTCCGGCCCGGCGCGGTCGTCCACCACGTCGAGCCCGTCGCGGACGGCTACCGCGTCCACTTCGAGGATCTCGCGAGCGGGCGGCGCGAGACGGCGGAGGGCGCGCGGGCGGTGCTCTGCGCCGGCACCCTCGGCAGCAACGCGATCCTGCTGCGGAGCCGCGAGGCCGGCACGCTCCCGAGGCTCTCCGCCCGCCTCGGGCACGGCTTCTCGGCGAACGGCGACTTCCTCGGCTCGATCCATCACGCCGCGCGCGATCTCGAGCCGTGGTCCGGCCCCGACGTCACCACGGTGATGCGCTGCTTCGACGCCGAGCCCGGCTTCACGCTGGCCGCTCCGACCTTCAACCGCCCGGTGATGGAGGTGCTGGCGGCCCTCGGCCAGCCGAGCGGGAGCTGGCTGCGCGCCCTGTCCCCGCTCTGGGGCGGGCTCGCCACTCTCGTGCCCTTCCTGTTCGCCCGCGGCCTGCTCTCGCGCCCCCACCGGCTGCCCTTCGCGCCGGCGAGCGACCCCGGGCGCGTGACGAACCTGTTCGCGATCGGCCGCGACAACGGGGGCGGCCGCGTCGTCTGGCGGGACGGACGGCTCGACGTCGTCTGGAGCTGGGCGGCCGAGAACCGCGCCCTGGTCGAGCGGGTGACGCGCACCATGGAGGAGCTGGCGGCGGCCTACGGCGGCCGCTTCGCTCCGCTGGTGACGTGGGCGGCCTTCCGGCGCATCGTGACGGTCCACCCCCTCGGCGGCTGCGCCCTCGCCGACTCTCCGGAGCGCGGCGTCACCTCTCCGGAAGGCGAGGTCCACGGTCACCCCGGGCTCTACGTCGCCGACGGCTCGGTGATCCCGGCGGCGATCGGCTTCCATCCCGCGATGACGATCGCGGCCGTCGCCGAGCGCATCGCGGAGCGCGTGGCCGGAAGCCTTCCGGCGGTCGGCTAGCGCTTCCGCACGGGCGCCTCGCGGCGCTTCGCCGCGCAGCCGAGCGCCGCCTCGGGCGCCGAGGTGGGAAATGCCCGCCGGCCGAGGCTCCTGCCCCGCAAGCCAGGTTTTCCAAATTCGGCCCCATGGTTGTTACTTCAACTTGTCACAAAGTCTGCGTGATATGCTGCGATCGGGTCGCCCGGGGCACCCACCAGAGGGGGGAGTCACGAGCATCCGGAGGACGGGGAACGGCGCCGCGAGGGGGTTGGCGAGGGGAAATCATGTCAACTGGCCGTGTCCACGAAGGAAAACCTCGTTCCGACATGCGGTCCGGCGCGCTCTTCCGGCGGATCCCGGGAGAGGGACCGGGCCGGGTCTGGGCGCAGGCCGTCCCCCTGGGGGATATCGACCCGGACGACTCGCGGTTCCAGCATCGCCTGTTCGCGTCCAGCGAGGATCTCGTCGAGAGCATTCGCGCCCACGGGCAGCGCACCCCCGTCCACCTCGCGGGCGAGGCGCCGCCCTACGCCGTGGTCGACGGCTTCCGCCGCATCGACGCTCTGCGTCGGCTCGGGAGGGAATCGGTCGTGGCGGTGGTCGAGCGCGGGGCGGCGGAAAAGGAGCTCTTCGCCATCAGCTTCGCCGAGAACGTGCGCCGGCGCAGCTACACGACCTGGGACAAGGCCCACGCGATCTGGCAGGCGGTCCAGCGCTGGCAGCTCGGCAAGCCCGAGGTCGCGACGCTGCTCAGCCTCTCGGTGCGCCAGGTGGACCGCTACCTCGCCCTCGTCAGCTTCAACGAAGCGCTGCGGGAGGCCGTCGCGGACGGCCGGCTCACGATGGCCCACGCCGTCGTCCTCCATCGCGCGGCTGCCTCCGACCCCGCGAAGTGGATCGAGGAGACCGTGACCTCGGGCCTCTCGGCCGCCTAGCTCGCGAGCCGCCTTCGCCGCTCTCCCTGGAGGCGCGACCGGAACAACCTCTCCCTGGTGCGCGACGCCCGCGGCTTCCGGCTGAAGCCGATCCGCTACCGCGCCGACGCGAACGCCGCGGAGAAGCGGCGCATCTGGGAGACGCTCGAAGCAGCCATGCGGATCGTCGCCGAGACCAGCGACCGCCGCTGAGGAGCGCCACGCGCATCCTCGCCATGACGAGCCTCGCCTTCCTCCTCGCGGCGCCCTCGGGCGCGCAAAGCGAGCAGGGCGTCGCCGTGTTCGCCCTCTCGCGGGGATCGGGAGTCCCCGAAGCGACGAGGGCGGCCCTCGAGCGCGTGCGGGCCCTCTTCGAGGCGGCGCGCGCCGACGGGCGCGCGCTCCGGGTCGTCGAGACGCGGATCGGTCTCGAGGGCGAGGTCCGGCTCTGTGCCGTGCCGCGGGACGCCGCGGCGGCCGAGGGACTGCGCGCCGAAGCCGAGCGCGCCGCGGAGGGTGTCGAGCTCTTCCACGTGGCCGCGGAGCCCTGCTCCCGGCCCTGAACCGAAAGGACCCCCCATGATCCGGAACCGCCCGTGTCGAGTCTTGCTCCTCGCGTCGCTGGCCCTCTCCGTCGCGACCTTCGGCGCCGCCGCCGTTCGCGCGGCCGTCCCGCCCGGTCACAAGATCCGCACGGCGACGGACAAGGTCGAAGCGACGGACGATAACCTCGAAGAGGCGTTCGCCCGGGCGTCCGACGACGCCAAGGGCCAGCGCGCGAAGTGGCAGGGGAAGAGCTTCGAGGAGTTCGAGAAGTCGGTCTACAAGGAGCCCTTCGAAGGCGGCAAGTACATCGTGAGCGGCGACGTGGCGATCCCGGACCGCGCCCAGCTCGAGGCGTTCTTCCGCGCCTTCATCCAGGCCGAGCCGCCCAAGGGGCTGATCGTGCACACGGTGAACGGGGAGGACGCGGTGTGGGCCCCCGCGGAGAAGCAGAAGATCACCTACTGCGTCAGCACGGCTTTCGGGGGCCGCCACGCCGCGGTGGTCCGGGAGATGGAGGCCGCCACGCGCGCCTGGGAGGCGGTGGCCCTCGTCGACTTCACCCACGTCCCTGCCGAGGACGCGAGCTGCACCGCCTCCAACACCAAGGTGGTGTTCGACGTGCGTCCGGTGAACGAGGGCCAGTACCTGGCGCGCGCGTTCTTCCCCAACGAGGCGCGGCCGAGCCGGAACGTGCTGATCGACGAGTCGTCCTTCGGGCTCGACCCGGCCGGGAAGCTCCAGCTCGTCGGCATCCTGCGCCACGAGCTCGGCCACACCCTCGGCCTGCGCCACGAGCACACGCGGCCCGAATCGGGCACCTGCTTCGAGGACTCCGACTGGCGTCCCCTCACCGAGTACGACGCGTTCTCGGTGATGCACTACCCGCAATGCAACGGCGGCGGGGACTGGGTCCTCACGCTCACCGACGACGACGAGCGCGGAGTCGCGTGTCTCTACGGCGCCGCGCCGGGAGTGCCCTTCGACGCGTCCAGCTGCCCGGCCGCGCCCCCGAGCGCGGTCTCGGGAGCGCCGAGCCAGCCCTAGCAGGCGCCGATGGCGATCCTCTTCGTACCCAACGACCCGCTCGCCCAGGCCGGCGCTCCGGCTCGGCAGCAACCCCCCCGGCGCGAGCCGCCGGCCGGGCGAGCGGGCTTCGCGTACACCCATCCGCCCGCCGAGGCGGAGTACCCGATCGGAAGCGCCGAGTTCCTGTTCTGGCAGTGCCGCGAGTCGGCGCTCGCGGCCCTCGAGACCTTCGAGCTGCTCTCCCAGGCTGCGCCGGGCCTCGCGCAGCCGCTCGCGAGCTGGCAGGGGGGGAAGCCGACCCTCGCGCTGGCCCCCAACGCGGGCCGGCTGCTGAACGCCGCGTACGAACGCCACTCCCTCTCGTTCTACGAATGGCCCACGCCCGGGAAGAGCACCTTCTCGGGCGCGAGCACCGACGCCGTCGCTCACGAGGTGGGACACGCGATCCTCGACGCCCTGCGTCCCGACCTCTGGGACGGCAGCTACACCGAGACCGCGGCCTTCCACGAGGCCTTCGGCGATTGCTTCGCGCTGCTGGTCGGGCTCTTCGACGCCGACGTCCGGCGCGCCCTCCTGCAGGGACCGGGGCTCCGCCAGCCGAACTTCCTCGAGGCCGTCGCCGAGGACGTCTCCGACGGCGCGTTCCGGACCTACGGTGCCCAGCATCCCCAGGCCGCGCCCCGCCGCGCCTTGAACGATCTCTCGTGGAAGCTCCCGATCCGGCTGCCGAAGACGGGCTCGCCCAAGGTGCTGAGCTCGGAGGCCCACAGCTTCAGCCGGATCTTCAGCGGCTGCTTCTACGACACGCTCTGCAACGTCTTCGACGGGCTGCGGGGCGGCGACGAGCAGGCGCTGCTCGAGGCGGCGAAGATCGCCGGCAGGCTGCTCGTCGCGGCGGTGCGCGAGCCCCCGGAGGTCCTGCGCTTCTTCCAGGCGGTGGGCCGCATGATGATCCTCGCGGACGGGACCGAGAGCGGGGGCCGGCACCACGCCGCGATCCGGAACGCCTTCCAGGCCCACGGCATCGCGCTCGGAAGCGCCGTGACGGCCGCGCCGACCGCGGCGCTGGGGGGCGCCGTCGCGGAGCCGGGCGACGCCGGAGCGACGCACCTCGGGCCCGCGGCCAAGCGCGACCTGCGGCGCCGGATGCGCGCGCCAGAGGACGCGAAGCTCGCCCTGCGGCCCGTCGAGATCGCGGGCCGGCAGGTGCTCGCAGCCGTGCACCGGCGGATCGTCAAGCTCGGGGGCCTCGACCCGCGGCTCCGCGGCGTCTTCGCGTCCGCGACCGAGTCGGTCCTGGTCGGCTCCGGCGAGCGCGGACCGGAGCTCCTCGGCGCCCTGACCGACCCGGCGTCCACCGTCGACGAGGTCCGGTCGTTCGTGGAGACGCTCCTCGAGAACGGCCGGATCCAGTTCCCGGGAGAGCAGCTCGAGGCCTTCCTGCCGACCCACGCGATCCGGCGCCGCGGCGGTCGCAGGATGCTCACGCGCGTGCGCTTCGCGTGCTGCGGGAGCGGGTTCGAACCCGGGAGGGAAGCCAGATGGCCCGACTGACCCTTCGGCCTCGCCTCGCGCTCGCTGCGCTCGGCCTGCTGCTGGCTGCCGAGGGCGCCGCCGGCGCGCAGCTGCGCCTCAGCTGGCAGGAGTTCGTGAAGGACCCGAGCCGCGTGGCGAGCTTCGCGCGGGGCGTCGCGGTGATGAAGAGCCGCGACGGCGCGGCGCCCGGCTCGCCCGAGTACCGCACGAGCTGGCAGTACTGGTCGGCGATGCACTACTACTTCGGCCCCCAGTCGGGCGCCGGCACGGTGGCGGCCGCGCGGAGCGCAGCGCCGTCCCCGCTGCGCCACTTCTTCGACGGCGTGCTCGACCTCTCCCTGCCCGGCTCGCCGCCGAACCTCGCGCAGCGCGTCTGGGCCCGCTGTCACCACGGCACGCGCCACTTCCTCACCTGGCACCGCATGTACCTCCACTACTTCGAGCGCGTGCTCCGAGCGGCCGCCGGTGACACCGAGCTGCGGCTCCCCTACTGGGACTACACCTCGACGGCGCAGCTCGGCTTTCCCCAGATCCTCGGCCAGCCCGAGCTGAACGGAGCGCCGAACCCCCTCTACGACGCGCGCCGCCGCTCCCAGTCGGTGCAGCTTTCGGCGATCCGCACCGACGTCGACGGCATGCTCCAGCAGACGAGCTTTGCGGCCTTCCAGAGCAACCTCGAGAACGGGCCTCACGGCTACGTCCACTGCACGGTGGGCGCGGGCTGCCAGATCCCGCTGATGGGCGCCGTGCCGACGGCGGGCACGGACGCCGTCTTCTGGATGCACCACGCCAACATCGACCGCCTCTGGCAGTGCTGGCTCGAGCAGGGGGGACAGATGCCGAGCGACGCCGCCTTCCGGCAGCAGACCTTCGACTTCGTCGACGAGACGGGGAGCCTCGTGACGCTCGGCGTTGACCCGCTGCTCGGGCCGAGCAGCCCCATCGACCACGCCTACGACAACGTCCTCCAGTGCCGGCGGACGGCGGCCCTCGGGCCGGCGCCCTCCGCCTTCCGCGCGGCGGCCCTGGCCGCCGAGCCCGAGAAGACGACCCTCGACTCGGCGAGCGCCGTCGCCATCGACGCTCCGCTGAAGACCCTGAGCCTCGAGGTGCCCCGGACGGGAGCGCCGAGCGACTCGCTGAAGAAGGCCTTCCGCGTCGACCGCCCGGCCGTCCCCGGAGCCGTGGAGCTGGTGCTGACGGGCATCCGGGTCGAAGCGACGCCCGGCGTGCTCTTCGACGTCTTCCTCGCCCGGGAGGGCGGCGGCGAGCGCCGCTACGTGGGCACCCTCTCGTTCTTCGGCGCGGGCGCCATCCACGAGCACGGCGCCGCCCCCCACGCCGTCGACCGCAGCTTCGACGTCACCGAGCCCCTCCGCGCCCTCGTCGGCCCCGAGCTCGCGACCGACGCCGTCGACGTCGTGTTCGAAGCCACCACCGGCGTCGCCGACGCCGACCCGGCGCAAGCCCGCGCCGCCTTCAACCCGCAGGCGGGGCTGAAGATCGAGAAGGTCGAGCTGCGGGTGGTGAAGTGAGCGGATCCGCGCGTCCTCCCCGGCGACCGCGAGCCGAAGGAGCGGCAGCATGCTGACATGGCTCGGCGCGGCACTCGCCTTCTCCCTCTCCATGATCGTCTTTTCGACCATCATCAGCGCGCTCACGGAGGCTCTCCATCGCTCGCTCCGCCTGCGCGAGAGAGGGCTCGAGAACATGCTGGAGAAGCTCTTCGCCGAAACCATCGGCGACAGGACGAGGCGCACCGAGCTCGTGAAGGAGCTGACGCGCAATCTGACCGTCGGCGAACCTTCGGGGAGACTCGCCTCGCTGAAGCGCTGGCTGACGACGCGGAGCGTGACGTCGCTCCACTGGCGCGAGCTCCAGCGCCGGGTGGTGGAGAGCGACGCCGCGGGCGAGATCCTGAAGGGCGGGAGCGAGCGCGCCCTGGCCGCGCTGGCCGTTCGCTACGAGCGCTTTGGCGTGGACGCTACGGCCTTCTTCCAGGAGCGGGCTCGCACGATCTCCATCGGCCTCGCTTTCGCGGCGGCCTTCGCACTCAACGTCGACGCGGTGGCGCTGTTCTCGGCGTTCCTGAAGGATCCTGCCCTCGCCGAGAGAGTGGCCGCGAGCGCCGAGGGGACCCTCCGCGCCTACGAGGAGAGCCGGGCAGATGCCGAGCCGGCCGAGGCCTCGGAGGAGGCGGCCGCGCTGGAGGCTTCGATCGCGCGCTTCCGTGCCGCCGCCGACTCGCCGGCCCTCGCCGGCCTCCCCGTCGGGGCCGCATACTACCCCTGGTGCGTCGGAAGCACGGCCGACCCGCGCTGCGCGGCGGTGGCCGAGCGCCGGGCGAGCGAGAAGGGCTGGTGGGGCGCCTTCCTGCTGCTGGGGGCGGAGATCCGCCCCCTCGTCCTGTGGCTGCTCTCGATCCTGCTCTCGGGCTTCCTGATGGGCCTCGGGGGCCCCTTCTGGTTCGACGCCTACCGGAATCTCGCGTCGATCGCCGGCGGAGCGGTCGGTCCGCGAAGGCGCGCCGAGGCGGTGCAGAAGGAAGACGACGCCTCGGCCGCCGCTCCAGCCTCGCCGCCCGGCATGTTCGCCGATCCGAAGGAGATCCTCGAGCAGACCGATCGGGCCGCCGCAGGCCCCTAGACCTTCCCCAGGATCTCCATGCACTCCTCCATCAGCTTCGGACTGACCTTCGGGCGCTTGAAGCGCGGCGGCCGGAGGAACGGCGGGTCCTGGAAGTCGAAGAACTCGAGCATCGGGTCGGCGTTGGCGTCGCGGCGGGTGAGGGCCGGAAGGTCGAAGCGGGTCTCGATGAAGCGCAGGATCGAAGTGTGGTCGTGGACCACGTGGGAGACGAACTTCTTCTTCGCGAAGGGCGAGACCACGACGACGGGCACGCGGAAGCCGTAGCGATCGAACTCGGCGTCGACGTCGCCCTTCTCGAGCTGGGGCGCGATGTCGTCGGGGATGCAGGCGGGCGGCGGCGGCACGTGGTCGTAGAAGCCGCCGTGCTCGTCGTAGGTCAGGAAGAGCGCCGAGCGCGGCCAGAGCGGGCTGCGGAGCAGCGCGTCGACCTTGCCCGCGACCCAGGCCTGGCCGACCTGCACGTTGGTCGGCGCGTGCTCGTCGCTCTGGATCGTGAGGTCGCCGAAGAAGGCGGCGTCGACGAAGGACACGGCGGGCAGCGTTCCCGCCGCGGCGTCGGCGTCGAACTGAGCCGCCGAAGCGCCGTGCTCGGGGCGGGCCGCCACGTAGGGCAGCAGCACGGCAAAGGGGATCTGCTCGGAGTAGATCGTCCAGCTGACGCCCGCCTCGTCGAGGGACTCGAAGATCGTCTTCGTCGCGTCGAAGAGGTCGCGGCCGTTGCGGATGCGGCCGAAGGAGGTGCCGAGGAGGAGGTACTCGCGGTTCGGGTAGGTGGGTCCGAGCATCGAAGCGAAGTAACGGTCGCCGATCGCGAAGGTACGGTAGAGCTTGTGGTAGTAGGGGAGCTCGCGCTTCGTGTAGTAGCCCATCGCGCGCGCGCCGCTCGGGTCCGCGCCCACCGCGTTCGTGCTGGTGAAGCCGTCCATGGCGCCGCCGTTCCACTGGGCGTGGGAGCCGTTCCAGGAGTGGCTGACGTCGGCCACCTCGCAGGCGGCCTTCTGGCGGAAGGGCTCGATCGGCGCTCCGCCCAGGGGATCGGGGTTCGAGGCGCCCTCCGGCGGCCCCTCGGCGGCGGCCTTGCCGCGCGGGCGCAGGCGCCCGAAGTAGTGGTCGAAGGAGCGGTTCTCCTGCATCAGCACGACGATGTGGTCGATCGGGATGGCGTCGCCGTGGGGCGCGCCCTCGGGCAGCGTGTCGACGGGGAGCGCGCCCGCTTCGAAGGGACAGTCGGCCGCCTCGCCGCCGCGGGCGCCGGACGAGACCAGGAGGGACGCGAGCAGGAGGGCGAGGGGGGCGGAGCGCACGGGTTCTCCTTGGACGTGGGCCGGCGCCCATCCTACTACAGCCCGCCTCGAAGGCGGGGCAGGGGCTATGCTGGCGACCGGAGGACCCGATGAGCGGAGACGCAGCGACGCGGCCGTCGATCCCCGAGAAGGGCAGCTCCTGGAGCGAGCTGCGGGAGCGCCTCGAGGCGCTCGGCGCCCACGACGCCGACTGGCGCTCGGCGCGCACCGCCGTCTACGTCTTCAACGCCGGCGAGGACGTCCTCGAGGTCGCGAAGCAGGCCTACGCCCTCTACCAGTCGGAGAACGCCCTCGGGCCGCTCGCCTTCCCGAGCCTGAAGCGCATGGAGGAGGAGGTCGTCGGCATGGGCCTCTCGCTGCTCCACGCGCCAGCCGGAGCCAAGGGGAACATCACCTCCGGCGGCACCGAGAGCATCCTCCTCGCGGTGAAGACGTGCCGCGACGAGGCGCGCGCGCGAGGCGTCGACACGGCGGGCGGCGAGCTCGTGATCCCGCTCTCCGCCCACCCGGCCTTCGACAAGGCCGCCCACTACCTGGACCTCCGGATCGTGCGCGTTCCGGTGGCGGCGGACCTTCGGGCCGACGTCCCGGCGATGGCCGCCGCCGTCACGCCCCGCACGCTGATGCTCGTCGGCTCCGCCCCCTGCTTTCCCTACGGCGTCGTCGATCCCATCGCCGAGCTCTCGGCGCTCGCCGAGGAGCGCGGCCTCTGGCTCCACGTCGACGCCTGCGTCGGCGGCTACCTCGCCCCCTTCGCCCGCATGAACGGCGTCCCGGTGCCCGACTTCGACTTCGCGCTTCCCGGCGTGCGCAGCATGTCCGCGGACCTCCACAAGTACGGCTACGCGGCGAAGGGCGCCAGCACCGTCTTCCACCGCAGCGAGGCCCAGTGGCAGCACCAGATCTTCAGCTTCGACGGCTGGCCGGCGGGCGGCATGACCACGCCGACGATGGCGGGCACGCGCCCCGGCGGCGCCATCGCCTCCGCCTGGGCGGTGATGAACTACCTCGGCGTCGAAGGCTATCGCGAGAAGGCGCGCCAGGTGACCGAGACGCGGGCCAAGCTGATGCGCGCCATCGACGCGATGCCCGAGCTGCGCACCTACGGCGATCCCCAGCTCGGCCTCTTCATCTACGGCTCCGAGAGCCTCGATCCCTTCGCCGTGTGGGGCGGCATGACGCGGCGGGGCTGGTTCACGGGCCTCACCACGGCGCCCCGCGCCATCCACCTGATGCTCTCGCCGGCCCACGCCCGCGTGGCCGACGAGTACCTCGCCGATCTGCGGGCCAGCGTCGCGGAGGTCGCCGCCAAGGGCGAGCGCGCCGAGGGGACGCGGGC
>Ga0105107_10002524_pt1 | contig 12066 bp, 8 predicted proteins | sample PPLLaktember2015_6_FD_79335 | JGI IMG/M metagenome (GOLD analysis project Ga0105107, IMG submission 79335) | Freshwater sediment microbial communities from Prairie Pothole Lake near Jamestown, North Dakota, USA - PPLs Lake P8 Core (1) Depth... | ecosystem: Environmental > Aquatic > Freshwater >... | reverse complement strand
TCTCGGCGATGTCGAACTTGACCGCGTAGCGGCCCGGCGGCAGGGCGGTGATGCCGGCGCTCGGCAGCGTGCCGCTCGCCTGGAGCTGGCCCCCGCCGTGCGCCCAGATCACCGAGTCGACCTTGCCCTTGATGATCTTGCCGGGCAGGGTCTTGAGCGCGAACTCGACCTCGTTGCCCGGCGCCACCTGGTGCAGCTCGTTCTGGTTGTAGAGCGCCACCACCTGCCGCTGCGCCTCCAGCAGCGTCATCACCGGGTTCACCGGCAGGCCGGCGACGAAGCCGCCGGGCCGCAGCTGCAGGTTGACCACGTAGCAGTCGCAGGGCGAGCGCGTGGTGGTCTCCTCGAGCTGCCATCTCGCGTTCTCGAGCTGCGCGCGCACCTGCGCCACCTGCGAGAACTCGCCCTTCACCGTGGCGCCGAGCTTCTGCTGGATCTGCCGCAGGCTGGCGCGCGCCTGCGCCTCGGCGTTGCGCGCGGCGTCGAGCTGGCCCTGCTGCTCGAGCGCATCGGTCTCGGCGCGCTCCAGGTCGAAGCGGCTGCCGGCGCCGGTCTTCAGCAGCTCGCGGTACTGCTCGACGCGCTTGCGCGTGAGGGCGAGGCGCGCCGCGATCTCGCGCGCCCGGCTTTGCGACTCCTCGATCTTGGCCTGCGCACCCTTCGCCTGCTCCTCGAGCTCGCGCTGCGAGCCCTGCATGCCGACGAGCTGCGCTTCCAGCGTCTTCACCTCGAGCTGATAAGGCGTCGGGTCGATGCGGAACAGCACCTCGCCCTTTTTCACCAGGCGGTTGCCCTCCTCGACCGCCACCTCGATCACCCGGCCGCGCACCTGGGAGACGATCGGCACGGTGTAGGTGTAGACGCGCACGTCGGCGGACGACGGCGCGAAGACGTTGAGCAGCAGGATCAGCGCCGCCAGGCCCACGATCGGGATCACCACCACCGTGACCTGGCTGGCGATGTTCCACGGCAGCCACTTCAGCTTGATGAAGATCAGCCAGACGAAGAACGAATAGATGCCGAGGAGAATGACTTCCATCTAGGCGGCCTTGTTCTCCAACTTGACCTCCTTGTTGCCGTTCTCCAGGTTCTCCTTCAGGGCCCTGAGGGCCGGCGGCAGGGCGCCGCGGGCCTCGATCGCCCGGAGCTCCTCCTGCAGGTGCACGGTTTCCTCGGCCGAAAGACGGCCCTCGCGGTAATGCTCGGCCATCTCGTCGTAGTACTCCGGGTGCCGGTCGGTTCCGTAGGCCAGCCGGTACCCGACGGGCTTCGTGTACGCCCAGATCCACGCGAGCGGCCAGAGCAGGCCGCCGAAGACCAGCGAGAGCAGGCAAAGCGTGGTGATGGCGTCGCGCTGCGGGTGGTGGCGCTTGTGGGCGATCTTTTCCGGCAGCACGTGGACGATCCAGAACACGACGATCGCGACCGCCGGCACGAGAAACAGCACGACGAGCGCCAGGATGTCGGCGGCGGTATCGAGCGCCTCCCCCGCCAGGAACGCGGCGTGCGCCGCCTCGGGGGCGAGCGCGATCAGCCAGCCGGCGGCAAGCAGCTTCAGCATGCCGCAATCTTAGCCGCGGACCGGGGGGCCGGAATCCCACCTAGGTAGGATTTGTCGCGGCTTTTCCCCCGGCTAGCGTGGTCCATGGCCGGGGTCGTTCCGCAATGGCTGCTGACCGCGTTCGTGGTGCCGACGGTCTTCGCGGTGATGCTCGGCATCGGGCTCGGCGTCGTGCCCGGCGAGGTGCGCCGGGTGTGGCAGGCGCCGGCGCCGCTGCTGCGGGGCCTGTTCGCCGTGCTGGTCGCGGTCCCCGCCCTCGCGCTCGCCATTACCCGCGTGCTCGACCTGCCCCGTCCGGTCGAGGTCGGCATCGTGCTGATGGCGATCTCCCCCGGCGCGCCGGTGGCGCTGCGCAGCGCCGTGTCCGCGGGCGGGCAGGCCGCGTTCGCGCCGAGCCTGCAGATCTCCGTCGCCCTGCTTGCCGTGGTGTCGATGCCGCTTTCCCTCGCGGCGCTCGAGCAGATGTACGCGGCGCACGCGAGCATCGCGCCCTGGGATGTGATGCGCCAGGTGTTCATCGCGCAGCTCCTGCCGCTCGGGCTGGGCATCGGGCTGAGAAACCTCGCCCCGGCGCTCGCCGAGCGCATCGCGCCCGGGGTACGGCGCGCCGCCACCGTCCTGCTCCTCGTGACGATCGCGCTGGTCGTCGTCGAGATCTGGCAGCCGGCGCTGCGGGCCGGGCTGCGCTCCATCGCGGCGATCGCGCTCACGACCGTCCTGGCGCTCGCCGCCGGCCACCTGCTCGGCGGCCGAAGCCCGGGGCTGCGCACCAGCGTCGCCATCGCCAGCGCAGCGCGCAACCCGGGCCTCGCCCTGCTCGTGGCGACGCTCAACGGCGCGCCGCCCGCGATCACCGCGGCGATCCTCGCCTACCTCGCCGTCTCGGTGCCCGTCATCGGCCTCTATGCGCTCTGGCGCCGCTACGCCGGCGCGCCCTGAGCATCCCCGCGCAGCCAGGCGCCGAGCAGCGTGTGCGTCACCGCCAGCACCAGAGGCCCGATGAAGATGCCGATCAGGCCGAAGGCGATCAGCCCGCCGATCACGCCGACGAAGATGAGCAGCAGCGAGAGCTCCGCCGCGCCCTGCTTGATCAGGATCGGGCGCAGCACGTTGTCGAGCACCGCCGCGACCACGGTGACGACCAGCAGGAAGGTGCCCGCCGCCGCCGCGCCGCTCCAGAAGAGCCACAGCGTGGCGAGCGCGAGGACCAGCACCGCGCCGATCTGCGCCACCGCGAGCAGGAACATGAAGGCGGTGAGCAGGCCCGCGAAGGGCACGCCGGCGATCCACAGGCCGATGCCGCCGACCAGCGCCTGCACCAGCGCCGTGACCACCACCCCGCGCGCCACGCTGCGGATCGCCTGCGCCGAAAGGCGCACCGCCTTCTCTCCGCCCTCGCCGCCCAGGCGCGCACCGAAGCGCAACGCCCAGTCGGCGGCCGGCTCGCCGTTCGCGTACAGGACCGCGGCGGCGACCACGGTGAGCAGGAGCTGGACGAGCAGCGCGCCCAGGCTGCCCATCTGGGAGACGAACCAGGACGCCATGCCGGCGGCGTAGGGCGTGATCTTGACGGCCAGCACGTGGACGCCTTCGGCGGCGACTTCCTGCCATAGCGCGATCGCGCGCTCGCCGACGAGCGGCAGGCCCGGAAGCCACGACGGCGGCGGCGGCAGCCTGAGCTCCCGCAGCTGCTTGCCCCAGTCGACGATGTCGCCGGCGTGGGCGACGATGGTGCCGATCGCGGCCGTGAGCGGGACAACCAGCGTGAGCACCAGCACGAGGGACATCGCGGTCACCGCGGCCCAGCGCCGGCCGCCGAAGCGCCGCTCGACATGGCGCATCGGCTGCCAGGTCGCGACCACGATCATGGTCGCCCAGATGATCGCGCCGAGAAACGGCCGCAGGATCCACAGCGAGGCGCCGATCAGCCCGCCGAGGACGAGCACCGTGAGGAAGATGCGCGTCAGCCCCCGTTCCTGAGGCACTGCTACTTCTTCGCGGGCGCCTTCTTCGCCGGCGCCTGCGCCGCCATCTCGATGGTCAGCGCCTCGGTATAGGTGACCGAGATGCGGTCGCCGGCGCTCAGCTGCTCGAGCGGCACGTCGTCCGCGGCCTTGAGCGAGACCACGTTGCCCTTCGGCCCGCGCACGGCGACGTAGCGGCTGGTGTAGTCGATGGCGTCGACGACCCCGGCGATCTGCCGGGCGCGCACCATCGTGCCGCCCGGCTTGCCGCCCTTGGGCGCGACCTTCACCTTCTCGCTCTGCGACGCGCCGGGCTTGCCGCCCTTGCTGATCTCGACCGCCACCGCCTCGATGTACTTGATCTTGTACTGCTGCCCGGGCTTCACCTGGTCGAGGTTCTGCGCCTCCGGCGGCACGCTCAGCGTCGCCACTCCGCCCCGGGGTCCGCGGAACGTCACGGTGCGTGCCTTCTTGTCGACCTTGGTAACGGTGACCACCGCCTCGGTCTCCTCGACCGCGACGGCGCTGTCCTTGACCTGGGCGTGAGCGGCAAGAACGAAACCCACGACCATTGCTGCTGCGACCGCTATGCGCTTCATCGGCTTCTCCATGGAATCAAAGGAAGCAGGTTGCGCGTGCGCGCGCGGCGTTGACATACTACCTTGGTCCTATTTTGCGTCGAACCACAGCGACTGCCAGGCGACGCCAAGGGTGTCGAAGTCCGCACCGGTGCGCGCGGAGAGCCCGGTGCTGGCGAAGAACTTGAGGGACTTCCCGGGCGACAGCGGCAGCGAGAGCGTCACGCCGGCGCGCGTTCCGGAAAGCGGCGTCGAGGGCGGCCCGCCGTCCACGCTCGTCTCGCCGCCGCGGTAGCGCGTAGTGCTGAGCGCGACCCATCCCCCGCCCGCGAACTGGCGCGTCACGTGCAGCTGCGTTGAATAGATCGGCTCCTGGCTCGCGCGCCGGCCGCCGAGGAAATCGTCGTTGTCCGTGAACCACGCGCCGCCCGCCTGGGCCTCGAGGATCCACGGCCCGAGCGCCTTGGAAGCGCCGAGCTCGGGCCGGAACGACCAGCGGTTCGTGCCCAGGTTCACCAGCCGGCCGGGATCGTACTGCCCGAGCGGCGCCTGCACCGTCAGGCTCACGCCGAGGATCAGGTCCTGGCGATACGCGGCGAACGCCGCCGGTGCGAGCGCCGGCGCGCCGTAGAAGTTCCACGCGACGCGCACCGCCGGATCGCCGAGGCCGGAGATCTCGCGCGTCTCGAGCGAGCCCTCGTGCACGGCGCTTCCCGAGAAGCGCGCCGCCGGGAGGGCGACGCCGATACTGCCGGCGCGTCCCGCGGCACCGAAGCTGCGCACATACGCGAGGACGGCCGCATGGACCCGCGCCTGCCCGTCCTCGAGGCGCACCGAGGGGTCGAACGCCACGTCGCCCTCCGAAACGGTCGCGCCCGCCAGCAGGAAGTTCGTCCCGAGCGGCGCATTGGCATAGGCGCGCGGCTCGAGCGACTGCGCCGCCGCCGCGGAGGCGAGCAATAGAAGGACGATCCCCGCCGCTGCCGCTCCCCGGCCCCCCGCCTCGATCATGCGACCGATACTACCTTGGTCTACTTTCGCGCCGCGCGCCCGCCCGCTAGCGTGGACCTCAATCTAGGAGACGTCCATGAACAAGCCAGTCGAGAGCGCAGGCGCGCGCTCGTTTTTCTCCGCATCCGAAGACCGCAACGAGCGCTGGCGCGAGCTGCACCGACTCGCGAAAGCCCTTGCTTCCGGACAGACTGACAAGCTGCGTCAGGAAGCGACCGCGCTTCTCGGCCAGCTGACTCCCCTCGAAGAGCTTTGCGGCTATCCCGGCCCGCGCCTCATGGCGCAGGTGGGCGAGCGCCTGAAGGAAGGCGACGGCGCCACCCTCGCGCGCCTCACGCAGCGCATCAGCGTTGCGCTGCTCACCAACAGCTACCGCGACGACCCGGAGGCCTGGAAGTCCGACGAGGAGGACGACGACCCGCACCTCCCGTCGATCCTGCCGCCGTCGATCGGCCGCGGGCAGGCGCGCAAGCCCTACGCCGAGGTGCTGATCGTCTCGCCCGGCGAGCGCTCGACCTGGGAGCCGACGCGCGAGAGCCTGCGCAAGCTGCGGCGCGACACCGACCAGTTCGTGGTCGAGCCGGTGGTGGTCGGCAGCTTCGAGGACGCGGTGCTCGCGGTGCTGGTGAACTACAACATCCAGGCGGTGGTGCTGTTCGACGGCTTCGGCTACCCGTCGCACGCCCCGCTCGCCGACCTGCGCGAGCTGATCGAGGCGTACCTGCCGAAGGCCGCCGCGGCGCGCGACGGCGATCTCGCGATGCTGCTTTCGCGCGCGGCGCACGCGATCCGGCCAGAGCTCGACATCTATCTCGCCACCGACCGCGACGTCGCCAAGCTCGCCGGCGCCGACGAGGCCTCGGGCGTGCGGCGCGTGTTCTACGCGCTCGAGGAGATGCTCGAGCTGCACCTCGCCATCCTCGAGGGGCTGCAGGAGCGCTACGAGACGCCGTACTTCGACAACCTGAAGAAGTACGCGCAGCGCCCGATCGGCACCTTCCACGCCCTGCCGGTGGCGCGTGGCAAGTCGATCTTCAAGTCGAACTGGATCCGCGACATGGGCGAGTTCTACGGCGCGAACCTGTTCCTCGCCGAGTCCTCGGCCACCACCGGCGGCCTCGACAGCCTGCTCGAGCCCACCGGCAACATCAAGGTGGCGCAGGACAAGGCGGCGCGCGCCTTCGGCGGGGACCGGTGCTACTTCGTCACCAACGGCACCTCGACCTCCAACAAGATCATCCACATGGCGGTCTGCCGCCCCGGCGACATCGTGCTGATCGACCGCGACTGCCACAAGTCGCACCATTACGGCCTGGTGCTGGCGGGCGCGCAGCCCTACTACATCGACGCCTTCCCGCTCACGCAGTACTCGATGTACGGCTCGCTCGCCATCAAGCCGATCACCGACGCGCTCAAGCAGCTCAAGGCCGAGGGCAAGCTCGACCGCGTGCGCATGCTGGTGCTGACCAACTGCACCTTCGACGGCCACGTCGCCAACGTCGAGCGCACCATGCTCGAGTGCCTGGCGATCAAGCCCGACCTGATCTTCCTCTGGGACGAGGCCTGGTTCGGCTTCGCGCGCTTCTCGCCGTTCCTGCGCCGGCGCACCGCGATGGGCGCGGCGGCGAAGCTGCGTGCCATGTTCAGCGATCCCCAGTACAAAAAGCGCTTTCAAGAGTCGAAAGGCGCCCTGCCGGACCCCGAGAAGGTGCGCATCCGCGTCTACGAGAGCGACTCGGTGCACAAGTCGATGTCCTGCCTGCGCCAGGGCTCGGTGATCGTGGTCGCCGACCAGGACTTCCACACCGTGGAGGCCTCGTTCAAGGAGGCGTTCTTCACGCACACCTCGACCTCGCCCAACCTGCAGATCATCGCCTCGCTCGACGTCGCGCGCCGGCAGATGGAGCTCGAGGGCTACGAGCTGGTGCAGCGCGCGATCCAGCTCGCGGTCGAGATGCGCCGCGAGGTCAACCAGCATCCGCTGATCTCGAAGTACTTCAAGGCCGCGACGCCGGCGGAGATGATCCCGGCCGAGTACCGCAAGTCCGGGTTCACCGACTACGGCCAGCCCGGCTGGACGCTCGCCAAGCTGATCGGCGCGCTCGACTCGGACGAGTTCTTCCTCGATCCGACGCGCATCACGCTGCTCTGCGGCAACGCCGGCTACGACGGCTCGCAGTTCAAGGCGCTGCTCGCCAGCGAGTACGACATCCAGATCAACAAGACCTCGCGCAACAGCGTGCTGGTGCAGATCAACATCAACAACACGAAGAGCGACCTCGCGCACCTGATCAAGGCGCTCGCCGACATGTCGCGCGCCATCGACAAGCGCCTCGCCGAGGGCGGCGCGCCCGAGCAGGCGACGTTCAAGGCGCGCGTCAAGTCGCTGGTCGAGGACGTGCCCGACCTGCCGAACTTCAGCCGCTTCCACGACGCTTTCCGCGAGGACCCGAAGAGCAAGACCGCCGAGGGCCACATGCGCGAGGCCTTCTACCTCGCCTACGACGCCGCCGCGCGCGAGTACGTGAAGCTGAACGCCAAGGAGGTCGACGAGCGGCTGAAGAACGGGCCGGAGATGGTGTCGGCCAAGTTCGTGATCCCCTACCCGCCCGGCTTCCCGATCATGGTGCCGGGCCAGGTGATCACGCCGGAGACCATCGCCTTCATGCGCAAGCTCGACGTGAAGGAGATCCACGGCTTCAACGCGTCCCTGGGCCTCGAGCTGCTGAAGCCCGCGGCCCTTGCCGCGCTGAAAAAGGGCGTGAAAAAGGAAAGGGAGAGGTAAGCCATGAAAGCGATCTTCGACTGGTTCGCAGCGAACCCGTACATCCTGCTGTTCTTCGTGGTCGGCGGCGCGGTGCTGGTCGGGAAGTTCACCGTCAAGGGCTACGGCCTGGGCATGGTGGCGGCCGCCATCGTGGTGGGCGCGGGGCTGTCCGCGTGGGCCTCGACCTACGGCGTCAAGATGGGCCTCGACAACTTCGCCAAGTCGCTCTTCTACTACCTCTTCATGTACGGGGTCGGCCTGCGCGTCGGGCCCTCGTTCATCAACAGCCTGAAGGGCGACGGCCTCAAGTTCACCGTTCTCGCGGTCTTCTGCTCGGTGCTCGGGCTGCTCGGCGCGGTCGCGCTCAGCAAGGCCTTCAGCCTGCCCGACGGCGCCGCGGCCGGCATCCTCGCCGGCGCGATGACCATGTCGGCGGCGATCGGCTCGGCGGAGGAGGCGCTCAAGCAGGGCGTGTTCAAGCTCGCCGAGGGCCAGACCGCCGAGCAGGTGGGCGGCATGATCGCGCTCTCCTACGGCCTCACCTACATCTGGGGCACGGTCGGCATCATCCTCATCTGCAAGTACCTGCCGCGCTGGTGGGGCGTCGACGCCGCGGCCGCGGCGAAGAAGTACGAGGAGGAGAAGGGCGTGCCGAACGTGGACGACGCCGGCCTCACCGGCTACCGGCCGCTCGCGCTGCGCGCCTACCGGCTCACCAGCAACGAGGTCGCCGGCATGAAGGTGAGCGCCTTCCTGCGCAAGTACCCGCAGTACAAGGTGGTGAACGTGGTGCGGGGCGAAGAGGGCCTCGCCCCCGCGGACGATCTCACGCTGCAGAAGGACGACGTCATCGCCCTCGGCGGGCGGCTCGAGGCCATGACGCAGAACATGGGCCTGATCGGGCCCGAGGTGCCCGACTCCAAGGCGCTCAACATCCCGATCGACCAGGCCGAGATCCTGGTGACCAACAAGGAGATCGTCGGCAAGGAGCTGCAGGAATTCCGCAACGCGGACTTCGCGGGGCAGCTCGGGCTGCGCACCATCGAGCGCGGCGGGGTTTCGATCCCGATCGGCCTCAACACCAGGATCGAGCGCTTCGACGTGCTCTACGTCTCTGGATTGCAGGCGGCGGTCAACAAACTGGCGGCGCTCGCCGGCAAGATCTCCCGCCCGAGCACCTCGACCGACCTGCTGACGCTCGCGCTCGGCATGATCCTCGGCTTCCTGATCGGCGCCATCACCTTCCCGCTCGCCGGCTCGAACGTCGGCCTGGGCAACGCCGGCGGCCTGCTGGTGTCGGGCATCGTCGTGTCCTCGGTCGTGTCGCGCCTGCGCTTCTTCGGCTCGACGCCGAACGCGGCGCGCAACATCCTCGAGGACCTGGGCCTGGTGGTGTTCATCGCCATCGTGGGCGTGAACTCGGGCGCGGGGCTCATCTCGCAGCTCACCGGCGCGGTCGCGTTCTACATCTTCCTGGCCGGGTTCATCGTCACCACGATTCCGCCGATCCTGGTGTGGGCGATCGGCTACCACTGGATGAAAATCAATCCGGCGGTACTGATGGGCGGCGTGGCGGGGGCGCGCTCGCACTCCGGCCCGGCGCGCGAGGCGGCCAAGGAGATCGGCAGCTCCGTGCCCTGGATCGGCTTCCCGGTGGGCTACGCCGTGTCCGGCGTGCTGCTCACGGTGTTCGGCTACCTCGCGATGGTGCTGTCCCAGTGACCCGGTGAGGGTCCTGCTCTTCCTGCTGGGGTGGGTCTGCGCCGTCCAGGCGCAGACCCCCGACCCCACCTGGCCCCGGGAAGTGAAGGCCGCCGACGGCACGGCCATCACCGTGCACCAGCCGCAGGTGGAGCGCTGGGCCGACAACAACCTCGCGGGACGCGCCGCGGTGTCGGTCCGCGCGCCGGGCGCGAAGGAGCCGAGCTACGGCGTGATCGAGCTCAGCGCGCGCACCGAGATCGACAAGTCGAGCGATCTGGTGACGCTGAGCGGGCTGCGCCTCACGAAGGCGAGCTTCCCCGGCGCGGCCGAGGCCGACGTGCAGAAGACCCTTGCCGCCCTGCGAGGCGCGGTCAAGAAAGACCGCTGGTCGATGTCGGCGCAGGCGCTGCAGGCCAACCTCGCCGTGGTGGAGGCGCGCTCCAAGCAGAAGACCGTGGCGGTCAAGAACGACCCGCCGCAGATCCTGTTCCGCACGGCGCCCTCGATGCTGGTGATGGTCGACGGCGAGCCCGTGCTGCGCGACGCGAAGGACGCGCCGGGGCTGAAGCGCGTCATCAACACCACCGCGCTGATCCTGCTCGACGAGTCCACGGGCACCTATTACCTCAGGGCGCTAGAGCGCTGGTGGGAGTCGAAGGCCGTGAGCGGCGAATGGAAAGCCGGGCCGCTCATGCTCGCGAAGCTGGAGAAGGCGCGCGAGGCGCTCGGCAAGGGCTTCGATCCGATCGAGGGCAAGGACGCCGAGGGCAAGACGCTGTTCGAGCCCGGCGCGCCGCCGCAGATCATCGTGGCGACCAAGCCCACCGAGCTGCTGCAGTCCAAGGGCGAGCCGAAGTTCTCGCCGATCCCCCGCACGCAGCTCCTCTACCTGTCGAACTCGTCCAACGACATCTTCATGGAGCTCGGCAGCCAGACCTACTACGCGCTGATCTCGGGCCGCTGGTTCAGCGCCAAGGCGCTCGGCGGGCCCTGGAGCTTCGTCCCCGGCAAGTCGCTGCCCGCCGATTTCGCGAAAGTGCCCGCCGAGCACCTGATGGCCGACGTGCGCGCCTCGGTGCCGGGCACGCCGGAGGCGAACGAGGCGGCGATCGCCAACCAGATCCCGCAGACCTCGACCGTCCAGCGCGACATCCAGCCTACCCCGGTCGCCTACGATGGCGGCAAGCCGCAATGGAAGCCGATCGACGGCACGGCGCTCAGCTACGCCTACAACACCGGCGCGCCGGTGATCCAGGTCGATCCGAAAACCTATTACATGGTGCAGAACGGCGTCTGGTTCTCCGCCACCGCGGCCGCCGGCCCGTGGGCGGTGGCGACGACCGTCCCCGCGGTGATCTACACCATCCCGCCGAGCTCGCCGCTGCACTACGTGACTTACGTGCGCGTGTACAGCAGCACGCCGACGACGGTGTTCGTCGGCTATACGCCGGGCTACTACGGCACGGTGCTCTCTTCCGACGGCGTGGTCGTCTATGGCACCGGCTACTACTACCCGCCTTATATCGGCGCGGTTTATTACCCGCCGCCGTATTACACATACGGCTACGGCGCCGGCTTCACCGTCGGCTTCTTCTTCGGCTTCGGCATGGCCGGCGGCTGGTACGGGCCCTGCTGCTACGGCGGCGGCAGCTGGGTGCACGTCGAGCACCACAGGAACATCAACGTCGACAACAGCTACAACCGCTGGGGCGGCAAGAGCACCTCGGTCAGCGGCCCGGGCGGACGCGAGATGAAGGCGACGCAACTGGGGGACACGACCCTCGCCAAAGGCTCGGGCAGCGACAACATCTATGCCGGGCGCGACGGCAACGTCTACCGGCGCAACGAGGGCGGCGACTGGCAGCAGTACGGCGGCAAGGGCGAAGGCTGGTCCGACGTGGGCGGCAACCGTCCGGAGCAGCGGCCCGCCAGTCCCCAGCAGCGCCCCGCCGCTCCGCAGCAGCGCCCGGCCGGGGAGAGCATCAACTCGCTCGACCGACAGCACCAGGCGCGCGACCTCGGCGCTCAGCGCACGCAGCAGGCGCGCCAACCGAGCGCGGGATACCGTGGCGGCGGCGCGAGCCGTGCTGGCGGCGGGCGCCGCTAGGTGCCTGCCAGGGATCCAGGCGGGAAGCGCGTGGCGCTGAGCCGCCCTGCCTTGCTGCTCGCTGCGCTGCTCGCGGGCTGCGCCTCGGCGCCGGAGCGCCCCCAGCGCAGCCTGCAGGAGATGGTCATTGCCCGGCGCGCGGACGACACCCTGCGGGAGCTCGAGCGGGGCGCGCTCATCGAGCGCTTCGTCGCCTACGTGGAGGCGAAGGCGGACGCCGCCGCGAAAGCCTCGCGTCCGCCACCGACCATCGACCTCCTGGTGATCTCGGGCGGCGGCGACTGGGGAGCGTTCGGCGCCGGCGTGCTCAAGGGCTGGGGAAAGGTCAAGGGCGATCTCGCCCGCCCCCGGTTCGACGTGGTCACGGGTGTGAG
>Ga0105107_10002523_pt1 | contig 12066 bp, 9 predicted proteins | sample PPLLaktember2015_6_FD_79335 | JGI IMG/M metagenome (GOLD analysis project Ga0105107, IMG submission 79335) | Freshwater sediment microbial communities from Prairie Pothole Lake near Jamestown, North Dakota, USA - PPLs Lake P8 Core (1) Depth... | ecosystem: Environmental > Aquatic > Freshwater >... | reverse complement strand
ATCGAGGTGGCGCCGCGCACCTGGTTCGCCTCGCTGTTCAGCGGCGTCACCGGCTTCGAGACCGACGAGGGGCTCGTGCTGGTCGACACCGGTCAGCGTCACCTGGCGCCGGCCCTGGCCCAGCGCCTGCGCGCCCGCACCGGCGCCCCCGTGCACACTGCGATCTACACCCACGGGCACGTGGACCACGCCTTCGGGCTGCCGGCGTTCCTGGTCGAGGGCCAGCCGCGGCCGCGCGTGGTGGCGCACCGCGCCGTCCCGGAGCGCTTCGCGCGCTACGCGCGCACGCCGCGCCACAACGCCGCGATCAACGCGCGCCAGTTCGGGGGCACCGTCGAGGAGGCGGCGCGCAACCCCGCGCTGGCCGCCTTCGGCGCGCCGGAGATCCTGCCGGACCTGCTCTACGACGGCGCCACCACCCTGGTCGTCGGCGGCGTGCGCTTCGAGCTGCGCCACTGCCGGGGCGAGACCGACGATCACACCTGGGTGTGGTGCCCGGAGCGCGGCGTGCTGTGCCCCGGCGACCTCTTCATCTGGGGCGTGCCGAACGCCGGCAACCCGCAGAAGGCCCAGCGCTGGCCGTGGGACTGGGCGCACGGCCTGCGCGAGATGGCGGCGCTGGCGCCGCGCACGCTGTGCCCCGGGCACGGCGGGCCGGTGGTGGACGACGCGCCGCTCGTGCGCCGCATGCTGCTCGAGACGGCGGCGCTGCTCGAGACGATCGTCGAGCGCACGCTCGCCGTGCTCGAGGACGGCTCGCCGCCCCACGCCGACGTGGTGCGCCGGGTCGCGCTGCCGGCCAGCGACTCGCCCTGGCTCCAGCCGGTGTACGACGAGGCGGAGTTCATCGTGCGCAACGTGATCCGCCACTACGGGGGCTGGTGGTCGGGCCGCCCCAGCGAGCTGAAGCCCGCGCCGCGTGCCGACGTCGCGCGCGAGATCGCCGCCGCCGCCGGCGGCGCCCGCGCGCTCGCCGCCCGCGCCGGCGCCCTCGCCGAGGCCGGCGACCTTCCCGCCGCCTGCCACCTCGCCGACTACGCGCTCGAAGCGGACCCCGCGGACCCGGAGGTGCGCGAGCGGGTGGCGGCGCTCTACGAACGGCGCGCCGCCGGCGAGTCCAGCCTGATGGCGGCCAACCTGTTCCGCTCGGCCGCCGCCTACGCCCGCGCCGGCCGCCCCTTCGCGTGATCCCCAGGCCGCAGCGCAACGTTCGGGTACCACCGTTCGGGGACGGTCCTGCGTTTCCGTCACTCGGGGACAGACCTGGGCCGCAAGCCAAGTGTGTCCCTAAACGACCGTAACGCAGGACCGTCCCCAAGGCTTCGCCTGATCGCTAGGCGGCGGCGGCGGGGGGGAAGTGGACGTACGTCTCGATCAGCAGGCGCGCGAAGTCGTCCTCGTCGGGGCGCGGGCCCGTGAGCCGGCCGCGGGCGCGCAGGTCCCGTTCCAGCGTGTCGAGGATGCGCTCGAGCGAGAGGTCGTCCTCGTGCCGCTCGGCGCGGCGGCGCTCGGCCTCGTCGGCGTAGCACCAGGCCTTCCACGACACCGAATAGCGGAGGTCCTGCCAGCGGTAGCGGCCCAGCGTCTCCTCGCCGGCCACCAGCCGCCAGGCGCCCGGGCCCTCGCAGACGAGCTCCATGCCGGGCACGAAGGGCGGCGCGGCGTCGCCGGGGCCGGCCACCCGGTCCACGCCGTGGAAGACGGTGTCGGTGTCGAGCACGACGGCCGTGTCGTGGCGCGCGGCGATCGTGCGCACCGGTCCGTCCGCGCCGTCCGGGTAGAAGGCCAGCGCGCCGCCGGCGCACTCCCCGAAGTAGGCGATGCCGGTGGCGATCCGGCGCCGCCAGGCGTCGAACAGGCCGGCGTGCAGCATCACCACCAGCAGCCACTGCGGGCACATTCGCCGGTCTGCCCCCCGGAACTCCGGCACGTCGGTGTGTATGGCGAGCTCCTGCCCGGGCAGCAGCAGGTTGGCGTAGACGATCGAGGGCACCACCAGCGGCCGGCCGTGCACCGCGCGCGCCGCCTCGAGCAGCGCTGGGTGGCGCAGGAACGGCTCGATGCCCTCGACGGCGGGCTTCTCGTAGAAGTACGTGGCGCGCAGGTAGTTGGTGCGGCCGGCCAGCACGCGCGGGTCCTCGTGCCGGCCGAAGCGCCCCCCGGTGCGCACGAAGTTCAGCGCGGCGTCGAAGCGCTGGGGCACGCCCGGCGCGTAGCGGCGCTTGCCCTGCTCCTCGGGCGCCGCCTCGGCGCCGTAGGTGGGGAAGCGCCCGAAGCGCTCGGCGAGCGCGATCATGGCGTCGGCGCGCTCGTCTCCGAACAGGGGGTCGAGGGCGACGCAAGGTGCGGTCATGGCGCGAGCGTATCACGCGGGCGGGGTATCCTCCCGGCGCCATGGAGCCCGTCGCCCGCCGCCTGCCCTATCTCCTCGTCTGCACCCTGCTCGGCGCGGCGCTCGGCTGGCTCCCGATCCTGGTCCACGGCCCGATCCCGGAGAAGTTCGACATCCTCTACATCCGCGGCGCGATCGCCGTCTGGGGCTTCTACCTCGCCCGCTGCTCGATCGGCTTCTGGATCGGCATCACGACCCTCCCCGAGCGCTGGTGGCTGCGCGGGCCCCTGGTCGGCTTCCTGGTCATGCTGCCGCTCGGGATCGTCCTGCTCGCGACCCCCGGCTGCCAGGGCCGCTGCACGATGTGGAACCTCTCGACCGGCACGGGCGTCGGCGCGCTGGTGGCGGGCCTCGCGTTCCTGCTCACCGGCAAGCATCGCCAGTAGCCCCTCAGCGCAGCGCGCGCGACGTGCTCAGCACGCGCGCCGCCAGCACCCGGTTCAGGTTGCGGTGCACGCGGGCGGCGATCCGGGGATAGCGGCGCACCAGCCGTTCCAGATCGTCCTCGTCGAAGCGCAGCAGCCGCGCGTCGCGCATCACGTCGACGTCGGCGCTGCGCCCGCCGGCGAAGGCCGCCACCTCGCCCACCACGTCGCCGCGGCCCATGCGGGCGTACTCGACGCGCTCGCCGTCGCGCGTCGTGGAGGCCGCCAGCTGGCCGTCGATCACGACGTAGAGATGGCGGCCCGGATCGCCCTCGGCGAGCAGGCGCTGGCCCGCCGGCACCCGCACCAGCTGCGACATCAGCGCGAAGATGCGCGCCTGGCGCCCGGACAGGCCGGCGAACAGCGGCACCTCGCGCTGCGGCTCGCGCCCGAGGTCCACGGCCAGCAGGTCCCAGAGCGTCACCATGCGCAGGCTCGAGCAGAGCGCCGGCGAGAGCGTCAGGTCCACCCCCCACGCCACCGCCAGCGTGAAGGCCGCCAGCACGCCGAACTGCGCCTGGCTGCGCAGCTCGGAGCTGGTCATCACCAGGAAGCCGAGGCACAGCCCGAGCGTCGTGAAGGTCACCGGACGGATCACCGCGCGCAGCGTGCTCGCGGTGGCGCGGCGCTCGTCGCCGAGCCGCCGCGCCTCCAGGTTGAAGCGCGTGAAGTAGTGGACCGTGTCGTCCACGGCGATGCCGAGCGCGATCGAGCCGATCAGGCTGGTGGTCAAGGTGAGCGGGATGCCGAACCAACCGAGCGCGCCGTAGTAGATCGCGATCGGCAGGGCGTTGGGCAGCAGCGCCACGAGGCCGACCCGGAAGGAGGTCAGCAGGGCGGCGAGGGTCAGGTAGATCGTGAAGAGCGCGGTGCCGAGGCTCTCGAGCTGGCCGCGGGCGACGCTGTCGACGCTGCGGTTCAGCAGCACGGCGTCGCCGGTGACGCGGCCCACCAGCCGGCGCGGCAGCTCGGCCAGGCGCGCGTCGATGCGCTCCACCAGCGCCGCCATCGACGCCGAGTCGTCGAGGCTGGTGCGCGCGGTGATGTTGGCGGTGCGCAGAGGGTCGTCCACGAAGCCGCGCTTCAGGTCGTCGCCGCCGAACAGCAGCAGCTGCTTCACCAGCCGCGGGCTGCCGGGCAGCGAGAGCGCCGCGCTCTCGTCGCCGGCGAAGGCGCGGTTCAGCAGCATCACGCCGTCGGCCAGCGAGGCGGTGGCGCCGATCTCGGGCTGGTCTTCGAGCCAGGCCTGGAGCTCGTGCAGCGCGCGCAGGTTCTCGGGCTCGGCGAAGGCCCCGGCGCGATCGCCCTCCACCACGACGAAGAAGGCGTTGGCGCCGCCCAGGTGCTCGTTGACCGCGTCGTAGCTCCGGCGCAGCGGCGAGTCGGCCGCGAAGTCCGTCACGTAGCCGGTGGCGACGTGGATCCGCGTCGCGCCCCAGACCGCGAGCGCCAGCGCCGCGAGCGCCGCCGCCAGGATCCAGCGGCGGTGGCGGACGTCGAAGGCGGCCAGCCGCCCGGCGGCGTCCTCCAGCCAGCCGGACTCGGCGCCGCGCGGCAGACGCCGGGGGGGGCCGAGCAGCGCGAACGCCGCCGGCACGAAGCTGAGCGCCGTGGCCGTCGTCGCCACCACGCCCACCACCGACCAGAGGCCGAACTCCCGCACGGCGCCCACCGGGCTCGTCAGCAGCGAGGCGAAGCCGAGCGCGGTCGTGAGCCCGTTCACGGCGACCGCGAGGCCCATCTCCTCGAGCACCCGGGCGATCGCCTGCCGGTGCGACGCCGGGTCGAGCGAGGCCGTGCCGGCCGCCGCGTGCCGCAGCACCTGGTAGTACTCCGCGGTCACGTGGATCGCCGCGGCGAAGCCGAGCGTGATCACGAGCGGCGGCACGATCGTCGTGACGAGATTCAGGGCGCTGCCGGAGCCGCCCATCGCGCCGAGCGTCCAGACCAGCGACAGGGCGATCGCGCCGATCGGCAGCAGCACGCCGCGCACGCTGCGGAACGCCACCGCGCACAGCGCGGCGGCCAACGCGAGCACGGCGGGCAGCACGAACGAGAGCTCGGCGAGCACCGTGCGCCCGAGCTCGGCCTTGATGCGGGGGACGCCCGTCACGAACGCGTCGAGCGGCCCCCGCTCCGCTTCGGCGAGCGCGCCCAGGCGGTCGGAGAGCTCGGCGCGCGGCGCGTCGCCGCGCAGCCGCCGGTCGAAGGAGACCAGCAGTGCGGTGGCGCGGGCGTCGGCGGCCACCAGGCTGCCGCCGTACATCGGGTGGGCCAGCAGGCGCTCGCGCAGGCGCACACGCGCCGCGGGGTCGGCGGGCGGGGTCTCGAAGAACGGCGCCACTTCGACGTCGCCGTCGGCGGGCCGCACGTCGAGCGCGTTCGCGAGCGAGAGCACGCGGCCCACGCCGGGCTGCGCCTCCACCGCGGCGGTGAGCCGCTGGATCGCGGCCAGCGCATCGGGCGCGAACACGTCGCCGACCAGCACGACCAGCAGCAGCTCGTCGCTGCCGAAGAGCTGGCGCGCGCGGTCGTAGAAGGCGCGCTCGTCGTCGCCCTCGGGCAGCATGCGGTCGATGGCGGGGTCCACCGCGAGCCGGAGCGCACCGGTGCGCAGGTCCACGACGCCGTGGAGAGCCGCCAGGCTGACAGCCGCCACCAGCGCCAGCACCAGCCCCGGGCGCCTCACGACGAGCCGGCCCCAACGTTTCATCGCGGGGCGTTCCGCTGCGGCAAGCCGCTAGCGGCCGCGCGCCGCCAGGCCGCCCTGGCTGAAGAGCCGCTCGTTCAGGTCCACGTCGTAACGGGCCTTCTCGACGGTGAGGCGCGTCTCGCCGCCGTCCGCCAGGTCGCGCACGATGAGCACGCGCGGCAGCCAGCGCCCGCCCTCGTCGGTGACCCGGTCCCACGGCGCCACCAGCTCCTTCGCGACCGAGTCGGGGCGATCGCGGAACTCGATGCGGCGCACGACGCAGGTCTCGGCGTCCACCCAGCTCCGCACTTCGGCGTAACCCGAGGCGGCGCCCGGCGCGGGCAGCGCGCGCAGCACGTGGGCGGGCCGCCCCTCGAGCACCTCGTCCGGCAGCTGTTCGATGCGCGCGCTGCCGGCAACGCCCTGCACGTGGGTGAGGTCCTCGTAGCTGAGGTCGGTGCCGAAGAGCGATCCGGAGACGGTGCGGCCCGAGATGCGACGCACCTTCTGGAGCTCGGGCAGGTAGGTGAACAGGTCCGGATCGCCGCTCTCGCGTTCGAGCGCGAGGAACGCCGAGCCGCGCAGGTCCGCCGGCGCCTCCACCCGCACCAGCACGCGCGAGCGCCCGGCGGCGTCGGGCTTCCAGGCGAGGGTGGCCTCGATGCGCTGCTCGGAGCCGGCGGCGTCGCGGGTCTCGAGCACGAGCGACTGCTCGGCGGACTTCGCGGGCAGGTTCTTCTCGACGCAGGCCCGCACCTCGGCGACGCCCGGCCCGAGCTGCTCCGCTGCTGCCGGCGCCGCCGCCAGCAGCGCCGCCAGCGCGAGCGCCCGGCCCCTCACGAGCGCAGCCAGGAGAGACACCCCGTGCGCAGGAGGATCGGGTCGAGCACGGCGCGCTCCGGGACCGCGCGGTAGCGCTCGCGGAGCGCCTGCAGCGACCTCGCGTGATACTTCTGCACCTGCTGGGTAAACGGGCGTCCTTCCAGGTCTACCGTGAACTCCGGCTGACCCGCCGCCAGGGCGGTCGCGTTGGCCGTGGACCAGGGCAGGAAGCGCCCCGCCAGCTCCTCGCGCAGCAGCGGCTCGAGGGTGGGCGCGAGCGCCTCCCAGGGCTCGAAGGCGCCCTCGCCGGCGGGCTCCAGCATGCGCTCCACCCAGCCCATCAGGCGCGGCGCGCGGGCGCGCAGGAAGGCGCCCGGCGTCGGGTCGGTCGAGAGCTCGTAGATCTGGCCCCAGATCCCGAAGTCGGCGAATGCGGGCCGGCCGCCGAACAGGAATGGCCGCGCCGCCAGGTGCGCTTCGAGCAGCTCCACCGCGCGCTCGAACGACGCCTCGATCAGCGGGCGCGTGCTCTCGCTCGAGCCCACGAACGACAGCCGCGGGATCATCCGCTGCTTGAGCGCCGCGGCCATCTTCGCGATCGCCTCGTCCGGCGCGCCGGGAAGGTTGTACGCGGCGATGCGATCGGCCGCGGAGTCCTGGTCGGGCTCGTACCACCAGCGGTAGTGGAACATCCACTTGTTGCCCCACTCGTCGCCGTACTCCTCGAGCAGCGCCGAGAGGAACGCGCTCGCGGGGTCCGGCGGGTGGATCGAAGGCTCCGGGAAGCGCGCCTCGAGCGCCTCCACGATCGGCGTCGAATCCTGGAGCGCGCTGCCGTCGGGTGCGAGCACCAGCGGGATCAGCGGCAGCTTCGCGTGCTTCTGGAACTCGGCCATGTTGCCCATGTGCCGCACGATCCACTCGTGCGGGATCCGCTTGTAGCGGAAGACCGAGCGGACCTTGACCGAGTACGGGGACAGCTCGAGGCCGAAGATGCGCCAGACGGGATCCACGGTGATGCCTCCGGCGGCTACGCTACTCCGCCTGGAGGACGCCCGCCGCACCGAGCGCGGCGATGCGCGCGGCGTCGTAGCCGAGCACGTCGCGCAGCACCTCGACGTTGTGCTCGCCGCGGCGGGGCGCTGGTCGGCGCGCCTCCACGGTCGCCTGCGAGAAGCGGTACGGGAGTCGCACCACCGGGCGCGTCCCGCCGCGCCGGTCGTCCACCTGCACGAGCAGCCGGCGCTCCTCGGCGAAGCGGCCGTCCAGCGCCTCGCGCAGCGACACCACCGCCGCGGCGGGGATCTTCGCGCCGGCGAGCTGCGCGAGCAGCGTCTCCCGATCGGGCTGGGACGCCATCCAGCGCTCGATCGCGGCGTGGCGCAGGCGCGCCTTGGTGGGCAGGTCCGCCTCGGGCGGCGCCGGATCGGCGAGGCCGAAGGCACGGGCGACGACCGCCCACACGTGCTGGGGCGGGCCCGCGACGGCGACGTGGCCGTTCGAGCCGGCGTCGTACGGCGGCGGCTCCTCGCGGATCTCGGGCGGGTCGAGCAGCTCGAAGGGCGTCTCCGGGTAGCTGGCGAGTACGGCGTCGAACATCGCCACGTCGAGGTGCTGGCCCACGCCGGTGCGCTCGGCCATGCGCAGCGCCGCGAGCAGGCCGATCGTCGCGTGCAGCGCGGTGGTCAGGTCGGCGCGCGCGTCGGGCAGGTTCACCATCGCCGCGCCGGGGCCGCCCTTGCGCCGCTGGTACTCGATCAGGCCCGTCGCGGCGTGCATGGTCGGCGCGAAGGCGCCGTGGTCCCGCAGCGAGGAGTCGCTGCCGTAGCCCGACACCGACACCATCACCGCGCGCGGGTTGGCGGCGTGCACGTCGCGCCAGCCGATCCCGAGCCGGTCGGCGACGCCCGGGCGGAAGTTCTCGATCACCGCGTGGCTCGCGCGCACCAGGTCGAGGGCGACGGCGCGGCCCTCGGGCTTCGCCAGATCGAGGCACACGTTGCGCTTGCCGAGGTTGGCCCAGGTGTAGAGGCCCGACTGCCCGCGGTCGCGCCGGGGCGCGATGCGCCGCGACAGGTCGCCGGCCGGCGCCTCCACCTTGACGACGTCGGCGCCCAGCTCGGCGAGCAGGCGGCCCGTGTACGGGCCGGCCAGGACCTGCGCGAACTCGACGACGCGCAGGTCGGCGAAGGGGGCGTCGGGCATGGGCGGGGATGGTAGCTGCCGGAGTCGGGGATTTGCGCTGGCGGCCTGATGAGCTTCGCTCGCCTTTGGCTCGCTGCGCGCTGCGCGCCCGGAGGACCGGGCGCTCCGCTTGCCGGACGCCGATCGGGGCATCTCGCACGGCGCGGACGCGTCGAGAGGGGGACTCGGAGATTCGCGCTGCCCTATCGTCGGCCTCCGATGACGGTGCGGCGCGTGCTTCCGATCGCTCTGGTGTTGTGGGCGCTGGCGGTGATCCTTGCCAACTGGCGTACGCCTACGCCCGGAGCTCCGGCCCCGCCGGAGTGCCGCGAGCCGGGAGCGATCGACGCTTCGCTGCTCCTGGTCGGCGACGCCGGGGCGCCGGCGCCCGGCGGCGAGCCGGTGCTAGAGGCGCTCGCGGCCGCGGGCGCCGAGGCGGTGGCGCGCTTGGGGCGCGAGCGGGCGGCGGCGGTCTTCCTCGGCGACAACGTCTATCCCGACGGCGTCCCCGCCGCGCCGGGCGCGGCGCGCGTGGAGGCGGAGCAGCGGCTGGGCGCGCAGGCCGAGGCGGTGCGCCGGGCCGGGCTGCGCGGCTGGTTCGTGCCGGGCAACCACGACTGGGGCGACGGCGCCGACGACGGCTGGCAGCGGATCCGCGCGCAGACCGCCCTGCTCGCCGCGAGCGGCGTCGCCGTCGCCGCCCCGGCCGACGGCTGCCCGGTCCCCGTCCGCGTCCCGCTCGGCGCGCGCCTCGAGCTGGTCCTGATCGACACCGCATGGTGGCTCCACGCCGGGCCGCGCCCGCAGGACCCGACGTGCGCGGCCGATCGCGAGGACGAGGTGACGGCGGCGATCGCGCACGCGCTCCGCGAGGCGGCGGCCGCCGGCCGCCACGCGATCGTGCTCGCGCACCACCCGCTCGCCACCGGCGGCCCCCACGGCGGCGCCTTCGACTGGCGCGACCACCTGTTCCCGCTGCGCGAGCTCGACCGCACCCTGTGGATCCCCCTCCCGATCGTCGGCTCCGCCTACCCGCTGGCGCGCTGGCGCGGCGTGACCGTGCAGGACTCCTCGAGCGCGCCCTACGGGGCGATGCGCGACGCGCTCGAAGCGGCCTTCGCCGCGGCGCCGCCGCTGGTCTTCGCCGCCGGCCACGACCACGGGCTCCAGCTCCTGCGCGGCCGCGCGGGCCGCTGGGAGGTGGTGAGCGGCGCCGGCTCGTCGAGCGAGCTCACCTTTGCGCGCGGCGCCCAAGGCACGCTGTTCGCCGCCGCCGTCCCAGGCTTCGCGCGCCTCGACGCCTACGCGGGCGGCGCCGTCGCGATCGCGTTCGTCGAGACGCCGGCGGGCGCGCCCGCGCGCGAGGTGTTCACGGCCTGCCTGCGGGAGTAGCGGTCAAGCGCCTTCCTCCAGCGCCTTCCACGGCGAGCGATGGCGCAGGCCGAGGTTCAGGATGCGCTGGAGGAGCTGCGGATAGGAGAGTCCCGCGGCGGCGGCGGAAGCCGCGAAGTCCTCGTCGCGGCGCAGGTCCGGGTTCGGGTTGGCCTCGATCACGTAGGCGCGGCCGTCCTCGGTGAGGCGCAGGTCCATGCGCGCATAGCCCGAGAGGTGGAGCGCGCGGTAGCTGCGCTTGGCCAGCCGCGCGATCTGCTCCGCCATGCCGTCGGGGAGGTCCTCCGCCGGGCCGGTGCCGATGCCGGCGCGGAGCTGGTAGTCGCGATCCCACTTGGCGCGCTCGGTGGCGATCGGGTGGCTGCCGGCCGGCAGCTTGTCGAAGAACAGCTCCCAGACCGCGAAGGTCTGCAGCCGCTCGTTGCCGAGCACGCTGATCGTGAGCTCGCGGCCGTGGATGTACTGCTCGGCGATCGCATCGCTGCCGAGCCGGCGGTGCACGAAGTCCACGCGCTCGCGCAGCTTCTCCTCGTCGCGCACGATCGACGCCTGGGCGATGCCGAGCGACGCCTCCTCGTCCACCGACTTCACGATCCGCGGGTAGTCGAGCTCCTTCGGCACGCGGATCGGCCTGCCGAGCCGGAACACGTGGAAGGTCGGCGCCGGGATGCGGTGGTAGCGCAGGATCTTCTTGGAGAGCGCCTTGTCGCGGGCCAGCAGGAGGCCGCGCGGGTTGCAGCCGGCATAGGGCACCCGCAGCAGCTCCAGGTAGCTCGCCACGTGCGCCTGGTACACGGCGATGTCCTGGAACTCCATGAGCAGGTGGAAGACGACGTGCGGGCGGAAGCCCTCCACGTGCTGGCGGATCGGCGACAGGTCGTGGGAGACGCCGAGGATCTGCACCTCGTGGCCCAGCTCGCGCAGCCCCGCGGCGACGTCGTACTCCTTCTTGACCGCCTGCGCGTCCTTCTCGGACAACCCCTTCAAGGAGTCCGGCGGGACCAGGTCCTCGTGGGTCAGGACGAGAACGCGCAGGTGCCTCATCGCAGATACTCCCGCCGGCCGCGCTGCAGCACGCGCTCCCAGCGCACGTGCTTGCGGCGATAGTGCTGCCGGAGGGTGTGGCGCAGCTCGGGGAGGGCGTCCAGCCGCTCGCGCGTGCGCACCAGCGGGCGGCGGTCCGCCAGCTCGCGCACCAGCTCGTCCACGTAGCGCAGCTTGCGCAGCGCGGGCCAGCCCTTGTAGCGCGAGCGCCAGCGGGAGCCGGGCCGCGCCCACACCGCGAAGGTCTCCGCCCAGTCCTCGCCGGGATGGCTCTGCGCGTACCAGTAGTCGAGGTTCACCACGTAGTGTCGGCTGCCGGGTTTCGGCACGTAGCTCGCGTGGTACGGCTGGCTGAACAAGCCGAAGGTCTCGCGCCAGTCGCGCCGGTGATGCAGACGGTAGGCGTTGTCGAGGGCATGGGCGGCTTCGTGGCGCATCAGGCGCAGGGAGCCCTCGCGCGAGGCGCCTTCGGCCTCGCCGAACTGCCAGCGCTCGAGCCGCACCAGCCGCTGGTGGGCCAGGTAGAACGGGACGGCGAAGCCGGTCGAGCCGTGCGGCGTGAACCAGCTCGTGGAGAGCCACGCGTAGGGACGGAAGCTGCGCAGGCCGGCGCGCGCGAGCTCGGCGTACAGGCGCAGCAGGCGGTCCTCCACGTCGGTGCCCTCGATGCGCAGACCGAGATCGCACAATCGGACGTCGAGCAGCTCCTCGTCCGAGAGGTGCTCCCACCAGGGCGCCTTCCTCGCCATCGCCTCCTCTCGCCTCGGCGCGGCCGCCAGGCGGCCCCCCATGAGGCTCCGGGCGGCGGAGTCTACCCGGGCCGGCGGGCGGGGGTTAGTCTGCGGCCCCCTGCCAAGGAGGGCCCCGATGCGCGACAAGGACCCCGAGCCCGGCTCGATCTCGTTCGCCCCGTTGCACCCGCGGATCAGCGAACGGCTGCTGGAGGCCCGCACCATCCTGATCCACGGCGAGATCACCTCGAAGCTCGCCCAGGACGTCAGCGCCCAGCTGCTCGCGATGGCCGCGGAGTCCGACGCCGACATCACGATCTTCGTCCACTCCGAAGGCGGCCACGTCGAGGCCGGCGACACCATCCACGACATGATCCGCTTCGT
>Ga0105107_10002521_pt1 | contig 12067 bp, 10 predicted proteins | sample PPLLaktember2015_6_FD_79335 | JGI IMG/M metagenome (GOLD analysis project Ga0105107, IMG submission 79335) | Freshwater sediment microbial communities from Prairie Pothole Lake near Jamestown, North Dakota, USA - PPLs Lake P8 Core (1) Depth... | ecosystem: Environmental > Aquatic > Freshwater >... | reverse complement strand
CGGCGCGCATTCTTTCGAAGCCTGAGGGACGTGATCGACTTTCGGGGACAGGCAGTGAGTGCCCTCGGGCGGCTGCACCGGGCCGCGAAGCTGCCGACTCTCATCGTGTGGGGGGCGCGGGACCCGTTCATCCCGGTGCACCACGCGCTCGCGGCGCACGAGGCGATCCCCGGGAGCCGCCTCGAGATCTTCGACGGGGTGGGACACTACCCCCATTGCGAAGCCCCCGAGCGGTTCGTCGAGGTGCTGATCGACTTCATCGCCTCCACGGAGCCGGCCCGACAGCGGCGGCGCTGACGCCGTCGCCTCTGGTACGCGAGCCGCGCGAGTGCCCGGCCATTGACCAGCAGCACCCTTGTCGGCCTAGAATGGGCCCTCCGGGAGGTCACCGGGGCCAAGCGATAGACGAGGGGAGCCACTCATGAGCCTGGGCACGATTTTGCTCATCGTCCTGATCTTGATGCTGATCGGCGTCTTGCCGACCTGGCCGCACAGCCGAAGCTGGGGCTATGGCCCGAGCGGCGGCCTCGGCCTGGTCGTGCTGATCATCCTCATCCTGTTTCTCATGGGGCGCATCTAGCTCCCCAGCGAAGTCATGAGCGGGGCGTCCCCTCCGAAGTCCCGGAGGCGGTTCCGGTGGGTCCGCTGGGTGCTCGGCGCGTGCGCGGCCCTCGCCGCGCTCGCCGCTGCCGGCTGGTTCGCAACGCCGTGGTACGTCCGCACGAAGGTCCTGCCGGACCTGTGGGCGCAGTACGGGCTGACGATGACGGCCGAGGGGCAGGATCTGTCCATCGCCGAGGGCGCCGCAGACCTTGTCGGCGTGCGGATCCTCGACGGGGACGAAGAGGTCCTGAGCGCGAGGCGCATGGAAGCGCGGATCTCGCTGCGCGGGCTCTACGAGGGGCGCACCATCGTCGAACGTCTCGTCTTCGACGCTCCGGTGGTCCACGCGCGCCTCGAGGCCGACGGGCGCACGAACGTCGGAAGGATCCTCGAGCGGCCAAGGGTCGATCCGGAAGCCGCGCTGCGGCCCGCGACCCTCTGGGAAGAGGTCCTGGTCCGCGGGGGCACCGTCGAGTTTGACGACCGGGAGCGCTCGGTGACGCTCCGCATCGTCGACATCGAGGCCGCCTTCCTCGACGTGGTGACGGGCAGCGGAGAACGCCAGGACCGTTTCGGGCAGATCCGCATCGATGGGAAGCTCGAGCAGCCGAGGGGCAGTCCCGCGCCGCTTGCGATCGTCCATTGGACGACGCCCTCGGGTGGCACGGAGCCGACTTTCGTCGCCCACGCCGCCCTGACCGGGATCGACCTCGACTCCTTCCCCGCCTACGTCGACGCAAGGCAGCGGGTCAGCCTCGGCGTGGACCACCTGGACCTGGTCGTCTCGATGGATGTGCGCGAGGGGATCATTCGCCGGGGCGCCGCGGTCGCGACCTCGCCCGAGCGCAAGCGGCCGCTCACGCTGCTCTTCGGAGGGCCGTTCGCTGCCCCCATCCTCGACCGCTCGAGCAAGCTCGTCGCGCTCTGGGAGCTCCCCTTCGCGCGGCTCAGCCGCGTCGGCGACGTTGTCTGGGAGACGGGAAGCGAGGTCGTAGGCGGCGCCATCGGCGTCATCGAGGGACTCGTTCGCGGCGATCTACTCGGCGCCGGGGGGTCGGCGGCCCGGGGCCTTGGCGGCGGCGTCCTGGCGCTCGGCAGCAACACGCTCGACGCCGTCGAGAGCATCGGCCGCGCGCTGGGGCTCGTCGCCCAGGAGGAGGCTCGCGACCCCGCGGCGATTCACGCTCACCAACGCGCGCAGTTCCTCGCCGCGCGAGACGAGGCCGCGCAGGCATGGGCCCGTTTGCACACGGATCCAGGTTCATGACGAGTTCGCCCCGGCGTACGAGGGTCCTCGAGCGGCGCGGGGCGGTGTCAGCGCCTCTGCGCTGCGAGCCTCCTCAAGGCCTCGGTCGCGTCGACGAACCCGGTCGCGAGGTCCTCGACGTCGGGCACCATCTCCTTGCACGCCATCGCCCCGAAGCACATCCGGTCCATGGTGCTCAGCACCGTGAGACTGAGGCCCGATCCCTGCTGCACGGGGCCGAGCGGGTAGACCCGAAGCAGCCTGGCGGCACCGCAGTAGAGGGGAACGGCCGGCCCGGGCAGGTTCGAGATCACGAGGTTCCACGGGAACGGAAGCCGGTCGGCCAGGTGGGAGGACGAGTAGAGCTCCATGGCATGGGTGAGGAGCCACGGCACCGTGATGTTCGTGACGACATCCGTGAACTGCTGGAACACGTCGCCGCCGGACTGACGGTGCTCCGCCTTCGCGCGCTGAGTCTCGGCGCGGATCGCCGTGAGTCGCTCGAGGGGGTCGTCGATCTGGACGGGCAGATGGACGAGGACCATGGAGACCCGGTTGCCGGCGTCCTCGTCGCCCTGGGCCCGCACCGCGACGGGCATGTTGACCAGGAGCGGGCGCTCGGGAAGACCCCCGTGCGCGAGCAGCCAGGAGCGCAGGGCATCGCAGCTCGCCGCCAGCACCACGTCGTTGATCGTCGTACCGAAGGCACGCTTGATGGTCTTGAGGTCGTCGAAGGCGACGTCCGCGAACGCGACCGATCGGTGCGGCGTCAGGGCGCCGTTGAAGGGCGTGGCCGGGGCCTCGAAGAAGCCAGCGGGGCTGCCGCGACCCCCGCGGCGGCCGAGGACCGTCCGGCCGATGCGGGTGGCGACGTTGCCGATCGCCCGGATCGCGTGGAGGGGCCTCGTGGCGAACGAGCGCGCGGTGTCCGACGCGAACCACGCCAGGGACGGCTCCCGGTCCGGCGTCCACGCCTCACCAGGCGGAGGCACCGCCCGGCCTTCGGGAGTGGGATCGAAGAGGCAGCCGAGGAGGAGCGCAACGACCTGGCCGCCGTCCATGGCGGCGTGGTGGACCTTGGCCACGACGGCGAGCCTTCCGCCCTCGACCCCTTCGACGACCACCACCTCCCAGAGCGGCTTCGACCGCTCCAGGAGACGACCCGCAAGGTCGCCTACGAAGTCCGCGAGCTCCCGGATGCTTCCGGGGGAGGGGATCGCGGCGCGGCGCAGATGGTTGTCGAGGTCGAAGGCGGGGTCCTCGATCCAATGCGGGTCGCCGAGCTCGAGGGGGCCCTGGGCGAGGCGGCGCCGAAGGTGCGGGAGCAGGTGCATGCGCTCCTCGAACCGCCGTCGCAGCGTCTGGAACAGGGGCTCGTTCGGCGACGGCTCGAGGATGACGACACCCAGGGTGTGCAAGGGCATCTCCCGGGTCTCCGCGTAGAGGATCCCCGCGTCGAGGCTGGTCACGCGGAGCATCGCGATCCCTCCGCCCGCGATCGAGAAACGAGCCGCCGGGGTCGCGGGCTCGTCAGGCCGCTCCTTCGCCCGCCGCGCGCGCGGGCGCGCCGAGCTCCTCGCGCAGGAAGTCCCGCACGGCGCGGGTGAAGCGGTCGTTGCGGTCGCCGGCCACCATGTGGCCCGCTCCCGAGACGTCGGCGTAGCGGGCGTGGGGCGCGAGCTCGAGGAAGTGGCGGGCGCCTTCCTCGCTGAGGAGGTCCGAGAGGCGGCCGCGCACCAGCAGCGTCGGAATGCGGAGGCTCCGCGCCGCCGCATCCATGCGCTGGGCGGAGTCGGCGGCTCGGGGCACCCCGGCCGCGACGAAGCGGGGGTCCCAGTGCCAGCGCAGCCTTCCGTCGTCGCCGCGGCGGAGGTTCTTGGCGAGGCCGCCGAGGTCGCGCGGGCGCTCGCGATGGGGCAGATAGCCGGCCACGGCGTCCGCGACCTCCTCGAGGCTCGCGAAGCCCTCGGGCCGCGCGGTCATGAACCCGATGATCCGCTCGGCGCCGGCGCGCTCGATGCGCGGCGCGACGTCGACGAGGACGAGGGCCCGCGCGGGCGCGCCGTGGTCGCCGATCGCGAGGAGCGAGGCGATGCCGCCGAGGGAGGCGCCCACGAGCACCGGGGGCGAGGCGCAGGCCCGGGCGAGGGTCGCGACGTCGGCCGCGAAGCTCTCGAAGGCGTAGTCGCCGTCCGGCGCCCACTCGCTCTCCCCGTGGCCGCGCAGGTCGACGGCCACGGGCCCCCAGCCGTCCTCAGCCAGGACCTGCGCGGTTCCGCCCCAGGCGTGGCGGGTCTGGCCGCCGCCGTGGAGGAGGAGGACGGGCGGCGCGCCTTCCGTGCCGAACCCTTCGGCGCGCAGGCGCAGGCCCGCGCGTCCCGCGAGCTCGAGGGGGCGACTGCTCGACATGGGCGGGGACGGTAGCGGAGGGGAGGGCGCGGATCGCGGAGCGCCCGTCCCCCGGGCCGGACCTCCGGCGGGACTCTTTTCCCCTCCGGTCTTCCCCCGCGCCGGCCGAAGAGTGGGCTGCACAGCTGCGGGTCCGGTGCGCACGACCTGCCGGGGGGGCGATCGATGAAAGGGAACGGGACGGGGAACCTCAAGAGCGAGCTCGAGGGCGGCGCGCGGCGCGGTACCGCCGGGCTCCTCGCGGGGCTCGTCCTCGCGCTCGCGGCGGCCGCGCCGGCCCGCGCCGCGACCTTCGTCGTCATCAACAGCAACGACAGCGGCGCCGGCTCCCTGCGCCAGGCCATCCTCGACGCCAACGCAGCGGCGGGGCCCGACGACGTCACCTTCAACCTGCCCGGCTGCCCGTGCACGATCAACCTGCTCTCGTCGCTCATCGTGACCGAGTCCTTGACCCTCACCGGGCCCGGCGCGAGCAGCCTCGCCCTGAACGGAGGGAACGCGCTGCAGGTTCTGCGGGCGTTCCCGGGCGCGAGGCTCAGCGTTTCGGACCTCACCGTGCGGAACGGACGGGACCTCGGCAGCGGAGGCGGGATCTTCGCCTCGGACGCCCCCCTCGAGCTGACGCGCGTCACCGTGCGCAACAGCTCGGCGCCGCTCGGCGGCGGCATCTACGCCGGCGGGGACGCCGTCCTCACCGATTGCGTCGTCCAGGAGAATACGGCGACCACCGACAACGGCGGCGGCCTCTCCGTCGCGGGCGCGCTGATCGTCTCCGGCAGCCAGTTCGTCGACAACGACGCCCCGGCCCACAAGGGCTACGGCGGCGGCGGCGCCGTGATGGCCTTCGGCCCATCGACGATCTCCGACACCGACTTCATCGGCAACTCGACCGGCGACTGGGGCGGCGGCGCCTACCTGGCCGACTTCTCGCAGACGACGCCGACCCTCCTCACCGACGTCCGCTTCATCGGCAACACCGCCGAGGACGGCGGCGGCGGCGGCCTCTTCGTCTGGTTCGAGGCCGTGCTGAGCTCCGTGGAGGCGATCGGCAACTACGCCGGCTACCGCGGGGGAGCGGTCTACGGCAGCTACGCCGGGAACTACGGCCTGACCCTCGCCGGTGGCCGCCTGCTGAACAACTCGGCGGCGGGAGGCGGCGGGCTCTACGCCGACGGCGACATCACCGTCGACGGGACCGAGATGAACGCCAACCTCTCGCGGAGCGGCAACGGCGGCGGCATGTGGACGCCCGGGAGCGCCGTCGTCGCGAACGTGAGCGTCTCCGACAACGTGGTGCTGATGGGCGGCAACAGCGGCGGCATCGACACGGGGACGGACCTCACCCTCACGAGCTCGACCGTGTCCCACAACACCACCCTCACGGGCGCCGGCGGGGGCAGCGGCGCGGGCGGGAACGCTACGGTGACGGACTGCGAGTACGTCGGAAACACCGCCGAGGCGTTCGGCGGCGGCCTGCTCGCCTTCGGGACGGCGACCGTGACGAACACGGTCCTGCGGGACAACAGCGCGGGGAGCGTCGGCGGCGGGATCGCGACCGCCAACGCCGTGGTCTCCGCGAGCGAGCTCGTCGGCAATACGGCCCAGGCCTGGGGCGGCGGCGTGGACGCGGCGCAGACGGCGACGGTGGCCGACACCGTGTTCTCCGGCAACACGGCGCTCTTCGGCGGGGGCGGATTCTCCGTCGGCGCCACGGCGCAGATGACCGGGGGACGCTTCGAGAGCAACCAGACGGGCCCAGGCGGCTGGGGCGGCGCGATCCAGGTCGCCGGCGCGAGCCTGGTGATCGACGGCACCGAGTTCGTCTCCAACGCCGGCGACGGCCGGGGCGGGGCGGTCTCGGCGAACGGGAGCGTCTCGGCGAACGCCGCCCGCTTCGAGGGAAACACTAGCGCCGGCGACGGAGGGGCGATCTGGGCAGGCGGCGATCTCGACCTGGCACGCTCGATCTACCTCGACAACGAGGGCGACCGCGGCGGCGCCGTGTTCCAGAACGCCGGTGGCGGCACGATCGTGAACAGCCTCTTCGCCGGCAACCACGCCGTGAGCGGCCTCGGCGAGGCGCTGGCGCTCCAGCCCAGCGGGGCGCTGGCAGTCCAGCACTCGACCCTCGCCGAGTACCCGAGTCAGGCGGCGGGATCCGCGGTCTGGGTGAACGGCGGCACCGTTGACCTCGAGAACAGCATCGTCGTCGCCCACGCCATCGGGATCGAGCAGGCCGCGGGCACCGTCACGGCGGATTCCAACCTGTTCGACGGCAACGGCGCCGACACCCAGGGCGCCGTCACCAACACGAGCCCGCTGGCGGGCTCGCCGGACTTCGTGGACCCGGCGAACGACGACTACCACCTGGCGATCGGCTCGGCGGCCGTCGACGCGGGGCCGAACGTCGGCGCCGCCGTCGACATCGACGGCGAGCTCCGGCCCCAGGGCACCGGTTTCGACCTCGGCTACGACGAGCTCGACCTCGGGATGCCGACGGGCTGCCCCGTGAGCCCCGCGCCGATGTGCGGCGCCGCGGCGATCGACGCCCTCCAGGTGAAGGTCTCGGCCACGGCGGCCAAGGACCGCTTCACGCTGAAGCACCTGCGCGCGGCGGACGCCCTCGCCCAGGCCGACTTCGGCGACCCGGTGGCCGGGGGCAACGCCTACCAGCTCTGCATCTACGAAGGGACCGCCGGCACGCCGGCGCTCTTCGGCAGCATGCTGGTGCCGGGCGGCGGAAGCTGCGGCGCGAAGCCCTGCTGGAAGGCGATCGGGAGCAAGGGCTACGCCTACAAGGACAAGGCCGGGACCCAGGGCGGCATCCGACAGATCGTGCTGCGGGCCGGCGCCGCGGGGAAGGGCGCCGTGCTCGTGGCGGGCGGGGGTGCGAACCTCTCGCTGCCGGGCCCGAATGCCTTGGGGATCCCGTACCTCGACACGGACCCGGGGGTCACCGTCCAGCTCCACGAGTCGAGCACCGGGAATTGCTGGGAGAGCAGTGTGAGCGCTGCCGACGTCCAGGCAAACACGGAGACGCTGTTCAAGGCCGTGCGGAAGTAGCCGGAGGCCCTCGGGGGCGCTGCGGGCGCTGCGGCGCCGAGAGCGCCCGCGCCGTCGGCTTCGTGCAGGGCGGCTTCCGCGCGCCGGGGAGCTGGCTCTGCCGGCCCTGCGTCGCCCTCGAGCGCGACCGCCGTTTCCCGCGCAGCGCGCGGCGCCTCGCTGGGACGCTCCTCGTCGCCGCGGCGCTGCTCGCCGCGCTATCGGCGGGCGACCCGCCAGGTCCAGGGCTTCCAGCTGCAGAGCTACTGGAGGGCGCTGGCGGATCTCGAGGAGCGGGCCGGCGAGCGCGACGCCGCCCGCGCCGCCTTCGTGGAGCTGCGCGAGCTGGGCCGGACCCTCGACGGCGGAAACGTCACCGGAGCCGTTGCCCTCGACGCCAGCGCCGCCCTCGGCCGCTTCCTGGTGCGCACGGGCGCCGCCGAGGGCGCACGGGAGCTCTATCGCCGCTCCCTCCTCGAAGCCGAGCGAGGCGGGGCCGAGGAGTGGGCCATCGTTCCGTTGCTGCACGCGTATGCCGAGCTCCTCGACGGCGAGGGACGCGGGGAAGCCGCCACCGAGCTCTACGGGCGCATCGGTCGCGCGATGGGAGCGGCTCCTCTCGACTGAGCACTCCGCGACGAACGGCCTACTTCACCATGGCGCACGCACGGGAGACCGGAGGGCCCGCAAGGGGGCCCTGGACGGCCGGTCGGCTGCCGGCTCGGGGACGACTTCCTCGGGCGGCAGGTTCCCGCAGATGATCGCGAAGCAGGCCTCGCAGATGCCGGACGTCGTCCCGCTCCGCCCGAGGCCGTCCTTCTCCCCGACGATGCGACCGCACCAGGCGCACTCGACTTTCATGGCGGCACTCCTCTTCATGATGGTGGCGAGCCTGGGTCGGGGCACCATCCTCGAAAGCCGGGAAAGCTCGGAACGAAACGCGGGGTAGCTACCCCTGGGGGCACGGCCTCAGGCCGATTTCACGCCCAGGAAGAGATCGACGTGTCCGCTATTGATCTCCGCCCCGTGGTGCCTCACCTCGAAGCCGGCGCCCTCCAGAGCGCGGGCGACGCACCCGTCCCTCCTGCGCCGCGCTCCAGCGAAGCTCGGGGACCCCTCGGGCGGCCGCGCCGTGCCGACGGCGAGCAGCCGACCCGCCGGCTGCAGCCGAGCGAAGAGGCCCCGTGCCAGCTCGGCGCCCCGCTCGTCTCCGAGGAGGGACTCCTCGAGGAGGATGCGATCGCACTGCATCGGAAACGCAGCGAAGCGGAGCGGGTCCATCGCCACGAAGCGCAGCTGCGGGCTGCTCGCGAAGGGCGCGAGCCGCTCCGGGGAGGGGTCTACGACGAGCGGCTGGTACCGCAGCGGGACCAGGGCCGCGAGGCCGAGCAGCTGCTCGGGGAATGCGCAGCCGAGCTGCACCAGCAGATCGTCCGGCCGCAGCTCGAGGAGCGCCGCCAGGTGTCCGAGGAGCAACCGCGGGCGCGTCCCCGCGGCGAGCGCCAGAGGAGGCGGCTGGTGCGTCCGGGCTCGGGGGAGAGATGACGCCACGGCCCCATCATCGAGCCACGAGGGTGTGGCCGCAATCCACAGAACCGGGTAATCCGCCCCTACCGAGCCCGGGACCCGTGAGGCTCAGTCCTCGAGGGAAGTGAGACCCTCCCGGACCGCGTACTTCGTCAGCTCGGCGACGCTGTGGAGGCCGAGCTTGCTCATCAGGTTGCGGCGGTGGCTCTCGACGGTGCTCGTGGCCACGTGGAGGCGCCGTGCGATCTGAGGCGAAGAGAGGCCCTCGGCGAGGAGCTGGAGCACCTCCCGCTCGCGATTGCCGAGGCGCACGAACACGGAGCCCGCCGGAGATCCCGTTCCCGCGGCGTCCTCGATGACTCCGCCCGCGACGTCGGCGCAGAGGTAGCTCTTGCCATCCGAGACGGCATGCACCGCGCGGCGCAGCTCGTCGTAGGCGTTGGCCTTGAGCACGTAGGCCGAGGCGCCGGCATCGAGAATTGCGGCCACGTAGCGGCGGTCCCCGTAGCTCGAAAGCGCCACCACCTGGATGTCGCGACGCTCGGCCCGGATCTGGCGCGTGGCCTCGATGCCGTTCATGTCCTTCATGGCCACGTCCATGATGACGACGTCCGGCGCGAGGGAGGCGGCCAGGGCGACCGCGTCACGGCCGCTCCCCGCCTCGCCGATCACCTCGATGTCGCGCTCCCGCTCGAGGATCGCCCGCAGGCCTTCGCGCATCAGCTCGTGGTCATCGACCAGAAGCACGCGGATCGTCATGGTCCACCTCCCGTTCCGGCGCCTGCGGCGCACCGGGCTCGTTGCCGTGGATGGGCGCCCGCACCCGGACCCTGGTCCCGCGCCCGGGCGCCGAGTCGACCGCGACTTCGCCGCCCAGGTGCTCGAGACGGTCGTGCAGGTTTCGGAGACCGAAGCCCTGGATCTCGGCGGGATCGAACCCGACGCCCTCGTCTTCGACTGTGATCTCCGCCACGGCTACGTCACGCGCGATGCGCACGTGGGCCTTCCCGCTGCGGGCATGGCGCGCGACGTTGATCAGCAGCTCGCGAAGGGCGCGGAACAGCGTGATGCGGGTGGAGTCGTCCAGCTCGGTGAGCTCGGTCGGCGCGTAGACCTCGACCTCGATCCCGTAGCTCCGGTGGAGGTCCTCGGCGAGCCACTCGGCGGCGGCCACGAGGCCGACGTCGTGGAGGATCGGCGGGCTCAGCTGGAAGCTGAGCGAGGAGACGCGCTTCCGGGCGTCCGTTACGAGGCTCGTCGCCCTCTCGAGCAGCCGCCCGCGCTCGCGGGCGTCGGGAGCATCCGCGAGTGCGCGGAGCGTGATGGAAGCGAGCGACAGGAGCTGCGCCACATCGTCGTGCAGGTCCTCCGCGAGCTTGCGCCGCTCGCGGTGCTCTGCGACCACGACCTCCGCGGCGCTCGCACGAAGCGCCCGTTTCGTCTGGATCAGCGCCGTCAAGTCGAGGACGGTGGAGTAGAAGCCTCGGACCGAGCCGTCCTCGCTTATGTCGGGGGAGTAGGTGGCGCTCACGTAGCGCATGCCGGTGCGCTTGTACGGGACCTCTGCTTCGAAGGACGCGCCCCTCCCCGCGAGCGCGTCGGCAATACGCGGCGCGAGCACGGCGTAGGCGTCGTCTCCGAGCACCTCGCGCACCGTGTGTCCCTTGATCTCGGAGAGCGGCGCGCCGAACCACGTCTCGTAGGCGGGGTTTGCGAAGACATACCGCTCGTCCCGGTCGACGAAGGAGACGAGCAGGGGCAGCGAGTCGGTCAGGAGACGAACGCGTCGCTCGCTCTCGCGCACTTGGCGCTCCGCCCGCCGGCGCTCGGTCACGTCGAAGAGGGCGATCGACAGGCCGCTCGGCGGGTGGAGATCGGGAAGCGGCGAGGCGGCGAGCTCCACGTGTGCGACGGCTTCGTTCCCCACACACAGATCCAGGCTCAGTACTCCGGGCGCCATGTCGACCGCGAGCGCGCGGCGCAGGCGATGCCAGTCGTCCTGGTACGCGGGGGCTACGAAGTCGGAAAGCCTGCGGCCGACCAGCAGCCGCACGTTGGACCGGAGCAGGGCCTCCGCCGCGGGGTTCGCACCACTGATGCACCCTTCCGGGTCGAGCGTCAGGTGGGCGACCGGCGCCGTTTCGTAGAGCGTCCGGTAGCGCTCCTCGGAGAGCGCCAGCGAGCGGAACGACCCCTCGAGCTCGGTCTGGACGCGCTGGAGCTCGTCGTTCTGGAGCTCGAGCTCCACCTGGTATACGCGCAGCTCGTGGACGACCTCCGCAACCTGCTCGGGCGACCGGGCCTGCAGGCGCGACGGCTGCTTTTTCGAGCGGACCCGCGCCTCCGCCCGCTGGCGTAGCTCGGCGTTGCGGCCGCGGCGGCCCCGCTTCATCCCCCGCCCTCCTCGGGCGTGCGGGGCCGGGGACTCTGCTTCGAGACGTCCTCGAAGACGAGCAGGACGAGGCCGGGAGCGTGCTCGCCGGTCGGCACGATCCGACGCGCGTTCAGGAGCATGCGGTGCGCGCCGATCTCGGGGAACTCGTGGACGACCTCGAAGTCGTCAAAGCTCCGGTTGCTCGATAGCACCTGCTCCAGCAGCTCGCGGAGCCTGGGGATGTTCCATTGGCGATTGCCCAGGTCGTACACGAGGCGTCCCTGGGTCTGATCCGGCAGGACGTGGAAGGTACGGCAGAAGGCGCGGTTCGCACGCACCACTCGTAGCTCTCGATCGAGCACGAGAAGGGGCTCGCGAACGCTGTCGACGATGCTCTCGGCGAGGTCCTGGGCCTGCCGCGCCGCCTGCTCGGCGCGCTTCACGCCGGTGACGTTGGTCAGCAGGATGACGAGCCCTTCGATGGCGTTGCGTGAAGTGCGGTACAGCCGGATGCGCACGGAGTACCAGGATCCATCGCTCGCCCGGACCTCCTTCTCCACGGGAGCCAGCAGCTCGAGGGTGCGCTCCGCGTCGCCCAGCAGATCGGGATACTCGAGGCTGCTGGTCAGATCCGCGAAGGGTCGTCCGACGTCCGATTCGATCAGACGGAAGAGCCGCTGCGCCTCCGGGGTAAAGCGCTTCACGCGCAGCTGGCCGTCCAGGAATACCATCGCGAAGTCGCTGCTGTTGATCAGGTTGACGAGGTCGTCATGGGCCTGCCCGAGGTCCTGGACCTTCGCGCTCAGCTCGGCGTTCAGCGTCTGGAGCTCCTCGTTGAGCGACTGGGTCTCCTCCTTCGAGGTCTG